>VOFH01001609.1_pt1 | contig 119211 bp, 150 predicted proteins | sample 5384091 | NCBI WGS metagenome assembly VOFH01 (sample SAMN12384727, study PRJNA508395) | human gut metagenome | isolation source: healthy gut G | host: Homo sapiens
GAGTCAGTTTCTCGCAACTGACCCTCATAAACTTTGGCAAACACTCAAAATTTTGATTACCAAGTATAGTTTGCGACTTTCTATGATAGTATTCATATTTAATTAATTGACATATTGTAAATTATTCTGCTGTGAATGTAACACGGCTATCTGCATGTTCATTTGCATATTGTTCAGCATATGAACCTGGTTTACCAATGAGATTAAAATCCGAAACATAGAGTTCTGTAACGCTCTCAGGTATTTTTAAATCCATGCCTCTGTTATTTTGTGGCGGAGCTACAAAATTTGTAAATCTATCTTCACCTATTTTTTCCAATCCATCATTAAGAATCAATTCCTTTAAGTTTGTTCCGAAGAAATTTCCCCCATCTATACTCTTCACGGATTTCCCTGACACAATATATTTTAAGTTCTCTGCATTTCCAAATGCATGTCGGTCTATTTCTGTAATGTTACGGCATCTCCACCTGCGAATACACCCTCTTTTGAGGTTGCACCTGTATCCTCAGTAGCTACGATACATTTTCTCTTGTTTGTATCAAGACCTATTGTTGTAGAAGAAATAAGTGGATTTGGAGATGTACCAAGTGACATGATCACTGTATCGCACTCCATCTCATACTCAGAGCCGGGAATCTCAATAGGGCTTCTACGTCCTGATGCATCAGGTTCTCCAAGCTCCATCTTGATAAGCTTAACACCCTTAACCCAGCCATTCTCATCAACAAGAATCTCTGTAGGGTTCTCAAGGAGATCAAAGATAACTCCCTCTTCCTTGGCATGATGTACTTCCTCTTTACGTGCAGGAAGCTCTGCCTCACTACGTCTGTATACAATGTGTGTCTCTGCACCGAGACGAAGAGCTGTTCTGGCTGCGTCCATGGCTACGTTTCCACCACCTACAACTACAACCTTTTTGCCTTTTGAGATAGGAGTCTCATAACCCTCTTTAAAAGCCTTCATGAGGTTATTTCTTGTAAGGAACTCATTAGCAGAAAATACACCGTTGGCCTGCTCTCCAGGGATTCCCATAAATCTTGGCAGTCCTGCTCCCGAACCGATAAATACAGCCTCAAAGCCTTCTTCCTCCATAAGTTCGTCAATCTTAACTGACTTTCCGATAACTACATTTGTCTCGATTTTAACACCAAGTGCCTTGACATTCTCTACTTCTGCCGCAACAACCTTGTCCTTTGGAAGACGAAACTCCGGTATTCCGTAGCTTAATACTCCGCCGGCAGCATGAAGTGCCTCAAAAATAGTTACATCATAGCCAAGCTTTGCAAGGTCTCCGGCACATGTAAGTCCTGCAGGACCTGAACCGATAACAGCAACCTTTTTGCCGTTTTTCTCTGCGGCTGTCTTTGGCTTGATGCCATTCTCTCTGGCTGTATCAGCAACAAATCTCTCGAGCTTTCCGATTGAGACAGGATCGCCCTTGAAGCCTCTGATACACTTGCCCTCACACTGGCTCTCCTGTGGGCATACACGTCCACATACAGCAGGAAGTGCTGATGACTCTGAAATAATCTCATAAGCCTTTGTGAAATCACCATTTTTAACCTGCTCAACAAATGCAGGAATATTGATAGAAACAGGGCAGCCCTTCATACACTGTGCATTTTTACAGTTTAAGCATCTGCTTGCCTCTGCCATTGCCTCTTCTTTATTGTAGCCGTAGCAAACCTCTTCAAAGTTTGTGGCACGAACCTTTGGATCCTGCTCTCTGACAGGTACTCTCTTTAATACATCGACTTCCATTATTTGTCACCTCCGCAGTTTCCGCAGCCACCGTGATGTGTTGCGCCCTCTTCATAGGCAAGCTTAGCTCTGCCTTCCTCAGTCTTATATTGCTGCTGTCTCTTCATAGCCTGATCGAAATCAACAAGATGTCCGTCGAACTCAGGTCCGTCAACACATGCGAACTTAACCTTTCCGTCCACGATCAGACGGCATGCTCCACACATACCTGTTCCATCAACCATGATTGGGTTCATTGAAACAATTGTAGGAATCTCAAGCTTCTTCGTGAGCAGACATGTGAATTTCATCATAATCATAGGTCCGATAGCTACACAGCAGTCATATGTATTGCCGGCATCAACAAGTGCCTGAAGCTGCTGGCTGCCGTTGCCGTGGAAGCCGTATGAGCCATCATCTGTACAGACATAGAGATTCTTTGCAACAGCTTTCATCTCGTCCTCAAAGAAAAGGATATCCTTATTTCTAAAGCCCATGATGACATCAGCATCCACACCATGCTCTTTAAGCCACTTAACCTGTGGATATACAGGAGCTGTACCAAGACCTCCTGCGATAAATACGATGTGCTTTTTTCTTTGTCTCCTCGAGGTTATCCTCCTGGCAAAGCTCTGATGGACAGCCGAGTGGTCCGACGAAATCCTCTAATGAATCTCCCTCATTAAGAGCCATCATTCTCTCTGTTCCTGCACCGATAGTCTGTACTACGAAGTCTCTTTTCGCAAGTGCGATGGTTACCATGCCGGTTCCAAGGTTAATATCACATGACTTCTGGTACTGTGCTAATACACCGCCGGATAATGCAGTCATTGCATTGGCTACACAAAGACCTACGGTAATCGTAAAGGATGGATTAATGCTGGAGGCTTTTACCATGTCAGCATTATCCCCGGTTGCCCGGATGGAAAGTCCGAGTCTCGTATTTAAAAATGCAGATAAAATCACGCCGATTACCAGTACGATTAATGCTGCCACAATCAGTTTATACCAGCCACCGCCAATGGCATTTTTTGCCATGGTAAATATGGTATTGCAGTTAAACAGGTTCACCTGGGAAGCAAATCCCATGACTGCAATATTAATGGTATAGAGCCCCGTATTTACAATGATTCCTGCCAGAATTGATTCAATTCCAAGCTTTGTCTGCAGAAATGCTGTGATAAATCCGGAACATACACCGGCTAACATTGCTGCTGCCAGTGCCAGAATCGGATGACCCTGTATCGTTACCATGGCACATACGGCACAGCCTAAGGTAAAGCAGCCATCGGTTGACAAATCTGCAATATTTAATATGGAAAATGAAACAAACAATGCCAGTGCAACCAGGGCGTATATACACCCTAGCTCTAATGCACTTTGTAAAATGGATATTGTAAATATGGAGCCCATTCTTTAATCCCCTGATTATCTTATCATACTATCGTTTTATCTTTTTATTCAAACTCTTCTGCGGTCTGAATCTCTACTACTTTTTCACACATACCGTCAAATACGCTGTAGTCAATTCCAAGCTGGCTTGCCACATCTGTATTTACGGTTGCGATTCCGTTGCTCATGGTCTGTACTGCTGTTGTTGCAGGATCTTTCCCATTTACTAAAATATCTACTACAATATCTGCTGTTGCAGTACCAAGGTCAACATAGTTTACACCGAATCCACAGAAAGCTCCGTTTAATGCGAAGGAGTCAGCTCCTGCATAATGTGGAATGCCTGCTTCTACAAATTTCTCTCATAAATTGCAAGTTCTGCTGTCATTACGGTGTTATCGGTCGGTGTAAATACGGCATCTACACCGGCTGCAACTAATGCATCTGCTGCAAGAGAAATTTCATCATTGGTTGTTCCTGTTTTTTCTACATATTCAACGCCTTTTTTATCAAGATAATCTTTTTTGCGTCCTGAATTGGAACAGTGGAAGAATCCTGACTCTTATTATATAAAAGACCTATTCTTTTTTAATGTCTTTATTTGCTGCAAACATTAAGTCCATTACTGCTTCTGTATTTAATGCATCCGATGTTCCGGTGATATTGGAACCAGGTTTATCCATACTTTCAACAAGTCCTGCGGTAACCGGATCACTGACTGCAGAGAATACAACCGGAATCTGATTTTCTTCTGTTGCTGCCTGCATAATCATTGCGGTTGGTGTTGCGATTGGAATAATCACATCTACATCTTCTGCAACCAGGTCTGTTGCAATCTGGTTTAAGGTAGAAGAATCTGCCTGACCATTGTAAGTATAATCTTTATAATCAAAAGTAACACCGAGCTCTTTTGCTTTTGCATCCAGCTCTGCTTCAATTGCTTTCTCGATCTGGTTTAAGGATGCATCATCTACATACTGTACGATACCTACTTTATAAACTTTACCATCTGCTGCAGCCTTCTCTGTTGTTGCTGCATCATTGGATGCACTGTTGCTTCCGCATCCTGCCATTGCTGCTACTGCCATTGCCATTGTCAATACTGCTGCCATCATTTTCTTCTTCATAATTCTACCTCTTCTTTCTTATATGATTTATTGTTGTTCATAAGAGAAAGCGCTTTTACTATTTTCCAACAGTAAAAAAAACCGTCTCAAGCTGTTGCTTGAGACGGTAATAAAATCTTATTATCGCGGTACCACTCATCTTGACCATCCGGTCCACTCTCTCATGTACTATCATACACGCCTGATTGATAACGGGTTCGGTTCCCGGTGACTCCTACTGTACATGGTATGTATGTTGTTCAGGCCACCCTCGAAAGTCCATTCAGTAAAATGATCCATACTGCAATCCCACCACCTGCAGCTCTCTTTGATTTCCAATCAACTTACTACTCTTTCTCAACGGTTTCTCTTATTGAAGTTAGAATAATACTTTTCTTTCACATTGTCAACACTTTTTTTATGAGAAGTATACGAGTTCATCTTCCGGCTTCTCTGCCGGCTCAATGGATACCGGATAAAGGACAGGTCCTTTTCCTCTGTATTCCTTGGCAAATTCCACATGAACTTCTGCGGTAATATTTATCCAGGACTTGTGACCGATTTCTTCTGACTTCGGATATTTGCATTTAAATCCTAAGAACTGTACATCCTCTACACAACAGGTCATGGCAAAACGTCCCGGCACGAACATGCCCTTCCTGCTCATCTTTTCCGGATTATATACCAACGCAAGGAATTTGATTTTCTTGCCATCGTATTTCTTCGGATTATCCTGCATCCATATACCAGATCGCATAATCTGCATCCGTAATATCAATAACATCTGCATTGATGTCAAATGGCAGTTCTTCATCGGCACTCTCATCAATCGATCCATCGGCACGCTCGTATACGATCTGCGCCGGACGGTTCTGTGCTTTTACGGCACGGCGGAACTTGCCCTTTGGTGTATTGTCATCACAACGGTTAAAGATTACTACATCTGCCTTAAACAACTGCTCCATCATCATGGCACGCATATTGGCAAGATACATTTCAAATGTAGTGGCATCTACGGTTGCCAGGGACTGTACGATTACCCAGCCATCCGGCATCTTTGTTTCAAGCAAAGTAGCGATATCCCAGGTACCGTTATACTCAATAAAAATCTGCTCCGGTTTGTATGTCTCCTGAATTTTCTGCAAGGTCTCTGTTGTAAAATCTTCCTGCTCCTCAATCATTGCAACCTTCGCATTAATGGTATTTAATTTTGCTTCATCATATTCTTCATCGCCTCAGCCATTTTGTTAGTTCCTTTCTGATTATTGTGTAACTATGTTAAATACATACATGCTTAAGCAAGTCGAAGAATCTTCAAGCTCTTCAAGCTCATGCTCGTGGATATCTGTTCCGATAACAACTATACGTCCTGTATAGTCAGGCTCGCCATCACGAATCTCGTACTCGCCCGGAACCATATCAAAGTAAATCCACTTGCCGTCTGTGCCCTCTACCATGCCCTTTGAACGAAGAATCTTGTCATCTTCCACAAACTGCTTAAGGATTTCTTCGAGCTTAGCGCGCTCAAATTTGTGAGGTGTCTCCTTGCCCCAGCTTGTAAATACATCATCAGCATGATGATGTCCGTGCTCATGATCATGGTCATGACAGCCGCAAGTGCAGCCCTCGCCATGCTCGTGATGGTGCTCATGTTCGTCGTGGTCATGGTGATGTTCATGCTCATCATGGTCATGATGATGCTCGTGCTCGTCATGGTCGTGGTGATGCTCATGCTCATCATGGTCATGGTGATGATGATGCTCTGCCTCATCCTGTGCATGACGTGCCTCAGCAAGCACCTTCATCTCGAGATTGTCCTGACCTTCCATAGTCTTAAGAATCTGCTCTCCTTTAATAGCATCCCAATCAGTAGTGATAACTGAAGCCTTTGGATTTAAAGCCTGAATCTGCTTTACGCAAAACTCAAGCTGCTCAGGTGTAGCATTCTGGCTGCGGCTTAAGATAACTGTTGTGGCATACTCTATCTGGTTGTTGAAAAACTCACCGAAAGCCTTCATCTGCTTGCTTGCCTTAAGCGCATTTACCACTGTAACAAGTGCATTGAGCTTGACCGGCTGCTCTTTTTCGATATCTATAACTGATTTCATGACATCTGATAATTTGCCTACGCCAGAAGGCTCGATTAAGATACGGTCCGGATGATACTTCGTAATAACCTCATTTAAATTCTTACCAAAATCACCAACCAGTGAACAGCAGATACAGCCTGAGTTCATCTCAGTAATCTGAATGCCGGCATCCTTTAAAAAGCCACCGTCTATACCAACTCACCGAACTCATTCTCTATGAGAACTATCTGCTCACCCTTAAAAGCCTCATCTATCATTTTCAAAAATGGTTCCGGCAAATAAATAAACATCCTGCTGGACAATGCCAATGTGGTCTCTTAAACTTTTTAATTTATAGTGGCGGATATCGCAGCCGTCAATTAAAATTCTGCCCTCTGACACATCATAAAATCTTGGTATCAGGCTACAAAGAGTTGTCTTTCCGGCACCTGAAGTTCCCACCAGTGCCACATAGCTTCCTGCCGGAACTTTCAGATTGATATGCCTTAAAACACGGCTTAAATGTTCTTCATACCGGAAGGAAACATCCTGAAATTCTACTTCTCCCCGCACATTTTCCATGTCAATGGCATTTTCCTCATCCGAAATATCCGGTTCAATGGAAAGAATCTCCATAAACCGTTCAAAGCCGGAATATCCATTCTGGAACTGCTCGGTAAAATCAATCAGTGTCTTAACCGGCTCGGTAAATACGTTGATGTATAAAAGGAACGTAATCAAATCCGTAATGCTCACACTGCCGCCCGGAATCCACAGTGCTCCGGCAATCACCACTACTACGGTAATCAACGTGGTAAATGCAGTCAGTCCCGCCTGATAACCACCCATAAAGAGATAGCTGTTCTTCTTGGCATCTAAGAAGCCTTTGTTTCCGCGGCTGAATTTTTCCTGTTCGACTTCTTCATTAGCAAAGGATTTTACTACGCGGATACCGGAAAGGTTGTCCTCTATCTGGCTATTGATATCCGCTATCTTAATACGGTTCTGCCGGAATGCCTTTTTCATACGCTTATTAAAGAAATATGCATACGCTATCATAAACGGTACCAGTGCAAATGCCGCCACTGTAAGCTTCGGACTGATTCCCATCATAATAACAAATGCACCAATTATCTTAATCAGGGAAATCACAATATTTTCCGGTCCATGGTGCAGCAGTTCGCTGATATCAAAAAGGTCCGTGGTAATTCTCGCCATCAGTTGTCCGACCTTCTGATTATCATAAAATGCAAAGGACAGTTTCTGATAATGAGCAAATATTTCTGCCCGCATATCATATTCTATTTTGGCACCCATTACATGACCATTATTAGAAATATAATAATTGCTGTAACACTGAATGGCTACCAACACCACCATAAACAAAGCAAGCTTTCCGATTGTCTTTACTGCGTCCTGCTCCGGCAGATATACCACTGTTGATGTAATATACCGTACAATCAGCGGAATCACCAGTGCCGCCACTGCTGCTAACAGTGCAAAGAACATATCGGTAAAAAATACGCCAAGATATGGTTTATAATAAGAAATCATTTTCTTTAAATTCTGCTTCATCTGTCTATCCCTCTTGCCTTTACCAGCTTATTTTTCATCACAACTGTTCATCTTATACTGTTTCTTTTGCAAATGCAAGTTTCTTTATGCTACAATGACTTTTTATAAACGTGGCGGATTGACACTATATAATCCTTGTTAAAATAATCCTGATATCCAAAGGATATTTGTTTTGGATATAAAATACCGTAGTTCTAAGCTGCATATTTTGCTTTTGCCTGTAAAACCCGTCTTTCCAATGTTTGACAGTCTATCTGTACCGTCCGCCGAAGTGCGGATGCCTAAGAAAGGGCTGTTAGGGGCACTTGGAATTTCGTCCGGCAACAGGCAACGCCGGCACAAGGACGTGCCGGCGAGGCGCATATGAACACGGATGTGAATTTGCGCCGGTTGCCAGACAAAAGATTATGCCTGCCGAAATTCCAAGTGCCCCTTACAGGTCTTATACCGCATCCCCACCCGGCGGACAGTGCAGATATCCGGTCAAAGCAAGCGGAAAGACAGTTTATCATCAAGCAAAACATGCAGCTAAGAACAACTGGCATTTTCCATCCCATAAACAAATATCCTCCGGATAACCGAAATTATTTTATGCAAGTATTTTGTCAATCCGCGCCTTCTATAAATTAATTGTAAGGAGAAGAAAACATGACACATGTACTTCTTGTAGATGATGATACAAGTATCGTTTCCAATTTACGCACTTTCCTGAATCAGGAGGGTTTTCAGGTTACTTCTGCGAATAACCAAAAGGAAACCATCGATTTATTAGATTCCGGGCAGTATCACTTTGACTTAGCGCTGCTTGATGTCTCCCTTCCGGATGGAAGCGGCTTTTCTTTGTGCAGTGCCATCAAGGCAAACTCTGATATTCCTGTCATTTTTCTGACGGCATCGGATGATGAATATAGTGTGGTTGCCGGGCTTGACCTTGGTGCCGATGATTATATTCCCAAGCCCTTCCGGCCGAGAGAACTGATTTCCAGAATGAACAGTGTTCTCCGCCGCTATCACCGTGGCAGCCAGCCGTTGGAATATCATGAACTGAAAGCTGATACCGTACGTGGACTGGTCTATAAGAATAATGTGGAACTGACTCTTTCCGCCCTGGAATACCGGCTGCTTTTACTCTTTCTTTCCAACCAGGGCATTGTCCTTACACGAAGCCGTCTCTTAGATGAACTTTGGGATATGGCAGGGGAATTTGTAAATGATAATACCCTTACCGTCTACATCAAAAGGCTCCGGGAAAAAATCGAAGCCGACCCGGCACACCCGGAATATATCAAAACCATCCGCGGACTGGGCTATAAGCTTGGTGACTAATTGAACTGCAGAAAATGCCTGTTATAAATATGAGTACCATAATAACCGATGAAAATGTATTTTCCCAAAGGAGTCTTTATGAAATTTTTACGCAATCCCGAAATCAAAAAATGCCTGTTTCTGCAACTGCTTGTATGCTTTATCTTTGCAGGCATCGGATTTTATTTTGATACCATCTGTGGTGTAATCATCCTTTTGCATCACTTATTTTCATTCTTATTTTTATTACTTTCACCAAAAAGCGATACCGGAAAGTGGAATCCTTAAGCCAGCAGTTAGATGCGATGCTGCACAGTAACAGCAGTGGTGATTTCAGCGACTATATGGAAGGTGAACTGGCAATTTTACAAAACGAGCTTGCCAAGCTGACCAGACGCCTTGCGGAACAGAATCAGGCACTTGAAAACGATAAAAAATATCTCGCGGATGCCATGGCTGATATTTCCCATCAGCTCCGCTCTCCCCTTACTTCCATCCGCCTTTTGCTGACTCTCTTAAAAGAGCCGGCTCTTTCCGATGAGAAGCGAAGGGAATCCCTGCGGGAATTATCCTTGTTAATTGACCGGATGGACTGGCTCATTGAAACTTTACTGAAATTGTCTTCCATGGACGCAGGAACCATTACTTTTCACCAGACCGAAACTTCTGCCAAAGAACTGCTCTCCACTGCGGCTGCACCTTTGCTTATTCCATTGGAACTACGGGACATCCAGTATCATGAAACCATAGAGCCGAAGGATTTTTCTTTTTCTACGGATTTACGATGGACGGCGGAAGCCCTTGGAAATATCTTAAAGAACTGCATGGAGCACACGCCTTCCGGTGGCAGGATTGATGTTACAGTTACCGACAATCCAATCTATGTTTCTATCGTGATTGAAGACAATGGAAGTGGTTTTCTGCCAGAAGATATCCCGCATCTTTTTGAACGCTTTTACAAAGGAAAAAATGCCACCGGTCAGATCATTGGCATCGGTCTTTCCCTCTCCCGTATGATTGTTTCCAAAGAAAACGGAACCTTAAAAGCAGAAAACCGTAAAGAAGGCGGTGCACGTTTTATCCTGAAATTCTATAAAAAGTGACAGAACTGTCACTGAAAAGTCATGCTCCTGTCATCCGGGATGCTTATACTTCTCATTAGAATCGCATCAAATGGAAAGGAGTTACTTATGGAAATCTTACGAGCTGAAAATCTCACCAAAATCTATGGAACAGGAGAAAATCAGGTGGTTGCCCTAGACCACGTTTCTTTTTCTGTCAACAAAGGCGAATTTCTCGCTATCATCGGGCCATCCGGTTCCGGCAAATCCACACTGCTTCACATTTTAGGCGGTGTCGATACACCAACCTCCGGCAAAGTCTATATGGAGGGCACTGATGTCTACGCACAAAAGGAGGAACAGCTTGCCATCTTCCGCAGACGGCAGGTCGGGCTGATTTATCAGTTCTATAATCTGATTCCGGTACTAAATGTCGTTGAAAATATGACACTTCCTGTCCGCATGGATGGACGCCCGGTCAACAAAGAGCATTTAAATGAACTGCTGGAAATTCTCTCTTTAAAAGGACGGGAAAATCATCTTCCAAACCAGCTTTCCGGTGGTCAGCAGCAGCGTGTCTCCATCGGTCGTGCATTAATGAACGCTCCTGCTGTGGTTTTAGCCGATGAGCCTACCGGAAACTTAGATTCCAAAAACAGCCAGGAAATTGTGGAACTCTTAAAATATTCCAACCAGAAATTTAACCAGACCTTAATTGTCATTACCCATGATGAAAACATTGCCCTTCAGGCAGACCGCATCATTGCCATTGAAGACGGCAAAATTACACGGGATGAGGTGATTCGTGCATGAATATCTTCCACAAAATCACACTCACCAACTTAAAGAAGAATAAAACCCGTACCATCGTCACGATTATCGGAATTATTCTTTCTACTGCCATGTTTACCGCAGTTACCAGCAGCATCAGCTCTCTTCATGCATTTATGAAGGAATATACCATTGATACCGAAGGAAGCTGGCAGGGTGCCGCTTTTCGTGTCACCCAATCAGAGTCAAAAGATTTTCTCTCCCATGATGAAATCGACTCTTCTGTTTCTTTAAAATATATTGGATATGCCAATCTTACCGATTCTGCTAACCAATACAAACCATACCTTTATATCTGTGGTGTAACGGATGATGTTACTACTCTTCTTCCGGTACACATCACGAAAGGACGGATGCCGGAAAACGATTCTGAGCTTCTGCTTCCAGAGCACCTTGCCTATGACGGAGGCATTGCTTATAACTTAAATGATGAAATTACCCTGGATGTCGGAGAACGTGTCGATGAAGACGGTTTTGTTTTAGATAATAACACTTCACTGCTTGGTAATAAGTCAGAAAAAACAAAAGACGGAAAAGTAATTCCGTTAGAATCCATTACAAATACGGAGTCAAAAACCTATCAGGTGGTAGGTTTTTACAGCAGACCTTCCTTTGAAAGCTTTCATGCTCCGGGTTATACAGCACTGACTCTTTCTTCTGCCCGGACATCCTATCAGGATATTTACTTCTGTCTTCATAACAGCAAGGATGTATCCAGTTTTTAGAGCAGAATGCACCATATTCTTATACCATGAACTATGATTTACTGCGGCTTGACGGAGCATCCATGGAGGATTCCTTAAACCGCACCGTCACCAGTCTTGCAGTTATTTTGATTGCAATTATCGTACTTGGTTCTATCTCACTGATTTATAATGCATTTTCCATTTCTATCAGCGAACGAACCAGACAATCTGGTCTGCTTTCATCCCTTGGTGCAACCAGACACCAGATGATTCACAGCATCCTGTTTGAAGCGGCTTTCCTGTGTCTTATCGGTATTCCGCTTGGAATCTTCTTCGGTTTAGTTGGAATTGGCATTACCTTCTATTTCACCGGTGATACTCTTGCCATACTGTACCGAAGTGACACCACACTGCACCTGACCCTGCAGCCATCCGTTGCCGGAATTGTGATTGCCGTCACCCTCGCTTTTATTACGGTACTGATTTCTGCTTACCTGCCGGCACGGAAATCCATGAAGTTATCTGCCTTAGAAGCCATCCGGCAGACCAGTGATATTAACATCCGTTCCAAAAAGTGCATACATTTCCACTTACAGAAAAATTATTTGGCTTTGAAGGAATGCTTGCTGCCAAAAACTATAAACGAAGCCGCAGCAAATACCGTGCTACTGTTATCTCTCTTTTCTTAAGTATTGTACTGTTTATTTCTGCCAGCAGCTTTTGTGCTTATCTGACACGTTCCGCCGGCAGCATTTATAACGGAAACGGCTATGAACTTTCCTGCACGATATATTCCGAAAATAACTATGACCCGGATACGCTTTTAACAAAAATCCGTGCTTTAGATGGTGTAGATAATGCTTCTTACAGTGCCAGCTTCGCTGCCTGCTTTACAGTAGCCAAAGAAGACTGTTCGAAAGAATTTGAAAGTTTCTATTCTGATTATGAACAGGCTTATTACAGCAATACACTCCCGGCAGATGACTCCTACGAGCTTACCACTTTGATTTATTTTGTGGAGGATTATTTATTTGAAGATTATTTAAAAGAAATCGGTGAAAATCCTTCCGATTATCAGAATTCTGATCATCCAACGGGTGTATTGATAGACCGGCTTCATGTATTCAATGACAAATACTATGACATTAATATTTTCGCCAATCCTTCTTCGCAGGATATTGTATTATCCTCTTTAGACGAAGATGTGAAAAATACCTGCACCGTCACCGCTGGTACTTTCAGTGATACAATTCCTTTTGGTGTCAGTGCTCCTTCCGATTATGCGAAATTTATTTTTCCATATTCCTGTAAGGATGCTCTCTGGCAGGCACTCAGCCAGAACCCGGATAGCACACTTGGAAATTCATACTATATAAAGACAGATAATCACAAACAGGTACAGACAGATTTAAATACGCTCTTTGACAGCGAAAATATTTCAGCTGATATCTATGACTATATGGATTCCATTGAAAGTGAGCGTGCTATAATTACCGTTATCAATATTTTCTCTTATGGATTTATTACATTGATTTCCCTGATAGCGGTACCGCCAATGTATTTAACACAATTTCTACCAATATTATTTTACGGAAACGTGAATTTGCCATGTTAAAATCCATCGGTCTTTCTCCGAAAGGCTTCCGCAAAATGATGCAGTTTGAATGTCTGCTCTATGGCTGTAAAGGGCTTCTTTACGGACTTCCGGTTTCCATCGGAATCACCTGGCTTATTTATCAGGCAGTCTGTGATGGCATTGACTTTGGTTTCTTTATTCCATGGTACAGCTTCGTGATTGCTATTGGCAGTGTATTTACAGTGGTTGCTGCAACTATGATTTATTCCATGCGTAAGCTTTCTTCTGAAAATACCATGGATGCATTAAAAATGAAAATTTATAAAATCTCTTTTTCTTTCAGATTATAAAAGGTAAAATCACCGGTATTTAAAAGCATTCCATTGGAATCCATAATTTCAAATGATACTACCGTAATGTTTCTTCCGGGCTTTACCACTTTGGCGGTGCATGTAACATATTCTGTTGCACGCGCCGCTTTTAAATAGCGGATCTGTCCGTCCACAGTAGTCACATAATATCCATAGGTTCCTGCCGCAATTCCGCATATGGTATCCACTGCCGAATATAATACTCCACCATGCAAATCTCCATAGATATTCGTAAACTCTTTCTTGAATGGCAGTTCTGCTTTTATTCTTCCCTGCTCTGCCTCTGTTATCTTCATCTGCAGCAGACTTCCAAAGGGATTCTGCTCTAATAATTTCTGGCATTCTTCTATTGTAATTTTATTTTCGTTTTGCATTAGATTCCTCTTTTCTTACATGTATCTTTTATCCTTTATTTGTACCCATTTTGTACTCATTTATGTTTTTTGTCAATGAAACAATCTATCTGACTTTTCGGATTGCCAAATCCCCATCCTATGATGTAATATATTTTGTATGGTGTATATTAAGAATTTTTCTCACCATACACTTACGCATCAAGGAGGTATCTTTATGGATCCAAAGAAACAATTTTATGAAACACTCGCTACGTCCATGATTGAAAAATTCAAGAAAAGACAGATTGACGCATATTACTGTGCCACCAAAGAAGAAGCCGTTGCACTTGCCACTTCCATGCTGCCGACACAGGCAACCGTTGGTTTTGGCGGTTCCATGACTTTAACCGAAAGTGGTATGATGGCTGCTCTGCAAAATAAGACTGACATCACTCTTTATGACAGAAGCAAAGCTGCCACACCGGAAGAAACAACTGCAATTTATCATCAGTGTCTGAATGCAGATTATTATTTTATGAGTTCCAATGCAATCACTTCTGACGGACAGCTTGTCAATATTGACGGAAATGGCAACCGGGTTGCAGCACTCATCTATGGCCCGAAGGAAGTCATCGTTATACTGGTATGAATAAGGTTGTAAAAACAGTTGACGAAGCTCTTGACCGGGTACATAATACTGCTACTCCTGCCAACTGCATCCGCCTTAGCAAGAAAACGCCATGTGCACTCACCGGAACATGTGCCGACTGCCTCTCACCGGAATGTATCTGTAATCAGGTTGTTATCACCAGAAGAAGTGGTATTCCGGGAAGAATCAAAGTAATTCTCATCGGAGAGGAATTAGGATATTAATACGATTTCATAAAAAATCCGCATACCAGATATACTCTGATATGCGGATTCTTATTTTATCCTATGCTCCGGCTGTAAATGTCGGTAGTTTCTCAATGACTTCCTGCAACGGACTCCAGTTCATCAGTTCTTCCTTTTCATCCTCTCTCTTGAAAGAAATCCCATTTTCCTTTTTCTGTTTTCTCTTTTCTGCACTTTCCTGAGTTCCCGGCAGTCTGCTATAGGCACCGGATTTATGGAATTCATCTGACACCCTGTTTACTGCTGCTACAATATATTCCTTATCCGGGTCATCGTCCGATATACCGGAAACAGCGGTGGAAACAATACGATTTGCTTCTTCTTTGCTCTTTGCAGCTTTCAGTTCTTTCTCCACTTCCTCTGCAATCATCTGAACACGTATTGCATGGGCATAGGCAATGGGGTCATTTCTTTGAAGCCAGGAAAGTTCTTCTTTGGTCAGTTTCTTTCCTGCCTCTAATTTCCGCTTGATTTTTGCCATTTTTTCCTGCTTTGCTTCTTCACTTTCTTCTGCCACATTATTATCATAAATGCATTTCAGCATATACTGCGGCAATTCCTCCACCGTAGATACCTTCTTTGTATCCTGCTCCGTATTGGAAAATAAATTCAGTCTGACTGCCATCGCATCTCCTCCTGATTTCGTAATCTGTTCCTTGCATTTTATCTTACACTTATATATCGGAATATTTCTTCTTTTTCCATAGTCATTTGTAAATGCTTGACAGCAAGTAGTGAGAAACACGCTTTGCGAGTTTCTCGAGTAAAAAGACATCCGCACCGGCATTTTCCCGGATACGAATGTCTTTTCTGGTTACTTTTCATGATACTTTTCTATTTCTTTATTTCCAAGTTCCTTTTCAACTTCCTATCTGTCCCACTTATCTGCCAGAGAATTAATCTGGTCAGCAAATTTCGCAAGTTCTTTATTTGGGATACCTTCATTCTTCTGAATGACACTAAGCAGCCTCTGACCCGCCGCCAGCAGTCTTGCAAACACATTAGAGGATGCCTTTTCCGGTTTGTCTTTCTTCTTTTCAACCAGTTCACGGGTTCCTTCATGAACACAGACATTTTCTAATAAGTCATAGGTATCACCACTATATGGTGCAACCGCCTGATAGCCTAATTCCGTATGCAGATGCTCTGCAAATTCATCACAGACCTTATCCTCACCATGTACCACAAAGACACGCTTTGGTGGATTTTTAAATGCAGATGCCCATTTTGTCAGCATATCACGGTCTGCATGGCACTGATACCAGGAAGATTTAAAATTTCTGCATGTACCTGAATATTTTCACCGAAAAGTTTTACTTCTTTGGCTCCATTCAAAAGTGCATGACCCAAGGTTCCAGGTACCTGGTATCCTACAAACAGAATCGTGCTTTCCGGTCTCCACAAATTATGTTTTAAATGATGGCGGATACGGTACCAGCCTCACACATACCGGCAGCAGAAATGATAACCAATGGTTTCTTGCTGAAGTTAATCATTTTGGATTCATCACTGGTAACAGACGTTTTCAGTCCCGGGAATCCAATCGGATTAATACCCTGCTCCACTAATTTCTTTGCCTCATCAGAGAAGCAGTCTTCTACACTCTTATGGAAAATATTTGTTGCCTCCACAGCCAGCGGGCTGTCGATATAGGCCTCAAAATCTTCAAACTCCGGCAGCAGATGTTCTGTCTTAATCCGTCGCAGATGATATAGCATTTCCTGTGTACGACCTACAGAAAATGCCGGAATGACAAGATTACCACCTCTTGCAAATGTCCGCTTAATTACTGCCGCAAGTTCCGGTGCATAATCCGGCGGATCTGCATGTATCCGGTCACCATAAGTTGATTCAATCAATACATAATCTGCTTCATCGATAAACTGCGGATTTTTAATCAATGGCTTATTGCCATGACCGATATCTCCGGAAAATACAATTTTCACGGTCTTATCTTCTTCCGTCAGCCATACCTCAATGCTGGACGAGCCAAGCAGATGTCCTGCGTCCACAAACCGGATTTTTACTCCATCACAGATTTCAATGATTTTATTGTAATCACATGGTACAAAATGCTCTAAAACCCCTGTGCATCATCCATATCGTAAAGAGGCACTACTTCCGGTAATCCGGCTCTCCTAGCCTTACGGTTTCTCCATTCTGCCTCAAACATCTGGATATGTGCGCTGTCTTTTAACATGATATTACAAAGTTCGCTGGTTGCTGTTGTCGCAAATATCTGTCCCCGGAATCCATGATTATACAGCAATGGAAGTAAGCCTGAATGGTCAATATGGGCATGTGTTACAAACACATAATCAATATTAGATGCATTCACCGGAATCTCCTGATTCACATACAGATCCGGTCCCTGCTCCATACCACAATCCACCAGTATCCGCTTATCCTGACATTGCAGAAAATGACAACTTCCAGTTACTTCATGTGCAGCCCCTAAAAACTCCAATAACATAATACCATCTCCTCGCCATCTCTTTATTGTCGAACTTATGATAGTATTATTTTATCATATTGGACAAAAAATGTATACATTTTATTCCTTTTTATTCAAATCGCACAATTTCTTTCTTCAATCGTTTCATAATCTTTTTCTCCAGCCTGGAAATATAGGACTGGGAAATTCTAATAAATCCGCCACCTCCTTCTGGGTCAGTTCATTATCATTTTTCGAATTGATGCCAAACCGCAGTCCAATAATCGTCCGCTCCCTGCCGCTTAAATGCTCAATTGCTTTATTCAAAAGCTTCTTTTCAACCTCAGTCTCAATATCCCGGTAAATGACATCTTCATCTGTTCCTAAAATATCCGAAAGTAGTAATTCATTTCCGTCCCAGTCCACATTTAACGGCTCATCAATGGATACCTCTAATTTCGTCTTATTATTTCTACGCAGAGACATCAGAATTTCATTTTCGATACATCGGGAGGCATAGGTTGCAAGCTTGATATTTTTTCCGGATTAAAAGTATTAATTGCCTTGATTAATCCGATGGTTCCAATAGAAATCAAATCCTCCCTCCTACTCCCGTATTGTCAAATTTCTTCGCTATGTATACTACAAGCCTCAGATTATGCTCGATTAATTTCTTTCTTGCAGTCTCACTCTGCTCCTTCACCAATTGTCCGATACATTCCATTTCCTCTTTCGCCGGAAGCGGTGGCGGCAGCACTTCTGCCCCTCCGATATAGTGAATCTCCGTCTCCTTACGAAGCAGCATATCTTTTAAACTACGCACAATGCGAAACTGAAAATGCTCCGGTATATCTACTTTTAAATACATTACAACTCCTCTTTCCTCTCTTATTCACATTCCATCCTATAGCAGATGGCAATTTAAAATCATCTGATATTCCTTCTTTTGAAACAACGATGGACTTCAAGTGCAATCACCGCCTGTAAAATCTGCCGCTTTTTTTCCTTCTTTAATATAAAGTTCTTCTACGGTAAGTGCTTCTACCAAGCCGTTTTTCTCTCCCATACTGCTAAATGGCAACAGTCGTACTACCGGCTCATCTTCCCGGAAAATCGGCATCAGAAGCTCTTTATCTATGATACTGACCGGTTTTTCCCACATAGGGGTCGATCAGCAGATTTCCGGTATCATAATAGGCTTCTAACAGCAATTCATGTTCATGATAACAAAGACGCACCTGATAAAGATGCCGGCTTCTCTCCTTTCTGCTGCGCCATATTATGGATGCTGACACAGCAATTCCCGCCGTCAGCACCATTGCCAGATAAAAATGCCGCCCATAAAAAGGCTCTTATTGAGCCACTGCATGCAGCCTCCTGTCAGAATCGAAAACAAAAAACAGCCAAGCCAGTTTTTTATCAGAAAAGCGACTCTTTGTGTCGTATGTTTCCTCGTAAAAAATGCAATCATAACCATGCTAAGCGGAACCGGTACATACATAATCAACCGATACAATCTATAGGATGAAAGCATCAGAAAACAAATGACTCCCATACCACTTCCAAATAAGGCAGCAAGCAGTATCCTGCCCTTATGTATGAGATTCCGCAAAAAAAAATGCCTGTCAGGAACAGATTCAGCACATCCATCAGGAAATTATTGACAAAAAGAACATCTAAATATATCTCATAAATACATGCCACCTCCCTTCCTTTCCTGCATTATACAAACTTTCCTCTGCATATTTTGTCAAAACAGATGCCGCCATTCTTTCATTTCATTGACAGAATCCGACTGCCCGGCAGGGAAGTTGCAAAAGAAACGTAATGCACTCTGCAAATCTTACCTGCAGAAGCTGCCACCGGCAGCTTCTTACGGATACCTGACAACGCAAAAAAAACGCTTAGAACAATGGCTGTCACCAGTATCTGGTACATTTCAAATGTTCTAAGCGTCGTATCATATAGGAACTTCAAATTCCTTTTCTACTCTTACACTATAATTTTATTGCTATCCTTTTCAAAATGATAGTTCTTATTTTTGGTACTCTTTAAGAACTCCGGAATTTTAATATCCTTCTCATGAACAGTGCTTTCCGGTCTCTTTGGTTTGGTAATTCCAATAAATGGAGAAGCTGCCGGAGCAGGCTGCTGTGCAGCAGTCTGTCCCAGAGTAGATGTTGCTCCGAAACTGCTGTTGGTTGTAACATTAGCAGTACGGTTTACAAGTCCGGAATTAATGACCGGTCTGGTGGTTGCTGCTGTATTTGGATATTTCAATCCGGACATAAGATTAGAAGATGCAGTGGTTTTTGCTGCATTCTCTTCCAGTCCTGTTGCAATTACAGTAATCGTTGCAGCATCTGTCATAGTCTCATCATATTTTGCACCAAAGATAATATTTGCATTATCGCCGGCAAGATCTTCTACATAGCTTGCTGCATCATTGGCATCCATAAGAGAAATATCACCGGAAATATTGATAATAACATGGCTTGCTCCATTGATAGTTGTCTCAAGCAATGGACTGGTAACAGCCAGTTTGACTGCCTCAATTGCCTTATCATCACCCTTAGCCATACCGATACCGATATGTGCAAGACCCTTGTCCTTCATAACAGTCTGAACATCTGCGAAGTCAAGGTTAATCAATGCCGGCATATTAATCAGGTCTGTGATTCCCTGAACCGCCTGCTGAAGCACCTCATCTGCCTTCTTTAATGCATCCGGGAAGGTTGTTCTGCGGTCTACAATCTCTAATAATTTATCATTTGGAATTACAATCAAAGTATCTACATTCTCACGAAGCTTGTCAACACCGCTTAAAGCATTTACCATTCTTGCTTTTGCTTCAAATTTAACCGGCTTAGTTACAACACCAACGGTAAGAATTCCCTGATCCTTTGCAATCTTTGCCACAACAGGAGCTGCTCCTGTACCGGTTCCGCCACCCATACCACAGGTTACGAATACCATATCTGCACCTTCAATAGCTGCTGACAGTTCTTCCATACTCTCTTCTGCAGCTTTGGCTCCAACCTCCGGCTGTGCTCCTGCTCCAAGTCCTTTGGTAAGCTTCTCACCAATCTGAATCAACGTAGGTGCTTTACATAAAAGTAATGCCTGTTTATCGGTATTTACTCCAACAAACTCAACACCACCAATATTTTCATCAATCATTCTATTTACTGCATTATTACCTGCGCCACCAACACCAATTACAATAATTTTAGCACTGGATTCTGCTTCTGTTGTTTTAATTTCAAGCAAGGTAGTTCCTCCTTCTCTCCCTCATTCTATATGTAATTTATGAGAAATCTGCTTTACAGATTTCTCATAAAAAAAATATGCTTTTATTTACTCATATACTCTATCATATAATTTTTCGTAAAAATAATCAACCTATATTTTTTGTTTTTTTTTTGAAAAAATTACGCCGTTTTTTCAAAAGTAATATCTGTGGTATCTTCTGTCCAGTCTTCCAGATGAAGAATGCCTGTAAGTCCTTCCAGATTTGGCATAATTTTCTCCATACGAACTACTTTTTCCGTAAGGCTGGTTGCCTGTCCAAGATTCACCGTAATCGTTCCGTACTGCAGGGTTACATTTCCCTGGTCATCATAATTGATGGTATCCGGAACCAGATTATACTTCTTTAAGGTCTGGGTTACTGCCAGCAAATCCTTCAGGGTATCTTTTCCGCTTACGTCAAGCTTTTCATAAAGTACTGCATCCCCACAAGTCAGTCCGGTAATCTGCGGTACTCCTTCGATGACATCTGTAGACATTTCCACTACAAAGCCATCTTTGTCAAAATAGACATTCTGTCCCAGGGAATCCATATATAAGTAGCCCAGCAGTCCTTTTTCATATACTTCTACATGAAGGGTATGCGGTGATTTGACACTCACCTCCATCGTATCAATAAACGGAACTTCCTGTGTATCAAAGAAACGATATTTAAAATATACATATAATGTATTCCAGGAATAGTCATCATTTAAGACCCATTCCTTAATCTGCTCATCACTGTATAATTTATTGCCTTCTACTTCGACATTTTTTACGGTAAATACCTTGATTACAATAAGTGCTGCCAGTGCCAGAATCAACAGTGTAGTCAGAAATCCAATCAGGATATGTTTTCTTCTTCTCTTCTTTCTGCGCTCTTCTCGTATCATATCCTATCCCTCCAACTGAATTCCTCTGGAAACACTTAACGCAAGTCCCATTTCTGCTAAGAGGAATGATGCCGAAGTACCACCATAACTGATAAAAGGAAGTGTGATACCGGTATTTGGAATACTGTTTGTTACAACGGCGATATTAAGGATTACCTGAATGGCAATGTGAGCCATAATACCAACCACCAGCAATGCACCATATAAATCTTTCGCATTATTGGCAATTACCATAAAACGCCACAGCATTAAGATAAACAGCAAAATCAGGCAGATTGCTCCGAATAATCCAAGCTCCTCACAGATGATGGAAAATACCATATCATTCTGTGCTTCCGGTACGAACCCAAGCTTCTGCATACTGGCACCAAGTCCTTTTCCAAAAAGTCCTCCAGAACCAATGGCATATAAGCCCTGCATGGTCTGATAACCTTTATCATAATTCTCCGGATGGAGCCAGATTTTGATACGTTCTGCACGATAGCTTGCCAGTACAATAAAGACTGCTCCGAAAGCGAATACTGCGATTGCCATTCCCACAAACTGCGCATATTTCGGGCTTGCCACGAACGCCATTGCCACTGCGATACCCACAATGATAATCGCGGTACTTAAGTTCGTATAAGCAACCGGTCCAACCAGCGGAAGCAGTAAAACCATTACCTTCATCAGTTCCTTCAGATCGCCAATCTTCTTTTGCATGCGGCTGATTACCGTTGCAAGAAAAATAATGACAGCAAGCTTTGCAAACTCAGACGGCTGGAAAGAAAGCGGACCAAGGCGGAACCATCTGGTAGAACCATTTCCATTCGATCCAAAAAGATAACGGAAACACACAGTAAAAAATGCGCCTATGTATGCCACACCATACAGCCTCTTCCACACATGATAATCAATCTTGGAAATCACAAACATGGCAGCAAATCCAAGGCAGCATGCAAAAAAGCCTGCCGCTTTAGATAATGAGTTCCATCGCCATACTCAATCTGTGCATTATAAGAACTGGTGCTGTACAGCATAACCAGACCAAAACACACTAAGAAAATAATAACAAACAAAAGTGTATAGTCAAAATATTTAATTGTCTTTTTTTTCTTTTGTGCCTGATTTTCTTCCCGGTCTATTTACCATAAATCACTACTCCTTTAAATTGCGCACCAAATCCTTAAATATTCTTCCTCGTTCTTCGTAGCTTTTAAACATATCCCAGCTTGCACATGCCGGTGATAATAATACGGCATCACCGGAAACCGCATTGTCATAGCAGATATTTACGGCCTCTTCGAGACTGTCTGCGAATACATAATCTGTAAATCCATGTCTCTTTGCACAGTCTGCAATCTTCTCTTTTGTTACTCCGATTAATACTAATTTCTTTACTTTACCATCGAAGCTTTCTATCCATTCATCATATTCAGACTGCTTATCATAGCCGCCTCCAATGAGAAGTGTCGGACGGTTCATTGCCTGAATTCCCTTAATTGCTGCATCCGGGTTTGTTCCCTTTGAATCGTTATAGAATTTTACGCCACGTTTCTCCGTAACATATTCAATTCTATGCTCTACTGCCTGGAACTCACGCAGTGTTTTACAATGACATCCAGCGGTACTCCGATACTTATGGTCATGGCAACTGCCGCCATAACATTTTCATAATTATGGGTTCCAAGAATATTTAGCTCATTGACATCAATGACTTCTTCCTCTTTGCCCTCAGAGACATAAATAATCTTCTCACCATTTAAATAACATCCATTCTGTACCGGCTTTTTACTGTCAAACCAGAGCACTTTCATGGATAAGGATTCCCCAAATTTGCGAAGTACTTCATCCTCATAATTTAAGACGCAGACATCGTTTGCTTTCTGATTCTTTGTAATGTCCTCTTTTGCCTTAATATAATTTTCCATGGTATGATGACGGTTCAGATGATCCGGTGTAATATTTAAAATAGCAGATACATCCGGAGCAAAATCTACAATTGTCTCTAACTGGAAGCTGCTGATTTCTGCTGCTGTTACCGTTTCTTCTGTAGTATCTGCCGCTACCGATGTATATGGAATTCCAATATTTCCCACGACTTTTACATCCTTAAAGTAATTGGATAAAATTTCTCCCACCAGTGTAGTGGTTGTCGTCTTGCCATTCGTTCCTGTAATTGCAAGGATTTTTCCTTTTGCCACCTGATAAGCAAGCTCAATCTCACCAATAATCGTAATTTTCTTATCACGCATGGCATTTACCAATGGTAAATCGGTTGGAACACCCGGACTTAACACAACAAAATCCAGTTTATCCATCACTTCTTCCGGAAGGGTGCCCACATAGATTTCTGCCTTGGCAAAGCTCTCCGATTTTTCTTTGATTTCTGCTACACTCTGCTTTTCATTTCCTTCAAAAACGAAAATATTCGCATTCTGTTTTTCTAACAGCTCTGCTGCAGCAATTCCACTTTTCCCAGAGCCAAATACCAGTACATTTTTCTCCTGAAATTCCATTTTATTCACTCCTGTCTCTTTATAATCCAATCAATGCAACCAGACATAAGATTGCTGTTACAATTGAAAATACCGCAACGACCCTTGTCTCTGACCATCCGCCAAGTTCAAAATGGTGATGGATCGGAGCCATACGGAAAATACGTTTTCCGCCTGTTTTCTTAAAATAAGTGACCTGAATGATAACAGATAATACTTCTACCAGATAAATCAGTCCCACAATCAGAAGGAAAATTGGCATCTGAAGCATATATGCGGTAGCTGCCACAAAGCCACCCAATGCCAGAGAACCGGTGTCTCCCATAAAAACCTTGGCAGGATATACATTAAACAGAAGGAAGCCCATCAATGCACCTACTACAGCACAGGTAATCGGTTCGATTCCGCTGTTGGTTCCCACTGCAACTACAGTAAAGAAGGTTGCTACGATAATGGTTACGCTGGTAGCAAGACCATCTAAGCCATCGGTAAAGTTGACTCCGTTTACAGTTCCGATTACTGCAAAATACATGACCGGAATTGCAAGCCAGCCAATATTCCAGTATTTTCCACCGGAAAATGGAAGCAGCATCGTAAGGGAAACATCTGAAAACTTCACCATGTATACCACAAAAACAGTGGTCACTACAAGCTGGCATAACATTTTCTGCCATGCAAGCAGTCCATCCGACCGTCTCAGTACAACCTTCAAATAATCATCTAAAAATCCAATTACGCCAAATCCTACTACCATAAACAGAATCGGAACAATCTTCGGATAATCTTTTACATAAATCAGACTGGTTACAATAATACTTGCGATAATCATCAATCCACCCATGGTAGGGGTTCCCATTTTCTTCTGATGGGATTCAAGCTCTTTCCGCTCCGGCTGACCAACTTTCAATCTTCTTAAAAAGGAATTACGACCGGTCCTAACAATGCACTCACTGCAAAAGCGATAATAACCGGAAGAATAACATGATACGTCATAACTGCACCTCTTTTTATTTTCTTTTTTGTATATCATTTCAACTTATCTAGTATACGTTATTTAGAGCTTTCCTGCAAGATATCTCCCCAAAGTTTCACGGATTTTCCTGAATTTCCGCATCTTCTGTAACTGGTGCCTGCTCAATGCCAAGATATGGCAGAATATTGGAAAACAAATCCCGGCAGACCGGTGCTGCTATGGTTCCACCATAATAAACGCCTTGTGGATAATTGATAATAATTAAGGCAAGTACCTGCGGATCGTCAGCCGGAGCAAAGCCTAAAAAAGAAGAAATATACCTTTTTTCACTACGCGGAAGCGTCTGGGACGTTGCGGTTTTGCCGCCAATAGAAAAGCCTTCAAGAGCCGCATTCTTTCCACTGCCCTCAGATACTACTTTTTCCAGCAAATAGCGCATGGTGGTGGAAGTTTTCTTCGCTTACAATATGTTCCTTTTGTCCGTAGACAAAAGTATGTGTCACTTCTCCTTCTGCATTTTTCGTCTCCACGCCAAAATGCGGCGTCACACGGTTTCCTCCATTTATAATAGAGGAAACCGTAGTTGCAAGCTGAATCGGTGTAATCTGGAAGGACTGCCCAAAGGACATGGTTGCGAGCTCCACCTGACCAATATTTTCTCTTTTATGCATAATGGTGGATGCTTCCCCGGTAAATCTATATTTGTCCTGGATAATAAACCAAACTGTTCAAAATAATCGCAGAAGCGGTCGGAACCGATACGAAGTCCGATTTCTATGAATACCGGGTTGCAGGAATTCATAATGCCATGGGTAAAATCCTCTGCCCCATGCCCTCCCACTTTATGGCAGCGGATTCTCCTGTCCTCCACAATCTTATATCCCGGACAGTTAAACTGGTCAGAAAGACTTACTTTTCCCTCTTCCAAGGCTGCGGATGCTGTTATTATCTTAAAAGTGGATCCCGGTTCATAAGTGTCATTGATGCACTGATTTCTCCACATTTTATTTAAAGCATCCTGCTTCTCCTCTTCACTCAATTCCGTGTCAATCTCCGTATTTAAGGTAAAAGGTTCATTCAGATTAAACTCCGGTTCATTTACCATGGCAAGGATTTCGCCATTCTGTGGATTCATCACAAGGATGCTGACACTGTCTGCCTGTTTTTCCTCCCGCACCTTTACTGCCGCCTGCGCTGCATACATCTGGATATTATAATCAAGACTTAAATAAAGGTCATCTCCTTCTACCGGCTCACTCCGTCGCTCTCCGGCATTTTTGATCTCTACGCCTCTGGCATCTGTCAATGTAAGTATCTTTCCATTGATGCCCTCCAGATATTCATCATATTTTACTTCTATTCCGATAATTCCCTGATTGTCCCCGCCAGTAAATCCGATTACTTTAGAAGCCAGTTCATTATAAGGATAATACCGTTTATAATCTTCATCGATCTTCACGCCCGCCAGTTCATAAGATCGAATCGCATCTCCGGTTTCTTTCTCCACATTCGTCTTAATCCGTTCAATGGAACTAACCTTCTCTACCCGCTTCCGCACTGTCTCTTCTGACATGCCAAGCTCTTTTGTTAAAACTGCAATTACCTTTTCCGGGTCTTCTATCTGGCTGTGCATCACAGAAATCGTACATACCGTCTTATTTTCTGCTAAAACCACACCATTTCTGTCATAAATATTTCCTCTTGCCGCCTTGATATCCCTTTCTCTTTCATGGAGGTTCTCCGCCCGGACCCCATAGTATTCTGAACAGAATATCATAAGATACACCAGTCGTCCCATCAGAAATACCATCAGCAGTAATACTGCCACAAAAATAATCATAATTTTTCGTCGGTTAAAGGTTTTATTCCGATAGATGCAAAATCTGTTTTCTTCTTCCTCCTGCATTTTTTGCTGAAACATAAAAACATAACCTCATAAAAGCAGTTATTATAATCTATTACAACTTTTACAAGGTTATGTTGCTTTCTCTATTGTGCTACATCCTGTGGCTGTAAACCATCCTCCGGTGGTACTGTTTCCTCTGCAATATCCGGTGTCTGGTCTACCATAGAATCCTCCGGTGCAGAATCCGGAACATCTGTTGTTCCATCTGCCGGTGCTTCTGCCGGGTCTGTGTCTTCTGTTACAACAATGTCCTCATCCGGATAAATATTAAGATAAGGCAGTGTCTCTTCAAAAATTCCCTTTGCGATTTCCTGTGCAAAGGTACTGTGAAACTCTTCTTCTGCGTTTGGTTCGTCTACTACTACATATACCAAAAGCTGCGGATTGTCTACTGGTGCAAAACCGATAAAGGAAACCAGATAATTTCCCTGTCCTCGAGGAAGCTTCTGTGCTGTTCCGGTCTTTCCACCCATGGAGTATCCCGGCACTTTTGCATATTTTCCGGTACCATCGGAAACCGTTGCATAAAGATACTGTTTTAATAATTCACTGGTAGATGAAGACACTGTTTTCTTTAACAAGGTTCCATTGTCTTCCTGTATGACATTCCCATTTTCATCTGTTATTTTCTTTACCACATGTGGCTGATAATAGTTACCACCATTAATAATGGAACAAAAAGCACTTGCCACCTGTATCATGGTAACATTAAAGTTCTGTCCAAAGGAATTGGTAGCCAGGTTAATGGTGCTTAACTGGTCTTCGGTATAAATTAAGGAATCGGTTCTCGTCTCTCCCGGCAGATCAATGTTGGTCTTCTGACCAAATCCGAAAATCTGCTGATACTTAGAGAAATTCTCAGGTCCGATATCATAAGACATCTGCATCAGGGCATCATTACAGGAATTCTTTAAGGCATCTTCTACTGTTTCAAGTCCATGTCCGTTGGTATTTACACAGTGAATGTCATGACCGGAAATCGTCTCGTATCCATCACAGATAAAAGTACGATTCGGGTCTAAAGTTCCGGTATCCAGACCACAGGCTACGGTAAAAGGTTTTACGGTAGAGCCCGGTTCATAAGTATAAGTAATGCAGAAATTAGACCATAACTGGTTTAAAGCATCCAGTTCTGCATCGTCATCCATAGCATCAATTTCTTCCTGGGTATAATAGGCAGACAAATCCCTTGGATTACTACTGTCATAATTTGGATAATTTGCCATGGCAAGCACTTCAGCATTCTGTGGGTTCATTACAATAACTCCCACATGTTTACTTCCAGCACCTTCTCTTGCTGCATCCCTGTATTCTTCTTCAAATGCAGCAATCTTATCTTCTACGATTTTCTGGATATTTGCATCAATGGTCAGTGTAACATCATTACCATTCTGGGCATCGATTACTGTCTTCTCAAAATTACTGTCGGAATTCAGATAACCATATTCTCTTCCGTTGGTTCCATTCAGAACACTGTTATAGGAATTTTCCACTCCATTCATTCCCAGATTACCGCTGGTAGTAAATCCTACTACCGCACTGGCTAGAGAACCATATGGATATTCTCTCTGGTATTCTTTTTCAAACCAGACTCCATTAATTTTTCCTTTTTTCTCTGCATCGCCGCTCTTCTTATCGGAAGCTTCCTTTTCTGCCGCCTGCATATCTTCAAACGCCTGAATCTCTTCATAGCTTAATTTCTTTGCCAGAACATTGTACTGGCTCTTTGGTTTATCTGTAATCAGATTACGCAAATCGGTTTCATTCAGTTGTGGGAAACAGGTTATCAGTGCATCGATGGTCGGGTCAATATCTGCCGAATCACTGTTTAATACCTTACAGTCTAATATCACATTGTATACATCCACGCTGGTTGCCAGTATCGTTCCCTTGCAGTCGGTAATATTTCCACGCTGATAAGGAATGACCGTACTGTCATATTTCTGCTGGGATAATACTTTCTTTTCGTATTTCTTTCCACTGGTGTGTTCAATATACATCAATCTTACAATTAATCCCAACAAAAAAGTAGTGCTATTATTACAAACAGCACTACAAGTTTCTTTTGCATTTTCTTACTAAATTTTGCTATTTTCTTTCCGCCGCGTCTCTTTCCAGCCATTTTACCACCACGTTTGTTTCCTACTTATTCGGAATATCCTCAAACTGATTCATATAATCTCTTTATCAACCGTATAATGTATAATCTGGTCCGGTCCCGCATAGCTCATGCCAAGCTGGTTCATTGCTATATCCTTGATGGTTGCAAGATCTACTGCTGTCTCGATTCTTTTTTTCTGCCGCATCATTATCTGCCTTTAATTCAGCTACCTGGCTTTCTAATGCAGAAATTGTCTTTAAATGCGTTGTAATTCCAGACTGCAGACGGATATACAGCACTGCTGCCACACACATAACCAGCAGCGATACAGATAAAAATGCCACATAACCCAAATCCATATGTGCTGACTTCTCCTGATTCTTCTGCGCCATACGTCTGTTGCGCTGTCTGATTTCCTCCCGCTGCTTTTCTTCCTGTTCTCTGCGGTAATCCGGTGCAGGTTCTAATTTACGGACAGTGTTTCCATCTATGTAAGTCTGTGTTCGATAATTTCTTCTTGTCTTCTCCATTTTCACGTCTCTCCCTAGTCATTGATATGCCGTTCAAATACTCTTAATTTTGCGCTTTTTGCTCTCGGATTCTCTTCCATTTCAGATTTCGTTGGAAGAATCGGTTTTCTAGTGATTACTTTTCCTTTTGGTTTCTTGCCACATACACACACCGGGAATTCTTTCGGACAGGTACATGGATTTTCATTTTTGCGAAAGATGTTCTTTACAATTCTGTCTTCCAGGGAATGGAAGGTAATGATACAGATTCTTCCATCTTCCTCTAAAAGGTCTATCATCTCATCCAGGGTATCCGATAAGACTTCCAGCTCACGATTCAGTTCAATACGAATTGCCTGAAACGTTCTCTTTGCCGGATGTCCGCCAGTACTCTGTACTTTCATCGGTATGGATGCCCGGATAATTGCGGTCAGCTCTCCGGTTGTCTCAATTGGTTTCTTTGCCCGGGCTGCGACAATATGCTTTGCAATATTCTTTGCGAACCGGTCTTCCCCATAGTCTCTTATGATACGATACAGCTCTGATTCACTGTAATCATTTACAATATCTTTTGCCGTTAATGTCTGACGCTGATCCATTCTCATGTCCAGTGGTGCATCTTCTTCCCGGTAAGTAAAACCACGCTCCGGTGTATCTAACTGAAACGAAGATACTCCCAGATCAAGAAGAATTCCATTTACCTTCGTCACTCCGATACGGTTCAATTCTTCTTTCATATTGCAGTAATTGCTGCGGATAATGGTTACTTTATCAGAATAATCCTTTAACCGCTCACTGGCTGCTGCAATTGCATCTTCGTCCTGGTCAATTCCTATCAGCTTTCCGTTCTCATTCAGCCTTTTTACAATTTCAGAAGAATGTCCCGCTCCACCGAGCGTTCCGTCTACATAAATTCCGTCCGGGCGAATATTCAGATTGTCTATGGTCTCATGCAAGAGAACCGATGTGTGTTTAAATTCCATTTTCACTCCTTTAGATACTCAAGCCAAGTTCTGCCATGTGTTCTGCAACTTCATACATGTCATCATAAGTATTGGTATCCTGCCATCTGTTCTTGTCCCAAATCTCAATTCGCTTTAAGACTCCGACTGATACGACTTCTTTCTCTAATCCGGCAAATTCTCTTAACACTGCCGGAAGAAGAATTCTTCCCTGCTTGTCCACTTCACAGGTTGTTGCTCCTGCAAAGAAGAAACGTGAGAATTTTCTTGCATCTTTTGAGGTAAGTGGTACGTTGCGGAATTTTTCTTCAATGTTCTGCCATTCTTCATTTGGGTACACAAAAAGACACCCATCCAAACCCTTCGTTACTACAAACTCATCACCGAGCTGTTCTCTGAATTTGGAAGGAACAATCATTCTGCCCTTGGCGTCTATGTTGTGACTGTACTCTCCCATGAACATTGTCAAACACCTCAGTCCGGTTGCTATTTATCCACAAAGTTATCAACTTATCCACCACTTTGTGCCATTTTCAACCACTTTCCTCCACTTATGAATACATATTACCCCACTTTTGGGAAAAAATCAATATACTACACATAAAAATGCAAAAAAAAGAAGCACATTTCTCAATGTACTTCTTTCCACTTACTCTTTACTTTTATCTTATTGGTACAAGTTCTTTTTTGCTCACATAGCGATACATAGTTCTCAATCAGTCTGTCCACTTCCAGGCTCAGGTCATAGCATTCATCCATACTTTTCGCTCGTTCCAGTGCTTCATCCAGTCGGATTCTTGCACGTTCAATCGCAATGCGAAGTGCTTCCCTTTCATCCATAAGCATTTCTCCTATGCTGTGTCCCATCTCTGTGTTGTTCTTTATAAATTCATTTTACTCTGCTCATCACCAAAAATCAAACAAAATATAACATCTTTTTTCGTCAATATTCGACAGCAAGCGGCATTTTTTCCTTATGCTGTGTTTTATAAAACAAATCGGCAATGCCTCCACCAGCATCCGGTTGGTTGCTACTATATTCCGAATATCTGTTTCTATATTAATTTTTCTTCCAAGATACTGTTTATGCCTCTCTAAAATATATTCATACAGTGCCTCTGCATCAGAAAAATCAGCCTGCACTTTTTCCCCTGCTTCCATATTCCGGCTCATGATATAATTTTTAAGGCTTCGCTTCAATTGTTCTTCATAGGAACAATGATCCTTTAAGTCTCCCGGATAAATCTTGTTATGCGGATAAGTAAAATAATCAGCTACATAATGCGTTACCTGCCCGAGATTCATATAATACCGGCGTTTACGGATCAGTTTCCCCTGCTGTTTACCGAAAATCAATTGATTCACCATCTTTTTCACATCCGGAAACGTCCCATTGATTTCATGTTTCTTATATACAAAAGATGGTTTGCAATCCGGCAGGATGCTGCCAATATAAAAAGACAGTCTATGTTTCTTAAGTTCTTCATCCTCTGTATTCTTTGCAATATAACGTGCCAGCAAAATATGTGATTTTTTTCTCATTTGCTTCCTCCTGTTTACCATCTACACCTTACACATTACTTCTGCTTTATTTATGCTTCAATCACATATACTTTCTTTCATCTCATTTACAATAGTATTTTTCTTAAGATTCTTCTAAATTTCTGTGTCCAATCTGTTAAGAGTAGACACAGAAATATTTTGCTAAACCTTACTGATATTCCACTTTTTAGGAACAGCAGAAGCTGGCACACTCTGTTTCCATACAGGTACAGGCATTCGTTCCGGCTACCTGGATGTCTTTTGCATGACATTTTCTTCCTTCATTGAATTTACAGTTTACTGCCTCACAGGTAACATCGCTCATCTTAGGCGGTTTACCGGTCGAATTGGCACATCCACAGTTTTTCTTCTCTTCAAAACTTCCACAGCTTGTCTCGCTGTTGCGGTTTGCATGTGCACCCTCTACCGTAATATTTCCACGGCAACAGCAATCATCTTTCTGAAACTGCAGCTTCTTACAGAACATTTTAATTCTGTCACAAAAATCATCTCCTTTCTTTCGTTACATGTTTAGTATCTCCAAAGGAAATCTTTTTATGTTACCAACTTCATGTAAAAAAAATGTATCTTGACACATTCTCGTGCCTGCGGCGGTCGCTTTCCTGTAAAGCAAAAAAGACTGTTGTCCGGTGCAAATGCCAGCAACAGTCTTTTTTGAATCCATATAAATTATAAAATTAAAAATTTGATTTTATTGCATTTTTATTTTTCTTCTGCAACTTCTTCCTTACGGATTTCCTTTGTACGAATCTCTTCGCAGATTGCATCAATGAATTCTCCTAAAGGTTTTACGCCTTCATCTCCTGCAAAACGGCTTCTTACGGATACGGTTCCGTTCTCTGCCTCCTGCTGACCAACTACCAGCATGTACGGCAGCTTATCCAGTCTTGCTTCACGAATCTTGAATCCGATTTTCTCAGAACGGTTATCAACCGTTACATCTACATCATGAGCTGCTAATTCTTTTCTTACCTGCTCTGCATAGTCTGCATATTTTTCAGAAATCGGCAATACTCTTACCTGTTCCGGGCAAAGCCAGGTTGGGAATTTTCCTGCATAATGTTCAATCAGCCATGCAAGGGTACGCTCATAACATCCCATGGATGTACGATGGATAATCCAAGGAAGTACTTTCTCACCCTTCTCATCGATATAGTACATGCCAAACTTCTCTGCACTTGCACAGTCAAGCTGGATGGTAACCATGGTATCTTCTTTTCCATATACATTCTTTGCCTGAATATCAATCTTTGGTCCGTAGAATGCAGCTTCCCATCTGCTTCTGTATGCTTGATGCCATTCTTATCCATAACATCACGCAGATACTGCTGGGTGCTGTTCCAATATGCTTCGTCGCCCAGATATTTTTCTTTGTTGTTCGGATCCCATTTGGACAGACGGTAAGTAACATCTCCATCGATACCAAGTGTAGTCATTACATAATGGCAAAGTTCAGTACATCTGGTAAGTTCTTCTTCTGCCTGTTCCGGGCAAAGAATAATATGTGCCTCTGTAATAGTAAACTGTCTGACACGGGTAAGTCCATGCATCTCTCCGGAGTCCTCATTCCGGAACAATGTAGAAGTCTCTGACATCCGATATGGCAGATCTCTGTAAGAGTGCTGTTCATTCATGTATACATAATACTGGAATGGACAGGTCATCGGACGCAGTGCCATTGTCTCTTTGTCGTCGCTGTCCTTATTTAAAATGAACATTCCATCCATATAGTGATCCCAGTGTCCGGAAATCTTATAGAGGTCACTCTTTGCCATCAACGGAGTTCTGGTACGTACATAACCCCACTCTTTATCCTCTAAGTCTTCTATCCAACGCTGAAGTTTCATAATCATCTTGGTTCCCTTTGGTGTAAATAAAGGAAGTCCCTGTCCGATAACATCAACAGTGGTAAATAATCCCATTTCACTACCAAAGTTTGTTATGGTCACGGCGTTTGGCATCTTCTAATTTCTCTAAGTATTCTTTTTAACTCTTCCTTCTTATTAAAAGCAGTACCATAAATTCTCTGTAATCTTGCTTTGTCAGAATTACCTCTCCAATATGCCATGGAAGATGATGTCAGCTTAAATGCCTTTACGCCCTTGGTTGTCATCAGATGTGGACCAGCACATAAATCTACGAAGCCGCCCTGGTCATAGAAAGAAATTTCTTCTCCCTCTGGTAATTCTTCAATCAGTTCTACTTTGTATGGCTCATTACGTTCCTGCATGAATTTGATTGCTTCCTCTCTTGGAAGTGTGAATCGTTTTAATTCATGACCTTCCTTGATAATCTTCTTCATCTCTGCTTCCAGATTATCGAGGTCTTCTCTTGAAAATGGGGCATGATCAAAATCATAATAGAATCCATCTTCAATTGCCGGTCCGATCGTAATCTTGGCATCCGGGAATAATTTCTTTACCGCCTGAGCCAGTACATGGGATGCAGTATGGCGGATTACCTTTAATCCTTCTTCATCACTTGCTGTTATAATATTTAAATTGCAGTCCTTGTCAAGAACGGTTCGTAAATCCACCACTTCTCCATCTACTTCACCGGCGCATGCAACTCTTGCAAAGGCCTTCGCTGATATCTGCTGCAATATCATACACTGATTTTGCTTCACTGTACTCTTTTACTGAGCCATCTTTTAATGTGATTTTCATGTTCAAGTCTCCTTTTCTTATTATATTGGTATTAAAATAAAAAATCCCTGATGCATAAAATTTATGCATCAGGGACGATACTCTATCGTGGTTCCACCCTGCTTGCTGTACTTATCGTACAACCGCTCATTCTGATGATAACGGTATCACCGGACCGGATTGGGGTCACTCAGAGCTGGTCTTCACATTACACTCCATCAGAATACTCTCACCAAATGTATTCCTCTCTTTGACTTCCTGTCATGCTACTCGTCTCTTCTTTGTTTTGTCCTTTTGATAAAAGCTATTGTATACTGTACTTTTTTCTGCTATGTAAAGAGTTTTTCTGTGAAATATTTTCCAAATGTTTTCCAAAATATTTTATTCTTATCTTCCGCAGCAGAATTTATATTTCTTTCCACTTCCACAAGGACACGGATCATTTCTTCCGACTTTCTTTCCAACTACAACAGTGCCGGATTTCTTCTGCTCTAAATAAAGCTTTCTCTTGGTATCTGCATCAAAAATTTCATTCCACTGTGGTAATTCATATAACCAATCTGCCTTTGCATCTACCATGTTTTTGTATAATTTTTCTTTATCGAATGCAAGGCTTACCTTAGTATCCTCTTCCATAGTATCAATTGGGTTTGGTGTTACCAGGCTGTCATTGATTCCATCTAAGAATCCAGTCATATCCATAATGCTGAGGTCGTATTTCTCTGCCAGCTCTTTTACAGTTCCTTCTACTTTCTCATCCGGATTTGTTAAAAGCTGTTCGTATACGCCCTTCTCTAACATAAAATATCTCTGCCAGAATTTCTGTAATTCACCTCTATCTGCCTGCTGATCATAAGCAATCTTCTGCCATTCTTCTAATAATGCCATTGTTCATATCCATCCTTTAATCCATATTTAGTCGTATAACGCTTGTTTCAGTATAGCATATTTTGTGCTTTTTTTCAAGTATTTATCCTCTGCAACTTTACATTTTCTGATTGACTATCCGCTGTCAAATGTTAAAATAATGTATATTGCTTTTTTCTAAAAACAGGTCATCAAAGAAAGTTGAGGTCATATATGAAAAAGACAAAACAGATTCTTGCAATTATCGGTGTTGTACTCTTAGTTGCCCTCTATGTTTCCACTCTTGTTTTTGCATTGATTGGAAGCGATTTTGCCACAAACTGTCTTAAGGCTTCCATCTATGCCACTGTAGTTGTCCCGGCTCTCATCTGGGCTTATACCATGGTATACCGCTTACTTAAGAATCATTACTCTTTAAGAGAAGATTTGGATTCCATCAAAAAAGAAGCTTCCGGGCAGGATGCTTCCGCAAAAACTTCAAATGAACCAAACATCAAAAAAAGAGGATTGCGAATAACCACAATCCTCTTTTATAAACCATACATAAATTTGCTGTAAGAGATTCCGTTCATTCTTGCTGCTGCGTTGATACGAGCGATCCATAACTGACGGAACTGTCTCTTTCTTTCTTTTCTACCAGCATAAGAACTTGTTAAAGCTCTCATAACTGACTGTTTTGCTACTCTATACTGTTTAGATCTAGCGCCTCTGTAACCTTTTGCTAATTTTAAAGTTCTATTATGTCTTTTTTTAGCGCCTAAACCGCCTTTTACTCTTGCCATTTTTTATTCCTCCTTACCTGATTCCTATGCGTATGGTAAAATCTTCTTCATGTTCTTAACGTTTGTTGCATCAACCATTGCTGGTTTTCTAAGATTTCTCTTATTTTTTGTTGTTTTCTTTGTTAAGATATGTCTCTTATAAGCTTTACTTCTTTTTAATTTTCCTGTTCCTGTAACTTTGAAACGTTTTGCTGCTGCTCTGCTTGTTTTCTGTTTTGGCATAATTTATTCCTCCTTAAAATAATTATTTCTTTTCTGCCAACACCATGCTGATACTTCTACCTTCAACTTTTGGTGCTTTTTCCACTACTGCAATATCTGCAAGTGCTTCTGCAAAATCATCCAGAATATGTTTGCTTGCCTTCACATGTGCCATTTCTCTACCACGGAAACGAAGTGTAACTTTTACTTTATTTCCTTTGGAAATGAACTTTCTTGCGGCATTCATTTTGGTATTCAAATCATTGGTATCGATATTTGGAGAAAGACGAACTTCTTTTAATTCAACCGTTTTCTGTTTCTTACGTGCTTCCTTCTCTTTTCTTGCAAGCTCATATCTGTATTTACCGTAATCGATAATCTTACATACAGGTGGCTTTGCTCCAGGAGCAATCTTTACTAAATCAAGTTCTGCTTCCTGTGCCAGCTTATATGCTTCTCTTGCTGACATGATACCTAACTGTTCACCATCCGCGCCAATCAGGCGGACTTCCTTATCTCTGATTTGTTCATTGATCATTAACTCGCTAATGGTCGTACACCTCCAAAATTAAATTCACCACAGCTTTGCCAGACAACTTTCCGTTTATTTCCGCAAAAAAAGTGGATAGACAGACTATCCACTTCAAAATGATTCGCTCATTGCATACTCATTATAAACACTTAGTCACTTGATTGTGCTAAGGTGAGAGTGGATACTCTACTTTCTTCAACTTGCTTATAGTACCATATGTCATTTCGTTCGTCAAGCATTATTTTTACCGATATTCGCTTCTGATATTTTCTGCCCTCTCAATAATCGTTTCCGGGAACCCGGTAAAGGAAAGCAGGCGGATTGCATTCTGGGAATTCGCCGGTCCCTTCTGCAATTTATAATCAAATACAATATCCTCTTCTCCAAACTCTTCGGAAAAATGATAATTGTCATAACCAGTTTTTTCAAGCTCCGTCAATTCCTTATCATGGGATGCCACAATTGCAATGCAGTTATGATGTGCCAGATATTCCATGATTGCTTTTGAAGCTGCAATACGCTCCTGGGTATTGGTTCCTCTTAAGATTTCATCAATAATACAGATAACCAGTTCATCCTCCGACAAAGCATCCAGGATACGTTTTAAATATTTAATCTCTTTAATAAAATAACTGTCACCGGATAAAATATCGTCTCTTACCGCCATGGAAGTAATCATTTTTGCATGAGGCAGATGCATTCTTTTTGCGGTGCAGGTATGAATGCTCTGTGCCAGTATCACATTGACAGCTATGGTCTTGATAAAGGTTGACTTACCGGAAGCATTGGAGCCTGTGATAATGCAGTTATGCTGAAGTTCCATAGAATTGGTCACTGCTCCATGAAGCAGCGGATGATAAATTTCTTCCATCTCAAGCTGCTTTGCTTCCTCATATTCCGGTACTGTCACAAGAGGCAGACTCTTTCGGAAAGAGCCTGTGCTGACCGCTGCATCCAGTTCTCCTACCACCCGGTAAATCTTAAGATAAACATCCTGGTTATCCATAAACTGATTCAATACTTTCATATAAGTAAGGATATGCCACTGGGTTACTCCCAGCAGGAAATCCTGCAGCATTTCAAACACATCTCCCATGGCATTTCTACTCTGGATATTTAGCAGAAATGCCTTCTTATCCATTTTGTCAAATACCGGAAGCAGCGGTGCCAGTTCCTCACAAATTTTGTCTTTCCGGTATTCCTGCTCCAGTTCTCGTGCTACCGTAATCAGGTATGCCGCCGTTCCCATCATATGAATCTCCTGGTCAAACTTCAGCCGGACCGTAAAGATATACACCGACAAATTCACAAGAAATACTACCACCAAAGCTGACAGAGCATATATATTATGAAATACGACTGCCGCCACAACAACTACCACCAGCAATATCCGGAGCATCTGATAAACCCAGAGATTTGAAATTGCAAAATCCTCTACTGTCTGGATAAAGGATGGAATATAGTAAGCCTCGTCTCTCTTTCCAAGCTTTGACAAAGTTTCTTCCAGATGATAGCGTTTTTCATCATCTGCTTCACAAAAAGCTATTCTTTTTTCTAAAAGCTCCTCTTCATCCTTCGTCTGCTTCGCATAATGAAGCTTTGCATATAAAATTTCTTCTCCCATGGTGGAATCACAGTTGTTGATTCTCTGGTACACATCATCCATATTAAGGTCATTCCATGTGACCTCATCCACCTGCTGTGTTCCACCCACAGTATCCAGATAATTTCTTATCAGTTCTCTTTTAAATTCCTTTTTCTCAGGTTCTTTTCCATATTTTTCTTTCAGTGTCCGTTTGCAGCGGTTCTTCCAACTTTCTTTTGTCTTAATTGCTGAATAAGTAAATCCTGCAATCATAATTACTACAAGGATTGCTGCTTCCATTTCTTCGCCTTCCTACTGCATGATTCCAATGGTATCTATCCAGTAAATATTATCTTTATCCATAATTCCATTTACAGTAACGGTATCTCCCTCATGCAGGAAAATCAATTGTTCATTATCAGAAAACTTCTGCCAGTATACCATACCGTCGTCTCCTGCCAGATAAACATAGGTCTCTCCTGCAATCTCAACATACTGTATTTCACTGATTACAAAACTTCTTGTCTCTGTCTCACCTTCCGGAATTATTTTTCCCTTGGCTGCTGTCTGTGCATTACCTGCAGTACTGTTGCTGTCCACGGAAGAATTTTCTGCCTCTTCCGGATTCCCAGTGTTTTCTGTACCGTCACTGCCTGTCATCTTACGATACTTTGCAAAGCACTCATCGAGACTGGCTGCTGTTGTTACCATATTATAAGATTCTACATTTACCATGCCATAAAGCTTCACTATGCCGCTGGCATCTTTTAATACCATAATATAAGTCGGCTGACCATCTACATTAATCAAAGACGGGAAAGATGCACGGTATCCTTTCTCCTGCACTTCTCCTTCTGCAGCAGCCATTGCAGAGCTTTCATCTGCTCCTGCAATACTGTAATAATGTGCTTCTGAAGTCCGCTCATTTACCAGTATAAACCCGATATTGGAGGCATCATCATTGACGGAAGTAACTCCGGTATAAATCCAGATATCCCCGTCTTTTGCAACATAGCCGAAGTTTGCTTCGTAAGATTCCTCATCTCCGTCTTCATCCTCTACTACCGTTTCCGTACATTTCTTACAGCCTTTTTTGCCGAAGATGCTGTTCATAAATCCATTAGATAATTCTCCATACCAGTTATACTGTTCCACCAGAAGATCCCCGTCAAAGACATCATCCATCCAGTTCGGCACTTCTGATGCATCATAATACTGACAGTCTCCGCTGATTGGGTCACAGCTGATTGCACCCTCGACGGTTTCTCCACCAAATAAACCGATGGTGTATTTGTATACACTGGCAATATAGTATGGGTTTCCATCTTCGTCCACTTCAAAATGAAGATTTCCGAAAAGTTTATCCGGGTAATTCATACGGATATGCCTTCTTAAATCCTTGCCAAAGTAAGCAGACGGAACATAAATCATTCCTTCCTTTACCGGAACATACTGCGCCTTCTGTCCTACCGGATCAACAGTTATATAACCCGGAACACCATTTTCCTTATTTCCCATATATTTAAAGAATCCGGCATACTCTAATGCAGATACTTTCGTTGGTGCCCCCTGATAATCAATCTGTGTGTAGTCTTCCGATACATTATACTGGCTCACCACTTCTGAAAGGCTTCCGATTTCACGATTACCCAGCAATACTGCACTGTCCGTATCCATTAACGCAATCTTTGATACAGAAGATGCTGTATTGATATCGCTGTTAAAATCACTGTCTTCGATGGTCAGGATATCTGCATATGCCTGTGCATGGAACATTTTGCTGCCATAAAATAAAAGAATCAGGAACAGAATTCCGATTACTCCAACTGCTGCAAAAATACCGTTTACCGGCTTTTCCAGCTTTCCTGCGGACTTACCTTCCGCCTTCCTGGCTGCCGATACCAACGCACCTATTATTCCTAACGGGAATAATATAACGCCTAATACAAACAGCCATAAACCTCTGGAATGAATATTCAGTGCCGGAAGCAGAAGATAATACATCACTGCCACCCATAAAATATAAATAACCGGAAGTACAATGGACAGCCCCTTTACATGAGGCAGCTTTACCTGCATTGTTTCAAACTCCATTTTCTTCTTTTTCTTTGCCATACCTAATCTTCCTTTTCTTCTTTGCAATTATCATTGTATTATTTAATTAATACAATAACTCAATTTTAAAATAATGTCAAGCGGGAACTTTCTTCAAATGGCTGGCAACGAAAAACAGCAGGACGACAAAATGTATTTTCATTTTCTATCGTCCTGCCTGCAATACTTATTTATATTATTTTTTAAGCTCTTGCTGCTTTGCTATCACGCTTTTTATTCTGGATAACCATACATGCTACTGCAGCTGCGGTAACAGCCAGTGCCAGAATTCCCATTGGAAAATCTTTCTCACAGTCTCTCAAGAAAAACAGCACTGCCATAGCAATTACATATATAACAGCAATGATTCCATCTACTATCTTCATACTTTCTGCCTCCTGCTTTTATGCATTTTTCTTCTGACGAAGTACTGCCCTTACTACATTATATCCTGCAAATACAATCGTAAGAATCATCATAATCCAATGGATGATACAGTTATCTTCTCCCGCCGGATTTGCTGCCAGAGGAACTGCTTCATCTTCTAATGCAGTTACTTCCTGTTTTGCATTATCGTCCGTTACATTCGCCAGCGGAACCTCTTCATCTTCTAATACCACCGGTTCTTCTGCGTCCTGTGGCTGTTGTGCTGCCTGCTGCTGTCTGACTGGTGTCTGTGCCACCTGGGTCTGTGTGACCGGAGTCTGTGCCTGGATTACCGGTGTCTGTGCTGCTGTCTCCGGCTGTGTATTATTATCTGCCGGAGTTACCGCTGTTTCTGATGATGCTGGCTGGGTTGGATTTGCCGGCTGTGCCGGTTCCGTTGATTCTGCCGGCTGGGTTGATTCGGCTGGCTTGGTTGGTTCGGTCGGCTGGCTTGGTTCGGTCGGCTGGGTTGGTTCGGTTGGCTCAGTCGGTTCGGTCGGCTGGGTTGGTTCGGTTGGCCCAGTCGGTCCAACTGGCTCGGTCGGCTCAGTTTCTTTCTCCTTTTCATCAAAAGAAGCATACACTACAGTACTATTATTTAAATCTGCAACATTTACTTTACTGCCATCTTCTAAAGTCCAGCCGGTAAATTCATAGGTTGTTGTCTCTGTCTCTGCCTTTACAGGATCTGTTACAGAAACTTCCGTTCCCTTTACTTCGCGTACTTCCTGATATACATTTCCGTCTACCATAAAAGTAACGGTATAACTGTTATCAACAATTTCTCCATCAATATGCCAGGAATTCGGATTAATCATCCGGTACCATTCGATGCGGTAGAATCTTGCATCATCCCCTGCAATGCCACTGTTTGCTGCATATGCATCTAAAACAGATGCAAGGGTTACCGGCATCTTTCCATCATAATTCTTTTCTGCATCAAAAGACGCTGGTGCAGTAAAACCAGACATATCCGTTGTCACTTTCAGCTGATTTAAAGAAACTGCTGCTCTTCCCACATAATCATAATTTGCTGTTGCATCACCAACTGTTCCTTCCGGACGGACAGTTCCTGCTTTCCGGATGTAGAACTCTGCCTTCTGTGTAAATGTATCTGCTACCTTTACATATACGTTATAACCCTCTGTATTGCGGAAAAGTTTTGTATATGTTGTCACTACACCTGCATTTTCATCCTCTAAGATGAATCCATGGATTACGCTTTCCTCTGTGGTTGCATAATCTGCTGCTTCTTCTAATACAGCCGGGTCTAAAATACAGTTTCCACTTAACAGCAGCAGTTTTCCATTTCCATATTTGGCATATACTTTTGCACGAATCTTACTGATTCCAAAGCTTACATTTACAGTTCCACTATAGTTACCGGTAAAGGTTACGGTTGCCAGCGCAGTTCCCTCTTCTACATTATCTTTGTAATTACCAACAGTATAATCGGTTCCTGCTGTTAATACTTTTCCATTATAAGTTACAGTTACATCTTCCTCACTGAGTGTTACTGCTTTTCCGGTATAATATTTTTCCTTTGCAGTTGCAATCACGCTGTCATTTTCCACTTCTTTCGGAAGAATGGTATAGGTTGTATTTACCGTTCCTTTATAGTTACCGATTCCGGTAATTGCTGCTGATGCCTCTCCTGCATTTGGATTACTTCCACTGTATATTACAGTATAATCTTTTCCTTCTACTAATGTTTTGTCTCCATCCTTTACCACAACTGCAACTGTATTTCCAGTATACTCAGTATCCTTTGCAGTTACCATTTCATTCGTCAACGTTTTCTGCCGGATAGTAAAGGTTGCTTCATTACTGTCTGCGGATTCAAATTTCTTTGCACTGGCTGTTGCAATTACCGTATAAGTTCCTGCATCCACCGGTGCCTTGCTTAATTTATTTCCTGCCTCATCATAATAAGTATAAGTAATGGAAATGCTTGGATTTTTTTCAATTCCCCAGCTGTATGCATTCGCATCACAGCTTAAGTTTTTCTCATCATTACTGCCATTATATTCAAAATCACTGGCTGTAAGATTTGCATACAATGCTTTTAAATAGGTTCTTACCGGTACAATAAATACAGTCTCTTTATAGTTCTCTGCTGCATCTCCTTCCGGCACAAATACTACATGATGGTCTACATCTTCAAAGATTGCAGTTCCGGTAGTATTAAACCACAGTGTCTCATCCGGGCTCTGCCACTCAAAATGGCCTTCCAGTTCCTGGTTCTCATCATTGACCGCTACTGCCATTCCGCCATTCAGATGGGACTCTCTCAGTTTTCCGGACATATGATTGATTGTTGCAGATGGTTTTTCCTTAATTACTGCCTCTGCCTTATTTACAGTTACCGTATAAGTCCTGCTTCCTGCCTCATATACATCTGTTGCCGGTGTTGTAATCGTATAAGTATAAGTTCCTGCATTTAAAATCTCTTTGTCACAGGTTCCAACAATACCACTCTTTGGACCATCCTTTACAAAGTTCTTTGCATTCAGTGTCTGGACTTTTCCGTTATAAGTCAGATTTGAAATGCTCTCTTCAAATACCGGAGTTCTCTTACTGATTTTAATAGTATATTTTTCTGTTTTCCATTGAAAGAGATAATTCTTATACTTGCACTTCAAGGTAACTGTTCCTGTCTTATCCGCAGTTACAGATACCTCTTTCTTATTTGTATTTTTTAATGTTACCTTATCTTTTCCACTGGTAACACTCCATTTGGTTTCGTAAGCAATCCATGCAGAACACTCGATTTTCTTCGTATCCTGCAGCTGCATCGTAATTGTATTATTCTTTTCGGCAGCTTTTACTGTCATCCCGGTTATTCCGGATAAGGACAATACCATCAATGCCGCCATTACAAAAGCTGTAATTCTTTTTCCCAACATTTTGGCTACTCTCATGTTTTTTCTCCTTTTATTCATTTTATCCATTTCCTGTTGATTTATGAATTGTATAACCAATCATAGCCTACTCTGTGTTATAAAAAGCGTTATATTTTTCTATTTTTTCTTTATTCTTCCGAATTGTACTTAAATCTTCCTGTTTGTATTGTATTTCCCCTCGTATCTACTCGTCTGTTCCATTCACCAATACCTTATGATATTTCACATATTTCTTTCCAGCCGTCCGTTCCATGTTGTCATTGATTCTTTCTATCACAAGTCCGCAATTTTCTTCTTCAATACCTATTAAAAGTATCAGATACTGGTTTGTGCTGTACCTGGTATACAGGTCACCGCTGCGCAGGGAGTTTTTCAATGCCTGCTCCAGTTCTGCCCGGATGTATTCGAAATGAACACCGCCTTCTGAAGCATACCCCTTCCCATCGGTAATGGTGCTCATAAGAAGCCACGCACTCTTTCCCGTGCGCTGCAAAACCCGTTTTGCGAAGCGGTAATTTTCAATGAAAACAGGATACGAACAGTAAAATGCTCCTTCCTCTCTCTCTTCTTCCAACTTCTCCTGTATTGCCTGAATATGAGTGGCATCCTCCGTAACACAGCTGCTGATTCGTTTTAATTGTTCCAGCATAGACTTTGAAGGCTCACTGCCAAGCTCTGCCAGCAGCATTTCTTCTGTCTTATGATATAATGCCACCGCCTCTTTGGAACGCTTCATGGCAATCAATGCCTCCATCTGGTATACCTGCCAGTCATCCAGTGGATAAAGTACCGCTGCTTTTTCTGCTATCTCATATAATTTCTGATACTCCTGCTCATCCCGGTAAATTCCGCACAGTCTCTTTACACAGGACATATATAATTTCCGGTATTTCGTTGCCCAGAAAATTACCCATTCTGATGCTCCCAGTGCCGGCAAAAATTCTCCACGGTACAACCTGACTGCTTCCTCTAATTCTGCTTTTCCAAAATCTTCCGCCTGTTTCAATGCATGCTCTGCCTTCTCTTCAAAAGAAATGCAATCACAGTGATACGGAATTTCCGGCGTCCAGCAATAAACTCCCTTTCGGCTTATAATATAATCGCTCTCCGGCAGTCCCTGCTCCTTAAGCAGTTTCCGCACCCGGAAAAGAATTGCCCGGAAACTGTTGGATGGGTTTGCAACCTCCTCATTTTCCCAAAGTCTTCCCACCAGTTCTTCCCTTGTTACCCCTTCTGTACCCGCATGCAGAATGATCTGAAGCAGCCGGTTCGTCTTTGTCGTTGATTTCCGGTCTATGATAAAGGAATGATTTCCATATTGCATTCGAAATGTTCCAAGCATACTTACTTCTAAATTTTTTTCATGCTTCCTGCCCCCGGCAGATTATTTTTCCTAATTGCAGTATATAGGACTTTGTTTTTATACGCAAAAGATTTTTCTCATTTCTTCCGGATTGTCAAAACGAAAGATTACTCTTATAATCATATTCATAAATAATTCTAAAAATAATTATTTCGAGCTGTTAGAAAGGATTATACCATGGAAACAGGATTTATTGATTTACATATACATTCAACCTGCTCTGACGGAACTTTTACTCCATCTGAGCTGGTTCATGAAGCCATACGTCATTCGATATGTGCCTTTGCCCTTACTGACCACGACTGTATCGATGGTATTAAAGAAGCACAGGAAGAAACCTTGCGGCTTAACTCCCCGGATGCACCGGAAGTCATTGCTGGTGTTGAACTCTCTTGTGAACTGGATGACCGTGAAATCCATATGGTCGGGCTATATATTAACCCGGACGATAAAGTATTTAATAACAAATTAAATGCATTCCGTTCTTCCCGCACAGACCGCAACCGCCTGATGGTTGATAAACTGCAGCAGGAGGCACACCTTGCCATTGATTATGACAGTCTTATCAGAGAATTTCCGGATGCAGTCATTACAAGAGCACATATTGCAAGATACCTTGTAAATCATGGTCTTGCCAAAGATATGAATACAGTATTCAGTAAATATATCGGAGATGACTGTCCTTATTATGTAGACCGTCCTAAAATCACTCCGCAGGAAGGTATTTCCCTGATTCATCATGCCGGTGGTCTTGCCATTTTAGCCCATCCGGTACTCTATCGCATGAATGCAGACCGATTGGACGCTCTGGTTCAGACACTGGTAGAAGAAAGCCATTTAGATGGTATTGAAGCCGTCTATTCCAGCTACCAGCTTGGCGATGAACGAAACATTAAGAAGCTTGCACAAAAATATCATCTGCTTATTTCCGGTGGCTCTGACTTCCACGGAAGTAACAAACCTTATATTTCCATGGGAAACGGAACAAGACATATGCCGATTCCTTATTATATTTTATCAGATATTAAAAATGCGCTGCATTGCAGATAGCTTACTACTCATGTACACCAAGAGGGACTGTCATTTTACAATTTCTGTAAAACAACAGTCCCTCTTTATAGATACTTTCTATTTTTTGTCTTTCACCTCGTCTAATGCATTTCGAAAGATTCGTTCAAATTCATTTTCGGAACATTTTTTCCGGCTGGATTCATCCGAATACCCTCTATTCTGCTGTCTTTCCTGCTCGTGAACGAGCAAAACAACCGGAACCTTAAAATAACCGTCATATCCGTATGCGACAATCCCCTCCCTGGAGCTTTATTTCAATGGTTTCATATTATATATCGGAAAAAGTGTCTGATTTCTTTAGTCCTCTACCGGTTCTGCCGGAATAAAAAATACGGTCTTTTACCACATCCGCAGGCTTTGGTGCTGCTTCTTCTGCTTCCCTGCAGAACTGCAGCTGTGAATTCACCAGCACCTTTCCACGTTTGTCAACCTTTTCATAGGTGCCATCCTTCTGAAGGAGATGTGCTTTCGTATTATCTGCCAGTTCCACATCCAGAATATGCATTACTTTATGCTTTAACTCTTCATTTTCTACGGGGAAAATAATCTCTACACGGCGGTCTAAGTTACGTGGCATCCAGTCAGCACTTCCCATGTAAATTTCATCCTGTCCATCATTATAGAAATAGAAAATTCTGCTGTGCTCCAAGAAATTTCCTACAATGGAACGCACTCTGATATTTTCACTGATCTTTGGAATGCCTACCTTCAGGCAGCAGATTCCACGTACAACCAGATCAATCTGCACTCCCGCTGCTGATGCTTCATACAAAGCTGCAATAATATCACGGTCACAAAGAGAATTCATCTTGGCAACAATTTTGGCTGTCTTTCCCGCTCTGGCGTATTTTGTTTCACGCTCAATTAATTTCAAGAAACGCTTCCGCAGCCAGATTGGTGCTACCACCAGCCGGTTCCAGGACAGCGGTTCAGAATAACCGGATAACATATTAAATACTGCTGTTGCATCTTCTCCGATTGCTTCCGAACAGGTAAAGATACCACAGTCTGTGTAGAGCTTTGCAGTCGCATCGTTATAGTTTCCGGTTCCCAGATGTACATAACGGCAGATGCCTTCTTCTTCTCTTCTTACGACCAGTGCAATCTTGCTGTGGGTCTTTAAGCCCACCAGACCATAGATGACATGGCAGCCTGCTTTCTCTAATTTTTTGCCCAGACGATGTTATTTTCCTCATCGAAACGTGCTTTTAACTCCACTAGAACCGATACCTGTTTACCATTTTCCGCTGCCTGTGCCAGTGATGCAATAATCGGCGAATGGCCGCTGACACGGTATAATGTCTGTTTGATTGCCAGTACATCCGGATCTTTGGCTGCCTGACGGATAAATTCGACTACCGGATCAAAGGTCTGGTATGGATGATGCAGTAAAATATCACCTTTTTAATCGCATCAAAGATACTCTCTCCCTGCTGGATCTGTGGCACCGGCTGTGGAGTATATGGTTTGTAACGTAAATCATCACAGCCTTCCAGTCCATACATCTTCATCAGGTAAGTCAAATCAATCGGTCCATTGATTTTAAAGATATCATCCTCTGACTCTACCCGAAGTTCATCCTTTAAAAATGCCAGCAGACGCTTATCAATGCCATATTCCACTTCCAGCCGGATAACTTCGCCCCACTGCCGTTTCTTTAAGGATTTTTCAATTTCTTTCAGTAAATCCTCTGCTTCGTCCTCATCAAAGGAAAGGTCCGCATTACGCATAATACGATACGGATAAGCACAGACCACTTTATGACCTAAGAACAATTTGGAAATATTCTTCTCAATAATCTGCTCCAACAGGATAAAGGATTTCTCGCCTTCCTGTTCGGATGGAATCGGAATCAGCCTTGGTAATACAGATGGCACCTGAACGGTTGCATATTCATAAATGGTTCCTCCCTTTTTACCCTCTGCCTTTAGCTTCTTCTCTTCTGCTTTGCCAAGGAGGTCATCCTTCTTCGGATTTTCTTCCAGTAAAGCTACAATGTTTAATGTCTTATTGCGAATCAACGGAAATGGTCTGGATGCATCCACTGCCATCGGTGTCAGTACCGGATATATATTTTCTTCAAAATAATGGTCTACATATTCTGCCTGAAAATCCTCCAAATCTTCATAGGCATCTACAATATAGATTCCTCTTGCATTCAATAGTGGAATCAGGGAACGGTTATAAGTAGAATACTGCAGTTCTACCAGTTCCCTGGTATCATGATTAATGGCTGCTAACTGTTCAGACGCTGTCATACCGGCAATATCTGTTTTCTTATAGCCCGCATGTACCATATCCTTTAAAGAAGCCACACGTACCATGAAAAATTCGTCCAGATTTGAAGAAGTAATGCTGACAAATTTTAACCGTTCCAGCAGCGGAATGGATTTGTCTCTTGCTTCATTCAATACTCTGCCATTAAATTTAATCCAGCTCAACTCACGGTTTTCATAATATTCCGGATTCGTATATTCTTTTAATTTTTCCATTCGCATACTCTCCTAACTATAGACCTTTTTCACTTTAATCACCGGTTTCATACTGAATACTTCTTCAAAGAAGGACGCCTTGGACTCAAACAGTCCCTTTTCCAAGGTCACATCATCTTCCGTCTCTATGGTAATAATCAGATTTCTTCCGGAAACAGATGTCTTTACATTCTTAAATTTCTGCTTGTGGCTTCTATCCATGGCATTTGCCACCTTAAGGATAGCTGCAAGCTTGGCTACGGTAAGATAGCTGTCATGATCCATCTTATCTGCCAGTCTGTCATAGCTGTCTATCGGTAGTGTATTATAAAGTACCGTAGACGCCACAATTTCACGCTCCAGATGAGTCAATCCAATAATTTCTGAAGAAATAATAATGTCATAGGAGCACTGCGGTCCATTAACCAGACTGACAAATTTACCACAGTCATGGAGAATGGCTGCTGTCCTTAGCATCAGCCGCTCTCTGTTTCCCAATCCTGAATCTTCTTCATGGCATCAAATATCTGGACTGCCATCTGCTCTAATGCTTCAAGATGTGGCTGATAGCCGAAATATCTTTTGGACATACATTCCGCCGCAGATATTACATCTTCTTCAAAATCATGTGTTGCTTTCACCATATTATGCCGCTGCGCATAATCATATGCTATACCATCATTTACATTCACACCCGGAACTACTACATTCTGGGCATTTAATGTGGCAACTAACTGACGATAGATAACCAGTGCCGGAATCAGCAATGTATCACTCTCGTTGGTGATTCCTAATTCTCTTGCAATCTGTCCTGTATTCTTTGCTCTCAGCTTCTCCGTATAACGATAGAACTTGTCCGCATCTACCATACATTTGCCATTTTCTTTACTGATTTTCGGCATAAATGCAGAAATATAATCTCCCATAAAAATGACATAACGGATGCCATCCTTTGGCAGATAAAGAGCTTTAAAGACCTCTAACTCCTTATCTACAACTTCCTGAATCTGCTGCTCATAATTACCGCTTTGCATGCCAAGGTCAAAGAGTTTCTCCTGCACACGCATAATTCCAATCAGAAGATGCTGTGTGGTAACTACCTTTCCTTTTACAAAAAGTGTTATCTGCATACTGCCACCACCTACATCAACTACTGCTGCATTCTGACTGGTCATATCCTCAAAATTCTTCTGGGATGCCACCGTCTTATAACTGATAAAACGATGTTCCGAATTGCTCAGCACTTTCACATTGAGTCCGGTTCGAATCCGTATCTGGTCTAAAATAAATGCTTCGTTCTGTGCATCCCGGATGACAAGACCTGAATATGCTTCATACTCATCCGTCCGGTACATCTCCATAATCCCCACGAATTCTTTCAGCACCTGACACAATTCATCCGCTGTTTCATATCCAACATATCCCTGGGAATAAACATCCCTTCCCAATTCTATTCTATGGCGGACATGGTCAATTTCCCGGATTCCTCTCTTAATGGAAAGCTCAAACACTTTCATGCTGATTTCATAAGACCCGATATAAATTGCTGCAAAAGTCTTCATCCGTGCTCCTCCTCCTGTGTAAATCTTCTGTTACACTTCCTGTCCTAACATATAATTAATAAACTGCTGTGCTGTTCTTCCGGAGAGTCCACCATGACTTAACTCCCATTTGTTGGCTTCTGCTAAAAGCTCTTCTGCCGGAAGATGTACTCCCTGCTTTTCTGCCAGTTCTACTACAATCTGCTGGAATTCTTTCTTGGTCGGTGCTCCAAAGTAAATAGATACACCAAAACGATATACCAGTGAAAGTTTTTCCTGTACGGTATCGGAAGTATGCATATCCTCACGCACTTCCTCTTTATCTGAAAAGTTCTCACGAATCAGATGTCTGCGGTTTGAGGTCGCATAGATCAAAACATTGTCCGGTTTCTTCTCCAGCCCACCTTCAATTACAGCTTTCAAATATTTGTATTCAATTTCAAATTCCTCAAAAGATAAATCATCCATATATATAATAAATTTATAATTACGGTTCTTTATCATGGAAATAACAGTGTTCAAATCTTTAAACTGATGCTTATAAACTTCAATCAGGCGAAGTCCCTGCTCATAATACTGATTGGCAATTGCCTTTATGCTGGTTGATTTACCGGTACCTGCATCACCAAACAACAGACAGTTATTGGCACTCTTTCCCTTTACAAAAGCTTCTGTATTATCCACCAGCTTCTTCTTGGCAATTTCATAGCCTACCAGGTCATCGAGTTTCACATGAGCGATTCTGGTAATCGGTGCCAGTTCTACAGCACCGTTGGTATTCTGGATACGGAATGCCTTATGTAAGCCTAAATTTCCTACACCAAATCTTGCATAGAATCCGGTTACGCTGTTCTGAAATGCATTGGTATCCTTTGCTCCTGCCAGTTCTACAGCCAGTTCACAGATGCAGTCACGGATACGTTTGTTAAATACGCTTCCATTATCATCCGGTCCCTTGAAATTCTGAAGCACATCCATATCATCAATTTCCAGAGTCTTTGCCACTTCATTTAAGTTATAATCAAACATTTCTTTTAAAATAGCAAAATCATGGGCTGCAATCGCATTGATACTTCCGTTTACTGCTCCTTTCATTTCGCAGGCGGTACTGTAGGCATTTTCATTATTTACCATAATAAACGCAAGAAAACAGTGCCACAGATTTCCTTCAAAACCGTGGCTCACTGCCAGTTCAATCAGTTGGTTCAAACATCTATAATACAATTCTACTATATCAGACCGATTGTAAAATTCACTATCATAGTTTTCCAAAATCCATGTAAAATTATAAAATAATTCTCCATTTTCAAAGTTCTTATATAAAATTAATTCTCCTGAATGTTTCATCTTAATGTCTTACCTGTCTTTCTAATAATTTCCAAGAATTTTAAAGTTTTCAGCTTCTTCTTTGATTCCATGCAATGCATTCTTTACTGCACTCTCATTTAAATTTCCTTCAAAGTCAATAAAGAAACGATATTCCCAGTTCCGCTCTCCCAATGGTCTTGATTCTATCTTATTCATGTTCAAATCATTAAAGATAAAATGGGATAACATATGATAAAGAGATCCACTTTCATGCGGAATTTCAAAGCAGATACTGATTTTTCCGGCATTCTTTAAGAATATCTTACGGTACCGGTTACAATGACAAACTTTGTACAGTTATTGCTGTTATCCTGGATATGCTCGTCCAATATATCAAGCCTGTAAATATCGGCAGTAAGACGGCTGGCAATGGCTGCCTGTCTTAGGAGACCATCTTCTTTTACTTTTTTTGCCGCCATGGCAGTATTCTTAAAGCTGTGTTTTTCCCAGTTCCGATGCTCGTCCAAATATCTGCCACACTGCATCAGTGCCTGCGGATGGGAATATATCTGTTCAATATCAGATAGCTTTGAGCCTTTCGTTCCGAGCAGGCAGTGGTCTATTGGAATAATCTGTTCTCCCACGATACAATTATCATATTCTACCAGCAAATCATAATTTTCTGACACAATTCCGGCAGAAGAATTCTCAATCGGAAGCACTGCATAATCTGCTTCTCCTTTTGCGATCGCTTCCATGGCATCCCGCCAGGTCTGCACATGATAACTGTTTGTGGTATCATGGAAAAACTGCTGCATTGCCATCTGGCTGTATGCGCCCTCTTCTCCCTGATATACGATTCTTATATTTTTATCCGGAAGTGCCGCTACCTCTTCAAATGGTATCGGCTCCATAATGCCTTTTTCTGCCAGCTTCTGATACTGCCTTTTTCTGCTCATGCTCATCAGATGTTCAAAAAGCTCTCTTGTTCCACGCTTTAAAAACGGGTCATCTACCATGGAAGTTACCTTTTCTAACTTTTCTTCTTCCCTTGCCTTATCAAAGACTTTTTTCCCGGTAGAAAGTTTATAATCTGCCACCTGTTCAGTCAGTGCCATACGTTTTTCATACAGTGACACCAGCTCTTTGTCCACGCTGTCAATTTCTGCTCTTATCTCTTTTAAATCTTTCATTGTTATCTTTCACCTTATTATTTTTTTCTATCATATACCATTCCCATTTCGGTTGCAAGTTTCCCGAAAGAAAGTTATAATTTTTATCATAAGAATTGTGAAATTTGGAAATGTTATAGGAAAGTTCTTTCCGTTGCTTTGACTGGATAGCGACTTTGTCCGGCTGCAGCGGATACATCCTTTCGTCTGCAATCAGCCGTACAAAGCTGCCATTCTGTCAAATATCGGAAAGAAAAACACGCTCCTATCATATTTCCAAATTTCACAATCAGACGATTACATATGACACCAAAGGAGGATTCTTATGAAAAACAAACAAAAAAAACAGCTCTTTATCACGATTGCAATTATTCTTATTCTGATTGCAGTTTTTTGTCTGATTCATTTTCTCAACCGCACAAAAATGAATTCCGGTTATGTCAATGGAAATTCTGCCGGTAATCTTTATAATGGCGGACTTTTCTGTGAAAGCAACGGCACTGTTTTCTTCAGTAATCCTTCCGACAACCACCGACTCTATTCCATGAATCCTGATGGTTCTGATATGAAGAAGCTTTCCGATGATACCGTCTCTTATATCAATGCAGATGATCACTATGTTTACTATGTCCGAAACAACAAGAGTGAGGATACTAATTTCTCTTTTCTGAATTTTGGAACTAACAGCTTATGCCGTATCAACCGTGATGGAGGCAGGGTTACCATTTTAGATGACGACCCAAGTCTTTATGCCGGACTGTACGGAAATTATATTTACTACATCCACTATGACAAAGAAACGGCTTCTACCCTGTATCGGATAAAAATCGACGGCACAAAAAAAGAACAGGTTTCTAAGTTTCCTTATAAGACCTGCTCCTCTAATGGACAGTATATGTACTTTAATGGCGAAAACGATTCCCACTCTCTCCTGCAGCTTGATACTGCCGACAACTCTGTTGCTACACTCTATAGCTGCACCTGTTATGAACCGACTGTAATCAATGACACGGCTTATTATATGGATGGTGACAACGATTATGGACTAAGCACTTATTCCTTAAGCAGCGGTGCTGCCAACCTTATCATCCCATCCAGAATTGACTGCTACAACGTCACCGGGGATTATATCTATTATCAAAAAAAATGGAGAGGGTGCCGGTATCTACCGCTGTCTCACCAACGGAAGCAATGAGGAATTACTGATATCCGGTAATTATACCGCATTACATACCACCTCACAGTACCTTTACTTCTATGAATACGGCAATGACTCTGCCTGTTATCAGATGCCTCTTAGCGGAACCGGAAATGATATCGGTGTATTTACGCCGGAAAAATTATAGTATTCTTTTTCAAGGATCATATTCCAAATGTAGATTAACTCGTTTTGATTAAAGAATCTTTTAATTTATGAAAATAAATTTCAGAAAGGCTGCCCACTTGGATAGTGCGACAGCCTTATTATTCCCATCTATCAGCCTTTCACTTAAAATTCAAGCAGTTCGGCGATTCTTAGAAGTATTTCCATCACATCTTCATAAGAAGCCTCCTCTGCATATGTATTGTTCACGCAATAATTATTCCAAAGAACTTTTAAGGCTGTAGTCATCTTTTTCTCTGATTATTTCAAACTTTTCAAACTCAAACTTTATGCCATCACCAACATCAATTAGAAGAATCTCTCGAATTACTCTTTCTAGCTCATCTTCTTCCATATTGATTCCAGTTATCGTAGTATCCATATCCATGGTAGTTCTTTCTGAGATTCCAATCATTGATGATATTAGAAAACCACCCTTTAATATAAAATTATTTTTATATGATGACTTTGCCAATCTTTCAAGGAAGCGCTCAATTAAAACATCTGCAATACTTCTTGTGGCTGTAACTTTCTCTTTTCTGCAAAACTCCTTATCTGTCCCTTTAATTGTTCTGGTGTTCTCTCTTTCAACTCAACACCTCCATATATGTCCGAACCTTCTGTTCCAAATGAAACACTCTGGAATATTTGATAATCTTTCTTGGATTACACTTTCCACCAAAATACTCCTTCAGAGCCTGTGTATACACTTGAACATCGATATTCTTTTTATCTCTTATCAAATCACAGATACATCGTTCCAAATCATATGCCTTAACGTCATATCCCTGTGGGCTTTTCAACATCACAATACCTAAATCCCACAGTTCCTTCTTACAATAATGAAACTTTGTATTCTCATAGTTCTTCTTTATCCTGGAAACATTATCTCCCTGAGGAACCGTTAAATCCAGCTTGTGTGGCACTCTGTCTGAAATTCCATGTAAGAATAATGCGGTTCCATGGGAAAATATCAATTTATCAGACCTGCTTTGAATAACCCGGAATTCATCCGGCTGCTCATCTGCCAATACATAGTTACCATGAGATTCTTTTAAGAGGATTCGTTTTTCCAGACTATCATAAAGCAGCAACCGGTTGATACCTGCTTTATGAAAATCCTTAGCGGATGCAATTCCACCATTCTGTTCAATTACCGACTTCAATTTATCAATGTAATAATCCACAAATACCACCACTCTTTCAAATCGTTCTTTCATTCTATCATATGAAAGAACGATTGTAAATATTGTTCTTTTATTCTATTCGATTAAAGAACGTTTTTCTTACTATACGCATAGAAAAGGACATATCTCCTTCCAATTTAGGAATTTGATATGTCCTGTTAATTTCTTATGTCCCCTTACAGGCTGGTACGAACCTGTTTTGGTTTATAGCCTTCTTTTTCCAAAGCATTGATAATCTGCTGTTTATGCTCCGGTCCAAAGCACTCTAATGTAATGCGAAGTTCAACTGCCGCGGTACGGTTGGTTGTTACAAACTGGTTATGCTCCAGCTTGATAACATTTCCCTGCTCTCTTGCGATGATTCCGGACACTTTACAAAGCTCACCCGGCTTATCCGGAAGCAGTACAGATACAGTAAAGATTCTGTCACGGAAAATAAGTCCCTGCTGAACAACGGAAGACATAGTAATGACATCCATGTTTCCACCGCTCAAGATAGATACGACCCGTTTGTCTTTCACATTCAGATGCTTTAATGCGGCAACGGTAAGTAAACCGGAGTTCTCTACCACCATCTTATGGTTTTCTACCATATCAAGGAAAGATACGACCAGCTCATCATCACTTACGGTGATGATATCGTCTAAGTTCTTCTGAATATATGGGAAGATTTTTTCTCCCGGAGTCTTTACTGCGGTACCATCTGCAATGGTATTTACTGCCGGAAGTGTTGTAACCTTACCCGCCTTAAAGGAAGCCTGCATACAATTTGCTCCAGCCGGTTCTACACCAATCACTTTAATCTTTGGATTCAGTAATTTGGCAAGAGTGGAAACACCGGTTGCCAGTCCGCCTCCTCCGATTGGAACTAAAATATACTCAACCAGCGGAAGTTCTTTAAAGATTTCCATGGCAATGGTTCCCTGACCGGTTGCAACCGTCAAATCATCAAAAGGATGGATAAAGGTATATCCATACTTCTCAGCCAGTTCATAAGCATGTGCACATGCTTCATCATAAACATCTCCATAAAGTACTACATCAGCGCCATAGCTCTTGGTACGGTTTACTTTAATCAGTGGTGTTGTGGTTGGCATAACGATGGTTGCTTTACAGCCATAGCATTTTGCTGCATAGGCAACACCCTGGGCATGGTTTCCTGCGGAAGCGGTAATCAGTCCTCTCTCTTTCTTCTTCGGATAAAGTGCTGATTTTATAATAGGCACCACGTACCTTATATGCTCCGGTAAACTGCATATTTTCTGGTTTCAGATATACTTTGTTACCGGTCTGCTCACTCAAATAATTGCTGTAAATTAATTTGGTCTCCAAAGTTACTTCTTTTACTTTTTCACTTGCTTCTTCAAATTTATCTAATGTTAACATTCTGTCTCTCCTTCTTCTCCCGAATCTTCCTTTACATCAAACAATGCATTTACAAACTGCCCGGAATCAAATTTCTGTAAATCATCTATGGTTTCACCGACACCGATATATTTTACAGGGATGCCAAGCTCTGACTGAATGGCAACTGCGATACCACCCTTTGCGGTTCCATCCATCTTCGTTAAAATGATTCCGGTAATGTCTGCCACCTCTGCAAACTGTCTCGCCTGTGCCAGTGCATTCTGTCCGGTCGTACCATCCAATACTACCAAGGTCTCGCGGTATGCATCGGAATACTCTTTTTCCAGAATACGGTTGATTTTGCGCAGCTCTTCCATCAGGTTTTTCTTGTTATGAAGCCGTCCGGCAGTATCGCACAAAAGGACATCTGCCTTTCTTGCTTTCGCAGCTGCTACTGCATCGTATACCACAGAGCCCGGGTCAGCACCCTCCTGGCCGCCAATCATGTCTACTCCGGCACGGTTCGCCCATTCCTTTAACTGGTCTCCTGCCGCTGCACGGAAGGTATCTGCCGCAGCTAAAACCACGCGTTTACCCTGACTCTTTAATTTACCTGCCAGCTTGCCAACAGAGGTTGTCTTTCCGACTCCGTTTACACCAATGACTAAAACGACAGATTTTTCTTCCTCGAAGCGGTATGCAGTCTCGCCTACATCCATCTGCTCTTTGATACTCTGAATCAGAAGCTCTTTACAGTCTGCCGGCTCTTTGATTTTTTCTTCTTTGACACGTTCCTTTAACTTGTCCAAAATTGCCTCTGTGGCATGTACACCAAGGTCTCCCATAATCAGAATCTCTTCGATTTCTTCATAGAAATCATCATCAATATGTGAAAATCCATGAAATACAGAATCAATACCAGATACAATGTTATCTCTTGTCTTGGTTAATCCTGATACAAGGCGGGCAAAAAAGCCTTTTTCTCTTTCTTTTCTTCTTCCATCTTGTCACTTCTTTCTCTGTTCATTTCTCTTATTTATCTAAATCTTCTTCAATCAGATTTACACTTACCAGTGTGGATACACCCTTCTCCTGCATGGTAATTCCGTACAGGCGGTCGGCTGCTGCCATGGTTCCTCTTCGGTGCGTAATGATAATAAACTGCGTATTCTTCGTTAATTTATGCAGATATTTTGCAAAACGTCCTACGTTAGAATCATCTAACGCTGCCTCAATCTCGTCTAAAAAGACAAAATGGGGATGGCTTTAAGTTCTGAATTGCAAATAACAGTGCAATGGCTGTCAACGATTTCTCTCCACCGGACAACTGCATCATGTTCTGCAGCTTCTTTCCAGGTGGCTGCGCAATAATACGGATGCCGCACTCTAAGATGTCCTCATCCTCGACTAACTCTAAGGTTCCTTTACCACCACCAAAGAGATCCTTAAATGCCTTGTCAAATTCATGCTGGATTTCCGCAAACTTCTCGGTAAACTGCTTGCGCATTCCGATATCAAGATCTTCAATGATACCCACCAGCGTCTGCTCTGCTTCTACTAAATCATCATGCTGCGTCTTTAAAACGTATAACGTTCACTGATTTCTTTATATTCTTCAATGGCATTGACATTGACATCACCCAATTTTCGGATATCATCCTTGATACCGTAAATCTGTTTCTTAAGTTCCGGCAAATCCTGATATTCTTCATTGCGAAGCAGCAATGCGTTATGCGGAGTCAGCTCATATTCCTCCCACATATAATTGGTCTGGTATTCACCTGCCTCTTCTAACTTCTCTCTCTGGCTGTTCAGTCGGAAAATCTCTTTGTCAAGATTTGCAATCCGCTTGAAATCTCTTCTCTTCGTTCAAAGAATCCCTTATACTCTGCTGACATCTGTTCTTTTGCAGCAATGCTCTCAGAAAGCTTCTGATTCAATGCCGCATAATTCTCATCGGATGCAAGAATGGTCTTTCGGATGGCTTCTATGTCTGCCTCATGACGTTTTGCATCTTCTTTGGATTCTGCTGACTGATTCTTCAAAGACTCCTGATTCTTGTATACACGCTCTAATTCTTCTTCCACACGTTCTAAGTTTTCCTGTATGAATTCCTGTTTCTGTGTGAATCCGGCTTCCTCTAACTGCACCTTGGAAACAGCTTCAGTTGCAGCCTCTTCCAGTTTCATCTGTTCTTCTAAAATTACCTGGAACTGCTCAGCCTGGGCTTTGATTTCTTCTTCCCGTACTTCTGCTTCTTTGATTTCCTCTTCCGTACGTTCCTTGCCCTTCTTAATATCCGTCAACTGTTCTTCAATATCCTGGCTCTCATTCTTTAAGCCTTCAAATACGCTCTCGCTTTCATTCTTCTGCTGCAAGGTACGGTCTACATTCATCCTGGCTGTATTCTGCTGTAAATACTGTTCCTGTAAATCAGTCCGTACCTTTTCCATATCCTGCATGGCAAGTTCCTGTGCAGTGCGGATTTCTTCGCTCCGCTCCTTGCAGGATGCAATAGTTTTCTTCAGTTCTTCCAGTCTCTTCGTCAAATCGTCAATTTCGCGTTTTCTTCCCAGAAGATTACCGGTATTCTTAAAGGCACCACCGGCAATGGAACCACCCGGGCTTAAATACTCACCCTCCAAGGTTACCATATGTAAAGAATAATGGCTCTTCTTCGCCAGTGCCAACGCATGGTCAATGGAGTCCATAACAAAGACTCTTCCAAGAAGATAGGACATTACACCGTCAAATTTTGCATCATGTTTTACCAGCGTATCTGCCTTTCCGATTACGCCTTCTTCTTTTTAAGAATACATCCTGCTTGCTGTTATCCTTACCGGTAACACTGGTCAACGGCAGGAATGTGGCACGTCCCAGACGATTCTGTTTCAGATAAGCAATCATTTTCTTTGCTGTCTGCTCGTCTTTCGTAACAATGTTCTGGATGTTTCCACTGAGTGCAACTTCAATGGCTGTCTCATACTTCTTGTCCACCTGAATGAGGTCTGCCACAACGCCGAGGATTCCGCCTTCCTTATCCTTCTGCTCCATTACCTTACGGATACTGTTTCCATAGCCTTCATAACGCTCTGCAATATTTTTAAGGTCTCAAGACGGGATTCTCCCTTATTATAATCAATAGTTGCTTTTTCTAAGGCACTCCGGTTCTCTGCTGTTTTCTTACGCCAGCTTTGAATTAAGTCTGCGGTCTCTTTTTCTTTTGCCTTTAATGCTTCAATCTCACGACTTACTCCTGCTAATTTGTCCTGATATTCTGACAATACACTCTGCAAATCTGCTTCTTCGCTTTTACGCTTTAAGAGACGCTGATTCAACTGGGCTTTGCGGATATTTACCTGCTCTGCCATGGTATCGAATTTCTGTAATTTTGCTTTTTTGTGGAAGCTTTATTATTCAGAATCTCAATAATCTCATTCTTGCCTTCTTCGATGCCCTGTGTACAGCGGGCAATTTCCTTCTGAATCTTTTCTAACTCATCAGAAGCTGCCTGCTTGCGTGCTTCAATCTCTGCTACCTGGCTGTCAATTTCCTGCTTCTGTGCAAGATAATGCTCCTGCTGTTCTTTTCTTTCTTTCCGGTCACTTTCTAACTGCTCCAAACGTGCTTTTAAGCTGTCATCTGTCATCTGTGCAGCCTTAATCTGCTCATTTAATACATTAATCTGACCTTCCAGTTTTCCCTTCATGACATTGGTATTGCTGAGTTCTTCGCGGATTTCTGTGATTTTCGCATCCATTTCTTCCATGTCCTGCTCTTTTTTTTCTCATACTCCGCTTTGATATTCTCGTATGCCTCGTTGTCTTCTTTTAACTGGGTATCTGCAATTTTAAACTTTTCTTCTACTTCTTTGGTCTGGGTCTCAATCCGCTCCATCTCTAAAAAGGAACATGTTAACATCCAAGGTCTTTAACTCTTCCTTTTTCTTAAGATAGATTCTTGCGGTCTCTGACTGTTTCTCCAACGGTCCTACCTGACGCTCCAACTCTGTCAAAATGTCATTGACACGTACCAGGTTCTCCCGCTCACTTTCTAATTTCTTCTGGGCGGTTACTTTTCTTCTCTTATATTTTACAATTCCTGCCGCTTCATCGAAAAGTTCTCTTCTTTCCTCCGGCTTACCGCTTAAGATTCGCTCAATCTGCCCCTGTCCGATAATAGAATAACCTTCTTTACCGATACCGGTATCATAAAAAAGCTCGCTTACATCCTTCAGACGGCATGGATTGCCATTGATAAGATATTCACTTTCTCCGGAACGGTATACTCTTCGGGCTACCGTTACTTCTGAATAATCTACTGCAAGCTGATGGTCTGCATTGTCTAATGTAATCGCAACATATGCATAACTTAATGGCTTACGATTCTCTGTTCCCGCAAAAAAAATAACATCCTGCATGCTTGCGCCACGTAGCTGCTTGGCACTCTGTTCTCCCAATACCCAGCGCACTGCGTCCGCAACATTACTTTTTCCACTACCGTTTCCCACAATGCCTGTGATTCCGTTGTGAAAATCAAATACAATTTTATTTGCAAATGATTTAAAACCGTGAATTTCAATACTTTTGAGATACATAACTTCCTCCGTTTAAGAGCGCTTATTCTCCTGCTGTTTCAGCTTAAGCAACGCCTGATATGCAGCTTCCTGTTCTGCTGCTTTCTTTGTATGTCCCATTCCCTCTCCAATGGACTTTTCTCCGATTCTGGCTTCTACCACAAACCGCTTATCATGATCCGGTCCTTCTTCCCGGATCAACTGATAATTCAGTTCTTCATTATATCCTGCCTGTACTATCTCCTGCAGGATAGTCTTGCTATCATAAAAGAGCTGTTTGTGCTCAATGTCTGTCAGAATGTATTTTAACACAAACTCTTTTGCATTAGCAAAACCACCATCCAGAAAAATTGCTCCTATTACTGCTTCCAATGCATCCGAAAGAATGGATTTCCGATTTCTTCCTCCTGTTAAATCCTCTCCTTTTCCCAGATACAGATATTTTCCCAAATCAATTGCTCTGGTACAAAATGCCAGTGTCGGCTCACACACAAGGCTTGCCCGGAGCTTGGTCAGTTCACCTTCCGAATAATCCGGATACTTCTGGTATAAGAATTCACTGGATGTAACCTCAAGCACTGCATCGCCTAAGAATTCCAGCCGTTCATTATCTGAGTGCTTCTTCATATGTCTTTCATTGGCATAGGAACTATGGGTTAATGCCTGTCTTAATAATCCCTGATTGTTGAAATGATATCCTATCACTTCTTCAAATTCATGTAATCTGCTCACTGTTTTCTCCTTCTAACTGTCGTTGCTGCCCGCAAACTACGGGACACACGCTTTGCAAGCCGCCTGCGGCGGTCGCTTGTGACATCTGCCTTATACGCCGCAGTGTGCATCCTCGCGGAGCGTTTTTTACTTTACAGGAAAGAAATTTCCTGTAAAGCAAAAAAAAGAATCCGGCATGCCGGACTCTTTCGCACAATATGCTTCCTTTGAAGAATACTGTCTATTCTGCTTTTAGTTCAGCGCACTCTTTATCTGCTCTACCGCATCGCCTACAGTAACAATTTTCTCTGCTTCTTCATTTGGAATCTCAATATCAAATTCTTCCTCCAGACCCATGATAATCTGGAAAACATCCAATGAATCTGCGCCAAGGTCATCTACAAAAGTAGTTTCCATACTAATCTCTTCTTCGTCCACATTCAGGACTTCTGCAATAATTTTTTCAGTTTTTCAAATTCCATAATCTTTTCCTTTCTATTCTTCTGTTTCAGAAATTACTATATTTTTTTTGATTTTATTATTGATATCCTGTTCTTTAAATGTAACACACTGAATGATGGAATTCTTTACTTCCTTCGCCTTGGAGCTTCCATGTGTTTTAACCACCAGTCCATTCAGTCCAAGCAATGGTGCCCCGCCATACTGGGATGCATCGAAAGATTTTAATGTCTTCTTCAGTGCCGGTAATGCCAATGCTGCACCAATCTTACTCTTTAAGCTGCTGAGCATTCCCTGCTTTACTACACCAATCAGCGTACTGGAAAGTCCTTCATAAAGTTTAAGGATTACATTTCCTACAAACGCTTCACAGACAATGACATCTGCTCCGCCATGCGGTATCTCTCTTGCTTCTATACTTCCCACAAAATTGATATCCTTGCATTCTTTTAATAAAGGATAAGTTTCCTTTACCAGCGCATTTCCTTTTTCTTCTTCTGCTCCGATATTTACAATTGCAACTCTCGGGTTCTTGATTCCCACAACATTTTCCATATAAATGGAACCCATCCTGGCAAACTGTACCAGATGTGAAGAACGGGCATCTACATTTGCTCCACAATCAATGAGCAGGGATACTCCTGTCTCAGTCGGAATCAGCGGTGCCAAAGGCGGACGCTCGATACCACGGATTCTTCCTACAATCACCTGTCCACCAACTAATACGGCTCCGGAGCTTCCTGCCGATACAAATGCATCTGCTTCCTTCTGTTTTACCATATTCATTCCCACAACAATTGATGAATCCTTTTTCTTACGAATTGCATTTACCGGATGTTCCGCAGTCTCAATTACTTCTGTTGCATTCTTAATTTCAATCTGGTCTTTCTCATAGGTATACTTTTTCAATTCTTCAGCAATAACCTCCTGCTGTCCAACCAGTACAACCTGTATATCTCTGCGTGTATTTACTGCCTCGATGGCACCTTTTACAATTTCGCCCGGCGCGTTGTCGCCTCCCATTGCATCAACTGCCACTCTAATGACTTCCTGCATATACATTCCTCCTGTAAATCTGCCATCACATTAAGCCTATATTGAAATATACTATAACTTTCCATAGAAATCAACAGAAAACTAATTGAAATATTCCCGGTTCCGCTCCTCTTCTTTGGCAATGTCCTCTTCTGACATATAACGTAAGAAAATCTTCTCCATAATTCCATTCTGAATTGCAATAAATGCCGCCGGTGCAAAGATTAATAAAAATGGAATCAGATATACTAAAAATGCAATTATCAGTAAAATCACCAGCATAAGAATGGTCTTTGGCAGATGTGCAAATGACATCAGTGCCGCATTCTTTACAATTGCTTTATTGGTATTTTCAAAACGGGCAATGTTCGGATATACATATAACCAGATTGCAATTTCAAATACCAGCATAACAACGAAAATCACAAAAGCCTTGCCCCACGCTGCTCCGGCTTTCATAAACTGGAACATGATAAACCAGTCTGCTCCCATAATAAGACCAATTAATAAGAAAATCAGCCAGATTACGGTTGCCTGTTTGAAATTAGCACGGAAGGATGACCAGAACTCTTTCCAGATATATCCTCTGCCATGGCGGATTGCTTTGTTCACTGCATAATAAAGTGCAGTGCAGGATGCTCCAATGGTAAAAACCGGAATACATGCCATGAACCAGATTAAACTCAGGCAGAATATGTTAATCACTTTATCAAATGCACTAAAGAACTTATTATTATAATTAAAAATATTGCTCATACCTTCTCCTTTTCCATGAATAGGCATTCGCAAAACCTGAGTTGTTCTGCAAATGCCTATCTTTTTACAAAGTAAAAAGGGAGTGTTTTTGCAAACACTCCCGGTCACTTCTTAATTAGTCCTGAGGAATAATTTCTTTCTTTGTTGTATGAACCGCAGTTCTTACATACTCTGTGAGGCATCATCAAAGCGCCGCACTTACTGCATTTTACTAAACTTGGAGCAGTCATCTTCCAGTTTGCTCTACGTCTGTTTCTTCTTCCTTTGGATGATTTATTCTTTGGACAAATTGACATCTGGTTACACCTCCTTAAAATTCTTAAAAATATCCTGAATCGCTGCCATTCTCGGGTCCAGCTCAGATTTCTCGCAGTCACAAGTCTTGACATTCAGATTCGTACCGCATTTCTTACAAATCCCCTTGCAATCCCTCTCTGCACAGAACCTTCATTCCAGTTCACCAAGATTTCATCATAGACCATTTTATCAATATCAAGCTGAAATCCTTTCATGTAGTCTGCCTCATCCATCTCTTCTTCCGAAGCATCCGCATCTTCCAATGGGAACTTCTTATCGAATACAAGGTGGAAATCTGTTGGAACTTCTTCCAAGCAGCGGTCACATGGTATTGCTATCCTTACGTCCGTTTCTCCGTGAATCAGTAAATCCTTATTCTCTTCGTTAACGATACGCAGCTCGAATGGCTTTTTCTCTATGAATGGAAACACACCTAACTTCGAATCAAAGGATGTCAATTCAATTACAGCCTCTTTCGTAAGCTCTTTATTTTCACATGAACATACATCGGTTAAATCTAATATCACGTTTGTCTCCTTTTCACACCTAAACAATTATACATAGCACTATAGCTTTTGTCAACAATATTTTTCCTTTTTAGCCTACCAAAGCTACGGTTTCTCTTGCAATTGCAAGTTCCTCGTTGGTCGGGATAATGCATACGGTTACTTTGGAATCCGGGTAGAAATAATCTTATCCTCTCCACGAACCATATTTGCTTCCTTATCCATGGTAATTCCAAGATATCCGAAGTATGCAAGAATCTTCTCTCGGATGAAGGATGTATTCTCACCAATTCCTGCAGTAAAAGCAATGGCATCTACTCCGTTCATTGCAGCCACATAAGCACCGATATATTTTGCTACACGGTAAGCAAATACTTCACATGCTGCAATTGCTCTTGGATTTCCTTCATGATAAGCAGCCTCGAGGTCACGGAAATCACTGGAAACACCGGAAAGTCCCTCTACACCGGATTTCTTATTTAATACATCCATAATTCCATCGATGTCAAGGTTTTCTTTCTTTGCAATGAATTCCATGATTGCCGGGTCAATGTCACCGGAACGTGTTCCCATTACAAGTCCCTCTAATGGAGTAAGTCCCATAGAGGTATCTACACATTTACCATCTAATACAGCACTGATGGATGCTCCGTTTCCAAGGTGGGCAACAATCAGTCTGGAATTGTTATAATCAAGATTTAAGAACTCAGCCAGACGTTTGGATACGAAGCTGTGGCTTGTTCCGTGGAAACCGTAACGTCTTACCTTGTATTTCTCATAATATTCATATGGCAGACCATAAAGATAAGCCTTCTGTGGCATCGTCTGATGGAAAGCGGTATCAAATACACCTACCATTGGTACACCAGGCATAAGTTCCTGACATACACGAATACCAATTAAGTTTGCAGGGTTATGAAGTGGTGCAAGCTCATTACACTCTTCCACTTTTGCTAATACTTCTTCATTTAATACAACAGACTGGGCAAATTTCTCACCACCATGTACGACACGATGTCCTACTGCATCAATTTCAGAAAGACTCTTTACCGCACCTGTCTTTGAGTTTACCAGTGCATCCAGTACCATCTGGATACCTTCTTTATGGGTCGGCATTGGTGCTTCTGTTATCTCTTTATCATGCCAGCAAGCTGGTATACTAATCTTCCATCAATTCCGATTCTTTCACAAAGTCCTTTAGCCAGTACAGCTTCTGTATCTGAATTAATAAGCTGATACTTCAAAGAAGAACTTCCACAGTTAATAACTAATACGTTCATCTGTTTTCTCCTCACTGCTATTTTTTACGGTTCATTGTTACAAATCCGCATATGTATATTTAGTATACGCCTATTTTAAATGGTGTTCAAGTACAGTGTCTGAAAAATGCAAAGAAAAATATTTTTTCGAAATTCTTCTTATGAATACTTTCCATAAGTAATTTGCCAAAAATATGGGAATAATGCTATGATAGAACTATATTATTTGTAACTTTGGAGGACTTATGCGCATCATAGGAATCATTGCAGAATACAATCCGTTTCATAACGGTCATGCTTACCAGATAGAAAAAATCCGTTCCCTGACCCAGGCTGACTTCGTCATCGCAGCCATGAGTGGAAATTTCGTCCAGCGGGGAGAACCAGCTCTTATTGACAAATATGCACGAACAGAAATGGCTTTAAACTGCGGTGCTGACCTGGTAATTGAACTGCCAGCCCTCTTTGCAACTGCTTCTGCCGAGCTTTTTGCTTCTGCAGGTGTTGCACTCATGCGTAAATGCGGCTGCGTAGACACCCTCTGCTTTGGTACAGAAACAGACAATCTTTCTTTATTAAAAGAAGTTGCTTCCCTGCTCGTATCCGAACCAGCGGACTACAAAGAAGTTCTCTCTTCCTGTCTCAAAAAGGAATGTCCTATCCTGCCGCAAGAAGTCAGGCGGTATGCAGCTATTTAAAAGAAGCCAACCCGCAAATCCCGGCAGATGAACTTGCCTGCCTTTTTAAATGAACCAAATAATATTCTTGCTATTGAATATTTAAAAGCGATTCAGGCTCAGAATGCCGCCATCACCCCTTATCTGATTCAGCGGACCGGAGACGGCTATCACGAAGCGGCACTTAACAGCAGTCTTTCCTCTGCCACTGCCATAAGAAAAGAACTTCTTTCAAATGGTTGGAATGACATCACTACATTAAATCCATATCTGCCGGAAGCTGCTTATTCTATTTTAAAAGAATATCTTAGTCTTTATCCGCCGGTTTCTGCCAATGATTTTTCTGCCCCGCTCTCTTACCTTCTGTTACAGCAGAGTGAAGCACAACTGGCTTTCTGTGGCGATTCCAGCGAAGCAATTGCACGCCGTATTAAAAATATGCAAAAACAGTTTCATTCCTTTGAGCAGTTCTGCCAGTTACTGAAAACAAAGGATATGACTTATACCAGAATCAGCCGGATTTTCACTCACCTTCTGCTTCAGATTACATCTGAAGATTATCGACTGGGAAAATCCTTAGATTATATTCCTTATCTTCGTATCTTAGGATTCCGCAAAAACGCCTCCCAGCTCCTCACGATTTTAAGCAATTATGCGGATGTTCCGATGATTTCTAAGAGTGCCAACGCAGCCTCTATGCTATCTCCTGATGCTGCACGCCTTTTTAATCTGGATGTCTTTGCCGGAGAATTATACGAAAACATCCTGTCCGGGAAAACCGGGCAGGATGCCAGAAGCGAGTTTGTACGCAATATTGTAAGGGTGTGAATTTGCCGTGCCGTCTGATTTCACCATTTGGTTGGTGGAAAAATCAAAAGAGCGTTTGATAAGAACTAAGATTTTGATTGTAAAAGGACATCTTAGTTCTTTGGCAGTAAAATTTCAGCAGTTCTTAGCAGTTTGTTTTTCTTGAATGTAAACTGTCTTTCCGTTGCTTTTGACTGGATGTCTGCACTGTCCGTCGGGTACGGATGCTCTATAAAGCCTGCAAGGGGCACTGGGAATTTCGGATAATACATCACATTATCTGGCAACCGGCGCAAATTCACATCCATGTTCAAATGCGCCTCGCTGGCACATCCCTGTGCCAGCGTTGCCTGTTGCCAGACGAAATTCCAAGTGCCCCTAACAGCCTTTATTATGCATCCGTACTTCGACGAACCGTACAGACATCTTGTCAAACATTGGAAAGACTGTTTTTATCTCAAAAAGAAAAACAAACTGCTTAGTAACTGCGGAATTTTATAGCAGGAACTAAATGTCCTTTCACAAAACAAAATCTTATCTTTCAAATCCTATCTGATTTTCCAGCTCTTAGTGGTGGAACAGACGGATTCCGGTAAAGCTCATCACCATACCATATTTGTTACAGGTTTCGATTACATGGTCATCACGGATAGATCCGCCCGGCTGTGCTACATACTGCACGCCACTTCTGTGGGCGCGCTCGATGTTATCTCCAAATGGGAAGAACGCATCAGAGCCAAGAGATACTCCGGTATTCTTATCTAACCATGCACGTTTTTCTTCTGCCGTAAATACAGCAGGTCTGGTCTTAAATATCTTCTCCCATTCGCCATCTGCAAGTACGTCCATATAATCCTCGCCAATGTAAAGGTCGATTGCATTATCACGGTCAGCTCTGCGGATTTTATCTAAAAATGGCAGATTCAGTACCTGTGGAGACTGGCGTAACCACCAGTTATCTGCTTTGGAGCCTGCTAATCTGGTACAGTGGATACGGGACTGCTGTCCGGCACCAATACCGATTGCCTGTCCGTCTTTTACATAACATACGGAGTTAGACTGTGTATATTTTAAAGTAATCATGGAAATTGCCAGATCTCTCTTTGCTGATTCCGGCAGCTCTTTGTTTTCTGTTACAATATTGTCAAAGAAATGCTCGTCAATATTTAACTCATTTCTTCCCTGCTCAAAGGTAACGCCAAATACCTGTTTCCGCTCGATTGGGTCTGGAATATAGTCAGGATCAATCTCAATGACATTGAAATTGCCATTTTTCTTTTGCTTTTAAAATTTCTAATGCGTCATCATCATAGCCCGGTGCAATAACTCCATCAGATACTTCTCTTTTAATTAAAAGTGCGGTTGCTTTATCACAGACATCAGAAAGAGAAATGAAATCTCCAAAAGAGGACATACGGTCAGCGCCTCTTGCTCTTGCATACGCATTGGCAATTGGTGTAAATTCTACATCCATATCATCTACCCAGTAAATCTTACGCTCTACGTCAGAAAGTGGAAGTCCCACTGCTGCACCTGCCGGAGAAACATGTTTAAAAGAAGTTGCTGCCGGAAGTCCGGTTGCTTTCTTTAATTCTTTTACTAACTGCCAGCCATTGAATGCGTCTAAGAAGTTAATATAACCTGGTTTACCATTTAATACTTTGATTGGCAATTCGCCATTTTCCATGTAAATTCTGGATGGTTTCTGATTTGGGTTACAACCATATTTTAATTCTAATTCTTTCATTTTATTTTCCTCTCTCGCACGAATCTTATTCACAAAATCTTATTTGTTCTTGTTTACAATGCGGCTTTCATATTTTCCGGTTTCAATATCAATATATCTTACAAATAAAGATACCTTATTGTCTGCATTCAGGTTATTCCATACCAGTTCGGTAAATGCATCAATGTCATCTCCGATATCAACCAGTACCGGCTCGCCCTCAAAGCTTGGTAATGGATTTCCATCATTCATATAAGTATGAATGAAATGTCCTTCCCCAGCTACCGGATTCTCATAAGCAAATGTATAACGGTTGCAGGCATCCGGATTACCATTGTTGCTCTTTAAAATAGACATTGCATAGTTGTATTTTCCATTTTCCACATGCATGATTCCGGAAATACGCGGTGTGTAGTTCGGTCCGTCCGGCTCAAATTCTCTGGTTCTTAATGCCTGTTCGAAGGTCTGCTGTTTATCCATCAGTTCATAAATGGTATCAGTCTGATCGCCATTTGTAACAATAGTCTTATTTCCCAGTACGCGGACCGGTGCATAAATAATAAGACTTGGGTCACTTAATTTTGCAGGGTCAAATGCCTGGGTACGGATTCCTTCTCCATCCTCAACAAATACACGGTTACGGCTGTTCTCGCTTCTTCCCATGATAAAATAAGCAGTTACCGCATACTTTCCATTCTTCGACTTTCCAATTACAATTCCTCTTCCCGGATAAGTAGTGCTTCCAAGTTCTTCTGCTAATGAAGTCATCTTCATTTTTGTTCCTCCTTCTTACGCTCCATGTAATTTTTAAAGTTGCTGCAGCTTTCCGTCAAAGTCTCTTTCTCTTTCGAATTTTTCCTGTGACTTTTCCTGTTTGCATGCATAAAAAATACCGACACGTATCCCGAGCTTAACTGCCCAGACGGTCGGCTTTCTCAGGTCATACTTCATGTGGTTATTCCCACGGTTCCGTCAGTCATATGACCTGAATTTAGTAAAACATATTCCAAAACACTTGTCAAGGAATTCTTCCTATAAGAACTCTCTCAGACGTTCTGCACGGTTTGCCCAGGTATCTTCCTTAAGTGCCCGTTCATAAGAATATTCTATGATTTCTTTCATTTTCTTTGGATGTCCCAGCATGGATAATACCTGTTCCGGCAATGCATCCAGATGCTCTAACTCATAAAATGCCAGATCTTTTCCATCGCAGAAACGCTCCTTTAAATAAATGCTGCCATCTGTCAGGGATACTGCTTTATTTAACATGGCTGTAAAAATTCTGTCATGGGCTCCATCCTTAAACCACGGCATGGTATTCAATGCAATCTTGGTATTCCGGATGATTTTTACGCATTCGGCAGAATCAAGCTGTCTTCCGTTTAAAATAAGATTCTCCGGATGTTTTACCTTAAGATTCTCCCACCCTTTGCCAAAAACATGTACCCGTACTCCATTGTCTACCAATGTCCGCACCGTTTCTCCACGGAAATAAGTCCGGTTATACATATCCAAAAAAGCATTCCTGCAAAGCATGCCATCAGCTCCCGCTCCGTTACTTCCGGAATCTCCCGGCGGACAAAATGCTCCATGGCAGAATCTAACGGCTCTGACGGATGCAGGCGGAGATAATTTAATATCTCATGATAGAAATCAATATATTCCTTCGTCTGGCTGGTAAAATGCTCTTCAATTGCCGGAAGATGCACATAGTTTGCGATAAAACCCACTTCATATTCCCGGTTCTCATATGGAATAAAGTCTGTAGAAATACGTTCTTCCTTATCCATCAGAAAATTCCCTGCCAATGGTAAAAATGACAGGGAATCCCTTTATAAAACCGTTTCATATAAGAAATATGCTGACGGTCGATGCAGAACACAGTCAGATTTGGAATAGTCTCATCAAGCTGCTTATGATAATACAACGGATGGTCCACAAGAATACAATAGACCGGAATATTTCTGCTGGCAAAGACAGACTGAGACTCTGTCTCCAACAGGAACTCCTCTCCGCTTAATCCGATAAAGTTAAAGGTAATGACTGCGGTCTCGCCACTTTTTAAAAAGCGGCTTAATCGTTTCGTGTCAGCATATTCTGCCTGAATGTCAAAGAAGAAAATCTGATATCCCATCTTGCGAAATGACGCTGCCATCTCATGTGAAAAATAAGTTAATGTTTCTACGCCTCGTTCAAAAAACACAAGTTTACGGATATCACTCATTTTCTTTCTCCATTTCAAAAAATCCTAGTTCTTAAAGCTGTGAATTGGTGCAGGAATTCTTCCCCACGGTTGATAAATGCATCACAGGAATACTGGTTTACCGGCATAATCGGTGCATAGCCGAATAATCCACCAAATTCTACAGTATCGCCTACTCCCTTTCCGATTACCGGAATCAGACGGGCTGCTGTAGTCTTCTGGTTAATCATTCCAAGTGCCATTTCATCTGCAATAATACCGGAAATGGTAGTTGCCTTGGTATCACCCGGAATTGCAATCATATCGAGACCTACGGAACATACACAGGTCATTGCTTCTAATTTCTCCAGTGTAATGGCATTTGCCTGTACTGCATTAATCATTCCCTGGTCTTCGCTGACCGGAATAAATGCGCCGCTCAAGCCGCCAACATAAGAGGATGCCATAACGCCGCCCTTCTTAACCTGGTCATTTAAAAGAGCAAGGGCTGCTGTCGTTCCCGGAGCACCTGCATATTCAAGACCAATTTCACAAAGAATATCTGCCACACTGTCTCCGATTGCAGGAGTTGGTGCCAGAGATAAATCTACAATACCAAATGGAATATTTAAAATTCTCGACGCTTCCTGTGCTACAAGCTGACCTACACGGGTTACTTTAAATGCAGTCTTCTTGATGGTCTCACATAATACTTCAAAGCTCTCTCCACGGACTTTTTCCAGTGCTGTCTTTACAACACCCGGTCCGCTGACACCGACGTTGATTACCGCATCTGCCTCTGTTACACCATGGAATGCGCCTGCCATAAACGGGTTGTCATCCGGTGCATTACAGAATACAACCAGTTTCATACAGTCTACAGAATCTCTGTCCTTAGACTGCTCTGCCACCTCTAAGAGAATCTCCCCATTAATTTTACAGCATCCATGTTAATTCCGGTTTTTGTGGATGCAAGATTTACAGAACTGCAGACTCTTTCGGTACGGCAAAGTGCCATTGGAATAGAACGGATTAAAAGCTCATCTGCCTTTGTCATTCCCTTGGATACCAGTGCAGAATATCCACCAATCAGGTTTACTCCTACTGCTTTGGCTGCTGCATCCATAGTATCTGCGATCGTTGCAAAATCCTCCGGCGTCTTGCAGGCTGCCCCTCCAACCAGTGCAATTGGTGTAACGGAAATTCTTTTTATTTACGATTGGGATTCCAAATTCCTGCTCAATCTGATTTCCTGCTGATACCAGATCCTTTGCCACTGTAGTAATTTTCTTATAAATGTTATCGTTTAACTTCTTTAAATCAGAATCAATACAATCCAAAAGACTGATTCCAATGGTAATGGTACGGACATCTAAGTTCTCATGCTCCACCATTTTATTGGTTTCGCTTACTTCCATTATATTAATCATTTTTTGTCTCCTATATTCTGCCTTTCTACGCAGCTCATTTCCTGTATTTTCATTGATACGCCTTAGTGACCTGCCAACAGCAGTTCCCTTTTATGTAAGTCGTATTAAATTCTGTGCATCATATCAAAGATTTCTTCTCTCTGACATTTGATGGTAACACCGATTTCCTCACCTAATTTTTCCAGTGCTGCAGAACACTCAGCAAATGGTGTTTTGGATGTATTTAAATCAACAATCATCATCATATTGAAGAATCCGTCAATGATAGTCTGTGAAATATCCAGTACATTGATATGCTGTTCTGATAAATAAGTACAAACCTTTGCAATAATTCCTACGGTATCGTTTCCTACTACAGTAATAATTGTCTTGCTCTGTGTCTTTTCCATTTTGTTCTCCTCTTATTTTTGCTTTCTTAATATTCTTAAATCCGGATAAGCTCAGACACTTCGTCCCGCTTTGCTACCTGGATTGGAAAATCATTTCCGTGGTACGGGTTCTCACCCTGTTCTACTTCCTGGCGCACTGTCTCATATGCCAGTTCTGCCAGATTATTTTCCTTGCTCAGATGCCCCAATACTACTTTTTTAAACTTATCATGCAGAAGCTGCCCTAAAAATTGTCCACTGCTCTCATTGGAAAGATGTCCTCTGTCCCCTAATATCCGCTGTTTCAGAGGATAAGGATAACTGCCCACCTGAAGCATACGCACATCATGATTTGCTTCTAACAATAATACATCTAAATCCTGCAGCTTGTCTATAAGATAATTGTCATATTTCCCCAAATCGGTAATGACCGCCATCTTTTTATCTGACTGTTTCATGATGTATGCCACCGGATTTGCGGCATCATGGGAAATGGATACCGGCTCCACCGTAATATCTCCAATCTGAAATTCCACTCCGGCTTCGATAGGATGAAACAATGTCTCATCTACTTTTCCCACACTGGAAATCCCTTTGACTGCCTCAATGGTCTCTGCCGTGGCATAGATTGGAATTCCATATTTTCTTGCTACCACGCCAAGACCGGAAATGTGATCTGAATGTTCGTGGGTCACAAGCAGTGCCTGCATTTCCGCGGTTTTCAAACCGATACTGTTTAATCCTGCTTCAATGCGCTTTCCACTGATTCCGGCATCAATCATCAGATGGCTGCTTTCTGTTCCTGCGTAGATACAGTTTCCACTGCTTCCACTTGCAATACTGCATAATTCCATTTTCTTATGTCTCTTTCTATTTAGTAATTCTCTTTCCAGTACACTTCAATTTTATCGCCATCCTGCAATACCTGTGTATACTGGGCATCCATGCCATTAATTAAAGTTACAATTGCTCTTCCATGGGATGCTGACAAATCAAAATCAATATAATCAAAAATATCCACGAATACATATTCTTCTTTGCCACTTAAAGTAATTTCCTGATTGTTTGCAATAATATGTAATTCTTTGCTTTCCGGCTCTGCACTTGCCGTTTGAATGCCATCTGTAACATTTTCATCCGTAGCATTTTCGCCTGTCACAGATTCGGCTGCCTCAGAAGCTTCTGTCTCATGAACTTCAGCTGCACTGTCTGCGCTTCCTTCTGTTGAAGTTTCTTCTTCCGGTCCGGCATCAAATCTGTGGTCTGCCTGTCCATAGGAAATATGGCGTTCACCGCTTTCATAGGCAGAAGCACTCCATTCGATTTCAAAATTCTCATAGCAAAGGGAACCCATATCTGCCGGTTTTCCATTTAAGATAATTCCGGCTTCTTCATCAATCCGCACATCCATAAACTCTGCCAGCTGTCCAATGGTATAGAAGTTTCTGGTTTCGATTTCGTCCCCTTCCTGAATAACATAATTAGAAGGTTCAAGGCTTCCATTGACCTGAACAAATTTCGGGCAGGTAATATTGATGCCATTGACCTGGAAGGTAATGGTGGAGGATGTATATTCATCTAACTGTTCAATCGTAGATACGGCTTCTTTTCCAATGGTAGAGGCTTCTATGGTAATCTCGGAATTCGGAACCAGTGGTGTATTGATGCTGACTACTCTTCCGTCCACTTTAACAATGGCAGATTCTCCCGGTTCTCCACGGACGATTCTCGGCTTTCCATTTACGGTAAACTCTACTGCCTTGCCCCGTCTTGGGAACAGCGCTTCATTCGGGAAGCCCGCCTGCAATGCAGCGTCCACAATAGTAAGATGGCTGTTGTCATAAAGCTTTAAGCGTTCTCCGTTAAACCGGACCATAATGAAATTATTCTTCTGGTCATAATAATTAAGACAGATTCCAATCGGCGTTACCAGTAATGGGTCTTTCTTAATCTCTTCCTGTGCAAAATGAACCTCTTTTAAAACTTCTTCTCCACGTAATGCCACACGCTCTCTTGGAATTTCAAACTTGTCTGCAAGCATTTCCGTAAATCCGTGGATTTTGCCGCCACCACCGACTACGAAGGCTGCACTGACCGATTTATCACCATTTAACTCTTTGATTTTCTCTGCCACCTCAGTAGTAATCTTATCTACCGTATCATGGGTTAAATCCCAGATTTCTTCGGATGGAATCGTATGGGTAATGCTCATGATATCTGTAAATTCCACTTCATCCGCCATACCGGATGTCAGCTTCATATGTTCTGCCATATTAAAATCCACCAGATAATGCTGTACAATTAATTCGGTCAGCTCATCTCCGGCATAAGGAATCATGCCATATGCAATAATGCTTCCGTCTCTGGTGACACAGATGTCGGAAGTTCCGGCTCCCACATCCACCAGTGCAATATTTAACATTCGAAAGGCCTCCGGAATTGCTACGTTGATTGCAGCAATAGGCTCCAAAGTCAGATTGGCAACATTTAATCCAGCCTGCCCTACTGCAGAATACAGACCATCTACAACGTCCTCCGGCAGGAATGTTACGATAACATCCTCCGAAATTTTCTCTGCCTTATGTCCTTCTATATTGGAAAAGACTTCATCATTGATATAATATTTTACAACAGAATATCCCACACAGTAAAATTTGTAACGGGTATCATTCCTCTCTTTTAAAATCTGCTGGGCATGGTCTACTCCCAGTAAATCCAGAGTATGTATATGTTCTGCAGTTACTACGGTCTCTTCTGCGAATTCATATTCCACGCTGGTGGTCACGGTTTTCAGTACACGGCCAGCGGCAGCAATGCAGACATCGGTAAGCTTTGCCTCTAACTGCCCTTCTAATTCTGCCTTTACTTCTGCAATTGTTCTGCCTACTCTTCCGATGTCATGAATCTGACCATCCAGCATAGCTCTGGTTTCATGCTCTTTCATATACTGGGCTGCCACATAGAAGTCTTTGCCTTCCCGATATCCAACTGTTCCAACTACGTTTCTTGTTCCGATATCCAAGCCAAATACAAATTGATTTGCATTCTGTTCTGCATTATCCATTGGTATTTTCTCCCTCATTCTCTATTATCGTTCTTACCTGTGCAATGGTTTCTTCCGTCGTACCATTATTATCAATTACCACTTTGCAATGTCTGCGGTATTCGTTCTCGCAAAGCTGGCTTTCAAACATTTCACTGATTTTTTCATCACTGTAGCCTCTCGACCGCTTCAGCCTTGCTCTGCGATTTTCCTCTGAAGTATAAATATACCATAATTCATCGCAAATTTCATCATAATGTTCTTCGATTAATAATGCCGCTTCCAATACCAGATAACGAAGCCTGCCTTCTTCCTTTTCCTGCTCTAATACATGGAGCACATATTCCTTTACTGCCGGAAGCAAAATCTCATTCATTCCATTCCGCCTGGCTTCATCCTTGAAAATAATGGCTGCCGCCTTCGGACGGTTCATCTTCCCCTTTTCATCAAAAACATCTGTTCCCGCAAACAGCTCCTGCAATTTTTCGTTACAGGACTGTCCCGGCTCAGAAAGTTCTCTTGCGATATCATCCGCCAGCATTACTTTCGTATCTTCTCTGCCGGCAAGGTATTTTAATATTTCTGTTTTTCCGGCTCCTACGCCTCCGGTAATTCCGATAAATTTCATAATTTCTGCCTTATCCTATTTTGCTTCGTACCAGTTATTTCCGGCATGCATATCTACCTCTAAGGTTACCGCAAGGTCTGCTGCATGAAGCATTTCTTCTTTCAAAATCTTCTCTACCTGCTGCTGTTCTTCTTTACAGGTCTCAACCAAAAGTTCGTCATGTACCTGTAAAATCAGTTTTGATTTCAAGCCTTCCTCTTTCAGGCGGTCATGCACATGAATCATGGCTATTTTAATAATATCTGCTGCAGAACCCTGAATCGGTGCATTCATTGCCACACGTTCTCCAAAGGAACGCTGCATGAAATTACTGGAGGATAACTCCGGCACCGGTCTTCTTCTGCCAAACATTGTTGTGACATAGCCTTTTGTCCTGCCAGCCTCTACCAGTCCGTCTAAGAATGTCTTGATTCCCGGATAGGTTTCAAAATAGCTCTTAATATACTGTTCTGCTTCTTTTCTTGTAATACTTAAATCCTGACTTAATCCGAAGGAACTGATTCCATAGACAATACCAAAGTTTACCGCCTTTGCATTTCTTCGCTGCAGTGGTGTTACTTCTTCGAACGGCACATGAAATACCTTGGATGCAGTAATCGCATGAATATCTTCTGCATGCTTATATGCATCAATCAGATTTTTATCTCCTGACATATGTGCCAGCAGACGAAGCTCTATCTGGGAATAATCCGCATCTAAGAATACATAACCTTCTCTCGGTAAAAACACTTTACGAATCAGCCGTCCCAATTCCATCCGGATTGGAATGTTCTGTAAATTCGGGTCTGTACTGCTTAAACGTCCGGTGGCTGTTATGGTCTGCTGGAATGTACTGTGAATCCGTCCATCCTCTGCAATAAATGCAGCCAGTCCGTCGGCATATGTGGATTTTGATTTGGTCAGCTGACGGTACTCTAATATTTTTGATACAATCGGATAATCCGGTGCCAGCTTTTCCAGTACATCTGCTGCAGTAGAATATCCGGTCTTGGTCTTCTTGCCATTTGGCATCTGCAATTTTTCAAAAAGAATCACACCAAGCTGCTTTGGTGAATTAATATTAAATGTCTCACCTGCTTCTTCATAGATTTCTTTTTCAATTTTATCTATGGATACTGCAAGATCTCTCTCCATATTCTTTTTAAGGCATCTGCATCAATAGCAATGCCTTCCTTTTCCATATCAGATAAGGTATATACCAGCGGCATTTCTATTTTATCAAAGAGTTCTTTCATGCCCTCTTCTTCTAACTGCTTTGCCAGCGGTTCTTTTGCCATTAAATTAATATATGCCTGATAGCATGCCATTTTCAAGAATTCTTCCGGCTTTTCTTCCGATGCTGTGGCTAAATCTTTCTTTCCAAGATAATCCTCTTTCGATGGCACCATCAAATCAAGATAGTCTTTTGCAATATCTTCATAAGCATAGTCATTTTTCAATGGATTTAATAAATAAGCTGCTATTTTCACATCAAAAATATGACTCTTTTCATCGGCTTCTATCCATTTAAGCTGTGGTTTTAAATCAAAGGTGCGAATCTCTGTGCCTGCTGCAAGAAGCTGTCTGCTCTGTTCGAATAGATACTGCTCTGTCACAAATCCCGCAACCGGAATATATGCCACATTTCTTTTGTGCATGCAACTGCAAGTCCAAGCACAACATCCTTTTCATAAATCAACTGGACGCCTGCTGCCTGCTGCTTCTTTGCCTTTGCAAAAAAATCTTCTACCCCAGAAAAATCCTCGATTCGTTTAAAGTTTTCCTCTCCGGTATTTACCGGTGTGTCTACTTCAAACCGTTTCAAAAGATTCTTAAATTCCAGACGCTTACACATCATATAAGCTTCCGGTGTATATAAATTGCCAATTCTTGCTTCGTTGATATCATATGGGATGTCTGCATCTATCTTAATGGTAGCCAGTGTCTTACTCAACTGTGCCATATCATAATGCTCTTTTAACATCTCTTTCGCACGGTTTGGCTTAATCTCTTCTACATGGGCATATGCATTTTCAATGCTGCCATATGCCACAATCAGGTTCGTGGCTGTCTTTTCGCCGATTCCCGGTACACCTGGAATATTATCTGCGGTATCGCCCATCAGCGCCTTTACATCAATAAACTGCAATGGTGTAACCTGATATTTTTCCAATACCTCTTTGGTATTATAATCTTCGATTTCCGTTCCGGTCCGCCTGGTCTTTGGAATCCGGATCTTAATATGGTCACTGGCAAGCTGCAATAAGTCCCGGTCTCCGGACACTACAGACACTTCATAGCCTGCTGCTTCACTGCGCTTTGCTATGGTTCCCAATAGGTCGTCTGCTTCTAAGCCTTCTTTTTCAATTACCGTAACTCCCATGGCACGCAGCATTTCTTTCATCAGCGGCACCTGCTGCCGTAATTCTTCTGCCATCGGTTTTCTCGTTCCCTTGTATGCATCAAACATCTTATGACGGAATGTTGGTGCATGCACATCAAAAGCAACCGTAAGATACTCCGGCTGCTCTTCCTCTAATATTTTAAATAAAATGTTTAAGAAACCATATACTGCATTGGTATGAAGTCCCTCTGCATTGGTCAAATCCGGTAATCCAAAAAATGCCCGGTTCAAAATACTGTGTCCATCGATCAAAACTAATTTTTCGCTCATCTTGGCCTAACTTTCCTCATCCATCATCTGGAAGAATTTTGTATCTATCTCAGGGTATGACCGTTTCAAGGAAATCGGCTTGCCACTACGATTTAAGAAGCAGTGCTCACTGGCTGCAATGGTACGGAGTTCTCCGGTCTCTTTGTCTGTCATACGATAACGGACACTGAGTTTGATTCCATTGTAACCTGCAATGGCTGTTTCAATAACAACAGTATCTCCGAATCGTACCATGCTCTTATATTCACACTGTACAGACAGCACCGGACTGATAATTTCCTGGTCTTCCATCTGTTTATAGCTGAAGCCCATCTGATCCATCAAGTCCATTCGTGCCTCTTCCATCCAACGGATATAATTGGAATGATGCACAATCCCCATCTGGTCTGTCTCATAATATTTTACATTATGCTCATACGGTTTTACCTTAATTGGTGTTACTCCATGATAAATATCAACTCTTGTATCCTTCATATCTGTCACCTTCCTTACAAAACGATTATACTCAAAAAACGAACGACGTTCAAGCGTCGGAGGGATTCTTTGGAATTATTACGCCTTTTCTATTCCCCAATCACATGAATCTGACACATTTTCATAGTGGTAAGTGCTGCCTCATGGGATTCCGGTGTCACTCCGGCACCTCTAAGCCTTCTACAATCTCCAAGCCCTTTGATATGCGATTCTTGCTGTTCCATTTTTTACATATATTATACCGCATTTTATAAAACCATTCTTTTCAATCAGCCTTTGCATAGTTTTATTATCCGCATGAGTATCAACCCTGATATTTAAAGAAATCTTTTTACAATAGTTTAAAGCACACGGAAACATGCCATGTACCTGACCATCTCCGGCAAGCCTGTGAATCGTCAGATATGGTTCTTCATTCAGCCAGTTACCGCCCTCAATATGCTTATAAGTAGGTTCTGTACCATCAAACACCGAAAATACCCCGTGGATTCCATCCTTGTCATATATTACCTTACATGCATTTTTATCAATATCAGATTTTATCAGGTCTGCATCCGGGTAAAAATGTCCCCACTGAGTCGGATTTCCGGACTTTATCATATAATCCTGTGCATATCTGTAAATTTTCATAATTTGCTCTAAATCTGCCATTTCAGCATTTTTCACATTCAGCATGCCTTTTATTTACCTCCACATTTTTCTTATGTTACCCAATTCTTCTGTCGTCAAGCAGCTACTCTTCCTCTGTATCATACTTCACTTTTCAGAAAAAGAAAAGGTACTGCAAAAATACAGTACCAAGTTTTTTTGCCACTTCTTTCCCCATAAACCGTCCGCCGCTTCCAAACGCTCTGCTGATTGTAATGATTCTTTTTGCCATAGTTGACTCCTCCTTAACTTAAACTTTCCACTTTATTCTTCCGGATTCTCTTTAAAAATACATATCCCACAAGGCATGCAGCAATCTCTGTTATCGGGAATGCCCACCAGATTAAGGAACGTCCATCTGTCCGTTTCTGACTAAACTGGAGAAAACACCTGCCAGCGGTAATATGATAACAAGCTGTCTGAGCAGTGAAATCACAAGCGATTCCATGCCACCATCAAGCGCCTGGTAAATACCCTGATATGCCACATTTATCCCGGCAAAAATAAAGCTGATGGAAATAATTCTCATTGCCCCGATAAAATATTCTCTGGACGATCCGGCATTAAATAATGTTGCAAAAGCCCCCGGGAAAATTTCTGTAATTGCCACACCCACAATCATAAGCACAATCGTATAAATTAAGCCATATCTAATTCCATCCTGAATTCTCTTTTTATTTCTCATTCCGTATGCAAATGCGATGATCGGTGTGATGGCGTCGCGCAGACCAAAGGCAAGAAAGAATACGAACTGCTGAACCTTGTAGAAGAGTCCATAAGCTGTCTGTGCTGACGGATTGAATTTCAGGATCAGGTTCATCACATAAACCATAATAGACATAAGCGCCTGTCCAATAATTGCCGGAAGTCCGATCGCGTAGATTTCCCTTATAATTCTGCCCTCTGGTTTCATATACTTTTACACCATGCTCAAATTCCTTATTTAATTTTACATGGAAAATAAATAACAATGCTGCTGATACCACCTGTCCGATTACGGTTGCATAGGCTGCACCCTCTACTCCCATTTCAGGAACCGGTCCGATGCCATAAATCATAATTGGGTCAAGAATAATATTTACCACTGCTCCCACAACCTGACCAATTGTTGAATAAATGGAATGCCCGGTTGCCTGCAGCAGCTTTTCAAATAGTGAGAAGAAAATAATTCCAAATGAAATCACACAGCATATTCTCAAGTAATTTGTTCCCATTGAAATAACCTGAGGATCAACGGTCTGTGATGAAATATAAGCTTTAACCCCAAAAATTCCAAACAACAGGCATACTATATAAATTATTGCACCAAGAAATAAACTGTTTCCTGCAACCTTTGCAGCCTTTTTACTTATTTCCCTGACCAAGTGTTCTTGCAAGAAGTGCATTAGTTCCTACTCCTGTTCCAATTCCAACTGCTACCATAAGCATCTGAACCGGAAATACCAGTGTCAGCGCATTAAGTGCTGCCTCACTTCCTGACCTCATATTTCCCACAAAGGCGCTGTCTACAATATTGTAAACTGCCTGCAATGCCATAGATAAGATCATCGGTATTCCCATCTGGATCATGAGCTTATTTACCGGCATGTCCTTCATCTTGTTACTTTCTGCCATCTTAACTTATTCCTCTTGTTCTTTTTCCACCTGCAGAAGCTGCCACTGGCAGTTTCTTACGGATATTTGGCAATATAAAAAGTGCGCACTTATCTCATAAGCTGGACTTACGCTGATAAGCTACACACTTTTTTTCATTGCATTATAAAATTACAAAAACGAGCAGCAAAACTGGATTTACGTTCGTTTGCTACTCGTTTGAAAATCATTATATTTCTCTTTTTCTAAAAAGTCAAATTATTTTTCTCTCGTTTTATACTCATCCCATTTCCCACCATATATGCAATTTTCAACGTAAGCCATCATACGATTGTGTAAAATGGTCATATTATACATATTACTGAGTCCTTCCAACATTTCAACCGGTGGCATATGATTGCCAGATTCCCATTTTGAAATAGCAGTTCTAGAAACAAATAATGCCTCGGCTAATTCTTCTTGTGTCAAACCTCGGATTTTTCTTAATTCCTGAAGTTTTTCATGAAATTCCAAAATCTGCGCCTCCCATATCAGTTCTATTTTTCTTTCAACGCCAGCATAACTGCCGCTTTATAAAGCTTAAACAATCCAACACTTAGTAGTACACCGCCTACGATATCCGTGAACCAATGTACTCCGGCAATCAATCTCCCAATCACCATGAATCCCGAAAAAGCGATTGCCGCAATCGTTATGATCCGTTTCACCCTAATGCCAGAAAGTCTGCGCTGGATTTGCTCGATCAAGGCAGGCATTACACCAATACCAACAAGGTAGTTGAGGACGGATAAGAAGCCTCCATCCTTCCTTCTATTAAAATCGGTCTGTAATTGATTGGGATCATTTCGAAAATTGCATATGCCAGAAACACGATGACAAAATACACACCCAAAATCATGATATCTGCATCCACCCTGAAGAGGCTTCTCCTTTTAATCAACTGTACCAGACCAATATCTGCGAAACTAATGCATATTGCTACAGGCACCAGCCCCATCCAATCGGTAATCGTATAAATCGCCATGTTTATCCCTGTAAAATAATGAAACCAACAATTGAATGCTGCAAATCAATACCTGTTCCGTTTTGACCAAGAGGCTGTACATCCACCGTCTAAATCAAAACTGTCCATACTGTAAACATTGCAAGAAATATGCCTCCAATCAGTAAACTTTTTTTCTCGTTCTTTTTCATAATTTTTTCCGCCTTTCTGTTTTGGTTTGTCTTTTAGACATTTACACCCTATCAAAAGCTAAAAATATGAAAGAAACGCTCTTTCACATACGTGATACAATTCGTATCATTCCCGCAAATGCTTGTTTTTCAATGTATTCTTCTGATTATCTATATTTGCAGCTTCTATTGATTCGGACACTCCGCCTGCTCCAATAATTGGGAAACATCTCGTGGTTTTAATACCTATTTAGCTGCCATTAGCACTATCAACATACTAAAAACAAACATACATACAATAAAACCAAGCATGCAACTAATAATCCCTGATATCCATAGCGCAGGATATATTTTTCGGCTCTTTCGTGTGATAATAGAAATCACGATACCAATAAACGAGCATAACGGTTCCCAAAATATGACATCAATATAGGTATACGGTGCATGATTTGCGCTGTAAAAGTAAAGCACAAATGAAAATAATGAGAGTATACCAAACACAAGTGATGTCGAAGCCAATATTTTGTTGGTAGATATTTTCTCTTTCATTGCATAAATTGGAAGTATCCCAAAGTTCCTCTTCTCTATTTCTTCCACCATTCCATATCGGTCCGACAGTATGTATAACATCATCACATGGCAGATTATATGCCTTAGTGATTCTTAGCCTCTCCCGTATCACATCCGTGAAGTGTCCTGCACTCCACCAGAAGTTCGGTCCTGCTGCTCTGTGAATTGCACCATCTACTCCACCTCCTCCAAGAAGGGAACTGTTTGCTGCATTTACGATTGCCTGCACATCTGTTACTTTTATTATATCTCCCAGTAAAGTCTTAATTAAGTACATTTAGTTCCATCCTTTCCAGATATCCGACTGATAACCAAGTGTTGATTGCTTTCCGTTTCTTACTACTGGTGTTTTAATTACTTGTGGATTCTCAAGTACCTTTTCGAGCTTATCTTCATCTGCGATATACTTAATAAGAACAAGTAAATCCTTGTCCTTACCATCCCAGATAACCATATTATCTAATCCACCATTTGCCTGAGCTACTGAATTAAATTCTCCTTTGCTCATACCTTTTTCTTCATATCAATGAACTGATACTTTATGCCCCGCTCCTTGAAAAAACGCTCCGCCTTCTTAGTATCATTGCATTTCTTTGTTCCAAATATCTGTATATTCATATCAATATTCCTTCTCTATCTCTCCATTTATTCCATACATTTTCTTGAATTCATCAAGATCCGACTGACTTTTAATCAGCATAACCTCGTCGATCTTACCTGTATGAATGTCCTTAAATCCGGCAACCTGCTCGCCATTACATATGCTCGCCTTGATAACTGGTTTCTTATTTTCTTTATCATACGTCTTTGTAACTATCTTTTTCTTAAATAGTCCCACTCTGAGCACCTTCTTTTGCTTTTGCCATCAATATGAGCTTTTCAAAAGACTGAGCAAAGCGTACATCATCTTCCTCTGTACGCTTTCTTGGTCCCTTCATATGATTCTTATGCGAGCTGCGTCTTGCCTTCTTGTTAAGATGCCGCTCCATAAGCATCTGGTCAATATTCTCATTCGTGTACCACTTACCGGATTGGTGAATAGCATATGCACCTTTCCCAAGTGCCATAGCAGCGACACCATAATCCTGTGATACTACTACATCCCCTTTATGACATATGCTGATTAGTTTATAATCTACTGCATCTGCTCCTGCACCTACTACAATTACCTCGCTGTAATCAGAATACAAAATATGATTCGTATCACACAGCAATGTGATTGAAATATTATATTTCTCTGCTATTGTCTCGACAATGCCCACTACTGGACACGCATCTGCATCTACAAATATCTGCATTTTCTCCTTAAATCCATTTCATATCAGTTATAGTTAATTGGTGTTCGTACTTCTATAAGATTTCCTGATGGATCATAGAATCTTACAAGCTTCTGTCCACCTTCAAGTTCCGTTAACTCCGTAACATAACTTACAACATACCTGCCAGACTCCAGTTTTTTAATAATACCTTCTATATCATTATCTTCAAAATATAGTTCGGTCATATTGTTATGTGGAGTTGTATGTATTTTTGTACTATCATACCATACATCTACATCCTGCAATACAAGCCCCTCTGACATTATCACATTACCTTCCTGCCTTGTAATCACACGCAGTCCAAACAGTTCTTCATAAAAATCAATTGATTCGTCAATATTATCAACAATAATCAATACATTTTTCAAACTCATATTTTATGTTCCTGTCTCTCCATTTCTTTTTTGAATCCATGTCATAATTACATCTACAAGATAATCCTGCTGCACCTGACTTAGTTCCTTTCCCGGTTGCATTTTATGCCATTTTCGAATGCACTCCCTGCAGCATGTTGTCTGATGGTATCAAGTCCCTTCTCATTTATGTAATCAATATCTTTCTGTTTCAAGTGAAAACTGCTTCGGAACTTGGAATTATCCAGCCGCTCAAATAACTGCCTGTACCATTCATCCTTAGTCATTAAAACTTCACTACTTCCGTCTCATGTGTAAATGATGAAAGTGTAGCTGTCGCATTTTAAAATAGAATACCTCGGTATTTCCATCATCTGCTGAGTACATATTCTGTAAAGATGGATAAGCATCAAGCATAGACTGTCTTGCTTCTCTTCTGTCATCTTCTACAAGTTCTCCGGCTACACGAAGCCACTCGCCATTTTTAAATGCACAAATTTCCACCTTCGGGTTTGCGTGAATCTGCTTTGAAACATCCTTTACCTTGCCAGTTTGAATATACAGCTTTCCTTCAAAAATGTGTGCTGTTCCAAAAGGTCTAACTCTTGGCTGGTCGCCTTCCACTGTTGCCAGATAATATGTCTCTGCTTCTTTTAAAAATTTTACTACTCGTTCCATGATGTAATCCTCCTATCGTCTTTTATAATTATTTATTTTGAAAAGCATTCATCTATTTCGTTTAAAGATTCTTCCTTTACATCCATAACGTTTGTTAATAAAAATCTTGTAACTTTCAATGTTTCATCAATAATTTTTTCTCTGTTATCAGAATACTTAATCTTCATCAAAAGAGAATATAATTCAATCTTATTAATCATATTTAACATATTTGTTGTTTCATCCAATTTTTCCTGTGCTTCTTCATCTGAAATCATAATGCACCTCCCTTATCTGTCGAACTTTATTTTCTCTTAATATTCATAACAAATATCGGATCAGCCTTCACAATATCCATAATCTCATCTCTGGTAGAATCATCAATATCCACATAAAACATGCCACAGTACTTGCATCTCTTTAACGAATACTTCTCTTTATACAGATGCTCATCACACACCAGACAACGATTCAGTTCACTGCATTTTCTGTATTTATATAGATTATTACTTCGTTCTAACTGCTCTTTTTTAGGTTCAAGGCTTTTCTTATATTTGTCAATGTTATCTCTTTCAATTTGTTCCGTAGTCTTTCTGCTCTCCTGCAATTTCTTAAAATCTTCAAGTGACTCTGAATACTCCATGCAATGACTTGAACCTATGCATTTACCCGAATAATTTGCTTTCCATCCACATTGTCCATCACGATAGTGAATGCATCTCGCCTTATGTCTCCGTGGATCATCCTCCTGTTTCTTCGCATATCCCACATGCCAAGGTGTATCAGGTAATCTATTATTTTCTACCATGCTGCCACCTGCCTTCCTCAATTTACAATGTGTCTCTACTGCCATCCTGCCTGTTTACCGACTTCATCCCCCACAACAAATCCAAGCAATGCAGAAAAATAGTTGATATTCTTAGTCATCAAGCCCATTACACAAATAACAATAATTGCTCCATTGCCTACCCATATTGCAGAGTTTCCCTGATTGTGGTTTCTTCTGACCTTATGTAACAACCACTGAAGGAAAATAGTAAATATAAAAAATCCAATAGCATATAATATTATCTCCAACATAAATTAGCACCTTCTCTCAGATTTCGTCTGGTTTCAAGAAATGTCCACAATTACATCTGACATATGGACCATACTTACCTAATCCACCCTTCAATTCTCCACCATCTCTTTTAGGGCATTTTATATTATGAGAATTAATATACCAATTCATCAAATCAACAGTAAGATATTTCGTTTCTTTGCAGGCTTTATTAGAACATTTCAAGTACGCTGTACCTCTGGCATTCTTTGCGAGTATCATATGATTCTTACATTTTGGACAAAACTCCTTTTCTTCAACAAAAGCTCCAAGACCATAATTCAATATAGAACCATTATCTTCTAAATTGCCACTGCTTGCAGCAAAAGAATTAGTAACAAGTTTACTCTTCTTATTATCCAGCTTTCTTATGTTCTGACCTACAACAACTGTTTCTATGTCCGTAAGTGCTTTTATCATTTCTACAGTATTCTTGCCTTTAATTCTAACCATAGAATGTACCACTGTGATCATTGATGTTGTCTTATCTACTTGGAACTGCCATTTTGCCGTAGGTAATCCATACCATACCACTTCATCATCAATTATAATCAATGGAAATGTCGCATTTTCAGTTCCAACACAATACCTTTCCATTGTTCCGGAAGTTAAGCATAGTCATTTGATTTCATCTTAATGTCAACACCCCTGCTGTCCGCTTCATCAAGTATTTCAAACACTTGATTCTCAGTCTCTCTTAATTCTCCACTTGGAAGCGATACTACAGTCTGCCATTTTGCCTTTTTCATATCCTGTTCAAACATCGAAATTGCATCCTGTTCATTCATAAAGATGTTGATCATTCTGCCCGGATTTACAGATTCAATATAAGGCTGGAGTGTTTTATCATGATTATCTATTACCTGATGTTTTCCGTTCTTGATATGCTGCAGTAACTTATAGAAAATATGATTCGTTCCTTTGAACACATTTTCCCAGAATCTTGCATTCGCAACTGTAATCACTTTTCCTTTGCCTCGTGTAATTGCTACATTAATAAGGCGGGCAACCTGATTAGGTTCTTTTCCCATCAGATATCCTACTGCACTCTTAGGATAACTTTCTACTGCATCAAAAACTATCACATCAGATTCTGAACCCTGGAACTGATGTACTGTTGCACAACTCACATTGGTCGTACCCTTCGTATAATAGTCCTTAAGCATTGCACGGATTAATCTTACCTGAGCTGCATATGAAGTAATAATACCGACGGTCTCAATATGATTCTGCTCAGCCTTAACAGCAGTAGAAAATGAAATAACCGCACTAAGTATATTAAATCTTGAACCATCTGTATTTTTATCCGCCGCACAATATGTTCCTGCCAGATCTATTAAATTTAATGCATCTCCCGGCAGAGGAGCACTCTTAATAACTAAATCATTATCTCTCTTTTTCTTTCCATTTATTACCTCTGCATTATCCTTCAACAATCTGTTATAAATAAATTTGCTAGGAAATTCTGAGATTGCCGGAGCCATTCGTCTTTGCTCATTCAACATGACAAGCCAAGGATGCCAGTACATATTTCCCTTTCCATCCACAATCTGCAAGTAAGAGAATATATCAACCTGCAATACACGGGAATCAGGACTCTGCGAAATAGGTGCTAACTGCCTAAAGTCACCTACACACATAAACTTTTCCTTTGCCAAAGCTGCTGCCGCAATAACCTGTGGTACAGAAGCCATCGAAACCTCATCAAACATTACAAGGTCAAATTGTCGCTCTTCAAACATAGGATCAATCGTGGCTCTTGAAATAGTTGTTCCGATTACCTGCGCTCTCTCTACATATTTTCTTTCCTCTTTTCTTATCTCGCCACGAATTCCCTTAATTTTATGTTCTACCTCGTCATACTCTTTGGACTTCATCTGATTTTTTGCTCGCAGTTCATCTCTTTTTGCCATCAAATGTTCCAGCTGTCTTGCATAACTATCGCATTTACTAAGTGCATAATTGAATGATGTAGCATATGGATTCTGAGAAAGTTCATCGTCTCTTACATATCCAAAACGCAGAATCTTTCCATCCTCCAAAATAGACTGCTTGTCCGTTCCAAGCATTTTCACAACCTGCTTAATCACACCATCGACTGATACATTACTGTGAGATACAATAAGAACAGACTTACCCTGTGCAATATAACTGTTGGCAATCTTTGCCATTGTATAGGTTTTACCGGTTCCCGGTGGTCCCCATACTGTCACAATATCATCTGTCTCAAGTTTGTGTTCTACTGCCGGCTGTCCTTTCGGTACATTTGCAATGTCTGTGTCAATTGATAAATCCGGGCCCTCTTCCATTATTTTAATTGCCAATTTGTTAATATTAGGATTAAGGGAATTCATCTTCTTGTCTAACGCTTCAAGAAGTTTCCAAGGCTCTACCATCAGATATGCTGAGCTTACCTTATCATTCAGATCTCTGTCCAACAACAAAAGTATATGAAAATCTTCGCAAGATAAAACCGAACCTACTGCTCTCAATCCACCTGCAGCCTCCACTACAACCGGTGCATCATCAGGCAGATGCAATTCTGTTTCCATCTCAAATAGATAAGTGTAGATTCCTTTATCACTTTTGACCAGTTTGTTTCCATTTACAATTTTATATTTTTTACCTTTTCCTTGTTTCAGGTAATGAATTTCTCTTCTTAATGCATCAGAGTATTCCTTTATATCTGATGAAGTATATGCTGGCTGCTCATTAGTCGCAGACATACTGCTCCCATCTGCCATAATGGTATTTGTACTTTTTGCCCCATTGTCCATTGTTTTAATAAGCAATCCAACAATATCAATTGTCCTATTATACTCTGCTTCTGTCATCTGACACACTGCTACCTGCATCAGCATAGTTGTCTTAGATATGTTAATTTTATAGGATGTCGTAATTCTCTTATGATTGCTGCACAGAAAGACAAATTCGATTGTTGATCCACTTATAAATATTTTCTTATCATCTTCTGGAATACTAATCGTTACATTCTTTGACCTATCATGTGTCAATAACTCATAATCCATTCTTGAAGAATGCATTTTTCCAAATTTATCTGTAATAATGCACTTTTCGAGAACTGAATCCACTTCCTCACCCTTATTAGCATAAAGAAACTTAAATGATGCTTCTATTCTATCTGCAAACTCCTTTATTACAGGCAATGTCATCTTAAAATGTGAATCATTGAAATTCTTTGAAATCACGGGCTGATATGCACTCTTTACTTCGGAATTTATTCCTTTGTCCACAAATGCCAGTCGCATTACATCCAATACATCATCCCTGACACTACTCTCAATCGCCTGCGCCATTAGAAACTTCTCGATATTAGAAAGTCCCATTTTAAGCTCTCTTTCACTCTTAAATGGGACTCCCTTCATAGCCTCTCCAAGCCCAGCCTGAAAAAGCATCTGCATAATATTCTTTTCTACTGAATAATCGGCAAATAAATCATTGCATAATGCGACACACAGTTTTCTATTCTGATATATATCGTATCCGTATCCTTCTGTCATTTTCTCAAATATTTTAACCATTTCTGCTGTATGCCACATAATGTTTACTCTCCAATACTTAGTATATTCTAATCCAGTAAGTTCCCACCTTCTCATTTGGAATCTGCTGGACTTTAACTGCTCTGCTCTGTCCTCCTGCTGCAATCTTTTGCAACCATACCTGCAAGCTCTGACCGTCTTAGTTTCGGAAATAAACCATCTATCCGAAAATATAATTTATTCCGACCTTGCTCTATCTCTTGTGTTATATATGTTATCAGCTGACTTCTGCTTCTAAATGTCAGCCTGTTTCTTTCAAAATAATTATCTTTTAATGAAATGCATTTCGGCATCTCATCTTCAAAGCTATGTGTCTTGCTTATAATTTCATCTGTAACATTGAAATAATCATATGCAATTCTTCCCTTGGAAGCTCCGATATCCCATGTCACATCCACCTGATATGGACTCCCATCAATATCAATAACATTCCAAGCATGATGTTCTTTCTTACCATTTGCCTCTGCTTCTCCGGTAGCCACAATACACTTGATATCCACCGCATTCAGCAATACTTTTACAGCTTTGGCAATTCCCTCACACTGGGCTTTCTGCTTTGCAAAAACTCCTACAATGTTATGTGAGAGAACTACTCTAGCCGGTTCGTCCATGTCTGAACCTTTAAAATCATATTTCACATTTTTACAGAACCAGTCATGGACTCTTATTTCTTTCTCAAAATCTGTGCCTTCTGTCAGTCTTAACTGTGCAGCCAGATTATTCACTGCGTTTTCTATGTTACGGTTGTACTTTCGGACAGTTTCCCTGCTGTAAAAATACTGTGGACAAATTGCTGTATGACCAAATGCATCCGTTGCCCAGTTACAGGCAGATTGATTGACATAGTATATCAACGGATTATCCCTTGTCATTGCCCGAAATATTTTGTTGAATACTTCTTTTGATAACTGTCCCTTGATTGGAATTGGAATGACATCCTCATGAGCCATCAATCCATTATAGAAAGCCTTGTAAACCGCCTGTTCCTGCCTATTCAGTTGTGCATAATAGTAGCGGTCTACAATCACATCCGCTTCCTCCTTTATTTGTCTATGTAAGCCATAACCACAGTGACATCATCACCGCATCCAAGCTCACTTGTCTCCTTTAGCCACTTTTCAAGATTATCTCTTACTGCCTCGTATCCATGCTCGCCAATCATTTTATAATACTCTCTACAGGTTTTATGGAACTCCTCTTCGTTCACAAAACTGTTGGAAAATCCATCTGTAGAAAGCATATATAAATATGGCACATCATCTGCTGCATTCTTTCTCCTTACGGATGCTACCGCTTTTCTCCATGCATCCAGTTTGGATAAAGAATGTGTCTCTGTGCCAAGAAACTTCTCTGGCTCTACCAATGGAGAAATCTCATCACCTGTAATATAGTTGATGTCGCCATCACCTATCTGAAATGAGAATACAAAGGTATCTGTAATCAGCATACCCAGAAGTGTAGTTCCATACAGAGAGTAAACCTTTTTCCAGTCGATATTACCTTCTTTGTCTAATACGCTGCCATCTTTGTTCTTATAAAATGAATGTTTTACTCTTGCCTGCCATTCTTCACATATATCCTGTGCGAAGCGCATATCGCCTTCTCTGTTCAGAAATGTTACCAGATTCGTAAGACCATCCTTTTCTTTTCCATAATTGAGCAGATAGTTTTTCATTACTGTGCAGAAAGTATTTACCGCAATTAAAGAACCTCTGTCGCTTCTGGGGCACTTTGAGCTGCCATGTCCATCTGCTACAGCTATAATCGTGATCTTATCTGAAATTTCTTCTATCTTGCAGTTATCTTGAAGAGGTAATCCATTCTTTTCGTGAGTAGCGCCTTTTACACTTTTTCCAAATACATAACGCTTCATGAAATCCCTCCTTTTTACCAAACTGCTCCATCGTCAAAGTCATCCGGACTAGGAATATTACTCATATCTATAACAAGTGGTGCTCCTCCATTTGCAGGTGCAAAAGGATCTCCACTGCCTGCAGGTGTAGATACTGCGTCAGCATTCATAGGTTTGCTTGCTGGAGCGGATACCATAGATGCAGTTGTAGACGCCCATTTAATCATCTTTGCAAGTGCAGCTGCATTGTTTGCCTGTAATATCAGTTCCTTATTACCTGTGAAATCTTCAAGCACATCATCATCTGCATCGGAACCGATAGAAATCGCAATCTTAACTGCTTTTTTAAACCAAGGAAGTGCTTTTAACTTATTCAGTCCATCCTTGTAAGAATCTGTTGGCTGTCCATCAGACAATAAAACAATTACCGGTGGTAATGCTCGTGTTGGCATTGGCGGAATAGAAAGCTGTGCTGCCAGTAATTCAAATGCTTTTCCCATCTCTGTTACACCATTTGCTTCCAAAGGATTCCATGAATAATCCTCAACCGGTACAGGCTTTGCAGTAAGCCAGCTTGCCCCGGATGAAAACTGAAGTGCCCTGATAAGCAGCTGTGCATTTGGGTTATTATCCGCAGCTGATGCCATCTCCGGAATACACTCCTCAATAGCTGTATTCACCACTTCCATCTTTCCGTCATAAGACATTGAACCTGAACAATCCACTACCCAAAAGAAATGAATCGGTCTGCTTGCCAGTTCTCCACCTGGTCTTTGTAAACCTGCCATAACAATTTCCTCCTTTTACTTGAACTCTCCGACTGACTCGGAGAAATGTATTTTCACGCCTGCTGCAATACCTGCTGTCTTTCCTACTTCAACAGGAATCTGTGTTCCATCCGCTTTTTTTCATAAGTCCAGTTTAATTTATCTTCATTGCGGATTCCCCATAATGCAGGATTCTTTGGATTCTGAACTACTTCTCCAACTACTGTTTCCATATCAAAATCACTATAAATGTGATGATGTAACAGCTTACTGTTCTGGTTTAGCACCACAGTATTCTTTCCAATCACAATCCTTGTTGGTACTTTCACTGTCTGCTGACAATTCCAACATGTATGTGCCACACCATTTACTTCCAGACTTTCATCATAGAAAACACTTGCGCCACAGGTGCATTTCATCAATCCGCTCATCATATTTGCAAACAGGTTCATCCATTCAGGCTCTGTTACTCGCTTGCTTGGATTATTAAGTCCGACTGTAAAAGATTTGATAAACAGCTGACGTAACTGTTCCGGATATAACGGTACCAATAAATATTGGCGTTATCATGAATTCCCGGAACCGGTCTGTTTGTCTTATTATTCGGGTCAAATATAAAAATAGGATTTGTACCATACAGCTTCACTCTGGCTGCCATATCCATACACTTGATACTGGCTTCCTGCTTGCCTTCCAGTGGGTGATTTACCATAAAAAGATAAAACAACAGTACTGCTAATGAATATCTGTCCGTATCCCTTGATGGTCTCGCTTCACCTCTCACAATCTCAGGTGCCATAAATCCGGGTGTTCCAAGAACTCCTCCCGGCTTGCTGTTGCCATATGATACATTATCATTGTCGCAAATCAAGACATCTCCGTTATCCGGATTAAAAAACAGATTTCCAAATGAAATATCCTGATACTTTGCCCCAGCAATATGTAGATTTCGATATCCTTTTGTAAGGTTAAATGCTGTCCTGCATATGACATAAAATGATGGATTTACACGATTCTTCATCAAATCCACTATGCTCTTATAATTCTTTGGACGAAGCGGCATGATATATCCAAACAAGTTTCCCTGCGACGGAACAATCAGTTCCATCGGTACCAGAGAAACGAACTATCCGGCGCTCCCTTTGCAATAATCTCTTCCAATAATTTCTTCTGCCGTGCTGTAGCACTTCCCTTGAAATACCATTTCAACGCATAATGCTTTCCATCACATTCCACATCATATACTTCACCTTGTCCACCGGCACCCAGAAGATTCACTACAGTATACTTATTTCCGCTTTCCGAAGTAAGTATTGTTCCGTTTTTAACTGTCCCTCCATTATGGAATCTGCCTCCTTTGCTTCACAAGCTGTAATACTTCATATAATAGATTTCCATCATCAACATACATATTGTATGTTTTACTGCCAAATTGCAGTTCACAGGCATCTACATACGGAGTTACAGCTGTTAGATATCTATATGTTTTATCAAACCCCTTTTCAGAAGCTTGAAATACAATTCTCTGATTAGTCACATACAGGATTCCCCGATGCTGTACAAGCTCACCATGCTCAATCGGCTTCGCCACACCCACATTCCAACGATTTCCTTTTAACAATCCCGGTGTACTGTGTCCCACATGCCGGTATTGCTTTTTACTACCTTGATTTCAAGGTTGATTGCTTTATCAATATAATGGATTTTCTCACCACTCTTGAGAAATAAACTGTCAGTATTCAATATCGGTAATCTTCCTGAACGAATCTCATTCTTAGCCGCTGTAGGAAGTATGGAATTTATCTTAGGTGGCTGATTATAGCCAAATATTGCATCCAATAAAGCCCATACATATCACCTCTTTCCTGTATTCTATCGTAATTTCGTTCTTTATGTGTCGCATCGCTGGCGACATTACACCAGCTGGTACTTAATCTTATTCTTCCTGCAATACTGCTCTGCAAAAGAACCAAAGGAGCATTGCACAATAAACATATCATCCGTTCCCATAAAAGCATCCTGACCAATCTGCTGTACACTGTCCGGAATTATAATAAAATCCAAATTGGAGCAGCCGAAAAATGCTCGTTCACCGATAGAGTTCAATTTCTCATGCAATTCTACTTTTTAAGCCTACTGCAATTCATAAACATCCGATCAGTTGTCCTTGCAATGTTATCCGGTATCTTAATATGTTCCAGCGATTGACATTCTGCCAATAAATCATCACCTATCCAAAATACACTCTTTGGAATATCCAGTGTTCGTAAACCTGTTCCTTTAAAGGCTGCATCTCCGATTGTCTTAAGCAGTATCGGCAAGGAGATTGATTTTAAGCTGTTACAATTCTCAAATGCTGAGTTTTCAATCTCTTCTACGCTGACTGGAAATACCACCTGATGTAATTTCTCACAGTCAGAAAAAGCATTTAAACCTATGTATTTAAAGCCTTCCGTCAGAATTGCCTCTTCTATGGAAGATTTACTAAAACTGTTATCCGCAATCTCTATAACATTTTCATTGCCAGACCTATTTTGAAATATAATCGTCTGGTTCTTGTCTCCACGAAATCCTGTTACAGCCAGTCCATTGCCTCTGCGGCTTTTTTTCATATACAAATAAATCTCCATATGATTTTCCCGAAGATGACTTATTATCTTTTATCGCCGGACCACCACCCTGCTTCTGCACTGATATGTCACAGGCTTTTCCCAATACTTTATTACCATAACAAGAACACCATACTGACACGATCCAATCTGCATTCACTCTGCTGATGCCATAGTCATCCATCAACTGCTTTACATACCGGAAAGCAAATGTATTATTGAGCAGATTTGCCTTCTGAATATCCTGTGCAATTCCCATGTTGTATGCCATAAGAATCAGATTGATATTCTTTGCCTCTTCCGGAAATATATCTTTCACCAATGCAGTAAACTGTCTCTTATCATCTATTGAATTTTCATACTGTCGAAGCATTGCTTCAAAATCCTGCTCAAAAATACCTCATCACCTTCTTTACTCTACGCCCAAGGCTTTATAAACTGCTTCTTCCGGAGAAGAATAGAATATCAGACTAAACGCTCCAACTAAGTCAGATGGTACAGTTCCAAGATCTGCTGCCGATGTGATTGGAAGCAGAACTTTCTTAGCTCCACTATCGAGACACACCTGCAATGTACTTGCCAAATCTTCTACTTTAATAAGTGTTCCACCGATACTAATCTCACCAAGTACTGCAAGACTGCTGATTGGAGGCTTACTAAGTGCTGCCGATGAAATAGCAATCAATGTAGGAAGTGCGAGATTTCCTGTCATTCCAAGTCCCTGCATATCCTGATAATTGATGATGTAATCCTTAGTTGTTGTACTGATTGAACCCGATATTGCATTACCATTAGCTTTCAAATAATTAAATGCTGTATTGGTTGCTTCCTTTGGCTCTTTTCCTGAACCAATACCGGTACATGTGAGTTTTCCATTTCCCGGCATCATCTGTGTTTCCAGACGATAGCAGCCTATCATTCCAGTCTTTGACTTTGATACTGTATATAAGCATCCTGGTTTGCCCATACCTTCAGGAATCATCTTTCCGCCGCCCTGCTCCGGTACGGATACAAAATGTTCATCAAAACTGTCATTGTCTATGTATGAGAAGTTCACATCATAGAACTCCATTCCACCAATCTTCTTAAGCTGCTCTTTTACTCGTCTACGAAGTTCAAGTGAAATATCCATGATCTCTGCAACTTCTTCCTTGCTAACTTCTCCATCCGGATAAATCAATTTGATAAATCCGGAAATCAGCTTACGAACAGCAATTGCATCTCTCTGATTTAAATTATTTCCTAATTTGAAATACTTCTCTGCTATATTGCTGTAATTATCCTTACGAAGTTCACGCATGAACTCTGACAGATAATCTGTGATAAATCCATAATCATTTGTAAATGAATCCGGTCTGTACTTAGGAATCTCCCATCCCGGTATATATGCATGGAAACGGTCAAGGAACGCAGTATCCGTACCCATTTCAGGAGGAAATGGATCAAACAGGCTTGATGTCTTCTGCAATGTCTCAACACTCTGATTGATATTACCTACAAAGACCATAGATGCCTTTGCCTGTATCTCAGCCTTGCCACGGGAAAATGCACCTGATGCCATGTATCCCTTCATAATCTGGATACCATCTTTATCCTTAAACTTGATACCTGCAACCTCGTCAAATGCTACAACATCCCACATTCCGACAAGACCTACTGTATTGTTCGACATGTTATAAAACAGATTTGCAACTGTAGTCTGTCCTCCGGCAACAAGGATACTGTTTGGAGAAATCTGCTCATATATGTATGATTTACCTGTAGAACGAGGTCCTAATTCACACATATTAAAGTTGTTCTCAACAAGTGGAATCATACGGGCAATCAATAACCATTTAGCTCTGTCAGAAAGCTTGTCCGGCTCCATACCAGTAGAACGAAGCAGAATATCCATCCACTCTTCCTTTGTAAATGCCTTACGACCATTCTTTACTTCATCCATATCCACATGTGGCATCTGAATCGGTGTCAGCTTTCTAATACGGATTGGCTGTGTATTCTTCTTGTCTTCCTCGATAAACTCATAGTCAAGCTGGAGAATACACCAGATACCGCCACAAAGCAGACGGTCATAATCCTTCACATAGTCAGCACTAATTGGAATATTCTTAATGCCAAGGTTAGAGAAGGTTGCCTCGTACCGGTCTTCCTTTGTATTAAGAACTACTGTAATCCTGTCAATAACTGTATAGCTTCCTCTCTCTCGAAGAAGTGACAATATCTTCTGTGCTTCATCCGGGCGGACATAGTTATCACGCAGAATACGTTTCACATTGTCTACTCCCTCGTCAATAATCTCTGGATCATCAGAATTACAATACTGACCGAGAAGATATTCCAGTACATATACTGGAACATTTGCGCCTTCTCTGATTGATTTAGTTAAATCCTTTCGGACAATACGACCATCATAGTATTGACGGAGCTTTTGCTTTATAATTTCTCGTCTATCGTCGGTTTCACTTGCTGCTTCTGCCAAATGGTTAAATTCATCCATTTTATTACCTTCCTTCTAATATGTTCTGCTTTTCAAATGTCTTCTATATAATGCACTTGTTATACAAATTTCTTCAAATTTTATTTGACTCTTTTATATGAGCGAGGCACTAAGTCAAATCTATCCTTACATAAAGCAAAATCATATAAATCTATATTTTCTTGATTTTTATAATTTATAATCGTATTTATATCAACATAGAATTCTTCCGACGAATATGCCTCACATGCTGACATCGCATTATCATATACTCTTATATCTCTATATTGTTTTGAGTTCTTCTTTTCAGTTCTTCCTTGTCGCACTCCCATATAAATTGATATTGGCTTCTCAAATGAAATTAACTTTCCATTACAACCTTCTTTAGACTCATCAATATCTATAATTCTCCATTCCAGCTCATATGACCAATCCTCACATTTTGTTAAAATTGATTGATATAAAGCACTTTCTTCTGCATTTCTTATATCACTTATTTGTGGCATTTGATTACTATAGATTACTGGAAAAATATTATATTTTTCTATCAAATCATACAATCTATACCCCACACATAAACCTGTATGCTGCTCTGCATAATGACTCCACATCAGCATAGAATTATTTCTTTCTGAAAAACATGATACAAATACCTTACTCTGTAATTTTTCCGATTCTTTATCTCTCTCATATTGTTCTAATCCTTCTTTTACTGCAAGATTATACTCAGTATTTCTATCATATACCTCTTTACTATGATGATTATAAAGAAAGGCACAATCAAATGGATCGTTAAATTCTCCTGCTTGACTCAACCATAACTCTGGTTTTCCTTTTGCTATGCAATTCCAGTTTCTGTTCGTTCCTCTCTGATATTTATAAATTGCATCATTAGAAATGTTGCGTAATAACACTTTTTTTTTTGCATTTTGTAAATCTCCCTGCTCAATACAACTTCTATATTCTGAAAACCATTCTGTATTTCTAATATTTGTCATAACGATTCTCCTTAAAATCCAAAATCATCAACAAACGCAATATCAATCATAAACTCATACTGCTGCAAAATATTCTTCTCATCACTAGCATCTGCCAATACAAGATAATACTTATCACCATACTTATATTCTCTTGATTTCAAAGTAAACTTCTCATGGAAAGTTCTCTTCTCCGGTGCTTCTTCCCTGCTATTGGCAATCATAGGCACATCAAATGAGATTTTTTCGCCATCTTCCGTAGTAAAGTAAGCCACGATACTTCTTGCTTTCATAGTGTCGGTGACTTTCTCTGTCTGAATGAAATCAAAGTATGTGATAAGGTTTGTCACCTTACGGGTAACAGATGTAAGGACAACATCCACATAATCGTATGCCACACCTCTGGTATTCGTTGTAAGTTCAATGACCGGAACCATCATCTCCTGCAGGGACGTACCACCATGCACATAGTTTTGTCCACCTCCGGCAACCTTGAAAATATCTGCTCCAACCGGAGTATCTACATAGAGTTTATTGAGATATGCCATTGTTCTTGCCATGATTCCCTGCTCATTTACTGCATCTTCTGTAATAAGGAATCTCTTATTTGTATAAAGGCATTTATCCTTTGGATAAGTTACCTTGTCAAACTCCTGTAATCTGTCTCTCTTATATAAGAAGCCATGATCTGCAGTTATGAAAAACTTTGGTGCTGATACATAACCAGTCAGTTTCTTTACCAACTTATGTATCTCTTCTATCGCCTCTGCACAAGCGTTGAATACCTCGTTCTCACTTGCTGGCTTGTCCCCTCTTGCATCCACCTGATTGTGATAGATGTACACGATATTCTGCCCTGAATCAACTCTCTGATTCGTGCTTGATTAGCATTTGCCACCTCATCAAATGACAAAGCCACATTATTTTCATTATAAGATTTCAAAATCTTATCTCTCTGCTCCATACTTGCACATGCCTGTCCATCAACAGTCACATTCAAGTTTCCATCCACCTGCATCTCATTATGTGGAAGCAGACTTGCCATTCCAACCGAAGTCACAGAAGGCAGACAACTAAGCATACACTCCATCTTTGGTGTACACTTCTCGTCTAATTCCAATCTGCTGAAAAGTTCCTTTGCACACTCATATCGGAAAGCATCAGAAATAATCACAATAACCCTCTGCTTTCCATCGTAACCTCTAAGATAATGCTTATAGAAATCTTCCTGCTTAGGCAGATCTGTAGCATTCATTACCTCATTTGTGAAATTCTCATTCCACTTCGGTGTTATCTTCTGCAAATATGTATTCGCATAAATATTCTCTACTCTCTGTCTTACATCAGAGAATTTACTGTTATCTTCAATCTGGTCATATGCATAATAAAACCATCTATAATATGAATCTATCAAATAAGACTCTTTCTGATAATTTGCAACCAATGTCTTAATATCACTTGAAAACTCCATAAGTGATACAGACTTCATCATCAAATACGCATACTTGATAGTCGTATATTCATTCTTGTATCTTTCGCTATAATGATATGCCTTAGACATTCTCTGGTCAGCTATCTGAGCAATATTAAGTCCATCAATCTGTGCATCTAAAATCTCATCATTTAACTGCTCCAATGCCCAATCAATAATAATATCATCTAATCCGGCAAAAGCATCACATGCAAAAATGTCAGACATCTGGAGAGAACTGTCTTTTTTCTTCTCCACGTCTTTCTTTAATCCATCCTGTATTCTTGTCACAAAACGTAATGACTTATCTATTCTTTCTACCAGCTTGTCATAGGCATCCTGATAATTTACATTGTCCATGATATTACGGATAAAGACCACAACATCATTACGCTTCTTAAGAATATAGGACCTCATTGCTTCCGGTACAGTAGCTTTCAATGTAGATGAAGCATAAGTTAATATCATACAAGCAGACAAATCATCTATGTTTGGCTTGTATGACTTATATCCAAAGAATTTTTCGCAAAGTTCCCAGAACTTGTCGGTCAATCCATTATCATCCAATGCCTTAAAATACTTCTCATTGTCACCGAGCATCATCTGCTTAACTACTTCCTCAAAATTTGGAGTCTTTACATCCGTGAGTACAGCAATCAAACCAATATCAATTGTCTGTGCATTGTAATGGTCAATTCCAAGTTCCTTGAACTTCTCAATACGATGTTTATTTTTCCAGAAATTAGCATACTGTGATAAATGCTCCTTAAAACAATTATCAATGCCAATCTCCTGAGACATCTGCGATACTCTGTCTGTATAATAAGGTGTTGAATAATAATACATATCTGCGAGAGGATTCTCTGCATCACTTGGCTTTGCAAAGGCTGCATAGACAAGATATTTACTCTCTTTATCCTCTTCGTTTAATAAATACTTAGAATAGAGCCAGTTTGTACCATCAAGAATGTGCAGCTTTACATCACCAAGCTGCAGTTCCGATACCTCATCCTCGTATTCACCTTTATCATCAAACCAGAATATGATTCTTGTCTCTGACTTGGCAAATTCTGTATTTAATTGATTCTGTATGTTCTGTAAATCCATATTTCACCTTCTAATCCATTTGTGCGGTTAGTCTGCACAAATATTTTTATTCAGCCTATGCTAATAAGTGTCCGATAAATGGTCACTTATCGAACACTTTGTATCCGATAGCCCGCAAAAGTGTCCGATAGTGTTCAATAAAGTGTTCGATAAGTAGCAATGTGACCACTAAATCACATATTTAGTTGCCGGTCCATTTCCAATCTTCGTAATCAATCCTTTTTCTATCATCTTATCAAGCAATTTTCTAGCTCCTGTCTTTGACTTATAACCCCTATATCAGCGGCTTTTTGAGAAGAAACACTTCCATTCTGTCTGATATACTCAAGTATTTTATCTTCTTTTGACACAGGAGTTGATTCTGCTTGATTCGCATTTTCATTCCTGATATCTGCTGCCCCCGGAATATATACCACCTGCCCAACTTCAAGTTTTAATGTTACTCTGTCATTACGCTCTGAAAAATCAAATTCCGGCTTTTTCCAGTTTTGTTCTGCCCATGCTGTCATAATCTTATCGACACCACTTCCAGCACGCTCACCAACATTAACAAATCCAAACATTTTTAAAATATTAGGGTTTCGTGGATCACTATTACCACCCGCATAAAACTCTTCTTTTGTTACCCTGATAGTTCCGGGATTGGAAATGCTAAGTTTCTTACCCTTTTTGACAACAAGAATTCCCCGTCTTCCATAATAATTTGCATGTGCCAGTGCATTTGCCAATGCCTCTTCCAACGCATCGTGTACATCCACTCTGTCTACCCGATATCCATCTCTTCTATTGGCAAATGGAACAGCTATTTCATCGTCTATTCTTGTACGCACCTTACAGAAAAAGTCGTATATATTACCGCTCCAATCGCCCTCATTAGAATGTGTACGGAACAACCAACGTACGGCTTTATCATCACATTCCTCACGATAATCCAGAAAATAATTGGGAAAAACTTCCGTAATATGATAAGCCTCTCCAAAGAATAATAGTCCTGCTATCGTTGGAGATAATGTACCATTCTTATTCTTTGCCGCTGCTCTTAATTTCATAAGGAACTCATCATTTTCAAATGCATTCCATGGATGTCCACTATGAAGCTGCTCAAATACAATTCGATAGCCCTTTATTGTATCCTGATTCAGAACATCTAATCCAAACTCTTCCAATACCTCCACATCGCCTGACACATCTCTCTGATCTGCAAACATTGCCCTGACTGCCTCTTCAGTACAGAGAAAATCTCCTTCGTAATCTCTTTTATAAGTGCCTTTCATTGGATCTGTCCCAATATAAACCGGCTTATCGTGTCTATCTGCCGCAGGAACATCAATTCTGAGTATTTTCTTTTCCCTGACTATCACAGGTCTGACATGATGATTCAGCAAGATATTCTTTGACACCTTATTTCTGTCATTTAAAGTACTCCAGAAATCCTTCTGATATTTAACAATCTGCTTGTCTGTCAGTCCTTCAACTGTAAAAAGAATCTCTGTGTTCCTTTATTCCAAGCAGAATCGTTCCACCATTTGTATTGGCAAAAGAAGAATAAGTCTCCCATATGCTCTCTGGGAGTCCACCAGTTGCCAATTTGCATTCTCGCTCATGATCTTCTCCAAGATTCAACTCGTTTAATATTTCCTGCTTTATCAATAATAAAACCTTCCTTTACTTTAAAATAATAGGTCACTTTGTCATTTATAGCTCATCATCTTCAAATAAATTATTGTCTAAAAAACTTCGTACCAGTTTTCCAAATTCAGTTATTCTTACACATGGCTCCGTATTCAAGTCATATGCTATACTTGGATCTTTCTTACTTCTAATTCCTGAAAATATATCATTTATGGCATTTGTTTTACTTGGTGATTCCACTTCCATCATTAGTCCGTAACCAATTAATCTTTCCGTAATATGATAATCAATGTCGCCTTCATCCATTATTACCAATGCTTTATAGTCTGCAATAAACACCCTTGAATTTAGGTCAGATAATTCACAAAATACATTCCAACTAATTTTTCCATCTATATATGAAGCATACATTCTCGCTAATATACCAGACTTAACAGTATCAATATTACAATCCAATAGATAAATAACCCTGCTAAGCTCTTTTTCTGCAAATTTAGGATTTTCCATTTTTTTTCTTATAAGCTTCTATTTTTTCTGGCGATATAGTGTATCTCCGGAATTCATCAATAAACCTCAAAGTTTGCTTGAGCAAATTTCTGTCCCTAATAGCCACTCCTGTTTTGCAAAATGCCACAATAGATTTTGCAATTGGAACCTCCGCCAATATATCATTGTTAATTGCTGCATCTATACCCATTTCTGAAAAATCTAATGCTATATCCTTAACATTGTCATTAAACAGTGTATTTTTAAAATTAGGTACTAAATTCATATGTCACCTCTATATCTTTGCCAACAAATCTACTTTTAGTGCCTTCTTACCTTCCTGCGCCACTTCCACACCTTGAAATTTCGCATAATTCACCTTTACACCATCATCCAAGTCAATCTCGATTCTCTGATTGGCTACATGAGCAATTGCCTCATCATATATCTTCATTTCTGCAAGCTGCTTTGTATACTTTGTTACTGCCTTTGTAGCTTTCAATTTTTCTGATGCAGATGTCGCATTGTCAATCGTATACTGTGCACTCTGCATTGCAGTTTCTACATACTTCTGTGTCTTATGGAGATAATCTGTTCTAACTCTGCCGACTGTGTCAGCATCATAACGGTGCATGTAAATAAGTGCCTTAAAGCCATTCTGCTTTCCACTGTCGAACATCCAGTAAATAGGACGCTTACCAGATCCTGTAACAGAATAAGTATTGCAATGATCCTTGAAGAAATCGTTTAAAAAATAATTTCTGATTACTTCTCTGCTTGTGTTTCCTTTGTTACCAAGTGCTTTTGCCATAAAATCAAGGTTTGTTTCCAATGATTGCTCACCATATACAATCTTCACCCATTCACAGAATCTTGAAACAATATCATCCGAGAAATATTCTTCATCACAAATAGGAATGATATTATCTTTGTCAGGATTATAAGTGCATTTTTTCACACCTTCATCTGTCTTATAATAAAATTCACCTATTGGAACGGATGCCCCCGGTGCTCCGGCAAATCCAGTTCCACAAACTGGTGCTGATGCTTCAAAGAAATGTGCTTCAAAAGGCTGTCCTGCCAAAACAAGACCTTCCTCATTCAATGAATATCGTCCAAACATACAGCCGACAGCATAAGAAATCAGGCTCTTAATGTCTCGCTGTAAATCTGCTTTACGAACTGTAACATCTTTATCTTCTACTTCTGGTGTCAATTCATCCTGCAAGCCATAAATATCAATAAAAATACGATTCAATTCTTCCTCATTTGCTTTGAGCTGATTAAAGCGTTCATTGCATTCATTCTCCCAGCAAGTGTAACATTCTGCTAAATCAATATTTGTAATATCATCAAACAATGTTCTATTCTGCGAGATAACAGATATTAACGGATGACATTTGAAATCCCATGAAGTTTCAAATGAATTCCAATCTAATTTTGCTAACTCAATACATCTTTCTACCCAAAAATCAACTTTTTCTTTATATGTTTTTGAAACTATTAATGGCAAATTTCCTATATCTCCAACATTCATATTAATTGTAGGATTTAAAATTTTGCAAAATGTGTTCGCTATACATGAATTCAAAAAACCAAGTAAATATAATCTAACATCATCATTTGAGAAACAACAACATCCAGCTATATCAAAATATGTCCCGCCGGATAGTATCTTACCGATAAATTATTTGTTGTTACCATTCCCCAACTTATACAAGGTTTTAAATATTCACTAATATTCTTTATTGTCCTTGAATATGATTTATATAGTTTTGCTGCATATTCTTTTACTTCTTTACCATTAAATTTCCAATTTACAAGATAATCTTCATTCCCATACCATTTTCTAAAAGTTCCACCTTTAATATAAGGATACCATGTATGAACCCCATCCTCTGTGCTATCCAATTTACTATAGTTCCATCCTATATTACAACAATCAACTTCATACCATAGTCTCGTAAATCTATTAACATCCGATGTCGCCATTCCTTGTCTTGTATCACCTATTGTTTTAAATCGAACCCCAGTTGCAAATACATGATATACTTTTTCATTTACCCAATATGCTACGGGACTTCCTGGTATTTTCTTAAAATCATTCTGCTTTGCCCTATATATTTTTTCTTTGCGGATAAAAAGAATTTTCTTTTCTGCTTGATTGTTTGGTTCTACTAACCTGCAATAAATACCGACATATTTATCTGCATGTTTTTAGATAAAACAAAACTTGTAGTCTGAACAACTTCGCCACCAATTTCTTCAAATGCCCTAGCACCTAGATGTGCCATATTTACAATCGTTTGTTGTTGCAACTTAACACGCAACTTTTCAAAACTAGATAGAAACATCCATGAATGCATCGTAATCATTGCCTGATAGCCATTCTTCTTAATCATCTCCCCACAACGCTCAATAAACACTGCGAATAAATCCGCCTTACTATCTGGATAATTTTTCTTCACAAAATTGTTTACCTTTGCACTCAGGTTACTTGTTCCTGCATATGGTGGATTCGTAGCAACAACCTCATACTTCTGTGCCATTACCTTGCCAGTTCTAATCAATCGTTTCAACAGTTCTGCTGTCTCATCCAATCCATATGTATCAAAAGAAATCTGGCTTTCTGTATCTGTATTCTCTACAAATTTCTCTAACAGCTCCCAATCATAATCTTCCACATTAAGCAAAGAACCGTATTCCTTTGCGTCATTTAATGTGTTAAGAAGTCCTTCCATCTGCGATACTGCTACATTCTTCTCTGCATCTGTCAATCCAGCGCCAAAGTATTTAAGCTGACCACGATTAATGCCATTGCTCTCCTGCACAGCATATACATTTGGTTCTATGCCTCTTGTCAGAATTCTTCTGTCATACTGTCTTGCTTTCATCAATACTGCAAAATAACTTAACTGCGCTGCTCTGTCATCTATATCAAGTCCATATATATTATTTTGGATAATGCTCTGTGCTGCATCTCTCTGTGACCATCCTGCATTTTCATATATCTGCATAAATACATCAAATGCATACACCAAAATATGTCCGGAACCCATGCATGGATCGATAAGCTTTATATCTTCCGGTTTTAGTGTCGCATACTCTTCCTTTATCTTATCAAGTTCCTGCTGCACAGACTCTTCCTGCTTAGCCTCATCCAGATAGTATTTCCATTTGCTCTTCAGTTCATCATCTGGATGTCCTTCTACCCACATTCTGCCAAGGCTGTTTTCAACCATATATCGCACAATCCAGTCCGAGTAAAAAGCTGTGTAACTGCCGGTACTTCTTCTTTTGTGATTTTGGCTTTCTTGGCAAATGCTTTATTTTTAGGCTCTGTATTGTAATACTGATATAACCAGCCGATGATTTCTACCTGTCCTGCTGCCTTGCCATCCTCATCAACAGTTGTGATGTTAAAATCCTTTTCATCGATACCATCTACCAGCATACGAATCACATCATCTTCATTTGTAAATGAGATGTTAAGAAGCATTTCGGTATCGTCTTCTGTTTCTTCAAAAAGTCCCGGTAACACTTCATGAAGCAGATTACACTGCTTCATAAAGAGCATTCTGAATAAATCATCAAGCCTGTTATTCATCTTGGCATCAATGATTTCTTCTCGCTCTTTATCTGTAAAATTCCAGTCAATATCAGGCGCCATTGTTACCACATCTGGCTCATTCTTTCCCTCTTTTTCAGAAGAAAGCACACGAACTCTTACAGGATACATATAGTCGTTCACTTCCATAAAACGGATAGCACAGATTCTGTTAAACCATGTATATGCCACTTCTTCCACTACCGCTTCAAAGCCTCTTGCATGAATCTGGTCTACCAGTTTTCTTCTCTGCTCACACTGTTTTTTGTTAAGTGCTACCTCTGTTCCTGCTGCTGTCTTGTATACCTCAAAATCAGCACCTTTTGTGATTGCTTCACTGCAATTATCCGGTGTAATTCCAAGCATACCGGCTTTATCCGTAACGGATGCTATCAGCTTATTTCTTGCATCTATTGCAAATTTCTTAATTGCATTTTTGTTCATGTGCTATATCCTCCAATCAAGCTTATCAGCTCAATGTAATTATTGTGTCTTCTTCCAGTTCATCCATCAGTTTCTGCTTCATCTCGGAAAGGAACTTGTCAATATCCTGTTCTGTCTCTATCGAATATGTTCTAGCCCCTGCTACATTACTGATAGAAACATTCTTACGTCTCTTTGTCTTTACTTTAGTCGGTACCGGTTTAGGATCAATCGGCTCTTTACCGGGTACTACCGGTACAACAGGTGGTTCCGGTGCAGGCTGATGGTTCCTCTCATATTCATCTATTTCATCCAAGCATTTGATTTTTTAAAGTGTCACTTTCCAGCTTGATATTCTTGATTGCTGCTATATCATTTGATTTTTTCAGCTTATCCCAGATTTCTTCAAATCTCTGATTGATACGAGGACGGAGTACTTCCGCAAATGACTTAGTATCCAATACTTCTTTCACTTTAAGGAAGTCGTCATGTACTAATGGATCCATGATAGCTGCTTCCTTTTCAAGCAATCCCATATGAAGCTCTTCAAATTTCTTATTTAATTCCGGTAATCTCTGAATCTTACCAAAAGGCTTGCTGTCCTTCACGATAGTCTCTATCTCTTCGACTACCTTTAACAGCTCCTGGTCACTTACATAAGTCTTGCTGTTTCCAAAATATGCAAGATTCTTTACTGCCTCTTCAAAAATCTTTTTCTGATCTCCCTTAAAGAAATCAAATACAGGTGCAGTATCTTCTGCATCATCAAGCAGGTCATCCCTCTTCTTATCTACAGTTTTAAAGAACTCTGTAGGCTCATTGATATCAAGGATTTCTGCAAGTCTCTTTCTTGCCTCTTCCATCAGTCGCTTACAAGGATATTTGGGATTTATTCTGTACTCTACAAGGATGTCATCGTATACTTCAACTTTATCCTTCGCTCTGTTCTTGAAGCTGCTCATGATTTTGTCATCATCATCACTGGATACAGTAAATCCGAAGTAATCCTTCATAACTTCTTTTGCGGAGCGAATCTGTCCATCCGTTGCTCTTTCTCTGATGTCTATCAGGAGTTTCTCTACATACTCTCGCTTTGTAATATATCTGACCAATTCATCCTGATTCGTTGAAAGTAATGACAAGCTCTGACTGTTAAGAGTAAGAGACACTCTTCCCAGCTTGAACAGTATTGCAACAAGCCACTGCACATCCTTCGGATCAAATCCATATGGTGCTGCACCAAACTTATCCTGTAATGACTTAAGGGATGTCTTCATATGTCTGGCATTATTTAATCCGATTACCTGTACCACTTCCTCTAAAGCAAGCTTATTCGGTGTGGTATCACTTGTGCCAAGGAAGCTCATCTGACCATCGCTGTGTTTAAAGATAGCACTGATATCTGAAAGCTCCGGCGCTGTCTCCATATAGGTAAGTTTATTGTATTTCGTTGCTACGAGCTTACCGAGTGCTTCATTAATTCTTGTTGCCGGCTCCTTAGCCGAAATAGTTGCCTTATCGCCATTTACATAGATATCAGCATTTTTAATGCATCCTCAATAAAGATTCTGATTCTATCCTTCTTCTCAATACGCTCATCCTCTTTTGCCCTGCGGATGCTGTCAAAGCTGCCTCTGGCTCCGGACGCATTTTTATTAAGGAATTTATATATCTTGATAGATTCTGTAATCTCATCAAGGAATGTACTGTCATTCGGTAGTTTCACAATCACACTGCTTTCCTGTGCTGAGAGCAGACGAAGTGCAGAGTCTGCATAATCTCCGCCATAAGGTGTAATAACTGTCACTCCGATATCGTTAGACTGATTGCTTTTGAAGAATCGGTCATCCACCTTCTGGTTGAATGGGAATAAGTAACGGCTGCTGTAACGATATTTTTATCTGTAAAGATTTCCTCGAAGATTACGGTAGATGCCTCTCCGATAATCTCACCCATTTCTACTGATTCGTTATTGATCGCATTATTGATTTCCTGCTCCTCATTTGTCAGGAAGATGTATATTTCACCATTCTTCTGTACAAGCGTCTCTTTAATCAGCTTCTTTAATGATTCTTCAATCTTAGAACGGACTTCAATCCTGTCATCATCAATATTGGAAATCATAAGCGTAGTCAGGTTGTCCGCATTTGCCTTAATTTCCTTGACATATTTAATCATAAAGAGAACTTTCAAAAGCTCTACATCGAACTCATCCAGCTTACTGTTATTCTCTGCATCTGAAATTACCTGACTGTGCTGGTGGTCAATAAACTTATGTAATGGATCATAGAAGAAGCTAAACGGAACCAACACACCATCTTCTTTATCCATTACTCTGATTGCTGACTCCTGAAACAGTGCAAGCATAGAACGTGACTGATCAGACAGATGCTTTCCACTTGCGCCATGTGTTCTGACCGCAGTAAGTACCTGTCCTAAAAGATTGAACTGATATGGTATAAACGGATAGCAGTCTGCGAAATCCGCCTTATCTACATACAGCTTCTTATCTGCGATATCTGTAGTAAATGTAATAAGATTCTTGATAATAGATTCTTTCTGCTCATAGAGAAGGCTGAGTGTCTGTGTTGCTGTCTCGTTCTTTGCAAGCACACGCTTACGAATTACTTCGTCAACATTGGATGCTGAAAGAGAAAGTCTCGTATCAAAACGTCCCTGAATCTTAGAGAAGTCATTTCCCTTTGTCTTTGTAATAGAGTCAATGTCCTCCTGACTCGTTACGATAACCCATGCCTTACCTCTGCAGGCTGTTCCAAGGTCTTCCACGATTGTCTGGAGGTTGAGCATAAGCTGTGTATCATCTGCAATATACTGTCCGATCTCATCAACTAAGAAGATAACATGATGATTCGAACCTTTCTTCGCACAATATTCCTGCACAAGTGATACAAACTTCTCGATACTGAGGTCATAGCTGCCCTTTGCATTCTTGCACCAGTTGCGGGCTGCTTCCTCACTCATGAAATCCATCTCAACTAATGTCTTTACTACTTTATCCTGAATAACTGCAAATGCCTGTCTTTTTTCTCCCAAGGTGCTCCTGCATTCGCTTCGAACTTCGCTTTGAACTCTTCAAATCTGCCCTCGTTATCCAACTGGCGCTCAAATTCTGCGAGATAAGGTATTGAACCACAATATCCCTGCATCTCATTGAACACCTTCATAAACACTTCAACAATAGCCTCCTTGCCGGAGCCGACCTTTGCAGAGCCTTTGGAATCAATATTAAAGAGCATGACATCCGACTCAATTGTTCCAGCCTTTGTCATCTCTGCAATAAGCATCGGATCTTCTATTTTTTACCATCTGTAAAATACTCAATGGCTCTTTTACCTTCTACTGTGCTGTTTTTCAATAAATAAGACAGTATTTTTAAGAAGTGAGATTTACCACTTCCAAAGAAACCTGAAATCCAGACACCCATCTTATCTGTATATCCATCTACACCTTTTTCATAATTGTTAAAGAAATCCCTGAAATGCTTCAGAAGTTCCTTGGTCACTACATATTCGTCCAATTCCTGATATACATTTTCTTCATCCGACTGACCTACTTTAATAACGCCCTTGATGTCACGGTCAATCTGCTTTTCAAACATATTTTTAATCTGCATTGTATTTCCTCCTCTACACCAGACGGAATGCCCTGTAATAGTTGTGTGAATCCATAGTGCCGAATAATTTCAAATCCTGGCCGCTGTATTCTCCCGGATAAAACATTACGACCGGCACACTGTCCAGTACCTGATGCAGGTTATTTAAGATGTTGTGGCTTGCTATTATCGGATGGCACTTGCCTACTCCGGTAAGAAATACCACACTGTCTGTCAAATCTTCCTGCAATATTCTTGATATGATTAGATTCAGCTCATTTGTTTCATCCAGTCCCAAAGTTTCTACAAGGCTGTCTGCCATCTCAAAAAAGCCATTCTCTTTTTCCAGATCAAAGAAGGCTTCCAGATATCCTTCTTCCTCCAATATCTCAATCATAAGATGAAACAGGTCAAACTCAACTATTCTGAAATCTTTGTTTCCGTTGTTTATTCTATCCTTAAGGTATGCTATATGATTTCTCACATACAGCTCCTCTCTTGGATCATAATCGAATATATAATATCCGACTTCATTTCCAAGTCCTTTATTCTCTCTAAACGACTTCTCTGATATTTTGTCTTCTATCTGATTCAGTCTATCATCCAAACTTAACTTTGCCATGCTCAGACTCCTTTCACAGCTTTCAAGTATTCTCCCAGTCCATTTGCAGTCAGCAATTCCTCTGTACGATAGTCAATGTGAATTGGCTTGATTGTTCTTGGTTTTGCACTACTTTCAAGTAATCCCGCCTCAAACATCATTCTAGTAAAGCACTGTTTCAGTTTCCGTATTGCTGTATCCGTCCATCCAGCCACCACATCACTCTGCAACGCTTTATCCGAAAAGAATACATTCAAATCCCTGTCTGTGATTTCCTTTTCTCCCAGTCTGAGCTTTTCATCATACACTTCATGAAGAAATTCAAAAAATAGTCGGCTATCCATAAGGATTGCAATTAAGTTTAAAATCTTTGCTGTCTCCACATCACAAGTGGTGAAAGCCCGAAGCACTGCTTCCGGTAAAGCAGATACTCTACGATAAGTACCATTCAATACCTCATATGCACGATATTCTGCTTTTACTTGATAGATATTCTCTTCCCATGCTATCTTTCGAATATCCGCCTTACTATATCCATCCAATATGTATCCAGCGGTCTTTCTGGACTCCTGTAGCCAAAACAATTTTGATGTAAGTCCTGCACTATATACTAACTCTGCCATTTGTCACTCTCCAACAAGGTTTATTCTTCATCTTTCACAAACTCACAGATATCGCTAATATCGCAATCCAGATATGTAGCAATCTTGAGTAATACACTCATAGACACTTCTCCATCCTTACGCATCTTTGTAAGGGTATTCGAGCAATATCTACAGCCTTTCTCAAATCGGCTTTACTCATCTTTTTGTCTACCAATAACTTCCATAATTTATTGTAACTTACTCTCATTCTAACACCTCGTGGCTTTTTCTATAGACATGTTATATTTGTCACAATTGAGTAAAAACTCGCTTTTTAAATTATAGTACAAAACGCTTATTCTTGCAATCAAAATAATCGCATTTTCTTGCGAGCTTTAATTATTTTCATTTAAAAGTCATTAGTTTTTGTGAGAAAGAAATTCATAACCTTGCTTTTGAGTATTTCTGTCAATATTTTTTGCATTAAGCTAGGCATTGCATAATGCCAAAACGTATAGTTAAAAGGCAGAGTGCCTATCCTGCGCCCTGCCCATTCTTTAATCGTCCAGATACAGTTCCATTGCCTTATATGCATTTAACGTATTTGTATCAGCATCATTGAAAGTACTTGAATATGTCTGCAAACTGCCCGAAGGATCTGTTGCACAGTTGGTAAGTGATATATATGCATCATATAGATCTGATACGGCATCGTATGCATCCTTGTATTCATCTGGTGGATTTTTCAATTTCTTCATCAATGCATTGACTGTATCCTGATTATCTTCAATACTGCTTATCTTGCTGCTGAAACTCGTATCTGCATACAGATTACCTAACGCATCGTTAAAATCAGATACGAAATATCCTTTGGGACGCGTATACTTATCTGTATTATCATCCCTTTTCTCGTAGATAGCGTTATACCACACCTGCTTAATCAGATTTGCACTTGACTCTGCATCACTTGCACCTGTCAGCATTGTGACAGTAGCTAATTTCAGATTATCAGAATACTCTTCCACCCGTTGTGCATATTCCTCTGCTGCCTTTTTCTTCTGATATTGTGTCACCCCAAATACTGTTGCTCCTCCGACCACCAATAATGCAACCACAATCCCAATAATAACCTTTATCTTCTTAGTCACCTTTACCCCTGTTACCTCTACCTTTTGTGGCTTTTCATCTGTCTCCTGCCCTAGTGTATCATCAACCGGGCAGCCACAATTCGGACACTCTGTCATCCCCTCTTCAAGTTCAGCACCGCATTCTGTACAATGCTTCTTCTCTTCTGGTATCAATATTGCACCGCAATGCACACACTTCTTTGCTTTTTCTGATACCTGTTCTCCACAATGTGGACATACAATCATTGCCATAAAATTGTTCTCCTTCTTACACACCTGCCACCTGCAGGTGGTACTGCTTAATAATTCTTTTTGCCACCATTGCATTTAGATCTTTATTAACTGCAACCGTATAAATACCGTTTGAATACATAAAATGTGAGCCTTTGCATCTTTGATATTCATATCCGTTATTACGAAGTATCTTTTTCATTTCTCTTGCATCTACCATAAATATTACCTACCTTTTTTCCTGCCTTCTCATGATATTCTGCAATATCGTCTGCCCAGGCATCATCAAGTTCTATACTACATGTTCTGCTTTTTGTAACGCCTCTCACTGCTCTGCCAACAGCTTCGTAATTGAGTGCAACTCCATCATGATCATTCTCATATGTTACTGACCTGTTTCTTTCAATACCAATTTTTTCAGCTTCTTTGCCTGCATCAATATTTGCTCCAAGAAATAAGAACTCCCAGCCACATTCTTTCTTTGCGTCAATCATTCGCTTAATGTCATTGTAATTAAACTCTGTACTGGAATTTTCTAATCCATCTGTAGTGATTACAAACAATACTTTTCCGGCACGGTGTTCCTCCGGCAAATGTTTCTGCACATTGTCAATTTTGTTAATTGCCTGTCCTACTGCATCAAGCAATGCTGTACATCCCCGGACATAATACTCTTTATCCGTCAACGGCTGAACTGCATCAATCGGGAAACGATCATGAATGATTTCCACTTCATCATCAAAGAGAATTGTGGTCACATTAACTTTTTCTCCTTCTTTTTTCTGTCTCTCTATCATCCCGTTAAATCCACCGATTGTGTCGCTCTCCAGTCCACCCATTGAACCACTTCTGTCCAAAATAAAAACCAGCTCTGTTAATTCCGCATTCATGTGATTTACCTCCTTCGGTTTATTGTAATCACATTATATCTACGAAACTAACAGAGCTGGTCGCATGATAGGCGACAATTTCTTCACCTACTCAAAAATTGGCTGTCCATAAGCATCTAATATCTCATTAATTTCAAACATATCATATATCTTATTCTGTAAGAAATAAGCTATGATAATATCCGTCTTTGAACTTCTTGAAAACGCAAAGCCTGCTGAATTTAGAAGATCCTTCGCTTCATCAATAGATAATTCTAATGCTATTGCAAACGCAAGCACTGTCTTCTTATTTGGCGTATAATTCACATCTTTTCTGATTTTTTGAGAAATGTCTCCTATCCACATAAGCTTTATTATATGCTTCAGAATCAGTTATCCCTCTCTCATCAATTAAACGCAATAGTCTTTGGGAAAATGTCTCATCCATCTGCCCCATAAGACTTTCTATATTACGGTTTGTTGCCAATGTCGAAGACATAGAGTCAGTTGCTTTCGTTTTCTGCATACTTTCAACATCAAACGATTCTACGGCACTTTCATCTATCTCAATATCTGCATCTTCTTCGGCATCACATTTTTTTTGTTTTTTTTCTTTCTAAATTCCGAGATTCTATCAAATATAGACTTCATTTCTTTATCTAGTTTAATATCATCCGGCTTATCTATGTAATATTTATCTATGTATTTTCCAACTGATTCATATAATTTTTGGTCTCTCATTTCCGACTCCTTTATCTATGCCATATTTTCTGCATCTTGCTCTCTTATCCTGTCTAATATTATATCAATACGGCTCCTTTTATCACCAAGTCTCTTCAACATTCCCTCGTCATGATACTTAATATAGCTTACCACATCATAGAACCTACTGGAAGGCAGTTTCTGTTTGTGATAACCTTCAAAGCACTTTTTATGTATTTTTAAAGCCTCATCCCTTCTTTGTCTGTAGTTTTCATGACGGAGTTTTGTCACCCTGTCATTCTGAATATGTACAATCCAACCGCTGAATGGTGTGCGGATAAACACCATATCTGAGGCAATATTATAATCTAATCGGAATTTGTTGCAAATCATACTCATATTTTCATCTGTAAGCGGCAATTCTCTAAGATATTCTGCACGGTTATTCTGCTTTACACCAGAGCTTACACCCCATTGCAATCTATTCCATTCATCCTCACAACCACATATTTTACATACTCTGTTTCCCTGAAAAATCACATATTTGGCTGCTCTATTTGTAGCAAGCAAATGATTTCTATTAGCATATCTGCAGCTTCCAGTATGTATTATATGAGTTCTTGGACTCAGATAACATATCTCCTGGTTAGTCCACCTCGTGTATTCCTTATAGCATTTGCAAAATAATTGATACATATAATTTGCATCATGCTTTGAATAATGAAGAAAGTTTTTCTGATATTCAATGCCCGCCTGTTTCAATGCACGCTCAAAACCAATTTGATTTACTCCATCACTTGCAATATGCATAAGAACTTCTTGAAATACAATAACTCTATGTCTCGGCATTGAATATCCATAAGTGTCCATACCTCTTTTAAACAATTCATAAGTATCCTTTGTCCAAACCACTACATACTTATATTTTGGAAATGACATCTTAATTTTCCGCAATACTATCTCTTCACTATTTGCCTGCATGACAGATTTTAATGTAGAATGTGATAGTACTAATGTATCCGGATTATATTTTTCTTCTGAACTCAGTCGCATCGCTCTGGAAAATGATTTTTTCAAATTCATACTTTCATCAGTCGCTACCACACCAATCTGAATTGGTTCCCTGTCTTCTAGCCCATTTGTTCCCGGTGTCTGATTCCATTCGATATCTACAAACAGATAATCAAATTTTTCCAGTTCATGTTTACCTGCCATACTTACCAATCCTCTTCAAATTCATCCATTGCGTCATCCACACCATCGGCATAATCACTATCCCTGTCATACCGATCATAATCATAATCACCATCCATATAAATGTCATCATATCCATCATCATATGAGTCATATGTATTGCTTTTCTTTGAGCTACTTGTTCCAGTAGAACTTTTCTTTGTACTGCTATTGTACGATGATGCATTGCTTCCTGCTGTCGATTTATTGTTATGACTACTTGAAGAACTGCTGCTTGTTGATTTATTGGAATATGATGAACTGCTATGCGAAGAACTACTTCCAGTATAAGGCTTATGCAGATAACAATAACTGCTATTTGTTGCCTGTTTATTGTCACAGCCTGATTTAATGCACTTAGGCTCACTAGCTTCAATAATAGCACCAATAATGTAAAAAATACCTATTACCACCAAAAATACTGCTAATCCTTGTCCAAACGAATTCTTTTTCATATACGGCACCTGCTTTCATTCACCTGCATCTTCATTTATCAATCTTTCGCAATCATCAATTAATATCCTAATTGCTTCCAACTCCATCAGCTTAAATTTCACTTCGATATCCGCAAAAATAACTGTATTGAAATCATTATTTATTGCTTTCAAATTAGCCTGTAGTTTCTTTTCAGTTTGTTGTTTCATCTTACCTCCTTTAGTCAAAATCATAATCATCCGGATCTAAGCCGGCATCCTCCAATGCCTCTCTTCTCTCATCTGCATCCATATATTCAAACTCTGTTGCATCTATTCCTGCCAAGGATAACTCATCTTCCAGTTCATCCACCTCACTTGTTTCCGTATCTTCATGACCGAAAACTACATCATCCATTACAGAATACTCATAAGCATTAAGTTTTCCATCTCCATCAAAGTCAAAATCCGAATCATACAATCTTCCATCTGTTCCTAATATATCCCTGTCCTCCTAATTATCGTAATGATTGAATCCACCAAACAAACCTTTGTCACTATGACTTATCTTATGTCCATTGTTATCATATGTATTGACACGTCCGAATAATCCTGGTCGACTTTGCCCTACTTTATGACCACTATTATCATAATGATTCATTGCACCAAACAATCCGGGACTGCTGTGTCCTACTTTATGTCCATTTGCATCATAGTCGTTCATACCACCAAAGAATCCTGGTCTGCTCTCGCCTACTTTATTTCCGTTTGCATCATAATGCTTCATTGTACCAAATAATCCTGGGCGGCTATATCCTTCTTTTTTTCATATCAATCAGCTCCTTTCAAACAATTTTTACATGTTTTAAAGTTCTTTGTATTTACATTATACGCACACCATGTGTCCAATAAAAAGGACAACTATGAATTCAAACGATTCTTATTTCATGTGCTATCATAATTA
>VOFH01000036.1_pt1 | contig 119176 bp, 161 predicted proteins | sample 5384091 | NCBI WGS metagenome assembly VOFH01 (sample SAMN12384727, study PRJNA508395) | human gut metagenome | isolation source: healthy gut G | host: Homo sapiens
ACCTTATTTGTATTTGCTATCGAAACAGAGCCAGTCTTGAGATAAGCTGTCGAGGCTTTTAGAACGAGTAGCCATCTTTACTATTTTATAGATTTTCACTGTTATTTTTGAAATTTTCAGAAATTTCAGCCTACATATACGCTCCCCGCCGCTTCTGTTTTTATTTGTCCATCCATCACAAAACAAAGCGGAGGTTCAATATGGCTATTATAAATTTACGGGACTATTACCCTTTTTATACGTCAGACTGCTTTATGGAAGTACCAGAAGATGTTGTTGAAATGTTCAAGGAGTTTGACCGGAAGGAAGCCGCTTACCGTCTGCGTATACCGGCCAAAGCCTATTACTCCTGGATCGGAATGATGGAATTGAGCATGAGGCGCTTTTCGTTGCGTTCTCTCCCTATGAACTGTATGAGCGTAAAGTGACGATACAAGAACTCTATACCGCCATCTCGACTGTTCGACAAACAGGCAAAGCGCATTTATTGCTCATTTCATTCTCGGCTTGACGAAACAAGACATTGCCCGGGCCGAGGGTGTGGATGAAAAGGTCGTGCGGCTCGCCATTGAGCGCGGCCTTCGGAACTTGGAAAAAATTTTAAAAAATTTTTATAAGGTGTACTCGATTTCGCCTCAAAAATGAAATGGCTTATGAGAGGCAGTCAAAGCCTCGGAAAACCTGACGCCGGTACTCCCCCGGAGGAAAAGAAGAAACGAAAAAGAGAAATCGAAAATAACCCGTACGATATATTCAGCAAATACGGGGACAGGTTTCGCTAATCAATCGCAACATTGTTGTCCGGGGCTGCTAATGGTATAATATAGTTGTAAGGTTGGTAGCTCAATTCCATACGGAAAGGAGCCCAATATGGACATTATCAGAGAAGATTGTATTTACGCAAGGCAGTCAGTAGACCGAAAGGACAGTAAAATGCGGGTGTTGCGGATATGCCTTAAAGGCAACACGTTCGAACAACGAAGGCTATTTTCGCTGTAGTAAACGGACTGAAAATAAAGGCTGCCCGGGCTGTGGTAAAATCCGTAAATCTGAATTTGAATTTATTTTCAGTGCTATGCGGGCGAGATTTAAAAATTTTCAAGTCCGCCATAGCCGGGAGGAAAAAAGTCAATCCCAAACTGACCGCCCATCAAATTGAACTGGCGCAAGTTGAAGCCGAGATTGAAAAACTACTTGATACGCTAACCGGAGCCAACGCAACACTTCTTGCCTATGCTAACAAAAAATTGAAGAACTGGACACTCGCCCGCCAGACCATTTCAAAGGAGATTGCGGAAATGTCCATTGAAACAATGTCACCCCAAAGGGCAGGAACTCTCTTATTACCTCGACCATTGGGACAGCATTGAATTTGACGACAAAAGGAAAGCCGTTGACGGCCTGATTATTTCAATCAGCGCAACTAGCGACCACGTTCAAGTAGAGTGGAAAATCTAAGCTCTAACTTCTGGATTATCCCCTCTACTTACTTTCAAATCTATCTTTTCTTTTTTAATCTTGTTTGTACCCCTTGTACACCGTTGCTTGCATTGCCGGCGGTATTGTTGCTTGGATTGATTGATAAGAAATATCGTTGGATAAAAATGAATAATGCAGGAACACAGATTTTGAATGATAAGTGAAAGGAATATACATAAAATGGATAAGATAGCAGTACTGATTCCATGCTACAACGAGGAAAAAACAATTGAAAAAGTCGTGAAAGATTTGAAAACTGAACTTCCAGAAGCGGTTATTTATGTGTATGATAACAATTCAAATGATAAGACAGCCGAACTGGCTCAAAATGTGGGCGCAATCGTCCGTCATGAATACGCACAGGGAAAAGGGAATGTAATCCGGCGTATGTTTCGAGAGATTGATGCGGAGTGCTATATCATGGTAGATGGAGACGATACGTATCCTGCTGAATATGGAAGAAAGATGGCGAATCTGGTTCTTGAAAAAAATGCTGATATGGTAGTGGGGGATAGGCTTTCATCTACTTATTTTAATGAGAACAAAGACCGTTCCATAATTTTGGAAATACGCTGGTGAGAGCTAGCGTAAATCGCTTGTTTCATACTGATATCCGGGATATTATGACGGGTTATCGGGCTTTTAGTTTTCTTTTTGTTAAAAGCTTTCCTGTGCTATCGAAGGGATTTGAGATAGAAACGGAGATGACCATTCATGGAGTTGAAAAAAATATGCGGATTGAGAATGTCATTATTGAATATCGAGACAGACCATCTGGCAGTGAATCAAAATTAAATACATATTCAGATGGATTTAAGGTCTTGAAGACGATAGGACGTCTCTATAAGAATTATCGTCCGTTTGGTTTTTTTTGGTCGGATATCGACTGTTTTGATGCTGGTTTCAATGGGACTGCTTATTCCGGAGATCCTACATGATATACAGGTGGGAAAGGTTAAACATCCGTTTATATTTGTTTCATCGGGAATTTTGATTTTTACTTCGATTGTATCATTCTTTTCGGGAGCGGTTTTATCAACTTTGGTTGAGAAAGAACGGCAGGCGTATGAATTTCGGCTGCAGATGATTGAAAAGATGAAAAGTGAAATAGAATGATTTTTTGTGAACGATTAAAGTTGTTTGAGAATTCCTAACCATTCCACCTTTCCTTTTTGTAAAGAAATATGAGATAATAAAAGCCAGAAGCTTTCATATTTTATCATAGCAGCTGGAGGATCCTTTATGAATGAATTAAAACTTCCGGTAGGAATTGATGGTTTTGAAAAGATCCGTCGAAATGGCTTTTATTATATCGATAAAACGGAATTGATTGAACAATTGTTTTTAAATTGGGGAGAAGTGAATCTGTTTACACGTCCGCGTCGCTTTGGTAAGACCCTTAATATGAGTATGCTGAAGTGCTTTTTTTGAGATTGGAACGGATTCATCGCTCTTCGATGGACTCTATATTTCGGAGAAGCAGACATTATGTGAGCAGCATCTGGGAAAATATCCGGTTATCTTTCTCTCCTTAAAGGAGTAGAGGGTTTGAACTTTTCAGAGGCAAAGCGAAGATGCATTCAGCTGATAAGAAGAGAAGCGGAACGGTTTTATTATCTAAAGGATAGCGAAAAACTTCTTGATTTGGATAAAAAAAAGTATCATCAGCTTCTTGATATGAAGGATCAGCCTGAGGACGTGGATATTGTCATTTCCTCCATAAAAACATTGTCCGATCTATTATATAAACATTATGGTAAAAAGACGGTCATCCTGATTGATGAGTACGATGTACCACTGGATAAAGCATTTCAGCATGGTTATTACAAGGAAATGATCTATTTTACCCGTGGACTGCTTGGAGAAGCATTAAAGACAAACGACTCGCTTAACTTTGCAGTGTTGACTGGCTGCCTTCGTGTCTCGAAAGAAAGCATCTTCACCGGACTCAACAATTTTAAGATTCTATCGATCACAGATACACGATTTGATGAGCAATTTGGTTTTACTGATACAGAGGTTCGAAAGCTGCTTTCAGACTATCATCTGGAAGATAGGTTTGCGGAAGTTAAAGAATGGTATGATGGATATCGCTTCGGAAAAGCCGACGTATACTGTCCGTGGGATGTTGTAAACTTTGTGGATCGTGTAAAGGATGATCCGAAGCAAGACCAGAAGCGTATTGGATTAATACGAGCGGAAACGATCTGGTAAAGCGTTTTATTGATAAGGCAAATAAGACAACGAAAATGAAATAGAACGTTTGATTAACGGCGAAGCGATTGAAAAAGAGCTTCGCCTGGATCTCACGTATGAAGAGGTTGATCAGAGCATCGAAAACCTTTGGAGCGTACTTTTTACGACCGGATATCTGACACAGACCGGAAGGACGGAGAAGGGCGCTTATCGCTTGATTATTCCGAATCGGGAGGTGCGCGAGGTCTTTCGGCTTCAGATAAACGAGTGGTTTAAGAAATCGATCTTCACTAACACAGAACGCCTGACTGCATTCTGGAAAGCCTTTGAGGAAGGGATACCGAAGGCGTCGAGCAGTATTTAAATCGCGTACTCAGTAATTCCATCAGCGTTTTTGATACAAAGGCAAGGAAGGAAGAAAAGGAAAGCTCCTATCATAACCTTCTTGTCGGGATTCTTACAGGAACGCAGACTGGCTTGTAAAATCAAATGTCGAAGCCGGAGATGGCTTTGCGGATATCATTGTAGAGACCGATAATCCGGATGCTGGAATTGTCGCAGAATTAAAATACACAAAAAACTTTGATGAGATGAGGATAGCGTGCAGGAAAGCAATGAATCAGATCAGGGATCGCCGTTATCAGGAATATCTTCTGAATGATGACCGGAGGGACATACGGTTATATGGAATTGCCTTTTGCAAAAAAAGATGCTGTGTGATCAGCGAAAAACTTGAAAAATAGGTTACGTTTACGGGTAGGTACTTTTGGAACCGAAAGTGCCGTAAGAAAACATGGTGGCAGCAGGAATTTGCCGTATTTAAATGTGAAGCCACAGCAAATTCCAGTTTTCCTCCTTGCAAATCCCCCCCAACTTGTTATATACTTAAATATACTATGTTATTATAGTAATGAAAGAACGAAAAAAGGAAGGAATTACCGATGACACTGTTAGAAAATTGGCGCAATCTGGCATATGGTGACGGGCTGGATGATAAAAAGAAAGAGGAACTCTGGTCTGGATATTTTACGATTGAGAAAGGCATTTACGAGCAGATTCTTGCAAACCCGACTGAGGTTGTAGAAGGTACCGTTAAGGAACTGGCTGAGAAGTATGATACCGAAGTTATGATCATGACCGGTTTCCTGGATGGAATCAATGAGAGCTTAAAGGGCTATGAGAACCCGATCGAGACCATGGATGAGGATACCAAGGTTAAGATTGAGATCGACCCGGAGAAGTTATATTACAACATGGTAGAGGCAAAGGCTACCTGGCTGTATGAGCTTCCGCAGTGGGATGCAATCCTGACTGAGGAGAGAAGAACAGAGCTGTACCGCGAGCAGAAGGCATCTGGCACAGTCCGCAATACACATAAGATTTACCCGAACGATCCGTGTCCATGCGGAAGCGGTAAGAAATATAAGAAGTGCTGCGGAAAGAATAAATAATAGATTTATGAATCAGAAGCACATCCGGAACACAGAGTGAACCGGATGTGCTTTTTTCTATGGAAATATAGGACGTGCTTTTGTATAATAGATATAGAGAAAAGACAGCAGACGAATGATGGCAGGAGGCATGATAAAAGAATGGCAGATACAAAGCAGTGGAGGGCGGCAGATGGGAGACTGCAGCCGGGATTTCAGACAGCAGGTTTTACATTGAAACAGGTGGGAAAACTGCAGGCGCTGGGGAGCGCAGACACTGTATTTTGAACATGAGAAAAGCGGGGCGTCCCTGTTTTATATCAGAAATAAAGATACAAACCGGGGATTCTCGATTTCCTATCGGACACCGCATCTGGATGAGACGGACACGAATCATGTGTTTGAGCATTCGGTACTTGCTTCCTCTGATAAATATCCGAGTAAGGATATTTTTTTTGATCTTTGCAGCAAGACATACCACACATTTGTAAATGCATTTACCTATATACCATTTACGGCATATCCGGTGTGCAGCCAGAGCGAGGAACAGCTGCTTAAGATGGCAGATGTGTATTTAAGCTGCATGAAAGCGCCGGGAATCCGGCGGGAACGCCGCTTTTTTTTGACCGTGAAGCGGTCCGCTATGAGCTGCGCGACCGCAAAGCCCGATTACGCTGGCAGGAACGGTGTACAGCGAGGATTTCGGCATGCTGAATGATACAGATAATGAGGCACTGCGGAATGTTTTGCGGGCGCTGTATCCGGGGAGACGGCGGCAAATGCGAATGGACAGGCGCACCGTTTTTATAAGGATCTGACGTATGAACATACGATGGAGATGTATGATCGATTTTATCGGTTCGATAATGCTCTGATTTTGTTGTATGGGGATCTGGACTGGAAACGGTTTCTGGCATTCCTGGATAAAGAGTATCTGTGTGATGCAAAGAAAAGCTATGGAAAAGAAGACGGATGGAGTTTCCAGTCAGGCAGCGGGCGACAGGAAAAACAGGAAATGCAGAATATAGGGATGAGTGCGTTTTACAGCCCCGAGCCAGATGGTTTGAAAAGGGGGAGAATCCTTCTTCCGTCAGGCAACCGTTCCCAGTCCTGCTTACCGGGGAGACGCATCGGAGAATGCGGCGGTGGTATCGTATGCGATGGATCTGAGAGGCATTTCATGGAAAAAGCTGATCCAGTACAGCATCATTGCGGGAATGATGAATGTGGATGGATCGGTTTTCAGGGAAAAGCTGCGGACGGCGGGCATCCATTGTGATGCGAGCGCATCGGTGATGATGGAGGCGGAAAAGCCATTTTTTGTTTTCGAAATGACAGACAGCAGTCCGAAGGATGCAGAACGGTTCCGGCAGGTGTCGGATGAGACATTGTGCGAGATGCAGGAGCGCGGGATCGACCCGTCAGTGGTGGAGACGGCGCTCAAGGCGCGGGCGATCCATGATTATACGGCAGGCGAAGATACGGATGTATTTGCGGATTCGATCGTGCCGGAAGTCAGCCTGAAATGGGCACTGACGGGCGATGCGGATGTGTATGCGGATGAGGCGGCAGCCTATGATTCTCTGGATGCAGGGACGGCACAGGCGGAGATTCGCCGGTTTGCGGCAGAGCTTTGGCGCGGCGAAGCGACGGGTTCTTGTCACGACGGTTCCGACGCCGGGGATGGCAGAGGCGATGGAGCAGGAGCGCGACGCGTATCTGGCGCAGATGAAGGCGGAGATGAGTGAGGCAGAGCTGGATGCGCTGATTGCGAAGACCCTGGATTTTGATGCGTGGAATGCGTCGGAGTGTTCGAATGCGGATTTTATGATCCGGGTCGATGAGCTTCCGCCGCCGGAAGAGACGCCGGAATATCAGATATATGAGATAAATGGGATTTCGGTCTATGAATCGCCGTCGGATCTGGAAGCGATCAGCTATAACCGTTTATACCTGGATTTGAGCGGCGTGCCGGAAGAGGACCGTTTTTACATTCCTCTATATACAATGTTTGTTTCAGAGCTTGAAAATGCCCGGTATGGCAGAATGGAAAAGGAAAATCAGATTGAGCGCTATCTGCATGATTTTTCCATGAATGAGGGACATCCGGAGGTTCGGGCGGACGAAACAGCCATCCGACGCTGGCGGTCAGCTGGTACGGGATGGCGGAAGATTATGAAGAGAGCCTGTATGTCCTGCTGGAACTCTTATCACATCCACTGTGGAGAGATAAAAATGCGGTTCTTCAGGCACTGGATGAGACGATTCCGTCCTGCGATGAGTCGCGCAGTGATGCGTATTCGCTGGCGGTGCGTCTGGCGGCATCTGGCTATAGCATCAATACGCGGTATCAGGAATATGTCGGCGGACAGGCGTTTTATGAGTTTTTGAAAAAACTGCGCGGGCGACTGGAACAGGAGGATGCAGCGATCTTCCAGCTGGCAGAGAAGATGGAGGAGGTGCGCGACCGCATCCTGCATGGAACAGCGGTGACGATCCTTCATGTTGCACCGAGGGAAAATCTGGAATGGATGCGGAACTGTGCGGGGCGGATTCTGGGAAATCTGCGGGGAGAACAGATGCCAGACCATGAGAATAAAACGGAAAACAGAGGGGAAAATGCTGGGTATACGTTCCCGGTTCCGGCGCGCAGGGAGGCGGTAATTGTGGAGAGCTCCAGCCAGTATACCGTCTTTTTCGGCAGAGCTGAGCGCTGTAGATGGATTTTCCGGGCGGATTCTTCCGTATGTAAATGCGCTGGATGACCGGTATTTTGTGCCGCAGCTCCGTTTTCAAGGCGGCGCCTACAGCGCGTCGTTTGCATTTACGCCGACGATGGACCGGATCGTGGCGAGTACATACCGGGATCCGAAGGTCAGTGAGACGATTGAGGCGATCCGGGCGGCAGCGGGTGTATTGGAAAACTGCAGCTTTCGGAGGCAGATCGGAATGGCTATATTTTAAGCAGTTACGGCAATGCGACGGCACCGTGCGGATGCCTGGGACGGCGGATGGCAGCGATGCAGTATGCGTACAATGGTCTGGATATTGTACAGATCCGTCGTTGGACAGAGGAGATCCGTGAGACGACCGCAGAGGATCAGAAAGAGGCGGCGCGGATCATCCGGCGGCTTCTGGAAGAAGCGTGGATTGTGACGACTGGAAATCAGACGGCGATCGAGATGGATCGGGACTGCTTTGACCGGATCCGGGATTTCCGCAGTAAAATGGCTGAATAACCAGATCCATATTTATAGGGAGGTAGAGAGAATGCGTACAAAGCGATTGGAAGACATGCTTTTGGAGCTGGGACTGATCACGGAAGGGCAGCTTAAAGAGGCGCTTGACTATCAGGCGAAGGAGAAAGAACGTCTGGGAACAACGCTGGTCAAGCATCATTATATCACGGAAGGTCAGCTGATCGATGCGCTTCGCATGCAGCTGGGCATTGACTATATTGATTTGACGCGGGTCGATATCAGCCCGGAGATGTCGCGTTTTGTGCCGAAAAACCTGGCAAAGAAGATGACGATCGTACCGGTGCGTATTTCCAAGGACCAGCTGTATCTGGCAATGGCGGATCCATTAAACTTCATGGCTGTGGAGGAAGCCCAGCGTACTTCCAAGAAGCGTATTGTGCCGATGATCGCTTCTGAACCGGCGGTGAAGCGTGCGATCAATATTTTGTATGGCAACGAGGGAGCGGCAGAAGCGATGGCGCAGATGCAGGCAGAGACGGCAGCGGCACAAGAGGTGCGTCAGGGGCAGACGGCGGCAAGAGAAGGACAGGAAAATGTGACGCCGATGATCCGCCTGGTCAATTCGATTATTGAGCGCGCCATTTCGGAAAATGCTTCGGATATCCATTTTGAGCCGACGGAGGAGGAGATGGTCGTCAGGATGCGTATCGACGGGCAGCTTCATCGGATCATGTCGATCCCGTCGGAACTCAAGGATTCGGTCATTTCGAGGCTTAAAATCATGTCCCAGCTCGATATCGTCGAAAAGAATTCCGCAGGATGGTCGTGCGGTGATGCATTTAAGAGGAAAAGATATGGATATGCGTATATCCACCCTTCCGACCCTGTATGGAGAAAAAGTGGTTATCCGTATTCTGAAACGAAATGAGGAGACGCTGAACCGCCGCGGTATCGGTATTCCGGCAGTGGAGGATGCAAAGATTGATACACTTTTAGGGCTTACTTCCGGAGTTATCATGATTGTAGGACCGACTGGTTCGGGTAAATCTTCGACGATGTATACGCTGATCCGCGAACTTCTTTTCGGATCGGACCAACCTGATTACACTGGAGGATCCGGTGGAATACCATATCAAAGGCGCGACACAGGTGCAGATCAATGAAAAAGTGGGGCTGACCTTTGCATCGGGTCTGCGCTCAGTTCTGCGTCAGGACCCGGATATCATCTGCGTCGGCGAGATCCGTGACGGTGAGACGGCAGAGATCGCGATGCGTGCGGCAATGACGGGACATCTTGTTATCACCACGATTCATACGGAAGATGCGATCTCGGCGATTGACCGTCTGCGAGATATGGGCGTGGCGCCATACCTGATTGCGGCGGGACTGCGAGGCGTTATTTCCAGCGGCTGCTGAGGAAAATCTGTTCGAACTGCAAAACCCAGATTCAGCCGCCGAAAAAGCGCTTGAGATGGCAGGAATCCCGGAGAACCCTGGAAAATTATACTGGCAGGGAGCCGGAGTGATCAGTGCTTCCATTCGGGATACCGGGGCAGAATCGGTGTGTTTGAGGTAATGCTGATTCAGGAGGAGCTGCGCCGGTGCATTCTGGAAGGAGCTGACCGGACACGTTTCTTAGAGGCAGCCAGAAGAGCGAGCCAGTATGTTCCGATGCTGGAACACGCGCAGAAGCTGGTAGAAGAGGGTGTTTCGACGGTAGACGAGGTGATCCGGACGCTGCTGGCACTGTAAATGGTGCAGAAAGAGAAGAGGAGACAGATGGTATGTATGGAATCGAGGAATTAATCGCGCTGGCAGCTGAAAAAAGGGCATCGGATGTGCATCTGATTGCAGGGCTGCCGCCAAAATGCAGAATTGACGGCAGAATCGAGACGCTGACGGATGGCGGGCTGACGCGTGAGGATTGTGAGGAATATGGACGCCAGCTGGCAGGCAATGCGGCCGATCAGATCGAGGCGATCGGACAGCTGGATTTTAGTGCTTCGTTTGCGGGACGGCGTCTCCGAGTGAATCTGTTCCGGCAGCAGGGCGCGCTCTCTGCGGCGATCCGTCTTCTGGGCAGTACGATTCCGAACCTGTCGGAGCTGGGGCTTCCGGAAGCAGTGAATCAGTTTTCAAGCTGGAATAAAGGCATTATTCTGGTAACCGGCGAGACGGGAAGCGGCAAGTCAACGACGCTGGCGGCAATTTTAAATGAGATCAACCAGAATCGTCCGCTCCATATGATTACGCTGGAAGACCCGATCGAGTATGTCTATGAACCGGCGCAGGCGATCATCAACTAGCGCGAGGTGGGCGTGGACGTAGAGAGCTATGATAAGGGGCTTTATGCGGCGCCCGTGAGGACCCGGATGTCATTCTGATTGGAGAAATGCGTGATCCGGCGACGATCGAGACGGCGCTGATGGCGGCGGAGACGGGACATCTTGTTTTTCCACCATTCATACCAATTCGGCAGTCGACAGCATTGACCGGATTGTGGGTGTTTTTCCAGAGGATAAACAGCCGCAGATCCGGATGCAGCTCTCGATGACGCTACGGGCGGTGCTGTCACAGCAGCTGGTGCCTAGGGCGGGCGGCCAGGGCAGGGCGGCAGCTTGTGAACTTTATGATGCTCACGCCGGCGATCCGGAATCTGATCCGCGATGGAAAAACACCGCAGATGCAGAGCTATCTGCTTTCTAGTGCAAAAGAGGGCTCTATTACGATGGATAATTTTCTGATCCGTATGGCGAAAGAGGGCGTGATCACACCGCAGACGGCAGTCGATGCGTCCCAGGACCCGCAGGAACTGAGAGAGAAACTGGCGGCGGTGCAGTATTAATAATATGGTAAAAACGGGTGAATGAAGCCTGCGAGGAATGCAGATTACTAGAAAACATAAAATGTATGTTTGTGTAAATACTGAGATTGTAGCGAAAGTTTGAACAGTATATTTTTGACAATGTTTTTATGTTTCAGGAGGAGTTTTATGCAGGCAGGTAAATCAAGCATCCAGTTTGAGCATCCGCCCATCATTACATCGGCGGCATCGATCGTGGGGCAGACGGAAGGCGAGGGACCGCTGGCAAGTTTTTTGACCGGGTGGAGCCGGATCCGACGTTTGGGAAAAAGTCGTGGAGGAGGCGGAGAGTGAATTGCAGCGCCAGACGGTGCAGAAATGCCTGGATAAGGCGGGCAGACAGGCGGCGGATGTGAATTGCCTGTTTGCGGGAGACCTGTTGGGACAGATTGTGGCGTCCTCGTTTGGCGTGGAGTCGTTTGATATCCCGTTTTTGGGGCTTTACGGCGCCTGCTCGACGATGGGGAGGCGATGATTCTGGGGGCGATGGCAGCAGGGGGCTGGCTATGCGGACCGGGTTCTGGCGCTGGCGTCGAGCCATTTTGCCTCGGCAGAACGGCAGTTCCGGTTTCCGCTGGCGATGGGAATCAGAGACCGCAGTCCACAACCTGGACGGTGACCGGGTGCGGGTGTGTGATGATCGAGGGAAATGAGAAAAATGAAGGGAAAGATGGGCGCAGAGCGAAAGAAAATGCGTCAGAATCACTGAAAAATGCTGGACAGGAAAAATTGCATCCCAAATTTCAACCTTTGTATCTCAGCTGCCACCCCCGGAAAGATCGTCGATATGCAGATGCGCGATTCCATGAACATGGGGGCGGCAATGGCGGTGGCGGCGGTAGACACAATCTTGCAAAATTTCCGTGATTTTAACCGGAAACCATCTGACTATGATCGGATCATCACTGGCGATCTGGGAATGGTGGGGAAGGAAATCCTGCTTGATTTTATGCGCGAGGCAGGACAGGATATTTCCAGCATCCATATGGACTGCGGGATCGAGATGTTTGACCCGAAGACGCAGGATACCCATTCGGGCGGGAGCGGCTGCGGTTGCTCGGCGGCGGTGCTGTGCGGCTATATTCTTCCGAAAATACAGGCGGGTGAGTGGAAACGCGTCCTGTTTGTGCCGACCGGGGCGCTGCTGTCCCAGATCAGCTTTAATGAGGGGCAGAAAGTGCCGGGGATTGCTCATGGAGTGGTGCTTGAGGGAAAAGAATCGTTCGGTGAATGATAGGTATTTGCAAGAAACTTTAGAGAGGGAGCAGAAAAATGGACTATATCAAAGCATTTGTGACCGGCGGACTTCTCTGTGCCGCCGTGCAGATTCTGATGGATAAAACGAAACTCATGCCGGGGCGGATCATGGTACTTTTGGTGGTATGTGGCTCGATTCTCGGTGCGATCGGCTTGTACGAACCGTATGCCAAATGGGCGGGTTCCGGGGCAACAGTGCCGCTGCTGGGGTTTGGGAATACGCTCTGGAAGGGCGTGCGGGATGGAATTGACAAGGATGGGGTTCTGGGGCTGTTCACCGGCGGATTCACGGCGGGTGCGGCGGGATTTCCGGGGCGTTGATCTTCGGCTATCTGTCGTCGCTGATTTGCAAACCCAAGATGAAGGATTAGAGAGAAGACGAAAGAAAAGTAAAAGAAAATCAGTTGAGGAAATAAAAAGCTGCTGTAAAAGAGGCATATGAATGTCACTTTTACAGCAGCTTTTTGCAGATATATTATTTTGCTGTTAATGCTCCGGATTCGCCGGGACAATCGGAATATTATTTCCATTCCGTCCACTTCCCGCCATCGGGCGTGGAACCGCAGAGTGGATCGGAGCCGATAGATTATCTGAATCGGGGCTGTAGCCCGGAGCTGAGAAATCGGCGCTCTCAGAAGGATGGATGATCGTGGACGAACCATTGTGAATCTTGCACTCGCCCGGCATGGAGAAGCGGGAATCGTCCGTTTCTCCGCCGTCTTCCGGAACGACCATAACTGTCTTGGAAATCTGCTGGTTCGTCGGGCAGAAGGCAGTCGAGATGCCGCCGGAGGCGGAGCAGATCGTCACGCGGGTGTGGTGATCGCAGGTCTCGGTCGGAACCGTGCCCTTCGCGAAATATTCAGTGTAGACGGCCGTTCCGCGCGGGTCACTGCTGCAGACGCCGGAAACCGGAAGCTTGCCGGATTTGCGGCATACTTCAGCAGTTTCAATGCTGTCCGGAACCGTAAATCCGGGGTCGCTTAAGCTCTCATGGACACGTGTCATGATATTTCGCCAGATGCGCTTGTGGTAACTGGTACCGCCGTTTGAAACAGTGCCGCCTTTTAATGGCTGGTTATTGTCGCACCCGCCCCAGATACCGGCAGTGTAGTACGGCGTAAAGCCTACAAACCAGACGTCGACGTTGCTGGTGGTCGTACCGCTCTTTCCGGCGCAGCTCATATTGGGAATCGCCGCTGTCGTACCGGTCGATTTAACCCCGGAACCGGAACGCGTATACATTGTGTTGCTCTGCATAACATCCTGCATCGCGCTGGTTAAAAGATAGGCGGTAGAGTCTTTGAGCGCCTGCCGCGTCTCCGGTTCATTGTCGATCAGTATCTTTCCGTTGCGATCCAGAATCTTAGTAAAGAAGACAGGCTTCGTGTAGGTGCCGCCGTTGGCGATCGCCGCAAATGCATTTGTCAGTTCCAGGTTGCTGACGCCCTTTGTCAGACCGCCGAGTGCTGTCGAGAGAGTCTGATCCTGGCTTACGAGGGAAGTGATTCCCAGCCGTTCGGCATATTCGACACCGAGCTGCGGCGTTACCGTGTCCGCCATGCAGCGCAGGGCGACGATGTTCATGGAATAGGTAATGCCGTCGCGGATCGTGTGATAGCCCTTGTAATCGCTGCCCCACCAGTTTCGGAACTCTTTTTCACCGGAAGAGTATGGTCCGTCATAGTAAACAGTTGATAGGGTCGCGCCGCAGGCATCCAATGCCGGGGCAAAGGAGGAAATGACCTTGAAGGTCGAGCCTGGCTGCCGCAGGAGTCGGTCGCACGGTTTAAGGTGCGGTTTGCCGTCTTCTGTCCGCGTCCGCCGTTGATTGCCTTGACATAGCCGGTGGACTGTTCGATCAGGACGAACGAGGTTTGCGGCTCTAAAATCATGGTAACTGATTCACCGAGAACGGTGCTTCCGTCCTGCGTGAGGGCGGTGCGGTACTCATCGATCGCCGTCTGCGCCTCTTCCTCGGAATTAAACAGCCCGTCAAAATCGCTTTGTCCCTTGACCTGCTGGATCCATGTTTTCAGAGTTTCCTGTGAATAATGCTGCGTTTCCCCGTCTGGATGGGTCAGGGAAAGGCGGTATTCAACCGAATAGCGAGCCGCGTCGTAGTTGGCAGGATTGTTGACTTCCTCATCGACGATCGCCTGAATCTGCGGATCCTGCGGGGTGTAAATCTGCAGTCCGCCGCTGAACAGAAGATTGACGCCTGCGTGTCAGTATAGCCGAGCTGCTCTTTGAGCGCTTCGGTGACCTGGCTGATCAGCTCGTCCGTGTAATAGGAGTACGGTGTCTCATTTTCCTTGAGCGCCGTGTCGACATTCTGGATACGGGCGTAGACGTCGTCCGCCAGTGCTTCCTCCTGTTCTTCTTTTGTGATATAGCCCTGCTCATACATTGCCTGCAAAATGACCTTGCGCCGGGCGGCATTTGCCCCGCGCCGCTGATCGGATTCAGCTTTTTGACGGATTCTGTGTGATACCGGCGATGACCGTGCACTCAGAAAGGGTCAGATCGGAGACGTTCTTATTAAAATAGCGCAGCGCCGCTGCTTTGACGCCCAGCGTATTGCTGCCGAGGTTGATCGTATTTAAATAGTTCGTTAAAATGACCTTCCGATCGACGTTTTTTGTCAGCTGCAGCGCCAGATATTGTTCCTGGATTTTTCGTTCGATTTTGGAACCTTTGCTGGTCTCCATACCGCCGTTGAAAACGGTATTTTTGATGAGCTGCTGGGTCAGGGTGCTGGCGCCGCCTTTATAATTATTTGTCAGGACACCGACCACGGCGCGTGAAATGGAGCGCAGATCGATACCGTTGTGTTGCCAGAAACGCGAGTCCTCGATGGAGACGAATGCGTCGATCAGATCCTGAGGAAAATCCTCGTAGGATGCTTCAATTCGGTTCGAGTTGGAACCAACCAGCGTGTCGGTCACTTCTCCGGCGCTATTATATATAGTAGAAAAATATCCGCTTGGAGTGAAGCTGTCCGGGTTGAAGTCCGGCGAACTGTCCAGAATGCCTTTAAACATGCCGATAAAGGTGCTGACACCCGTCACGCAGAGAAACAGAACAAGAACAAAGGCAGTCTTGAAGAAGGTCAGAAACAGCCGGTTGGCGTATTTCTTCTTCAGGAAATTGGCTGCCCGGATCCGTTTCTTGGTTGCTTTTACACCGTAATTCATGAGAACCTCCTTTGGGTTCGTAGTGGTTCGTTCTATTAATAAATACAGTATTTCCAATTATATCAAAATTCATGGGATAAATAAATACTATTGTCATGAAGTTTTTTTTACGGTATCATAAAAGATAAGGGTTGTTCACGGGTAAGCACTTTTGGAACCGAAAGTGCCGTAAGAAAACGTGGTGGCAGCAGGAATTTGCCGTATTGAAATGCGAAGCCACGGCAAATTCTGTTACTGGGCACGTATGCGTGAACAGTAGCTAAGGTTTACAAGCGGTTAAAGAAGTGAAAAACATCCGTTTTAAGGATGCGTAGTTCATAGATGGAGGAAAAGATGAAAGAGCGCTATAAAAAAATCGTCTATCAGGGCGGTGAGGGCGAGATTGTGGAGAAGAAGTCCCGCTTTATCGCGGAGATCCGCCCGGTGGAATCGGAAGAAGAGGCGACGGCATTTATTGCGGAAGTCAAGAAGAAATATTGGGATGCGAGACATCATTGTTCGGCATTTACGATCGGAGAAAATAACGAGGTGGCGCGCTGCAGCGACGACGGCGAACCGGCGCAGACGGCGGGACGCCCGATGCTGATGTGCTGCTGGGACGCGAGCTTCACAACGTCTGTGCGGTTGTGACCCGGTACTTTGGCGGGACACTTTTAGGAACCGGCGGACTGGTGCGGGCATACGGCGGTGCGGTCCAGGAAGGCCTTAAAAACTGTGTGGTTCTGGAAAAATGCCTGGCTCGCAAATGGAAGGTCGGGACAGACTACAGCGGGCTTGGAAAGGTGCAGTACATTTTTGCAGAAGCAGAGCTGCCGATTCTGGACAGCGAGTACGGCGAGGGCGTGGATCTGACGATCCTGGTGCCGTTTGATCAGGCGGGAGCAGCGGAGAAGAAGCTCATAGAGGGCACAAATGGAAGATGCCGGATCGAAAAACTGGATGAAGTTTATTTTGGCATGGATGACGGAAAAATCATTTTATTGTAAAAAAAGATTGAATAATGGATAAAAAAATGCTAAAATAACAAGCTGTATTATTTTGTGGGCGGATCCTTTGCCAAAGACGAAACGGCAGGATGCCTGTCTGTGACAGAAAATAATTATTAATTAGTACATGTAATGAATCATCATAAGAAAAGAGAGTAAGCAGATATGAAAATGAAACGGGAAGATGTCAGAAACGTTGCAATTATCGCTCACGTTGACCACGGTAAAACGACGCTGGTAGACCAGCTGCTCCGCCAGAGCGGTGTATTCCGTGCCAATCAGGAAGTAGTCGATCGTGTTATGGACTCTAACGATATTGAGCGTGAGAGAGGTATCACGATTCTGTCCAAGAATACGGCTGTTAATTACAACGGCACCAAGATCAACATTATCGATACTCCAGGTCATGCGGACTTCGGCGGCGAGGTAGAGCGTGTGCTGAAGATGGTAGACGGCGTTATTCTTCTTGTGGACGCCTTCGAGGGCGCGATGCCGCAGACCAAATTCGTTCTGCGTAAAGCACTGGAACTGGATCTGCCGGTTATCGTATGTATCAATAAGATTGACCGTCCGGAAGCACGTCCGGAGGAGGTTGTGGACGAGGTTCTCGAACTTCTGATGGATCTGGATGCATCCGACGAGCAGCTTGACTGCCCGTTCTTGTATGCATCTGCACGTTCTGGATATGCGAAGAAGAACCTGGACGATCCGAATGTGGATATGCAGCCGCTGTTCCAGACCATTCTGGATTACATCCCGGCACCGGAGGGAGATCCGGATGCAGAGACACAGGTTCTGATCAGCACGATTGATTACAACGAGTATGTAGGACGTATCGGCGTTGGTAAGATCGACAACGGTTACCTGAAAGTAAATCAGGACTGCGTCATCGTCAACCATCATGAGCCGGACAAGTTCCGCAAAGTTAAGATCGGTAAGCTCTATGAGTTTGAGGGTCTGAATAAAGTAGAAGTACAGGAAGCAAAGATCGGTTCGATCGTAGCGATTTCCGGTATCGCAGATATCCACATCGGTGATACCCTGTGTTCACCGGAGAAACCGGAGGCAATTCCGTTCCAGAAGATTTCTGAGCCGACCATTTCCATGGATTTCATGGTAAACGACAGCCCGCTGGCAGGTCAGGAAGGTAAATTCATCACTTCCCGCCACATCCGCGAGCGTCTGATGCGGGAGCTGAATACCGATGTCAGCCTGCGTGTAGAGGAGACAGACTCCGCTGACTGCTTCAAGGTATCTGGCCGTGGCGAGCTGCATCTGTCCGTCCTGATTGAGAATATGCGCCGCGAGGGCTTTGAGTTCGCTGTCAGCAAGGCAGAGGTACTCTACAAATATGACGAGAGAAACCGCAAATTAGAGCCGATGGAGATCGCTTACGTCGACGTACCGGATGACTTTACCGGCGCTGTTATCCAGAAGCTGACCAGCAGTAAGGGCGAACTGCAGGGCATGAGCCCGAACGGTAGCGGCTATACAAGGCTGGAATTCTCGATTCCGTCCAGAGGCCTGATCGGCTACCGCGGCGAGTTCATGACCGATACAAAGGGAAATGGTATCTTAAACACCAGCTTTGACGGCTATGCACCGTTCAAAGGGCGAATTAAGTTACCGCAAACAGGGATCCCTGATTGCATTTGAGGCAGGCGAGGCCATCACCTACGGTCTGTTCAACGCCCAGGAGCGCGGCACCCTGTTTATCGGACCTGGCGTTAAAGTTTACTCCGGCATGATTGTCGGACAGAGCGCAAAACCGGAAGACATCGAGTTAAACGTCTGCAAAACCAAAAGCTGACCAACACCCGTTCTTCCAGCGCCGATGAAGCCCTTCGCCTTGTTCCGCCGAAAATCATGAGCCTGGAGCAGTGCCTCGACTACATCGATACCGATGAACTTCTCGAGATCACCCCGACCAGCTTACGAATCCGTAAAAGATTCTTGATCCGACTCTGAGAAAGAGAGCGATGATCAGCCGTAAAAATAGCTAAATAATCGTAAAGTGGGAGCAGCCGCGCAAGCCAGCTGCTCCTTTTCGTATATTCAAGCAGAGATATCCAGGAAACGACGCGCCCCTTTCCTCTGCCGCCCCATTCCTCTGTCGATTCATGTCCCCCACCCTGTCGAAATTTCCCCCTCACTTCTTCTTCTAAAACGGTCATTCCCCTCATACATATATACAGTAAGAAGCAGGACTCAAGAACCTGCCGTGAAAAACTGCAAAAAAGAAGAGGAGAGAGATACTATGTCGGAAAAAAAAATGATTGAAAACAACAAGGTTAGCGTGATTGGTGAGGTCGTATCGGAATTTTTACATTCAGCCACGAAGTATTCGGGGAAGGATTTTATATCGCAGACCTGGCAGTCAGCCGTCTGAGCGATCAGGTGGACGTGATTCCACTCATGATTTCAGAACGGCTTCTGGATGTATCGAAAGACTACCGCGGAATGACGATGGAGGCGATCGGCCAGTTCCGTTCCTACAACCGTCATGAGGGCGCGAAAAACCGTCTGGTGCTGTCTGTGTTTGTACGTGAGATTCATTTCCTGGAAGAATTTACGGATTACACCAAAACCAACCAGATTTTTCTGGAAGGCTATATCTGCAAAGAGCCGATTACCGGAAAACACCGCTGGGACGCGAGATTGCCGATATGCTGCTGGCGGTCAACCGTCCGTATGGAAAATCCGATTACATACCGTGTATTGCGTGGGGCAGAAATGCCCGCTATGCGTCCGGATTTAGCGTGGGAAGCCACGTGTGCGTGTGGGGGCGCGTGCAGAGCCGTGAATATACGAAGAAACTGAGCGAGACAGAGTGCGAGAAACGTGTGGCATACGAGGTGTCGGTCAGCAAGCTGGAGTGCGTGGAAGAATAGGATAGGTTTAGGATGTTACAGCAAAGTTTGAAGCCGGTTATGCAATCTATAGGGCATGATAAATGGCTGGTTTTGCCATAGCTTGCCAAAACAGATAAAATATGCTAGAATAAGGCAGTTTACAGAATTCGTAAAACGATCATTGATGGATAGAAATAAAACACACAGGCCTGTGTGTAAAAAGACATCAGGAAAGACAGTCTGTGCGCCAGCGCAGCGGGAGGCACAGAAAGAGGAGAGGGAAATGAAAAGGGGAAAGTTCATATCATCTTCGGCACCGGGATGGGAAAAACAGCGATGGCACTGGGACGTGGTGTCAGTGCAGCCATGCACGGCCGGAAGGTAATTATGATACAATTCTTAAAGGGAGTGCTGAGCCATGAGACAGCAGATGGGTTAAAACAGCTGGAGCCGGCATTTAAAGTATTCCGATTTGAAAACAGAATGAGTATTATGAAAATCTCTGAAGAAGGCAAAAGGAAGAGCTCTGCAATATTCAGAACGGGTATAATTTTGCAAAAAGTACTCTGTACCGGCGAATGCGATATGCTGATTCTGGATGAATTTCTTGGGGTGTTAGATCAGAAACTGGTCGGAGACGATGCTCTGGAAACACTGCTGGCAGCGCGCGAGGAGAATGTTGATCTCAATTCTGACCGGAAAAGTATGCCCGGCTGGGGCAGAGGAGCATGCAGACGAGGTGACGCGCCTGAATGCTGAAGCCGTCAAACGATCATGCGTGCATGAACGGTTGACAAGTATTCAAAGTAATGCTAAGATAGAAAAACAAGTAGAGGTTGCGTTGATTATCAGTAAGCGGTCGGATGCGGCAGGTGCAGGAGAAGACAGCTGAAAGGATGATACGCCGAAGGGCTGCGGCGCCTGTATCTGCAGTTCCTGGGTGCAGGATGAAGAATTCTGTAACTGTCATCGACAGATGGGGAGCTACTGGGAGTTTGGATTTGAATTCATAGAGCTGGCCATTGTGCCAGCTTTTTGTACGCTCAGGGACCGACAGGCTTCAAACAAACATTTGTTTGAAGCGGGGACAGAAACGGACTCTGGAATAGAAACTCAGTCATCGTGCAAAAGAATAAGGAGGAAACAAAATGTCTATTTTTGAAGGAGCAGGCGTAGCGCTGGTAACGCCATTTCATGAGGATGGAAGCGTAAATTATGAGAAACTGGAGCAGATCGTAGAAGAACAGATCGCTGGCGGCACAGACTGTATTATCGCCTGCGGTACGACCGGCGAGGCGGCTACATTAAGCCATGAGGAGCACATCGAGGTGATTCGTTTCGTATGCCAGGTCGTAAATAAGAGAATCCCGGTTGTAGCAGGAACCGGTTCCAACTGCACAGAGACAGCGGTATATCTGTTCTACCGAAGCGAAAAAAGGCAGGCGCAGACGGACGTCTGCTCGTATCCCCGTATTACAATAAATCAACCCAGAAGGGTTTAAAGGTTCATTTCTCAGAGGTCGCAAAGGCAGTTGATCTTCCGATCCTTCTGTACAATGTACCGAGCCGTACCGGCGTCAATATCACCCCGGAGACGATCGTGGCACTGTGCAAGGAATATGAGAACATCGTCGGTGTCAAAGAAGCAAGCGGCAATTTCTCCGCGATCGCACAGATTGCAAGCCTGTCAGGCGGAACAGTTGATATTTACTCCGGCAACGACGACCAGACGGTTCCGATGATGGCACTGGGTGCAAAGGGCGTTATCTCCGTATTATCCAACGTGGCACCGCGTCAGGTACATGATATGTGCGCGGCATTCAAGGCTGGCGATGTAGCGAAGGCAAGACAGATGCAGATAGATGCAATTCCGCTGATTGAGGCGCTGTTCTGCGAGGTAAACCCGATTCCGGTTAAGGAAGCGATGAACATGATGGGCGAGGAAGTGGGTCCGTTTCGCAAACCGTTAGTGGATATGGAACCGGCAAACCGCGATCGTCTGAGAAGAGAACTGGTAAATTACGGAATCAGCCTGAAAGAGTGATAAGATCGTTACTGTACACGGGTAGGCACTTTTGGAACCGAAAAGTGCCGTAAGAAATGGTGGTAGCAGGAATTTGCCGTATTTAAATGCGAAGCCACGGCAAATTCCGTTACTGGGCACGTATGCGTGAACAGTAACATAGGATCCGTTAAAACGGGCAGTGAAACAGAATGCGAAAATCAGATTCGGAGGCGTGCGGCAGGGCGCTGCACCTCTGAATTTTGAATGAGATAGGGAAATGAGGTTTTAACAGATGGTACGAGCAATTATGCATGGCTGCAACGGCGCCATGGGACAGGTTATTTCCGGAATCGCAGCGAAGGACGAGGAGATCTCTATCGTTGCGGGTATTGATATGAGAACCGAGCAGAAAAATGATTATCCGGTTTTTGCGTCTCTGAACGAATGTAAGGTAGAAGCGGATGTTGTGATTGATTTTTCCAATGCAGCAGCTGTCGATGAACTTCTCGACTGGTGTGCAGAGAAAAAATGCCGGTTGTTCTGTGTACGACAGGACTTTCCGAGGTACAGCTGGCAAAGGTAGAAGAGACGGCAGAGAAGACAGCTGTTCTTCGCTCTGCAAATATGTCTCTTGGTATCAATATGCTCTTAAAGCTTCTGAAAGAAGCAGCGCAGATTCTGGCTCCGGCTGGATTTGATATCGAGATTCTGGAGAAACACCACAATCAGAAGGTGGATGCTCCGAGTGGTACGGCGATTGCGCTGGCAGATTCGATCAACGAGGCGATGGGCAATACATACCATTACAAATACGATCGTTCCGCTACACGTGAGAAACGTGATGCGAAGGAGATCGGTATTCAGGCGATCCGCGGCGGCACAATCGTAGGCGAACACGATGTCATTTTCGCCGGTCAGGATGAGGTGATTACCTTTAATCATACGGCCTACTCCAAGGCGATTTTCGCAAAGGGTGCGGTACAGGCAGCCAAGTTCCTGGCAGGAAAGCCGGAAGGACGGTATGATATGGCGGATGTGATCGGTTAAGAGATTTTATACAGATGTGAAAATGGAACCCCGGCTGTGAGTAAGTTTATCCACTCACAGCCGGGGTTTTCATTTCTGGAACTTTTCCCGCCCTTGTGTTTGTGGATGAAAGCTTCTGAAAATCAATTTGTCAAGGCTAGTGTATCATTTTTTTACATCTTGTGAAAAAAATGACATCTTGTGCAGTGCAAATTGTAGAAAAATAAAACAAATGATAAGATGAATACAACAAGAAAAGCTTGAAATCGTGAAAAGAAGAAAAACTTCAGAATAAAAAATACATGAAAGACAGCTTTTTCGATCAATACGAGGAGGTATGCTATGAGAAAACGCAAATGGATGAAGGCGGGTGCCTGTGCACTCAGTGCCGTTTTGATCATGGGCTTGTATGCCGGACCGGCTTTTGCAGAATGGATAGGTACAGGAGGTGCAAGAGCCTACATCATAAATGGACATGTGCAGACAGGCTGGCAGCAGATCGATGGAAAATGGTATTACCTGAATGAACAGGGAGCACCGCAGATCGGCTGGGTAAAAAGACGGGGAGAAACAGTATTTCTGTACGGCGTCGGGGGGAAATGGTCAGCGGTGTCGTCTGGATCAATGGAAAAACCTATTATTTTGGCACACCAGACAGTGGAGAGATGGCAACGGGCGTTGTCAGTATCAACGGAATTCCTTATACGTTTGAAAACGATGGCACATCGTTCGGCGGTCGCAAGCCGAGACCGGCGAGAAGCTTTGAGGTAAAAGTGGCAGAAGACGGAACGATGACCATCTTAGAGACGACCAATGCCGATACACCGAAGCTGAATTCCAGAACATCCAAAGAACGCAGACATTCTGGAGGCGGTGGTGGAAGCGAAACGCCGAGTGTGGTACCGAGTGATGCGCCGGCGACGAAAGAACCGACCGAAAACCCGACGCCGACCGTGAAACCGACCCAGCCGGAAGAGACGAAGGAGTATACAACAACGGAGCCACCGCAGACAACAACGGAGCCACCGCAGACGCCGGATCCATCGGAGGCGCCGGATCCATCGGAGGCGCCGAGGTCAACAGATCCGTGATCAATCTGAAACTAAGAGTATGAAGTGAAAATAATCGGCCAAGTTCAGATTTGGGGCGATTACAAACATTAATCATCTATAATTTAATCTTGTTTTTGCTCTCCTGCATATAGGATGATGGAAACAGATTCATATACTCCCGAGCTCTTTCCTGCGTATGTGCAGGGAGGATCCCGGGAGTATATAAATTATAGCGATGAGAAAGAAACGGCGTGTCTGAGGGGAGTGCCACCGAAATGGAGCACTTAAAAAAGTCGTTAAAGAAGGTGCCAGAATGAAATCAGCTTACTGTATCGCCATTACGGCGTGCCTGACTGTCATCTGGCTGTATGAGGAAAAGAAAAAAGCGGGGATGGCGGGAAATCTTTGCTGGAAAGCAGCGGTCGGGTATCTGATTACGCGCTTTGTATTCTTTGCCATTTCTAATCAGGAGGTTCATGGCTTCCTGGAAGTCATGGCAATGGATCTGGTGACAGCCTGGCTTTTATATATTTTGTCCGGGAAAAACGGAAGCCGGGAATCAGTGTGGGAATGCCTGTATCTTTATATCTGGAATCCGATCCCGGTATTATCTGTTCTTTCACAGGGAAAAAAACGGATGCTTTTTATCTGGCTGGCGGTATTGATTCTTTTCGTGGGTAGTTCGTGGATAGAGCACTTCAGGGCGCGCCTTGGAATAGAAAGATTCAAAAAAATTGGAATTCTTCTCACGGTTGCGGGAACTGGCATACTCTGGGCGCGGGATATCACCGGAGAGCGCTTCGGACAGTGCAATCCGGGAGATGAATTTTATCCGCTGATGCTGATGTTTTTTGCAGTACTGGGTGTGGGAACCTGTGTATATGGAATTGCTTCTTATGTTGGAATATTACATGAAAAATGTCAGATTCCTGAATCGAGAGTCGAGCTGGATGAAGCAAAAGCGGCACGCTGCGCATCAAAACGAATGACGGGGAGTGAAAAAAATAGATGCCGGGAAGAGCTTGGGAATAAAATCTTGTGAAAAGAACACAGAGTCGGAAAAGACCGGCGCGCCCTGGTCCGGCCGTGACTGGTGTATGGCAGCAGGATTGACAGTTCTCTTTGCTGTGATGGCATTTGTGAATCTTGGAAGCATGAAGGCGCCGCAGACTGCGTATGAATTTGAAAAAAATGATAGCCACGGAAATGAGATGGTGCTTCGGTTTGATGGAAGTGTGACTATCTCAGAAGCGCAGGTTTATCTGGGTGGAAAGGAGAAGAGACATTTTGTATGCTCGGTTCCGAATGCCGAGGGAGATGGCTGGGATGCCATCGGGGAAGAGACAGAATTGTTATCTGTATACTGCTGGAATCCAGTGGAAATTCATTACCGCACTTACGAACTAGGGATCGTGTCGATGGATGAGAGTGCAGAGGTTCTGGAAATCGTTCTTCTGGATCCGGATGGAAATCCGATCCTTCCATCCAATGCAGATGATTATCCAGAGGCATTTGATGAGCAAGAATTGTTTCCGGCGGATACAACCTATGAATACCAAAGTATGTTTGATGAGGTTTACCATGCCAGAACGGCAAATGAGATAGTAGAAGGGCGTACAGTTTATGAGACAACGCACCCACCGCTTGGAAAATGGTGGATGAGTCTGGGAATCCGCGTATTTGGAATGACGCCGTTTGGATGGCGGTGTGTATGCGCTCTGTTTGGCATCCTGATGGTGCCGGTCAGCTATGCGTTTATGCGGAAAATCAGCCGGAGTACATGGATTGCCTCATTTGCAGCACTGTTGATAGTCTTTGATTTCATGCACTTTACATTGTCAAGAATCGGAACCATTGATGTGATAGTGGGATTTTTTATCCTGCTTACCTTTTATCTGATGTATCTGGTGCTGGATGACCTGAAAATGGGATGCAGCTGGAAAACGGTGTGTCTGATGATTTTAAATGGCATGGCAGCTGGAGCGGCGATGGCATCGAAGTGGACAGGGGTATATGCCTGCGCGGGGATTGCAGTCCTCTTTTTTACATTTTTGTTCCAGGAATATGGGACAGCTGCGGCACGGACCAGAAAGGGAATGTCTGGACAGGCGGCGATAAGTTACCTGGCGGGGCTGTCTGTCATCGGTATCGCTGCATACATTTTGATTCCGGCAGTGATTTACGTTGCATCCTATCTTTCTTATGGAAATGGTATGGGAAATGGAAATGTTTTCCAGACTATGTGGGAAAATCAGCAGCTTATGCTTCATTACCACGAGGAAACGGTGTTTGAACATCCATATGCCTCTGAATGGTATGAGTGGGCCTGGATTAAACGACCGCTTCTGGATGCATACACGTCGCTTAAGTCCGGTAAAATCAGTGTGGTTTCAACTTTTGGAAACCCGGTAATCTGGTGGTCGGCAATTCCGGCGCTATTTTATAATATATACCTGTGGCAGATTCGACAGGATAAAATAGCGGGATATCTGTGCATATCTTATGCTTCCATGCTGTTTCCGTGGTTATTTATCCACAGAACCGTGTTTATCTATCAGTATTTTGCGTGCAGTATGATACAGATTTTAATGCTGGGAAATTGTCTGCGTTTTTTCTGGGAAAGAGATCCGAAACGAACCAGGAAAGCAGCGTTGCTGTATCTTGCAGCAGTGATCGGCGCGTTCCTTCTTTTCTATCCGGTGCTGTCTGGATATCCGGTAAAACAGGAATTTGCCGAGCAGTGGCTGGAAGGTTGGGTGTTGTCATGAAAGAAAAAAAGAGAGACTGGGCGATCAGCGCTGGCTTTCTGGGGGTGCTTTTGACGGCTTATGTGATAAATTATAGATTTGGTTTTCTGGAAATTCTTGATTTTCATATCGAGAAAGTAAAGAAAGCATACCCAGCTTATTTTGGCACCTATGACCGGATGGGTAAATTGACTGCATGGTTGAATAAAATCGAAAATCTGTTCTGTATCGGACGGAATGGACAGCATCGCTACAATAACATGGATCATTCGATGATGACAGCATTTTGTGCAGTGGATCTCCTTTTGGCGGGAAGTGCGGATAAGGAGCATATCTGAGTGTGAATACAGAAAAAAGCGTATCATGAGAAAAAAAAATAAACTGCCTGAAAACCACAACTTTCAGTTCGGAAAAGCCCTGCCTGTGAGCCGAATCATCTTTACAGATTTTTTTCTATTTGTTATAGTAAAATGGAGAGGCACCTGCGGGAGGAATGCAGATGTCAGAGAAACATAGAAATGCACAAAATCAATGCCGCAAAGCAGAAAGCTGTTTAAATATCAAAAACGGAAGATTCGCCGCTATCTGAAACGTGTCCGCTGGCGGAGGAAGCGGAGGCAGAGGTATTTTCTGTATGGACTTGCACTGGCTGTATCCATGTATCTGGCGAGTATATGGAAGATGCGGGAACGGATCTGGTCGATCCGAGAGATGGATGTGATCGAGTATGAGCTGCCGGAGGGGGAAAGAGCAGAGAATGGGGCAGAGGAAGCGCCATCAGACCGGCAGGAGAAGAGAACAGTTGAACGGGAAAATGCCGGGGAAACATACGGAGCAACAGAAAAAACGGGAACTTCCACGAAAATCCGTCTGCATCTGAAGACCGGAGAGCTGGAAATCCTGCACGAACGGGTGGAATCAGAAAGAGAGTGACTGTTTGCGGCAGGAAAAACGTTTGGCCGGGCATGAATGATGAATGGAAGAGCAGAAACGGTTACTGTGGCAAATTCCGTCACTGGCCATGTATGCGTGAACAGTAACCAAGAACGAAAGAGCTGCAGCCGGAACAGCGAAAAGTGATTGATTTTGAAAAGTGCCTGTATTATAATTTGCAGGTAGGATATTGAGAAAATGTGTCGGTGACGCCTTCAAATGGCTGCGAAAGAGACTATTTTCCATACCCTGAAAAAAGAAAGCGAGGTAAATTAGCCATGTACGACAGATATGTAAGCCCTCTTTCCGAGCGCTATGCAAGCAAGGAGATGCAGTATATTTTTTCTCCGGACAAGAAGTTCCGCACCTGGAGAAGACTCTGGATTGCGCTGGCAGAGACGGAGAAGGAGCTTGGCCTTCCGATCACGCAGGAGCAGATCGATGAATTGAAAGCACATAAGGATGAAATCAATTTTGATGTTGCTAAAGAGCGTGAGAAACTGGTGCGCCACGATGTTATGTCCCATGTGTATGCGTACGGCGTACAGTGCCCGACAGCAAAAGGAATCATCCATCTGGGTGCAACTTCCTGCTACGTAGGAGACAACACCGATATTATCATTATGACAGAAGCCCTGAAGCTGGTACGTAAGAAACTGATCAGTGTTCTGGATGAGCTGGCTAAATTTGCTGATAAATATAAAGCACAGCCGACCCTGGCATTTACCCATTTCCAGCCGGCACAGCCGACCACCGTCGGCAAGCGTGCAACTCTGTGGATGATGGAGCTCAAGCAGGATCTGGATGATCTGGATTATGTACTTGGATCCTTACGTCTCCTTGGCTCCAAGGGAACAACCGGTACACAGGCAAGCTTCCTGGAGCTCTTTGATGGGGATCATGCAAAGTGCCGCAAGGTAGATCAGATGATCGCAGAGAAGATGGGCTTTGATGGCTGCTATCCGGTATCCGGACAGACCTATTCCGTAAGCAGGATACACGTGTATTAAATGTTCTTGCCGGTATTGCACAGAGTGCCCATAAATTCTCCAACGATATCCGTCTTCTTCAGCATCTGAAAGAAGTAGAAGAGCCTTTCGAGAAGAATCAGATCGGTTCTTCTGCTATGGCATATAAGAGAAATCCTATGAGAAGCGAGCGTATGGCTTCCTGGCTAACTACGTGATGGCAGACGTGATGAACCCGATGCTGGTTGCATCTACCCAGTGGTTTGAGCGTACATTGGATGATTCTGCGAACAAACGTCTGAGTGTTCCGGAAGGCTTCCTTGCAATTGATGGTATTCTGGATCTGTACCTGAATGTCGTTGACGGTCTGGTTGTATATCCGAAGGTTATCGAGAAACACTTGATGGCAGAGCTTCCGTTCATGGCAACCGAGAATATCATGATGGATGCAGTAAAGGCAGGCGGTGACCGTCAGGAACTGCATGAGAAGATCCGTACTCTGTCGATGGAAGCTGGAAAGAATGTGAAAGAGAAAGGTCTGGAGAACAACCTTCTCGAGCTGATTGCAGCGGATCCGGCGTTCAATCTGTCCTTAGATGACCTGAAAGCAGCGATGAAACCGGAGCGCTACACCGGCCGTGCAAAAGAGCAGGTAGATGAGTTCTTGGCAGAGGTAATCCAGCCGATTCTGGATGCAAATAAAGAAGATCTGGGAGTGAAAGCAGAGATCAATGTCTAAACAGGATTTACATGGAAGTGTGAATCTGGAGTATTACCGGGTATTTTGCAGCGTGTGCGAATGCGGCGGCATCACGGCGGCCGCAGAGGCACTCTGCATTTCCCAGCCGGCGGTCAGCCAGGCGGTCCGACAACTGGAGACCGCGCTTGGCTGCCGCCTTTTTTTGCGGACATCGCGCGGCGTGAAGCTGACGAGCGAGGGAGAATTGCTTCTGTCGTATGTCAGACGGGGAATTGATGCGATACAGGACGGGGAGACGATGCTGCGGCGCATGAAGGACCTGGAAACGGGCGAGATCCGCATTGGCGCGAGCGATATGACACTTCAGTTTTATCTGCTTCCATATCTGGAACAATTTCATGAGCAGTATCCGAATATCAAGGTGACGGTTTCAAACGGTCCGACGCCCGAGACCCTTGAAGCACTCTATCAGGGACACATTGATTTCGGTATTGTCAGCACACCTTTTGAGACCAAGCAGGCGGTAAAGAGTCTTCTGGTTCAGGAGATCCGCAATGTGTTTATAGCCGGACCCAAATACGCAGCCCAGTTAAAGGGCAGAAAACTTTCATATAAAGAGCTATTGAACTGCCCCTGCATCTTCCTGGAGCGCAATACCAGTACGCGCCGCTTCATGGATGAGTTTCTGGCAAAGCGCGGGGTTCGGCTGGAGCCGGAGTTTGAACTGGCCACCAGTGAGATGATTGTCCAGTTTGTTAAGCGGAATCTGGGAATCGGCTGTCTGATGTCGGATTTTGCATCGGAGGCCCTTGGGAATGGTGAGGTTTTTGCACTGGAATTTGACGAAGAGATGCCATCCCGTGAGTTTTGTCTGGTGGCAGCTGAGAAAGCCTGGATGTCCCCGGCGGCTGCGAAGCTTTTTAATCAGCTGGCGAAGGTAACCACATGAGAAAAATAGGAGCTGCAAAGTAGCGGTTTTTCAAATCACATTGCCTGGCATATGTGTGAGCATCAATAGTATAAGTGCTAATTATGTAGCTTATAAATAATATTGATTTTACTTATATAGAAAAGTTGTGTATGATTATACAGTAAGAAGGCATGATCGTTTTTCGATCATGCCGAAAAGTATTTATATTCTTCTGAGGGAGGAAAATTCATGGTACGAGCAATAGTAGGAGCTAACTGGGGAGACGAAGGCAAGGGTAAGATTACCGATATGCTTGCTAAGGAATCCGACATCATTATCCGTTTTCAGGGAGGAAGCAACGCAGGTCATACGATTATCAACAATTATGGCCGTTTCGCACTTCATCTTCTGCCGTCCGGTGTATTTTACGGACACACAACCAGCATCATTGGCAATGGTGTGGCATTAAACATTCCATTCCTGGTAAAAGAGCTGGAAAGCCTGGTATCTCAGGGTGTTCCGATGCCGCATATTCTGGTATCGGACCGTGCACAGATCCTGATGCCGTACCATGTTCTGTTTGATACGTATGAGGAAGAGCGTCTGGGCGGCAAGTCCTTCGGTTCCACCAAGTCCGGTATCGCGCCGTTCTACTCTGACAAATACGCGAAGATTGGTTTCCAGGTCAGCGAACTGTTCGAGGACGAGGCAGTTCTGAAAGATAAAGTACAGCGTGTCTGCGAGACAAAGAATGTCCTGTTAGAGCATCTGTACCACAAACCGCTGCTGAACCCGGATGAGGTTCTGGCAGAGCTGATGGAATACAAGAAGATGGTAGAGCCGTATGTATGCGATGTATCTGCATATCTGCATGACGCGATCAAAGAGGGCAAAAACATCCTTCTTGAGGGTCAGTTAGGTTCCCTGAAAGACCCGGATCACGGTATTTACCCGATGGTTACTTCTTCTTCCACTCTGGCAGCTTACGGCGCTATCGGCGCAGGCATTCCGCCGTACGAGATTAAAGAGATCACAACCGTTGTAAAGGCATACTCCAGTGCAGTCGGTGCAGGTGCATTTGTCAGCGAGATCTTCGGTGATGAGGCAGATGAGCTTCGTCGTCGTGGCGGTGATAAGGGTGAGTTCGGTGCAACCACCGGACGTCCGAGACGTGTAGGCTGGTTCGACGCAGTAGCAAGCCGTTACGGCTGCCGCATTCAGGGTGCAACCGAAGTGGCTCTGACTGTTCTGGATGTTCTGGGATATCTGGATGAGATCCCGATCTGTGTAGGCTATGAGATCGACGGCGAAGTAGTGAAAGACTTCCCGGTAACCTACAAACTGGAGAAGGCAAAACCGGTTCTGAAGAAACTTCCGGGCTGGAAATGTGATATCCGCGGAATCAAGAAATACGAAGATCTCCCGGCAGAGTGCCGCAACTACATCGAGACGATCGAGGCAGAGCTTGGCGTACCGGTAACCATGGTATCCAATGGTCCGGGACGTGATGAGATCATTATGAGAAAGTAACTTTATAGAATCAATTTCAGCGGCGGTCCTGCATGATGAGTGCAGACCGCCGCTATTTTTGTGTAATAGGAAATTCCTTGGAATTCTCTATTACACAAAAAGGCACATTCTTTTTCAAGTTTATTCTGAAATCAGCCAGTCAATTAAATTCTTAGATTTATGCCATCATAGGAAGAGTCCATTTCGGGATTCAAGGAAAGGACGATTTTTTCGTAATTGTCATTGATTTTTGAAGAGGGAATAATTCAGGATAAGGTATGATTTGGTGTGAAGAAAGTTGGAGGGATGCCTTGGATGGAGTCTGTGAGAACCGTGTTTTTATGGTATGATAGATAAAAAGAAATCGTTTTATAAATGAAAAGTGAGACAAACGGGAATCGCCAGAGAATGAAAAATGGAAACATATAGAGATTTACTATCGCAAATTCATACAAACTGTAAAAAACATACCATTTCATAAGAAATTATCAGCCTATAACATTTTTGATGTATTAGAGATACAGAGCCGTGAAGTGATCATGTGCCGTTTTTGACCAATCTGCTGAACCCGGAGGGAATGCATGGCTGCGGAATCCGGTTTCTGAAATCGTTTATCCGAGATGTGTTGAAAATGGATCTGGTAAGCAATACATTGCTATTGCATACGGAGGTAGTCAAAGAGTACCCGATCGATAAAGAGAGAAGAATTGATATTTTCATACGGAATGCGGAGTATCAGATTCCGATCGAGGTAAAAATCTATGCGGGGGAACAGGAAGGACAGTGTTCGGATTACTTTGAGATGGCACAAAATTCCCGATTGATATATCTAACCCGTTTTGGAACTCCGCCATCTGAGTACAGTCGGAAGAAGAAAGGCGGAGGAAATTTATTACCATTAGGGCAAATCCAGTGTATTTCATGGGCAGAAGATATCTATCGGTGGCTGGAAGGTGAATTGCAAAATTTAAAAGAGCCATTTCGGGCAGTGATGGAGCAATATTTGGATGCGGTACATAGCATAGCGGATGAAAGAGAGAAGAAAGTGGCAGATAAAGTGATTGAGGCATTGTACGAATCGCCGGAAAAATTTCTTGCCGGAATTGAGATTGAAAAATCAATGAAAAAGGCAAAGGTGCGGCTGATTCGCCAGGTGTTTGAAGAATTTCAGCAGCAGATGCAGCCAATTTTAGAAAAATATGGTTTGAAATTAGAAAAGGATAGTGGATATTATTCCTATCAGGATTCACAGCATGATAAATTTTATGATTGTTACAGCACCTATCCTGGATTGAATTATGTGGTAAAAAAGGCAAAATTTCAAAAAGCGGGTCTGGAACTCTGGTTTCGAATTGAAGTAGAACACAATTTGTTTGCGGGATTCTGCCTGTTTGATAAAGAAGCCAGCTCCAAGGATGGCTTTTCAAATGGTTATCAGGTAGATGATATAACCGATGGGCTTAAGCAGGAGGCATCCAGATATCTCAAAAGGAAATAATTCTGCCGGAGGACTGGTGGTTTGCCTGGTGTTATCCGAACGGAAAACGCCACTGCGAAGAGGCAGAAGTGCCGGATTTTAAGCAGATGAATCCGTGTGCGGTTTCACTTGTGGATGAAACGGCGCGGAGGGAGTATGTGAAGCGGGCGTTGGCGGTGTTCGAGAGAGAGATTTTGGGGTGGCTTTTGTAAAAGGATAAATTGTCGCTGAAACAGAATATCATAATGCACTATAAAAACATATTTATACAAACAAAAGCATTGCAAATAACAAATATATTCTACATTGAAACCGAAAGTGAGGCGTTTCACCAAAATGACAAGAGAAGAATTATTTCAATGGGTAAAACAGGAATATGGCACGGAAGCGGAATATCCGTGGAAGGATTCGAACGCAGTGCTGCGTCGGGCGGATAATAATAAATGGTATGGCGTGATTTTGAGTGTTGCAGGGAGTAAGCTGGGGCTGGAGGATGATAATATCATAGATGTTATAAATCTAAAGAGTGATCCGATGCTGATAGGTTCTTTGCGGGGGCAGAAAGGATATTTTCCGGCATACCATATGAACAAGGAGAAGTGGATCAGTGTTCTGCTGGGGGATGCGGGGCTGGATGAGCCGATTAAAATTTACTTGCGTTAAGCTATGAGCTGACAGCGCCAAAGAAAAAAGAAGAATACTTCCAAATAGGAGGGCTCTTATGTCAAACTTTGAATTTTTAAAGAATACAAAAGAATATGCATTATTTGCGCCAGCGGTGATGGAAGCGAAGCGCACCAGCAAGGAATGTTGGCCGCAGACCGATGATGTTTACGACGAATGGATTTGAAACGTATTTCTGGGATGACAAGACTTCTCCACAGCGTCCGGTCAGTGGCATTTTTCAGAGTTTATTAACGATCAATCATTGAACCAACGGCAGATCAATTTTGTTCATAAGATTATTAATCATATGGAGCAGAATGGGTATATGGAGAATGTGGCTGTTTTGCAGAAGCCTCCGTTTGATAAGCCAATTAGTTTTTTAAAGCTGTTTGATGTGAGAACGAGAACAGCGCTTATGAAAGCGATTAATGATGTCCGGGAGAATGCGGTTACAGTGGCAGGATGATGAAAAAATGACAGGAGACTGCGGAGGCAGTCAGTATAGAAGAATGAAAGAAGCGAACGACTGCGTATTGTGTTAGAAATAGACAGTCGTTTGCTTTTTGAACGTTATTTTTTTTTTAAAATACCGCAGTGCCACCGCATACCCATAGAGCACCGCCGGTATAACGATCGTGCAGAACAGCGATGCCAGCAGCAGATTTTCTGCCAGTGGACTGTCCATCAGGGCGAAGATGATGGAAGAGACGTAGAGGGCGATTAGGATAACAGCACCTGTCAGCGCCAAAATGCGTTTTGATTTCATATATGGTATCCTTTCTAATTTTATAACTCTGTAAAAAAGAGTGATTGGAATTTGTAATCATTTTTATATTGTTTCAAAGGCAGATTGGATATTGCCGTCTTTGATGAAATGTCTTTTATTTTATTATTATAAAGGATGTAAGAATTTTTTCTATACTTTTCATTTGCGGTGCGGTAAAATAAGAAGAGATGTGGCAACTGTTTACAGTTTTTTGCTTAATTATGAACAAGAAAGGGGAGGCACACGATGAATTGGAAGAAAAAATTTATGTGGGCAGCATCCTTTTTAGTATCCTTGTTTGTTTGTGGGACAGCGCTGGCGGCAGGTAACGATGCGTCTGCGGACACCCCGGCGCAGGGCAAGGAAGAAAATCAAGTTTACAGGTTCGGCACCGAAAATAATGCCAATGATATAACGGAGACAGAGGCATCGGCGGCAGAAAGTGGCGCGGCTGGTTTTGAAAATAAAGAAATGTATCTGTATGAGGGCGAGTGGGTCGGAGACGGCGAGGACTGGCAGTACCGCCTGACGGATGGCAGCTTTTGAAAGCGTCCTGGCTGAAATCGAATGTTCACTGGTATTATCTGGGAAAAAGCAGCTATATGCAGCGGGGACTCCGGAAAATCGGCACAAACCGTTATTATTTCGCCGAGAGCGGCGCGATGATGACTGGCTGGATTTATGAGGAAGAGACGGATCAGTGGTATCATGCAAACGAGGATGGGGCACTGACGACCGGCTGGTATCAGGCAGGAAATGCCTGGTATTGGTTTGATTCCAAATGTGTTATGTTCAGCGGCGGAAACCGGATGGTAAACGGGCATAAATATTATTTCTTTGACAATGGTCAGATGGCGGCGGATCAGTACGTGGAACTCAACTACTACGATGCAAATGGACTGCGCGACCGGACGCATGATGTGCGTTTGATGGGAAAACGGCGTCCGTCGGACAGTGAAAAAGAACAGATTACGAAAGAACTGGCGGGCGTTCCAAGAGAGTGGATCAAACGATTTGCAGAATCAGGCTGGGAGCTGATGTACTACACAGACAAGGCATACTTCTCAGCACCGAAAACAGAGGAGGGTATCTATTTTGTCAATTATGATACAGATGTGCATTACAAGAAAATCAAATTTTCTAAACCGCAGGGACTTGCGATGGCATTCGGCGAGTTCGCTGCGTCGGAACTAAGCGACGAAGAAACCTCACGTGCCCTGACGGATTTCGAGCGATATCTGGCTGGCAGTGGACTGGTGCAGCCACTTCCATCCTACTTTGACGACAAGCCGGAGATGCAGTTCGGCAGCTTTTTCGCCGCCTGCTGTGACGAAGATGTCCGAGCTGACATCCGAAAAAACAGTCCGGAATTATACAAATATGTCGTAAAGCTAGGATTCTGGCAGGAAGGACAAAAACCAGACGAAGCCGAAGGGAGCGAGATGAACTCTGATCCGGAATTTGCCGGAAATGGAACCGGACCGGCCGGGGATGAATCTTTAAAGGCTAAGAGTGGTCCGGCATCACAAAATTAAACATATTAGCGAACACGATTCGTTACTATTTACAGGTAGGCACTTTTGGAACCGAAAGTGCCGTAAGAAAACGTGGTGGCAGCAGGAATTTGCCGTATTTAAATGCAAAGCTGCGGCAAATTCCGTTACTGGGCACGTATGCGTGAACAGTAACCACTACTCTGCCAATTCCTCCCACTTCTCATACAATCCCTCTAACTTTGCATTCAGTTCTTCCTTCTCTTTATTCAGTTCCATCAAACGCGGAACATCGGAAAAGACAGTCTCATCGCAGAGAAGCGCATCGATCTCCTGATCGCGGGTTTCAAGGGTGTGGATTTCTTCCTCGACGCGTTTCAATTCATTCTGTTTCTTACGAAGCCGCGTCTGTTCTTCTTTCTGTTGTTTCCAGTCCAATTTGCCAGAGGAAGCGCTGGCTGCCGCCTGAACTGCAGCGGTCACGGCAGAAGCGGACGAAGCAGCAGAGGTATCAGTGCCATTTCCAGAAAGAGCAGTCGGATTTGCGCCTGCCGCAGCGGTCGGATGACTGGAAGTCCCTGTGTTTCCGGCTCCGGAAGATTTTGCAGAGCGGCTGGCTGCCTGTGCGGCGGAAGCCAGATAGGCTTTCTCCTGCGTCTCCTTCTTTTCCAGATAATAATCGTAGTTTCCAATATAATTAATCAGTGTTCCCATCGTCAGATCGAGAATCCGGGTCGCAGTTTTGTTGATGAAATATCGGTCATGGGAGACGTAGAGAACGGTTCCGGTATAATGAACCAGCGCGTTTTCCAGAATTTCCTTGGAGGCGATGTCCAGATGGTTCGTCGGCTCGTCGAGGATCAGGAAGTTCGATTCGGAAAGCATGAGCTTTGCGAGGGAAACACGTCCGCGCTCGCCGCCGCTCAGATCGCGGATGCGCTTAAAGACATCGTCGCCGGTGAAGAGAAATGCCGCCAGCACATTTCGGATCTGCGTGTTGTTCATATCCGGGTAGGTGTCCTGCAGCTCGTCAAAGAGCGTCTTGTCCATGTGCAGAACCTGGTGTTCCTGATCGTAGTAACCGATATGCACCTTGGAACCTAACCGGATCTCGCCGTTGTCCGGGGTCAGAAGACCGTTGATCATCTTGAGAATTGTGGTCTTGCCGGTTCCGTTGTTGCCGATGATGGCGATGCGCTCGCCGCGTTTTACCTCAAAGTTCAGATCCGTGAAGAGTGTCATGCCGTCGAAACTCTTGGCAAGCTCACGGACGGAGAGAACGTCATTTCCGCTGGTGACGCACGGTTCCAGCGTAATGTGCATCGCGTCGTTGATTTCGGTTGGTTTTTCCAGAAGATCCATCTTGGAAAGGATTTTTTCACGGCTCTCGGCGCGCTTGAGGGATTTCTCACGGTTAAAGGATTTGAGTTTGTTGATAACCTCCTCCTGATGGCGGATCTCCTGCTGTTGGTTTAAGTAAGCCTTGAGCACACCGGCGCGGATGATCGCTTTTTTCTCGCTGTAGGCAGTGTAATTGCCCTGGAAAGAGGTGGCGATGCCGCCGTCCAGCTCGACGATCTTGGTCACGACGCGGTCCAGAAAATAGCGGTCGTGGGCGACGATAATGACCGTCCCGGCGTAGTTCATCAGATAGGTTTCCAGCCACGCGATGGATTCCATGTCGAGGTGGTTGGTTGGCTCGTCCAAAAGGATGATATCCGGTTTGGAGAGCAGGAGCTTACCGAGGGAGACGCGCGTTTTCTGACCGCCTGAAAGTTCGGAAACCGGTTTGGAAAATTCTTCCTCGACAAAGCCGAGTCCCTTTAAGACACCGGTGATCTCGCTCTGCCATGCGTAGCCGTTTAAAAGTTCAAATTCATGGTTTAAGCGGCTGTAAGTGTTGAGCATCGTCTCGAGCTTTTCGCCCTCGGCGTGCTTCATCTGGAGTTCCAGCGTGCGGATCTGCTGTTCCATTTCCAGAATCGGACGTTTGACCTCCAGAAGAGAGTCATAAATGGTGGTCTGGCTATGCAGATCCTGGTGCTGTGCCAGGTAACCGAGGGTTTTGCCCTTGGCGATGGTCACGGAGCCCTCGTCTGCTGCGAGTTCTCCGACAATTATTTTTAAAAGAGTCGATTTACCGGCTCCGTTGATGCCGACGATGGCGGCTTTTTCGTGATCTTCTACATGAAACGATACGTGTTTGAGGATTTCCTCTGTACCGAATGCTTTTGAAATATTGCTGCAAGATAAAATCATAGATTCCTCCTGTGGTTGTATCCATGTATTTCGGTTAAAAATATACCGTCAATCTCAAATTATAATATAAATAAAGAAGCAATGCAAGAATGAGAACGGTTAATGGCTGTTTCTGGTCAGAAAATTTTGCGAAATACAATGTAAAATCCCTCATATGAAATAAAAAAATTGACAATTATTTATCATATGACTATAATAAATTTATCAGATTGTCCGAAGGTTTGCGTAAACCATATGGACAACGTTATAGGAAAGAAAGGTGGAAGAAAGCCGTGGAACAGAAAGAGATATCTAAAGCGGTCATTTCTAGGCTACCCAGATACTATCGTTACTTGGGCGAATTGCTCGAGGAGGGAGTAGAGAGAATCTCATCGAATGATTTGAGTATCCGCATGAAGGTGACAGCGTCCCAGATTCGTCAGGATCTGAACAATTTCGGCGGATTTGGTCAGCAGGGATATGGTTATAATGTAAAGTATTTATATTCGGAGATTGCCCGGATTCTGGGAATTGACCGTCAGCATAACCTAATTATTATCGGTGCGGGAAATCTGGGTCAGGCGATCGCGAATTATACAAATTTTGAGCGGCGTGGTTTTTTAATCAAAGGCATGTTTGATGTGAATCCGCGTCTGGTCGGCCTGGTAGTCCGTGGAGTGGAGATCCGCGGTATTGAGGATCTGGAACAGTTTATCAAGGACAATGAAGTGCAGATCGCAGCGCTGACGATTCCGAAGTCGAAAGCGCCGGAGATTGCGGAACGGCTTGTCAAAGCCGGAATCAAGGCGATCTGGAATTTTGCCCATACAGATTTACAGGTTCCAGATGACGTTGTAGTGGAAAATGTCCATCTGTCGGAGAGCCTGATGCGCCTTTCTTACCGCGTATGCAGTATGCAGGATCAGAAAGCGAGAGAAGAAGCGCAGAGAAAGCAGGAAGAGGCAGCTGGTGCCGGAGAAACAAAATGATCGTCGGAATTGGTACGGATCTGATAGAGATAGAGCGAATCAAAAAAGCCTGTGAAAAAGAGGCTTTTTTGGTGCGTGTATATACAGAAGAAGAGCGTCGGCAGGCTGGGGGAAAGGTGTCCCGGCTCGCCGGCGATTTTGCGGTAAAAGAGGCAGTCTCGAAGGTGTTTGGAACAGGCTTTCGGGGCTTTGGACTGCTGGATATAGAAGTGCTCCGGGACGAGCTTGGAAAACCGTGGGTGCGGCTTCACGGGGGAGCGAAAAAACTTGCGGACAGCCTAAAAATCACCCGGATTCACGTGTCGATCACGAATACAGGCAGTCTTGCATCCGCTTACGCAGTCGGAGAGGGGGAATGGAAATGAGACGTCTGGTGACAGGAAAACAGATGAAAGAGATAGATGGATATGCAATCCGGAAAGTGGGGATACCCTCTCTGGTACTGATGGAGCGAGCGGCGCTGGCGGTTGCAGACGAGATGGAAAAAACGGTATGGAAAACTTTCAGGGCAGAGGCTTCTGGTATTTTGCGGAACGGGCAATAACGGTGCGGACGGCGCGGCGCTGGCTAGATTCTCTTTCTGCGCGGCGCGCTTCCGACGGTGCTCACGGTCGGTGACAAGGCGCACTGGACGGGGGAGATGACCTGTCAGGTGGCGATTGACCGGAATCTGGGGATCCCGGTGGAGGCATTTGAAAATTATGTGCCGGGGCATGTGGAGATCATGGTGGATGCGATCTTTGGCGTGGGTCTTTCCAGAGAGGTCGGCGGTGAATTTGCCGAGGCGATCCGTTTTATGCGGGAGCAGGAGCCAAAGGCGGTAGTTGCGGTTGATATTCCGTCCGGCGTCAGCTCAGAGACGGGGGCGGCGCTTGGCGAGGCAGTTGAGGCGGATCTGACCGTTACTTTCGGCTATGAGAAGCTGGGAATGGTGTTCTATCCGGGACGGAAGCTGTGCGGCGAGATTGTGATTGCCGACATCGGGTTTCCGGCGTATACAAAATATGAAGGGCATACCTATTTTGCCTATGATCCGGAGGATCGGAGCCAGATCCCGAAACGGCGGGCAGACGCTAACAAAGGGAACGTATGGAAAATCCTGATCGCAGCCGGTTCGGAGGGGATGTGTGGCGCAGCGTATTTGAGCGCTCTGGCTGCGTACCGGATGGGCGCGGGACTTGTGAAGATCCTGACCGTCCGGGCAAATGTGCCGATTCTGCAAAATCTCCTTCCAGAGGCGATTCTGACGCCGTATGATCCGGAACAGGCACAGACGGATCCGGCAGGTTTTAAGAGCCTGGTGGAACAGGAGTGCGGCTGGGCGAGCGCGATCGTGCTGGGACCGGGACTGGGAAAGGAAGCCCATGTCGCAAGTCTGGTGCAGAACGTGCTGCTTTCCGCCTATGTGCCGATCATTGTGGATGCGGATGGATTAAATGCTGTCGCACAGCATCCGCATTTGTCCGGGTATTTTACGGAAAATGTGATCGTTACTCCGCATCTGAGAGATGGCGCGTCTGACGGGACGCTCGATTGAGGATTTGAAACGGGATCTGGTCGAGTCAGCGGTGCGGTATGGAGAAGAAAAAGGCGTGACCTGCGTGCTCAAGGATGCCGTGACGGTGACGGCGGGGCGCGATGGCAATGTGTATATCGGCGACAGCGGCTGCGCTGCGATGGCAAAGGGCGGTTCCGGCGATGTGCTGACCGGTGTGATTGCCGGGCTTCTGGCGCTGGGATTTTCAGAGGATGAAGCGGCGGCGCTCGGCGTGTTCCTGCACGGAAGAGCTGGGGTGGCAGCTGCCTGTAAAAAGGGAGAGCATTCCGTGCTGGCAAGAGATATCGCGGACTGTCTGCTTGAAAAGATAGATTGAAAATAAAAAGGAAGACAAAAAGATGGAAAAAGCATATACAATGGCAGAAGAACCATATACCCGGATTTATGCGCGGATTGACCTGGATGCGATTGTGAAAAATATGGAGGCGATGCGCGAAAATCTTCCGGCAAAAACGAAGATGATCGGCGTGGTTAAGACGGATGGTTACGGTCACGGGGCTGTCCCGGTGGCGAAGACGATCGCGCCGTTTGTCTGGGGCTATGCGGTGGCAACCTTGGAGGAAGGACAGAACCTGCGCCGCCACGGCATTGACAAACCGATTCTGGTGCTTGGCAGCACGCACCCGCGCCATTTCGAGGAATTGATTGAGGGCGATATCCGTCCAGCGATCTTTGAGGAAGACAAGGCAGAGCTGCTCTCAAAACTTGCGGTTTCGATGGGAAAGACGGCGAAAATGCATATTGCGCTCGATACCGGCATGGGACGAATCGGATTTCACCCGGATGAAAATAGCCTGAAAGAGATAGAGCGGATTACAAAGCTTCCGGGCATTGAGATCGAGGGAATGTTTACGCATTTTGCGCGTGCTGACGAGGCGGATAAGGCATTTACCCATTTACAGTATGATCGGTACCAGAAATTCCATGAAGGTCTGGAAGCTGCAGGCGTTCATATTCCGATGTGCCACTGTGCGAACAACAGCGCGGCGATCATGGAACTGCCGCGGATGGGACTGGATGCGGCGAGAGCCGGTATCACGGTATACGGTCTGTATCCGTCGGATGAGGTAGAGCGGAACATGAAGATTTACCCGGCGATGGAGATCCGCAGCTTTATTACCTATGTTAAGGAAGTAGAGCCGGGCACGCCGATCAGCTACGGCGGAACCTTTGTGACGGACCGTCCGATGCGGATCGCGACGATTGGCGCCGGATACGGCGATGGCTATCCGAGAAATCTCTCTGGAAAGGGTTATGTCCTGATTCATGGACACCGCGCACCGATTCTGGGACGCGTCTGCATGGATCAGTGCATGATCGATGTGACCGATATCCCGGAGGCTGCTGAGGACACGCGGGTAACGCTGGTCGGACGCGACGGGGACGACGAGATCACGATGGAAGAGCTGGCGGAATGGAGTGGCGGTTTCCACTATGAGATCCCATGCGTGCTTGGAAAACGTGTGCCGCGCGTGTACGTGAGAGGTGGAAAGATCGTCGGGAAAAAAAGGATTATAATGATGATCGGTATGAGGATTTTTATGGAGTAAAGCCGGTGTTTGAACCATTTAGAAAAAGGATTCATAAGATAAATTAGATAGCTTCGGCAAAGCCGGGAACCCGGACTGCCGGATGCATTTATGGGACGACCCGCGTATAGGCGGTGTAAATCTGTCCATACTAACGGTATAAACGGACTGTGGAGCTGTGAAAGTACAAAGCAGTTATTTATATCTTAAAATAGTTTGGACGGAGTGTGAATCGAGTGGTTATCAGACGAGGAGATATTTATTACGCAGATTTAAGACCGGTCGTAGGCTCAGAGCAGGGCGGCGTCCGCCCGGTGCTGGTCATCCAGAATGATATCGGCAACAAGCACAGCCCGACCGTGATCTGCGCGGCGATCACATCAAAGATGAACAAAGCCAAGCTGCCGACGCATGTGGAATTAAACACGCGCCGCTGTGCGATGGTGAGGGATTCGGTCATTTTACTGGAACAACTCCGCACGATCGATAAGCAGCGGCTGAAAGAGAAAATCTGTCATATCGACGGGGCGCTTTTACAGGAAGTGGACCGTGCGCTGAAGGTCAGTCTGGAACTGGATACATAAAATCAGCCGCGAACCCCTTGTCAAGCATACAGAATGGTGTTAAAATAGTTAAGATGCAGCTTTTTAGTGCCGAAATCGGCGTGATATAAAAGCTGATGAGCGAAAAGATACAACAAAGAAGATAGAAAGAGGAGTGTTATTTTATGTCAGGACATTCAAAGTTCGCCAATATTAAGCACAAAAAAGAGAGAAACGACGCAGCAAAGGGAAAAATCTTTACCGTTATCGGTCGTGAGCTTGCCGTAGCTGTTAAGGAAGGTGGTCCGGATCCGGCAAACAACAGCCGTCTGCGTGATGTGATTGCAAAAGCAAAGCGAACAATATGCCGAACGATACCATCGATCGTGGTATCAAGAAAGCAGCCGGAGATGCAAACTCTGTCAATTACGAGAATCTTACATATGAGGGATATGGTCCGAATGGTGTCGCTATCATCGTAGATACCCTGACCGACAACAAGAACCGTACCGCAGCCAATGTGCGCAGCGCGTTCACCAAGGGCAGCGGAAACGTGGGAACTCCCGGAAGCGTTTCCTATATGTTCGATAAAAAGGTCAGATCATCATCGACAAAGAAGAGTGCGAGATGGATCCGGATGAGCTGATGATGCTTGCACTGGATGCAGGAGCTGAGGATTTCTCCGAGGAGGAGGACAGCTACGAAGTGATCACCGCACCGGAAGATTTCTCTGCAGTCCGCGAGGCGCTGGAGAAGGCTGGCGTTCCGATGATGGAAGCAGACGTTACCATGATTCCGCAGAACTGGGTAGAGCTTACCGATGAGGAATCCATCAAAAGATGCAGAGAATCCTGGATCTTCTGGATGAGGATGATGACGTACAGGCTACTTACCATAACTGGGATGAGTAATTGATATCATATTTGATATAGATTTAAAAAATAAAGATACGATTCATATAAAAACTGTCGCTGGAATACAATGGCGGGCTGGACTTTTCAAAGAAGAGGGCTGGCAGCCGGATGTATTTGGCGGCAGTTTTTGTGTAATAGGAATTTCCTTGGAGACACATTCGTTTTTATTTTGCAAATTTTATGGAAGCGTTAAAGAAAAAATACCATGTCCGGCAGCAATAAACTTGCCTGAACATGGTATTTATTCGTATTTTATCTACTAGTTGCTTGTATAATGATAGCTGTCTAACAGCTGTGCCTTCATATGCCACAGCTCGTTGGAGAGATCCACATGAATCTCATGCGGGTTTACCAGACGGCGGGACTCATCCCACAGCGTCTCCTGTTCTTTCTTGCAGTATTCGCGGATGTCCATAACCTTTGGAGACTCGTAAACGCATTCGCCGTTTTTGAAGATTGGAACGAGAAGTTCGCGCATGGTGTAGGTGCCCGGCGCGAGGTGTGTCTTTTTCCATGTCTCGATCGGATCGAAGAGCAGAAGGAATTCTTCTCATCGAACTCTTCATCCACGAGACAGATCAGATCTGCGATAATCTTGCCAGTCTCCTTGTCATAGATTCGCTGGATGGTCTTGTTGCCCGGATTGGTAACCTTTTCTGTATTTTCCGAAAGCTTGATCTTCGGGATAAATTTGCCTGTGTGACGGTCCATGATGGCAGCAAGCTTATATACGCCGCCGAAGGACGGGTTGTCCTTCGAGGTAATCAGATTTGTGCCGACACCCCAGGAGTTGATGGCAGCGCCCTGAATCTTTAAGCTGTCGATCAGGTACTCGTCCAGGTCGTTGGAAGCGGAGATAACTGCATCCGGGAAACCGGCCTCGTCCAGCATCTTGCGGGCTTTCTTGGACATATAAGCCAGGTCGCCGCTGTCGAGGCGGATGCCGTAGAAAGTCAGCGGGATACCGGCATCGCGCATCTCCTGGAAGACGCGGATCGCGTTCGGAACACCGGAACCCAGGGTATCATAGGTATCGGCTAACAGGATGCAGGCACTCGGATAGAGCTTTGCATAAGCGCGGAACGCAGTCAGCTCATCCGGGAAACTCATGATCCAGCTGTGTGCGTGGGTTCCCTTGACCGGAACGTCAAATAGTTTTTCCGGCCAGTACATTGGAAGTGCCGATACAGCCGGCGATCATGGCAGCGCGGGCGCCATAGGTACCGGCGTCAGCACCCTGCGCGCGGCGAAGCCCAAACTCCATGATTCCGTCCCCGCGTGCGGCGAAGACGATACGGGAGGTTTTGGTCGCGATCAGGCTCTGGTGGTTGATGATATTTAAGATGGCAGTCTCAACCAGCTGTGCTTCCATGATTGGCGCGATGACCTTGACGAGAGGCTCACGCGGGAAGACAACGGTGCCTTCCGGGACGGCGTAGATGTCGCCGGAAAATTTGAAATTGTGAAGATATTCGAGGAAATCTTCATCAAAAATGCCGAGTCCGCGTAAGTATTCGATGTCGGCATCATCGAAGTGAAGATTTTTCACATAGTCAATGACCTGCTCTAAGCCGGCGCAGATGGAAAACGCATTTCCATCCGGGTTTGTGCGGTAGAACGCATCAAAATGACGGTTTCGTTGGCATCTTTCTCCCGGAAATAGCCCTGCATCATCGTCAGTTCATACAGGTCGGTCAATAGGGTAAGGTTTCTTGGCTCCATAATATTCTCCTTTGTTGCGAAAGACGGCTGCGGGCACGTCCTTCTTTTTATATATAGTATACTTCATTGTTTATATTTGCAATGAATGTCTGTGTCTGTTTTTTAAAGTAAATACAGACATATTTTATATACTATACCATAAAATCAGGGGAATGGCAAAATAATGATAATTTTATAACATGTGAATCATATCCGAAACATTCCTTGACAACCATCTGGAAAAAAGATACAATGTCCATGTTAGTGATTTGATTACTAATTATGATAGGAAAAGCAATGATGGAGACAGTAGCGCCGCACGGAAAGCGGGAGCGAGGCAGGGACGGTGAGAGCCTGCTGTGAGTAAGGCGGATGCGAAGATCACTCCGGAGCTTCGGGCTGAACCATTTTTGGAAGTCTGAGCGCCGTTTCTGACAGCGCCCGGAAGGAAAATTCAGTAAGTACCGACGGTTTCCTCCGTTATAGGGAGCGCATATAAAGGTATGCAGTAATAGGTGGTTAAAAGCAAGTGGGCCCTTGTCCTGTTACAGGATGGGTCCATTTTTATTTCATATTTTTAGGAGGAATTTATCATGTACAACAAAGTTCCGGCAAACATGAATTTCGTGGAACGTGAAAAGAACATTGAGAAGTTCTGGGAAGATGAGCAGATTTTTAAGAAGAGTATCGACAGCCGTAAGCAGGGACCGACCTATACATTCTATGACGGACCGCCTACCGCAAACGGCAAGCCGCACATCGGACACGTGCTGACCCGTGTTATCAAGGATATGATTCGAGATACCGCGCGATGAAGGGCTACATGGTTCCGAGAAAGGCTTGATGGGACACCCACGGCCTGCCTGTGGAGCTGGAAGTTGAGAAGAAGCTGGGACTGGACGGCAAGGAGCAGATTGAGCAGTATGGTCTGGAGCCGTTCATCGAGCACTGTAAAGAGAGTGTCTGGAAATACAAAGGAATGTGGGAAAAATTCTCCAACACCGTTGGTTTCTGGGCAGACATGGAGCATCCGTATGTTACCTACCACAACAGCTTCATTGAGTCTGAGTGGTGGGCATTAAAAGAAATCTGGAACAAGGGACTTCTTTATAAGGGATTCAAGATCGTACCGTACTGCCCGCGCTGCGGCACCCCGCTGTCCACCCATGAGGTGGCACAGGGATATAAGGACGTCAAAGAGCGTTCTGCGATTGCTAAATTCCCGGTAAAGGGCGAAGATGCATACATTCTTGCATGGACGACCACCCCGTGGACACTTCCGTCCAACGTGGCGCTCTGTGTAAATCCGGACGAGACATATGTAAAGGTAAAAATGAAAGAGGATGGCACGGTTTATTATATGGCGCAGGCGCTGTGTGATACCGTTCTGGGCGAGGACACTTACGATGTCCTGGAAACCTTTGTCGGAAAAGATCTGGAATATAAAGAGTATGAGCCATTATTTGACTATGCCGTAGCAACCTGTGAAAAACAGCATAAGAAAGCATTCTACATTGTCTGCGATAATTATGTAACACTGACCGATGGTACTGGTGTCGTACACATCGCGCCGGCATTTGGTGAGGATGACTCCAAGGTCGGCAGAAAATATGACCTTCCGTTCGTACAGTTGGTAGACGGAACAAGGGCGAGATGACGAAGGAGACTCCGTGGGCTGGTATGTTCTGCAAGAAAGCCGATCCGGAGGTTCTGAAAGCATTAAGAGAAAGCGGACTTCTGTTCTCTGCACCGGTATTTGAGCATAGCTACCCGCACTGCTGGCGCTGCGATACACCGCTTATCTACTATGCACGTGAGTCCTGGTTCATCAAGATGACCGCAGTCAAGGATGACCTGATCCGCAACAACAACACTATCAACTGGATTCCGGAGAGCATCGGTAAAGGGCGTTTTGGTGACTGGCTGGAGAATGTCCAGGACTGGGGCGTGAGCCGTAACCGTTACTGGGGTACTCCATTAAATATCTGGGAGTGCGAGTGCGGCTGCCAGCACGCGATCGGAAGCCAGGCAGAATTAAAATCTATGAGCCCGAACTACACGGACGTTGTGAAAAAATATGCAAAAAGAGATGGATCAGGAGGCAAATGGAGAGGTTGAGCTTCACCGCCCCTTCATCGATGATGTGACGATCACCTGCCCGAAGTGCGGCAAACAGATGCACCGTGTACCGGAGGTAATCGACTGCTGGTTTGATTCCGGTTCAATGCCTTTTGCACAGCATCATTATCCATTTGAGAATAAAGACCTGTTCGAGCAGCAGTTCCCGGCAGATTTCATCTCCGAGGCGGTTGATCAGACGCGTGGATGGTTCTACTCCCTGTTAGCTATCTCGACCCTGATCTTTAACAAGGCGCCGTACAAGAATGTTATCGTTCTGGGGCATGTCCAGGATGAGAACGGACAGAAGATGAGTAAGTCCAAGGGCAACGCGGTTGACCCGTTCGATGCACTGCAGACTTACGGCGCTGACGCGATCCGCTGGTATTTCTACATTAACAGTGCACCGTGGCTGCCGAACCGTTTCCACGGAAAAGCCGTTATCGAGGGACAGAGACGTTTCATGGGTACTCTCTGGAATACCTATGCATTCTTTGTACTCTATGCGAATATTGATAATTTTGACGCAACCAAATATACGCTGGAATACGATAAACTTCCGGTTATGGACAAATGGCTGCTGTCTAAGTTAAACAGCCTCATCAAAGAGGTGGACGACGATCTGGGCAACTACCGCATTCCGGAGGCTGCAAGAGCGCTCGATGATTTCGTCGATGACATGAGCAACTGGTACGTCAGAAGAAGCCGTGAGCGTTTCTGGGCAAAGGGCATGGAGCAGGATAAGATCAACGCGTACATGACACTCTACACCGCACTGGTAACTGTAGCGAAGGTAGCGGCTCCGATGATTCCGTTCATGACCGAAGACATTTACCAGAATCTGGTTCGCAGTCTGGATAAAGAGGCACCGGAGAGCATCCATCTGTGCGACTTCCCGGTTGCAAATGAGGCGCACATCGACAAGGATCTGGAAGCGAAAAAATGGAAGAAGTCCTGAAGGTTGTCGTTCTGGGTCGTGCAGCAAGAAATACTGCTAATATCAAGAACCGTCAGCCGATCGGACGCATGTTCGTAGAAGGCAGAGACCGCTCTGCCGGAGTTCTATCAGGAAATCATCCAGGATGAGCTGAATGTGAAGAAAGTAGAGTTCACGGATGATGTCCGCGCATTTACCTCCTACAGCTTCAAACCTCAGCTTCGTACCGTTGGACGCAAGTATGGCAAGTATGTAAACGAGATCAAAGAGATTCTTGCAGGTCTGGACGGAAATCAGGCGATGGATACCTTAAATGAAACCGACCTTTTAAGCTTTGAGACGCAGGATGGTACAAAGGTAGAGCTGGCAAAAGAAGATCTTCTGATTGACATGGCACAGGTACCGGGCTTTGTATCTGAGGGTGACAATTTCGTTACCGTTGTTCTGGACACTAATCTGACACCGGAACTCATCGAAGAGGGCTTTGTCCGCGAGATCATCAGTAAGATTCAGACGATGCGTAAGGAAGCCGGTTTTGAGGTAATGAACCATATCAACGTCTTCCAGGACGGAAATGATAAACTTGCAGAAATTTTAAAGAACCATACAGAGGAAATCAAGAAAGAGGTTCTGGCTGATAATATCCTGATTGGCACCATGGGCGGATACACAAAAGAGTGGGATATCAATGGCGAAAAAGGTATGTTTGGTGTTGAGAAAACGACTGACTGATGTGCCTGGGGGAAACCGTGATACTACGAATATTAGGAGGACAGGATGCGCGAGATCAGCAAAGAAGAGTTTAAAAAGAGTATTATCGAAAATGTAAAGAACCAGTACCGCAGAACGATCGACGAGGCGACACCGCAGCAGATATTCCAGGCTGTGTCCTATGCGATCAAGGATGTGATTATCGACGACTGGATTGCAACTCAGAAGCAGTTTGACGAGACAGGCGCAAAGAAGGTATATTACCTTTCTATGGAGTTTCTGATGGGACGTGCGCTTGGTAACAATATCATCAACCTGGGTGCGAAAAAGCAGTGAAGGAAGCACTGGAAGAGCTTGGTTTTGACCTCAATGCGATTGAGGATCAGGAGCCGGATCCGGCACTTGGAAACGGCGGTCTGGGGCGTCTGGCGGCATGTTTTCTGGATTCCCTGGCAACTCTTGGTTATCCTGCTTACGGCTGCGGCATCCGCTACCATTACGGTATGTTCAAGCAGAAAATTAAAGACGGCTACCAGGTGGAGGTGCCGGATGAGTGGCTGAAAAACGGTTATCCGTTCGAGCTTCGCCGCCCGGAGTATGCGACCGAGGTTAAATTTGGCGGTTATGTCAAGACCGAGTGGGACGGTGAGCGCAACCATTTTGTACAGGAAGGTTATCAGTCTGTTCTGGCAGTTCCGTATGATATGCCGATTGTCGGCTACGGCAACAACGTAGTCAACACCCTGCGTATCTGGGATGCACAGCCGATCGACACGTTCAGCCTTTCTGCATTTGACAAGGGTGATTACCAGAAGGCGGTCGAGCAGGAGAATCTGGCGAAGAACCTGGTTGAGGTCCTTTATCCGAACGACAACCACTATGCGGGTAAAGAGCTGCGTCTTAAACAGCAGTATTTCTTCATTTCTGCCAGCTTACAGGTTGCTCTGAAGAAATTCAAAGAGACAAACGATGATATTCACAAACTGCCGGAGAAGATCGTATTTCAGATGAACGATACGCATCCGACCGTGGCAGTTGCTGAGCTGATGCGCCTGCTCCTGGATCAGGAAGGCTTAAACTGGGATGAGGCGTGGGGCATCACAACAAAATGTTGTGCATACACCAACCACACTATCATGGCAGAGGCGCTGGAAAAATGGCCGATCGAGCTGTTCTCCCGCCTGCTTCCGCGTGTATACCAGATTGTGGAAGAGATCAACCGCCGTTTTCTGATCGAGGTACAGAATAAGTACCCGAATAACTATGAGAAAGTTAAAAGATGGCGATCATCTTTGACGGTCAGGTCAAGATGGCACATCTGGCGATCGTAGCCGGATATTCCGTCAACGGTGTGGCAAAACTTCACACCGAGATTCTGAAAAATCAGGAGCTGAAAGATTTCTACGAGATGATGCCGGAGAAATTTAACAATAAGACAAACGGTATCACCCAGCGTCGTTTCCTCTGCATGGCAATCCGCTTCTGGCAGACTGGATCACGGAGCAGATTGGCGACGAGTGGATTACCGATCTTCCGCACCTGGCAAAATTAAAAGTATACGTCGATGATCCGAAATTCCAGCAGGAATTTATGAACATCAAGTACCAGAATAAACTGCGCCTGGCAAAAGTACATCAAGGAGCACAACGGAATCGACGTTGATCCGCGTTCCATTTTCGATGTACAGGTAAAACGTCTCCATGAGTACAAGAGACAGCTTTTAAATATTCTTCATGTAATGTACCTGTATAACCAGCTCAAAGACAATCCAAACATGGATATGGTTCCGAGAACCTTTATCTTTGGTGCGAAAGCAGCGGCAGGTTACCAGATTGCCAAGAAGACGATCAAACTGATCAACTCCGTTGCAGATGTTATCAACAACGATAAGTCCATCAACGGCAAGCTGAAGGTTGTGTTTATCGAAGATTACCGCGTTTCCAACGCAGAACTGATTTTTGCGGCAGCGGATGTCAGCGAGCAGATTTCGACCGCCAGCAAGGAGGCTTCCGGTACCGGCAACATGAAGTTCATGCTAAACGGTGCGCTGACCCTGGGCACGATGGACGGTGCGAACGTGGAGATCGTTGAGGAGGTAGGCAAGGAGAACGCATTTATCTTCGGTCTGAGCGCTGACGAGGTTATCAATTATGAGAACAACGGCGGTTACAATCCGGAGGAGATCTTCAACACCGACCAGGATATCCGCCGCGTGCTGATGCAGCTCATCAACGGCTACTATGCCCCATATGATCCGGAACTGTTCCGCGATATTTACAATTCTCTGTTAAATACAAAGAACAGTGCCAAGGCAGATACCTACTTCATCCTGAAAGATTTCCGTTCCTATGCGGAAGCACAGAAACGCGTCGAGGCAGCTTACCGTGACGAGAACTGGTGGGCGAGAGCAGCCATGCTCAACACAGCAAGCGCTGGTAAATTCTCCTCTGACCGTACCATCGAGGAGTATGTGCGCGACATCTGGCATCTGGAGAAGATCCATGTGGACGATGATGATGTAAAGGCACTGTAAAAGGAGTAAAAGAGGGAGGACACACTATGAGAGGATACAGAAAAAGACCGGGGACACAAGGATTTTCGGTTCCTCTTGTGGGTGCTTCCCTCTTTTTTATCATTTCGCTGTTTTTGTTTGTTTCTTATAAAAACAGCGCCTATCAGCAGGCGAAAAAGGAAATCTATTCGCTTTATACGGCGAACCGGGCGTTTGATCTGGATGAGGTGTATCAGGACGGTCTGACGGCGATCTATGCGAAAGAGTATGGAAAGACGGCAACCGAGGCTGGATGCGAGGCGCTGGAGCAGACGGGGCTTCCGTATGTCCTTTTATTATCGCAGTTTTCCGCACCGGTGGAACGCGTGTATGTGACGAACTGTCAGCTGAGCGAGACGGGGCGGGAGAAGAAGGCGCGGACGTATGACTACACGGTTTCGGTGCGTTTCTGCCTGGAAAAAGGCGATGAGGTGCTGGCACCGGGAAGACGATGGACTTTCATGGAACTGTGGTGATGAAGAAAAAGGGATGGTTCCGCTGGCTGCCGGATGGTGTGACGCTGGGGAGTAAAAGAATGATAGAGGGGAAACTGGAAGAGACTGCAAAGGGCGACGGAGGAGAAGCCGGAGCGTAGACTTGTGATATTTTTGAGTGCCTGTCATAAGATAAGGAAGGCAGAGAAAAGAAGCAGGTTTGTAAGGCATTGAAACCATAAGTTTACTGGTATGGCAAGACAGAAAATGCGTGAAACCGTACTGGAACAGTCAAAACAGGAGAACCGAAATGAAGAAGAGAACTGCCGCCGTACTGGCGGCTTTTTTTTGATCCCATATATCACAACACTGGCAGTTTCCGGGCGTGTGCAGGGGGCGGATGGAGGAAAAATCGGAGGAAATTCAGATAGAACATCTGGATGGGGAGTCAGACGGATGATCGGCAGATCCTTCTGGATCGGGAGGATGGCGGCCGCAACAACGGAACCGGTTATGCTGTCCTGCTGGAAGAATATCTGATCGGTCTGACTGCAGTGCAGATTCCGGACGGCTATCCAAAGGGAGGCAGTCAAGGCACAGGCAATTCTGGCGCGGACGGCGCTGTACCGGGAGATGGACGGGGCAGATTCGATCGAGGAATCGGCGTTAGATATGGATTATCTGGAGCCGGAGCAGATCGAGAGCCGGTTTGAGGCGGCTGGAATGCCGGAATATTACCAGACGATCTGTGGGGCGGTGCGGGAGAGCGCAGGACAGACGGCGATCTGGGATGGGATTATATTGAGCCGCTGTTTCATGCAGTGAGCGCAGGGCGGACGCGCGAAGGGGATGAGGCGCATCCGTATCTGGCGTCGGTTGCGGCAAAGGAGGATGAGGGCGCTGGTGGCTACCTGACGCGGCAGGGCATGACACGGGAAGAACTGAAAAAACGTCTGGAAGAAGGACTGAATGCATTGGGAGAACACCCGGATCTGGAAAATCTGGAAGAAGAGCGGATTCTGGAGGAGATTCAGATCGTGAAACGGGACAGCGCCGGTTATGTGGAAACCGTGCAGATTGGGGCGGAGACGTACAGCGGGGACGCGGTGCGCTATGCGTTAGGCGTGCCGTCGCCAGCTTTTTTCCCTCGAGGAAGACGGGGACGAAATCCGCTGTGTTACTTATGGGCGCGGGCATGGTTACGGGTTGTCGCAGTACGGGGCAGGACTCATGGCGGAGAATGGGAGCAGCGCGGAAGAAATTTTTAAAGCATTATTTTAAAATATTCAAATCGTTTCTGAATAAAACGATTCACTTCGGCAAGACTAATACCGAGGTGATAAACGTGAAAAATAAAGTAAGACAGTTATTCAGGGACAAACTTGTTCTGGTAATGACAGTGCTTGGTCTGCTGACAATCGTAGCCGCAGCAGGAACCGTAAAAATTCGAAAAGATAATGCGCAGGATGGAAGAAATCCGTATCTGGATGTGCCGCAGACGGAGGGAATCCTGGCGGAAGAGATGCCGCAGAACCGTTTAGAAGAAAACGACGGACAGGCGGAAACACGCGCACAGGTGGCAGGAAGTTCGACGCCTCGTATTCGGTCAATAACCGGGATGAAGCCGATCAGAAGCCGATGGAGGAGGAAAAAAGAGAGCAGTCTGGGAGCCGGAGCAGCTGCCGCACGCGCACTTTCCTACAATGGAACCGATCGCTTAAGCTGGCCGGTCCAGGGCAATGTAATTCTCGATTACAGCATGGATTCGACCATCTATTTTCCGACGCTCGATCAATACAAATGCAATCCGGCGCTCATTATCCAGGGCGATGTGAGTGAGCCGGTCGCCGCACCCGCCGAGGCGCAGGTAACCGAAGTCGGTTCCAATGAGGAGATCGGCAATTATGTTGTGCTGGATCTGGGAAGCGGCTACACGGCGGTCTGTGGACAGCTCAAAGACGTTCAGGTGGCGCAGAAGCAGTATGTGGCAAAAGATACGATACTCGGATATGTGGCGGAGCCGACCAAATACTATTCGATTGAGGGAAATAACGTATATTTCGAGCTGATGCACGACGGAGAACCGGTGGATGCGCTGGATTATCTGGAATGACAGGCTGAAATGCTGTTTATGATGCGCCTTGCAGTCTGGTTCTGGCTGTGGCAGAAATTGGAAATGAAGGGATAAGTTTGTGTTTTGTGACAGGTGGTTTTGAAACAGAAAGCTGCTGTATGAAAACATGAAGACAGGGAATTTTGTTGACTTGAAGCAAGGCGGGCAGCTAATTTGCTCCGCCTTGTTTTTCTGCCAATATTTGATATACTATAAGTAAAGTACGAATATTTTCAAAGACTAAAGACTGTCAATGTAGGTTATAAATAAAAGTTACTATAAATTGAACGATTTAATAAGGAGGACAAAGATGGAACAGGAACTGCTGAAGAATAATTTTGAACGTCACGGATTTAAAACGAGTTTTTTGATACAAAGGAGGCTGCGTTGGACTATCTGAAAGATCAGATTTCCGGGAAAAAAGTTGCGATAGGCGGAAGCGTGACGGCACAGGAGATGGGACTTTATGAAGCACTTTCCGAGAAAAATGAGGTGATCTGGCACTGGAAAAAGGTGGGGCGCGAGACGCTTGTGGAAGCGAGAAGTGCCGAGGTGTACATAACCAGCGCCAATGGTGTTTCCAAAACCGGAGAACTGGTCAATATCGATGGAACCGGAAACCGCGTGTCGCAGACCTTATTCGACCGGAAAAGTATATTTTGTCATTGGAAACAATAAAGTCTGTCCGGATTTGACATCTGCGATGGAACGTGCAAAACAGATCGCAGCACCGAAGAACGCAGCCCGTCTGCAGGTCCAGACCCCGTGTGCGAAAAACGGGCGTCTGCGTAGACTGCAACAGCCCGGCACGGATTTGCCATTCGATCGTGATCCTGGAGCGTCCGAGCAATGGGATGGAAGTAGAGGTTGTGTTTGTGGCTGAGGAGATGGGTTATTAGGAGTGGGAATATAGTTACTGGTCACGGGCATGAACAGTACCGATTATAGAAAAATTTGATGGAAAAATAAGGATTTCTTTATATCTTTTTGGACGGATTTGGTATAATCAAGAAGAACGAAGGCAGATTTGAACGAAAATATACAAAATCTACAGATACGTATGGGGGGACGTATGGGGAAAGATGAAAGGAGAACAGGCAAACCATGAATATATTATTTTTTCTGACACCGAAAAGTGAAGTCATTTATGTGAATGAGGAGGACACGGTTGGGCAGGCAATGGATACGATGGAAAAGTACAAGTATTCTGCGGTGCCGATCATCACGAAGGCAGGGCGTTACGCAGGAACATTAACCGAGGGCGACTTGCTGTGGGGACTCAAAAATAAGACAGATCTGGTGCAGAAAGGACTGGAAAAAGTGCGGATCACTGAGATTCCACGCCGTTCCGATAATCAGCCGGTACTTGTCAATGCGGATATGGAAGATCTTCTGGGAAAGATCATGAACCAGAATTTCGTACCGGTGCTGGATGATCAGAAAAATTTTATCGGTATTATTACCAGAAAAGATGTTATCAGTTACCTTTGTAAAAAATAGTACATAATGATCACTCTGTTTTTCAGCGGCGATCGCATTTATATATTTCCTGCATAAGATAAAGTATAACTGCTTTTGTAGGAGAATGAAATATGAATGGTTATCAGGATAACTCCAGCCGGAAAAATGCCTGCCGTTCGGGAATGCCTCTTATGTCATGCCCGGTGGCAGGCATTTCTGGCAATCGCTGCATAAATACCGCACCGCCAACCTGTCCGCCGGAAATACCTTGTGCTGGTTCGGTGCATCCTGTTTCGGAAAATGGGGCATTTTGCCCGCAGGGGCCAGAAATCCGACCTGCCCGCCCGTATCCGCAGACAGGAGGAAACAGACCGCCGCAGACATTTCTGGGAGGCGGAAATTATCCGGTCGGCATGGGATATGTACCGATTCAGTCCTGGCAGCAGCCGTATGCGCTGGAAACCGCATTCAGGCGGGGAACTATTTTTCCGGATCTGGATCTGCCGTTTATGATGGGAGGTGCCTGCTGATGAATGAGACTGCCAGAAAATTGATGAAACGGATTGATGATGCCAGCTTTGCAATGGATGATGTGATTCTCTATCTGGACACCCACCCGGATGACAGGAATGCGCTGAATTATTACCGGTATGTGGTGGCACTTCGGAAAGAAGCTGTTAAAGCGTATGAGGCATCGTTTGGACCGCTCACGATCGAGGATGCGGACGGTGCATGCACATGGTCCTGGCTTACAGAGCGCTGGCCGTGGGAAGGGAGGTGTAGCGTATGTGGAGATATGAAAAAGATTACAATATCCAGTCAATATCAAGACGCCGAATCCGAAGATCGCGCAATATATAATGAGCCAGTATGGCGGTCCTGACGGCGAAATCGGAGCCTCTATGCGCTACCTGTCCCAGCGGTATACGATGCCTTATAAGATGCAGAAAGGACTTCTGACCGACATCGGAACCGAGGAACTCGCCCATATGGAGATGATTGCCGCCATTGTCCAGCAGCTCACGCGCAACCTTACTCCGGCACAGATCGAGTCATCCGGGTTCGACCATACTATATCGACCACACCACGGCAATCTGGCCGCAGGCAGCAGGCGGAATCCCGTTCAATGCGTGCGAGTTCCAGTCGAAGGGCGATGCGATCACGGATTTATATGAGGATATGGCAGCAGAGCAGAAAGCCCGCACAACTTACGACAATATTCTCCGCGTGGTCAAAGATCGGAAGTATGCGATCCGATCCGTTTTCTGCGCGAGCGGGAGATTGTACATTTTCAGCGGTTTGGTGAAGCTTTAAGAAATGTACAGGATCACCTGAGCAGTCGTAATTTCTATACGTTTAACCCAGAGTTTGATAAAGTGAAAGCGAAGGGATAAAACAAAAACCTCCGTAAACAATGTCAAATTCATTCTTTACGGAGGTTTTCAAACCAGCACCGAGTACGGATAAATCCGAACCCTCAACCTCCGCCAGTGTGATGGTCTTAGAACCGTTCTTACAGTTGAAAGTAAGGAATTATCTTGTCCTCATAAAGATACACCGCATTTACAAAACTGTCAATCAGTCGTTCATTTTCTTTGGCTAACCGCAATAAGTGGTTGAAAACTGTTGAAGAATGTCATGTGAATTTACCGAGTAAGATGATTCTTACTCGGTATTTTTATGTCATCACAGAAATGCGTGTTTCCTCAATAACTGGTTGAAAAATAGCCCTATTAGCAGTACAATGATAAGTAGAGATTCCTCAATAAGTGGTTGAAAAATCGGTATTTTATATCGGCTCAATGAGCTGATTTCAGACATATTGATTTATGAAAATACAAAACAAAAGGAGAACAATAATGGCTGAAGCACAGAAAAAACGAATCTTGATTACGTCAACGAAATATGGAACATTGCGGATTATGTAAGGGATGTTATTTCTCGTGCGGATTACAACAAGGTGGTACTTCCGTTTGCACTTCTTCGCAGACTGGAATGCGCTCTTGAACCAACAAGAACTGCTGTATGTGATGCAGTGAAAGAACACGAAAAGGACTGGGGACGTGAATCTGATAACTATTGCCAGTATTCCGGCAAGGCATTTTATAATGTTACCCCGTTCAGACTTAACAATCTTGGTGCTGGTGATACATATGCAGCTCTCGATTCCTATATTAATGGCTTTTCACCGAATGCTCGTAATATCATGCTGAAGTTCGATATGGAAAGCACATGTAAGAAGCTTCAGGATCACGGTATGCTTTATTCCGTCTGCCAGAAGTTTTCTTCCCTCCCGTTCGATTCAGCTACGGTTTCTGACCGTGATATGTCCGACATCTATGAGCATGTCATTCAGAGATACGGTGATGAGATCGCGGAGGATGCCGAGGACTTTATGACTCCGAAGGATGTGGTCCGTCTTTGTGTAGGCATGATCTTTGCAAACGATGATGAGCTGATGAGTTCTGATACAGGTATTGTCCGTACACTGTATGACCAAACTTGCGGAACCGGAGGATTTATCACGGATGCGCTTGATCTTCTTAACGAGTGGCATGAAAATAAAGAGATGAAGGCTCCTGCAGTTATCGTTCCTTATGGGGAAGAGCTTTCCGGTGTTACATGGGCGATGGGTAAGGCAAATCTCCTTATTCGTAATGTCTCAGATGAGCAGAAGGACGTTTATGACCAGACCAAGGATTTATCCGCACACATTGAAAATGGGGACACTCTTTCTGATGATAAGTTCCCAGACAAGAAGTTTGACTATTGCGTAAGTAATCCACCATACGGTAAAAAGTGGGAAAAGGAAGCTGACGAAGTAAGGTCTGAGGCAGCTCATGGATTTGCAGGAAGATTCGGTGCCGGACTTCCTTCCATCAGTGATGGCTCCATGCTTTTCATTCAGAATATGGTTGCTCACATGAAAACTGCTGAGGAAGGTGGCAGCAAGGGTGGGATCGTATTATCCGCTTCTCCGCTTTTTAATGGCGATGCAGGTTCCGGTCCATCTGATATCAGAAGATGGCTTTTCAAGAAGGATCTCGTTGATTGTATAGTAAAGCTTCCAACGGACATTTTCTTCCGAACGGGCATCAATACCTATTTATGGATCTTAAATACAAAGAAGGATGAAGCACGTAAAGGCATGATCCAGCTTATCGATGCTTCTGATTGCGGAGAGCTTCGCAGAAAGTCTCTTGGTAACAAGCGGAAGGATGTCCCGGAAGATAAAATGAAGTGGATCATCCAGACATATATCGACGGACATGACCATGGTAAATCCGTGCTGCTTCCTGTCGAAGAATTCATGTACCGTGCCGTTACGGTCCAGCGCCCATTAAAGCAGGTCATTACCTTTGATCTTGATAAGTGGGCTGATTTATTCACCATCAAAGCTATGCAGAAGCTCTCTGATGGTAATAAGGACTCTTTGAAACGTGCCGTAGCAGCCTATGACGGACAGACCGTAAAGTATAACTGGTTTATCAGCCACTCTTCTGATTTTAGAGATAAGCTCGAAAAACCAGAAGTTACAAACAAGCAGCTTCAGGATGCATTTATCAAAGTGTTTGGCGTAAAGACGGAATCGGATGAAGATATCGTTTACAATAAAAACGGAAAGCCAGTGGCAGATACAGACTTAAAAGATACCGAGAAGGTTCCGTATACACAAAACATCAACAAGTACATGGAAAAGGAAGTATATCCGTATGTACCGGATGCGTGGGTGGATGAATCTGTGGTTGATACAGGCATTATGGGCGATCAGCAGGTAGGTATTGTTGGAACACAGATTTCCTTTGATAAGTATTTCTACCATTATGAAGCTCCACGTAAGCCAGAGGATATCATGGCAGAAATTAAGGCATTGGAGCCGGAAATCGAAGAAACTCTGAAAGGGGTGTTTGCATGAGCGATAGAATAATTCATCCATTACGTTTTAAGTTTATTGTAAATGTAATTAGCTCTGGGAAAAGTCTACCAGAACAAGCATTTGCGAATGAGGGATATCCAGTTTACGGTGGTGGGAATTAATAGGTTTTTCTAAAATCGCAAATACAGATAAAGGAGATATATTAATTGGTCGAGTTGGTGCCAGATGTGGATGTGTAAAATATTTGAATGAAAAAGCGTGGGCTACGGATAACGCTTTAATAATAAAAACAAAAAATAATTCACGTTTTGTATCATTACTATTAGAAGCGGCGAACTTAAATAAAATAGTATCTCAAGATTCGACTGCACAACCGCTTGTAACTGGCGGAAAAATACGAGAATTATCTATGCCGTTTTTAACAGATACTACCGAACAGCAGCAAATCGTCCACTTCCTCGATCGCAAATGCACTGCCATCGACACTGCCATCGAAAAGACGAAGAAATCGATTGAAAAACTGGAAGAATACAAGAAAGCAGTCATTACAAAGGCAGTTACCAAGGGAATTGACCCAAATGCGAAGATGAAGGATTCTGGTGTGGAATGGATTGGGGAGATACCGGAGGGGTGGAAGGTTACAAAAACCAAGTATTTGTTCCGTATACTCAAACGTATAGCCGGGCGGGAAGGATTTGATGTTATTTCTATTACTCAAAAGGGATTGAAAATAAAAGATATTACTTCTAACGAAGGGCAAGTGGCGGAAAATTACAGTAATTATCAGTTCGTTTTTCCTGGCGACTTTGCTATGAACCACATGGATCTATTAACCGGATGGGTTGATCTCTCGACACTCACTGGCGTAACAAGCCCAGACTATCGCGTATTCCATAAAATAAATGAATCGGTAAACGATGATTATTATAAATCTGTATTTCAGAGTTTGTATTTTAATAAGGTTTATTACGGATTAGCGCAGGGAGTTGCGGAAGTAGGTAGAAAACGTCTTCAGGCTCCAGCATTTAAAGAATTAAAACTACCTTGCCCACCGTCAGATGAGCCAGCTAAAATTGCCGCATACATTAAAGGTAAGTGTATGACTATAGATGCACTTATAGAAAAAAACAAACAGCTATAAATAAATGGGAGGAATACAAGAAATCTCTCATTTACTATGCCGTAACAGGAAAGATTGATTGCAGAAATGAGGTGATATAAATGGATGTAAAAACAGAAATTAAACGGCTTATGGATAATCCATTAAAACCAAACGCTTCTGAATGGGCTATGGATGCAGAAGATGTTTTATCCGAAATTAATATGCTTACGGACGAATCGAAAAAAGCTATCAAAGACATTAAGTTCTTTAATGGACAAGGTGTAGGTGCGTCAAAGGTAGATGTTCTCGTAGTTTTTTAAAAAGAGCATATAATAAAATTGCACCTTCAATAGCTCCACCGCCAATCAAATCGAGACATCAGATTTTTGTTGCTATGCGCTTTGATAATGAACGGGAGCGCTTATATAAAGATGTCCTGGCTCCGACTGTACAGGCAGCTAATTATTCCATTATCAAAGTAAATGACCAAGAATATGAAGGCTCCATTATTGGAAAGATTGTTGATGATATAACTGATTCGACTATTTTAATTGCCGATCTTACCGGAAATCGTGGCGGAGTTTATTATGAACTCGGAATCGCCAAGGGATTACAGCTCTGCAATCATCCGATAAGAACTATACTTACCTGTGACAAAAAATTCTTTGACGATGAAAAAGTTCATTTTGATGTACAGGGTGATAATATCATTCTTTACGAATCGGATGAGGATTACAAAGAAAAAAATTATCTCGTAGAATTCAAGCGTATAAGGACGAAATGAATGGTTAAAGAATTTGACCTCAACATAGAAAAAATCCTGGAAAACTGGGAAGTTTACCATGCCGTCCGTGAAATCATTGCAAATGCCCTGGATGAACAGAAACTGACCAATACCAAAGATATCAGTATCCGTAAAGAAAACGGCATCTGGCATATCACGGACTACGGAAGGGGCCTCAACTATCACCATCTCACGCAGAATGAGAACGATGAAAAGCTCTCTGCGGAAGGGCTTATCGGAAAGTTTGGCGTTGGTTTAAAAGACTCTCTTGCCGTGTTCTATCGTAACGGGGTTCATGTGACAATCCGTTCCTGCTATGGAGTGATCACGCTGAAGCAGATGAAAAAGGCTGGATTTGATGATGTTATGACGCTTCACGCTGAAATTGCAGATCCAGATGATCCAAACATGGTCGGCACGGATGTTTCACTTGATGGCTGTACGGATAAGGATATCGAAAAAGCAAAGAACCTTTTTCTCTGCTTTTCGCATGAAATCGTACTGGAAGATACAGGTTTTGGCGCGGTTCTTGAAAAGCCGATTCACGAAAATGCAGGCATCTATATTCATGGCGTAAAGGTAGCGGAAGAAAGCAATTTCCTCTTCTCTTACAACATCACGAATCTTCCAAATAAACTTCGGAAAGCTCTCAACCGTGAACGTGATAATGTTGGACGTGCAGCTTACACGGACTCTATCAAAAACATCGTAAAAAGCGTTGAAGATGAAGTTATTCTCAGAGCCTATATGCATGATCTTGAACAGGTCACGAAAAGCAGCGGACATGATGAAATGAACTGGATCGATGTGCAGCTTTACGTCCTTGAACAGCTTTCCCGTAAAAATGACAAGCTCCTGTTTATTACAGGTGATGAGGCGGTCAAACGCCGTGCCGAAGTATCGGATGCACAGGATGAAGGATATCAGATTTTTATTATTCCAGATAAGCTGAAAGAAAAGGCGAAATCGATCCGTACAGTTATGACACTGGAGGAATATAATCAGAGTAAAAATAACGCTTTCTCCGGTGCTGCCTTAAATATCTCCGATCTCACACCGGCGGAACAGGAAGTTTACAACATGATGCCTGAAATTTTAGCATTTATGAATGGGCTTCCGGGTGTGATTGCAAGTGTAAAAATATCAGAAGAATTATACACAGATGAAAAGAAAACCATTACATTAGGTTTATGGGATGCCAAAACACGCACCATCTGGATTCGACGGTCGCAGCTCCAGTCTATTGAGAGCTTTGCTGGAACATTGATTCATGAATGCACACATGCCGCAAGCAGATGCGGTGATGTATCGAGAGCATTTGAAGCAGCACTTACAGAAAACCTTGGCAGACAGGCTGCCTATTATCTCAGATAAGGAGGGTAAGAAAAATGCCTGATGATCTTAGACTTGAAACAAACTTTGAACATTATATTAGCCGGAAGCTGAATGAGCTGTCGGACAGCGGATGGCAAATCAGCGAAAATGATAACGGCTTTGACGCAGATACTGCGCTTTATATGGATGACTTTATCAGCTATATCATGGCTACTGCTCCGCAGAAGATCGAAAAGATGAAGAAAGACCTTGGCGGAAGCTGGAAGTCAAACCTCGAAAAGAATCTCGTACATAGCCTTGAAGTGGATGGTACAGTACAGACGCTTCGAAATGGATTCTTTATGGCCGGGTATCAGACGATTGAGTGTTCCGGTCATTACCCGGATGATGTACGTATCCCGAATATCAAGGAAAAGTATGACGCCAATATTCTTCGTGTCATGCATCAGGTCCATTATCAGACGGCTGGCAACAAGTCGCTTGATTTAGTTTTCTTTATCAATGGTATTCCGGTTGCAACAGCAGAAGTAAAGACGGAGCTTACACAGACAGTTTATGATGCTATCGAGGAATATCAGACTCAGAGAAAGCCAATCGAGCCGGGAACCAGAAGAAAGAATCCTCTTCTCATGTATAAGCGCGGTGCCGTGGTGCATTTCGCTATTTCAGAGTCAGAAATCTGGTTGTGTACGAATCTTGAGCCGGAGGTTCCGCGTTTCCTTCCGTTCAATAAGGGCACATCGGATGGACATGCCGGTAACGATCCAATGCAGGAAGGCGATACTGATTATCCAACCGGATATTTCTGGAACGAAATCTGTCAGAAGGAAAACTGGCTTCGTATCTTCCATGATTTTATTTTTTGAGAATGTTTCTAAGAAAGAGGACGCCACAGGACGCTTAAAGGAAGTCCGCACACAGTTATTCCCACGTTTTCATCAGTGGAGCTGTGTAACAAAGTGCTTGAACGATGTAAAGAATAATGGTGTTGGACGGCGGTATCTGATTGAACATTCCGCAGGTTCCGGCAAGACGGAAACGATCTCATGGACTGCACACGAGCTGATCAACCTTCGGAAACCGGATGGGGATAAGGTATTCTCATCTGTCATTGTCGTTACAGATCGTGTAGGCTTGGACTCCAACATTAAAGGAACCATCAAGCAGCTTAAAAAGACATCTGGACTTATTGAAATGATCGGTGGAGATGCGGATACGCACTCGCAGGGAGCAAAGAATAAGCAGCTTGCTGAGGCACTTCATCAGCGTAAAGAAATTATCGTTGTTACCCTTCAGACATTCCCGTTTGCACTCGATGCGATTGCGACAGATGATATGCTGACCGGTGTAAATTTTGCGGTTCTTATCGATGAGGCACACTCTTCTCAGACCGGGCAGTTTGCAGGAAAAATGAAGGCGGCTTTAAAACTTGCAGCGAAAGAAAAGACAAAAAAGACCGGCGAACCGTATGAAGGCGTTACGGATGAGGAAATGATCCTTGCATACTTCCAGAAAGAACAGAATGACCGCTCATGGCCGGAAAACGTATCTTTCTTTGCTTACACCGCTACACCAAAGCCGGAAACAAAAACACTGTTTGGGCGTGATTCCGAAAAGATTGATCAGAAGACTGGACGACCGATTCCAGAATCTTTTGATCTTTATCCGATGCGGCAGGCGATTGAAGAAGGATATATTCTGGATGTCCTGAAGGGGTATATGCCTTATAAAACAGCTTATCAGCTGAAAGATGAACTCGCTTCCGATAAACTTGTAGATGAGCGTGCTGCAATGCGAACAATTGCCATGTGGGAGTCCCTGCACCCGACAAACGTCATGCAGAAGGCGCAGTTTATCATCGAGCATTTTATGAAGAATGTTTCCAAGATGCTTGGCGGACAGGCAAAGGCAATGATTGTAGCATCTTCACGTCCAGCGGTTATCCGCTATAAGTATGCGATTGAAGCGTATTTACACGCACATCCTGAGTATGATCGGGAACAGGTCGCAGATGCAATCCGCTTTCAGGTTCCGGGAGAACCGCTTGTTGCTTTTTCTGGCAAGGTAAACGGCGCAACAGCAATCATGGATGAAGACGAAAGCACCATCACGGAATTTGATTATTTAAAAGAGAATCCATTCGCAGCCATCCGCAGAGATTACGATTATACGGAAGAGAATTCAAATAATATTGGCTGGCAGAAGGTAGATGTTGCATTCGATAAGCCTGAGAACCGCATTATGATCGTATGTGATAAGTTCCAGACCGGCTTTAATCAGCCAAAGCTCTGCGCTATGTACATTGACAAGTCTCTTTGCAATGATATCGAAATTGTGCAGACCTATTCCCGACTGAACCGCACCTTCTCAGGTAAGGATCATGTGTTTATTGTCGATTTTGTAAATGACCCGGATACCGTTGAAAGAGCGTTTGCAAAGTACGACCACGGTGCAAAGATGGAACACGCTCAGAGGCTTGAGATCGTCTATGACACGAAGAAACGCCTTGATGAGCGGGATCTCTATACTCAGAATGAGATCGATGCATATAAAGTGATTCGCTATAAGTCCATTGATGCTCTCTCTGCATCCATGAAGGATGCTTACCGGAAAAAGCTTTTTATGTCAGTATCTGCTCCAGCTGAAAGATGGAATAACGCTTACAAGGCAAATCATAATGCTTATGCTACATGGTCTGCAAATAAAGAAGAAGCAGAAAGAACGGGTAACAAGGATTTACTTGAAGCAGCCAAAGGACAGCTTGAAATCATTTCTAAAGAACAGGACAGCCTGCTTGATTTTAAGAAGGACTTAAAGAAATACTGTTCCGCATATACCTATATATCTCAGATTGTAGACCTTGGAGAGCCTGATCTTGAGATTTTCTATGGATTTGCGAAGCTTTTTACTGAAGCGCCTTGATGGTACGGCACTTGAAGATATTGATATATCGAGTCTTGTACTTTCCGATTATCGAATCAGTGAGCTTACCCACAAGCCGTCTGATGATGAACCTGTACTTCGTCCAATGGGAGGCGGAGCCGGAACGTCCAAAAAGAAGCGTACAACGCTTAAGGAAGTCATTGCGAAGCTGAATGAGGCATTCGGTGAGAATGTAAGCCCTGTAGATGGTGCAAGAACGGTAAATGCGATCGTTGATTCTGTATCTGCGGATGATGTAAGCCGTATCCAGATCCGCAACTCTACCAACAGCCGTGAAGCAATCATTGCAGACGGCAGACTGGAGAACATCATTAAGGTGGCCGCGTTGTCACTTAAGAATAATGAACTCGGACAGCTCGCAACGCAGATTCTGGATGATCCACAGGCGATCAAGCCGATTGCAGAAATGATTTACGATCTTGTAAATAAAAAAGAAACACTTGGATGTCGAAGAGATCTCTGAGTACGCAAATAACAAGGAGTAAACAGATGGCAGATAATATGGCTTTAATGTTCCTCGGCTTTAAAGATTATGATATCGAAGGCATTGAAGATGTGTATGATAAGGCTAAACATTACAAGCGCGTTTCTCTGACATACAGTGGGGATATCCCTGCTGTATGTCCCGTATGTGGAAATCCTTTATATAAACACGGCAAAAGAACATTACAGGTAAACGACACTCCGTTACAGGGGTGTCCGGTTGTTCTGAATATTGAGATACCTCGTATGCGTTGCCGAAATGAGGGTAATAAGAAGCATATATGGACGCCAGAGCTTTATAATGTCGATGAAAACCATAAAATAACAAGACGTGCGCTTCTTGCCCTTACGGAACATTCCATGAGAACAACATTTGAAGATGCTGCGATTGACTTTTATTAAGCCCGAATACAGTTAAGAACGTATTCGTTGATTTTTTAGAGGATAACCGCAAAAACCTTCGTTTCAAGACCCCTACATTCATTGGTATTGATGAAATAAAGGTAAAAAAGCTTGGTGAACTCACAGTCATTACGGACATCGAGCATCGCACGTTATATGATATTCTTCAAGGACGCAATCAGAAAACCCTGACAGAATATTTTATGAGTCTCAGAGATAGGGAAAAGTGCAATGGGTATGCTCGGACATGTATCGCCCATTTGAAAAATCGATATCAGATGCTATGCCGAATGCAAGATGGGCGACTGACCATTTTCACGTTGTTATGAAGGCAAATGAAGCGGTCGATGCTGTAAGACGTGAAATTCAGAAAGGGATGGCCCGTGTAGATCGTATCAAAACTAAAAAAGGGCTTGCCTATACTTTGAAAACACGGCTTAAAGACCTCGATCCTGAAGACGCAGCTAAAATCAAAGCGGCGCGAAGTAATCCTGAGCTTGCTCCTCTTGCAACAGCCTTTGACCTTAAAGAAGACTTTTTAATATTTATGATGAAAACCCATCATCAAAGGATAATGCAAAGAAGGCATTTAAACAATGGGAGCAATCTATTCCGAAGGATGCGATATACGATAAGTTCCAAGAGCTTGCTGCTACGGTCCATCGCTTTGAAGACCAGATCTTCGCCTACTGGGATTGCCCTATTGCGATTTCTAACGGCTATACGGAATGCACCAACAGACTCATTCGTGAGAATAATCTGCGCGGACGTGGATACTCTTTTGAAGTCTTACGTGCAAGAACTCTATACCGAAAAACAAACCTTCGTGCAATGCTTGAAAATGGTCTTATAGATGTAGGACCAGTCATCCCGGAAGATCAGCCCGTCTTTCATTTTGAAAGTGCCAAGGAGGATGAAGATGAGGATCTTGAGGATGACTATGAGCCATTCCCAAATCCAGAAGAAGAATAATTTTCAACCTGACGATCAAATTTCCACGGTTTACAAAAATAGTAGTTTTCAACCTGAACACTATTTTTTAGGCCGTGGATTTTTTATTCTTATAATTCTCTTTTTCAACCAGTTATTGAGATATCATATATTTCCCACGCGCTGATTTTCAACCACTTATTGCGACCAAACGAACATAAGAAAAGGGTATCAGTATAAGCAGTTTCAACCACTTATTTCGGATACTCGAAATTATTGTAGCCCTGATAGCATCCGGAGGAGGTATTCTCGGATCCCTTGTCGGTGTGATAGCATCGTCGAAGCTTACCACGTATCGGATTCAGCAGCTTGAGAATAAGGTAGAGAAACACAATACAGTAATTGAGCGTACATATAAATTAGAGGAGACCGAGGCAGTGATGCAGGAACAGATCCGGGTGGCAAACCATCGGATCGCAGATTTGGAAAAGCAGATGGAGGGATAAGGTATGCAGATTAAAGATTATGTAAAGCCGGAATTACTTGTGGTAGCAGTAGTGCTGTACTTTATTGGGATGTGGCTGAAGCAGAGCGAGACAGTGAAAGACAAATACATCCCACTCATTAATGGGCTGATTGGCGTTGCGATTTGTGCCATCTATGTGTTCGCTACCTGTGCCTGCGGTAGTGGTCAGGATATCGCGCTGGCGGTTTTCACGGCACTTACACAGGGCGTCCTTGTGGCGGGATTGTCTACGTATGTAAACCAGATTTTTAAGCAGTCAGGAAAAGAAGAGTAGAAGAAGGTGATCCGACTATCTCCCGCGGCAGTTCGAGGCATGGCTGCCGTTGCGGCATCGCAACAATAGGGGAAAATCGACGAAAGCCGATAGTAGGAATAAAAACCCCCAAGGAGTCGCGATCCTTGGGGGTTTTGTCGTTGCCTGTGATGGACAACTACTATCTCTTAGCCTATCGGCATTATAGCATATGCGAAAATTCTTTGCAAGATACCCCGGAAAACAAAATGTCATATTTTTTCATATCATAAAGAAAAGAGGACAAATCTATGAGAGATATCACATTATGCCATCCGCGTCTCCAGGCGCTGACTGCGCAGCTCGTTGATAAGTGTGTCGGTGCAGGTTTGCCGATTAAAATCGGGGAATCTTTCCGGAGCGTCGCCGAACAGGACGCTTTGTATGCACAAGGGCGGACTCAGCCTGGCAGCATTGTCACGAATGCTAGGGGCAGCAGCTATAGCAGCCAGCACCAATGGGGCATTGCAGCGGATTTCTACCGGGCAGATGGAAAAGGCGCCTATAATGAGTCTGGAGATTATTTTAAGAAAGTCGGAGAGCTTGCCAAAAATCTGGGGCTTGGATGGGGCGGCGATTGGAAAAGCATCGTAGACAAGCCACACGTATATTTGCCGGATTGGGGCAGCGGTACTGAGATTTTGAAACAGAAATATGGGACATTTGAGGCGTTTAAAAAGACCTGGGCGGCGGAGAACAGCACGGTACCAGAACAGTCAAAAACGGTGATCACCGATCTTAAAGAAATTAAGAGCGGCATACGCGGGTTGAGAGTCACTGCGTCCTCACTTATCATACGAACAACTCCAAAGGTACAGACACAGGCAAGCGCTACACCAAGGATCAGCGTGTGCAGCCAATTAATAAATGCTTTGCCGACGGCGATCCGTGGATCCAGACTGCGGACGGCTGGGTGTCTGGTAAAGTACCTTACTGGCTGGGTGTGCCAGGACGGGCGCTGGTGGTATCTGCTGAGTGGGTACACCTACCGGCACGATGCAGTCTGCCAGATTGACGGACAGGCGTATGCGTTTGATTCGGATGGCTGGATGATTACCGCAGATCGGATAGCAGAGGACGGACATATACGATAAAATATGATAGAAAAACACAATATAAGCGCATAATAAGGGGCTGTCATTCCTTGAAAATAAAGGAAAAACAGCCCTTTTTTTCGTGTGATATTTCCCCAGAAAAAAGGGGTTCTTTATACTGAAATATGCTTTCGTGGTAGATGCTCCAAAAACACCAGAAACCCTTGTAAATAAAGGAAAAATCCAGCATTTACAAGGGTTTCCGCATCCATCAAAACAGCAGATAACGGGAATCGAACCCGCCTTTCCAGCTTGGGAAGCTAGCGTTCTACCGATGAACCATATCTGCAAATATATACTAAGTATACTGTTTTTTCTGAAAAAGTCAAGAAATTTATCTTGCCAAAAAGGGAGGAAAGTTACTGTACACGGGTAGGCACTTTTGGGATCGAAAGAGACAAATATATTCAAAACACCCACAAAATGCCCTCTTAACACAATTTATATTTCAAAAACTCGCAGAAGGTGTTATAATAATTCCGTATGGATTAGGGCGCGGTTTTCAGGCACCCTTTTTCCGTCATAGGAAAGTGTTAAGGCACATTTTTTATTTTGTATATAAAATAGAGATTTTCTGTATCGGTATGGCGGATAAACAGAAAATAACGGAGGAAACTATGGATATAATCATTATCGGATGCGGCAAGGTTGGTACGACGCTGGCGGAGCAGCTTGTCCGGGAGGATTACAATGTGGTGATGATCGATACGTCTGCGGAGCGGATGCAGCGGGTGTCAGATGATATCGATGCGATCAAGCTGGTGGGAAATGGTGCCAGCATTTCCATGCAGATCGAGGCAGGTGTGCAGACGGCGGACATGCTGATTGCCGTGACAGGGTCGGATGAGATGAATCTTCTCTGCTGCCTGATTGCGAGAAAAGTGGGGCATTGCCACACGATTGCGCGTGTGCGGAATCCGATTTACAGCAACGAGCTTACCTTTATCAAGCAGCAGCTGGGAATTTCCATGATTATCAACCCGGAATATGCGGCGGCGACGGAGATTTCGAGAATTCTGCGCTTTCCGTCAGCGATCAAGATCGATCCATTTGCCAAGGGAAAGGTAGAGCTTCTGAAATTTAAGGTAAAACCGGAGTTTAAGCTGGACGGGCTTTCGGTCATGGATATTGACAGCCAATTCCGCTGCGATGTCCTGATCGGCGGTGTTGAGCGCGGCGATGAGGTGGCGATCCCGGATGGTAAATTTGTGATTAAAAAACGGGGATATGGTGTCGATTATCGCCTCCCCGGCAAATTCGGCAGAATTTTTCCGCAAGATCGGCATCCAGACAAACCAGGTCAGAAATACGCTGATTGTCGGAGGCGGAACGATTGCTTATTATCTGGCGAAACTTTTGGCGGCGATGAAGATCCGGGTTAAAATTGTGGAGAAAGATAAAGCGCGCTGCGAGGTTCTGACAGAGCTTCTGGACGATGCGTTGATCCTCAACGGCGACGGAACGGATCGGCAGCTTCTTCTGGAAGAGGGGCTGATGACGGCGGAGGCATTTGTCACCCTGACGAATATGGATGAGGAAAATGTCTTCCTTGCGCTGTATGCGAAGGAAAATTCCAGCGCGAAGCTGGTGACGAAGGTTAACCGGATCGCCTTTGACGAGCTGATCAGCAAGCTGGACCTGGGAAGTCTGATTTATCCGAAATACATCACGGCGGACTACATTTTACAGTATGTGCGCGCGATGCAGAATACGATCGGCAGCAATGTGGAGACGTTGTATCATATTCTCGACGGTCGGGCGGAGGCGCTGGAGTTTGTGATCCGCGAGGAGTCGGAAGTGACGGGCATTCCGCTGATGAATTTGAATCTCAAGAGCAACCTGCTGATCGGATGCATCAACCGCAGCGGCAATATCAAGATCGCGCGTGGACAGGACTGCATCCAGCAGGGCGATACAGTGATTGTCCTGACGAGCCAGAAAGGTCTGCGGGATATCCGTGACATCCTGAGAAAGTAGGCGGCATAGATGAATTATTCGATTGTATTTTATATCATAGGCTGGATCCTGAATTTTGAGGCGGTATTTTTATGGCGCTTCCGACGGCTGTGGCACTGATTTACCGTGAGTCGGAGGTATGGTGCTTTCTGGCAACGATGGCAGTATGCCTGATGGTTGGTCTAAGCTGGGTTTTACTCAGTGTGATGGGAGCAGCGCCGTTTGTATTAAGCGGCTATATTCCGAATCCGATCGACGCCCTGTTTGAGACGGTATCGGGCTTTACGACGACCGGTGCAAGTATTCTGAGCAGTGTGGAGCAGCTGCCGAACTGCTTATTATTCTGGCGGAGTTTTACGCACTGGATTGGCGGTATGGGCGTTCTGGTATTCCCTTCTGAGTCCTGCCGATGGTGGGCGGTTCCCATATGAATTTGATGAAGGCGGAAAGCCCGGGACCGATCGTCGGAGCCGTCTCTTGTTCCGAAGGTCCAGATGACGGCGACTGCTGGCTTTTATACCAGATTTACTTTGGGAATGACGATCCTCGAGGCTGTGATTCTGATTTTTGGGAAAAATGCCGATTTTCGACGCCATCACGATCACGGTCGGAACAGCAGGAACACGGGTGGTTTTGCAATCGGAATGATAGTCTGGCGAGCTACACGGCATTTCAGAAAAATGTCGTGACGGTGTTTATGATTCTGTTCGGTGTGAATTTTAACTTTTACCTTCTTTCCTTCTGATGCGAAAAATCAGGACAGGCCTTTAAAATGCAGGAGGTGCGGGCATATTTTCTAATCATTGCATCCGCGGTTGGCATCATTACAGTCAATACGGTATCTCTGCGGCAATGACTGCAGGCATTCAGGATGCGGCATTCAGGTCGGTTCGGTTATCACGACGACCGGTTATGCCACGGTGGATTTTGATAAATGGCCGCAGCTTTCAAAGAACGATTATGGTACTTTTGATGTTTATCGGCGCCTGCGCGGGCAGTACAGGCGGCAGTATCAAGGTGTCGCGCGTCTTGATTCGCTTAAATCGACAAAAAGGAACTGAAGCAGTACCTGCATCCAGAGTGCAGTGGAGAAGATCAAAATGGATGGAAAGATGTAGAGCATGAGGTTGTGCGCTCGACGAAGTGTTTATGGTTGCGTATGTGCTCATTTTTGCGGTATCTGTTCTACTGATTTCTTGGATGAATTTCTGGTCGGATGAAAACGATTTTTCACTCAAAAGTGGTTTTAATTTGATATGCTGGCGGTCTGTCGCAGGGAAACCTGGAAACGGTTTAATAATATCGGACCGGGTCTGGGGGTGTCTGGGACTGGCAGAGACAATTGATTTGTTCTGCGGCAAAGATTTCCTGATTTTTTATATCGGATTCGATCGATCCGAAGAAATATAACCTGAAAAAAGGTGTATGCGGTTGAAAAATGGCTTTTGCGATTGATACGCTGTCGCTGTTTGGCATGGCGTTTCATCTGGGCGGCGGTACGGGCGATCTGGTGCTGGCGGACGCTGGTGACACTGTTCGCACATGTGTATGTGTTTAAGAGCCGGAACTTCCGGGTGTAAGTAGATAAAAGTGGGCGTGATGTGTCTGGCATGCGCCCATTTTTGGCTTTCTTCCCCTTCCGTTATTAAGAACTCTAAGAATACGAACTCTAAGAATACGCTAAAAATCGGGGCAACAGGATTTGAACCTGCGACCTCTCGGCCCCCAGCCGAGCGCGCTACCAAGCTACGCCATACCCCGAAAATAAATCATAGCTGCACTTTGCCAAATTTTCAGCTGACATATACCGCCATTTGTTGAAGTATTATATGCGTATCATTATATCAAAATTACATCAAAAATCAACTATGACTTCTAAATTTTCGCTGCCGCATGTTTGTTTTTTGATGTAATTTTGATGGTTGAGTGGAATTTACGAATCAATGGAATGGATCAATAGAATGAATATTTTCCCAATATTGACTCCAAATTTGAAAAATGGTATGATGAAAACGTGGATAATTAAAAGAAAAGGTCATAGCAGAGTCTTCGGCTGTGACCTTTTGTAGTAACCAACCCCAAGGAGAACATCATGATAAGTTTTGACCTAGACATGACCCTCTTAGACCACCGGACGGATCATCAGATCACACCGAGTGCGCTGGAGGCGATTGAAAAGCTGCGCCCGAAGTACAAGATTGTGCTGGCAACGGGGCGCGATATGGATAATTATTACAGTACATCGTACCGGGACATCGTCCGTCCAGATGCGATTGTACATATGAACGGGACGAAGATCACAGTGGGAGATAAGCTGCTGTTTGAGCACATCTTTGATCCGAAACTCTTACGCCGGGTGCTGAGTTTCTGCGATGAAAAGGGCTTCGGAATCGGCATGACGGTGGGGGATGAAGATTACTATATCCATCCGGAGATCATTGCGGCTAATGATATCCGCTTCTGGGAAGCTGCGGGCGGCAGTTCCAGGATCCGTGGAAGATGCTCACGATGCCGGTCCGGACACTGGCGTTTGTCGGCAGCCGTGAACAGGTGAAGGAGATGGAACGGGAATTTCCGACCCTGAAATTGCCGATGTTTGCGAGCGGACATGGCGCGGATGTGGTCGAGAAAGGCAATTCCAAGGCGGACGGACTCCGCAGGCTGGCGGTGTATTTTGGAGAAAAAGAAGATCTCTCCGATACAGTGGCATTTGGCGACAGCATGAATGATATTGAGGTTGTGCAGGAAGCCGGCATCGGCGTGGCGATGGGAAATGCAGTGGATGCGCTTAAAAAAGTAGCCGATTACGTGACGGCACCGATCGGGGAAGATGGAATTTATAAAGCGTGCGAACACCTTCATTTATTTTAAAGAAGTTATTTTCCTATTTTACCTGTTCCCATTTTCCTATATAAATGATATAATAGCTACCAAACGGTTATTGTCCACAGGTGAGTTTCTTTGAGTAGAAATTCCATGCAGTACAATAACAAGAAATGACTTAAAAGGCGCGTGCCTGCAAGCTTTGATTAAAAGGGTGAACTGCGGCTGCAGAAATCGGCGGTGCGGCAGGGAACCGGACACGCACCGGGAAAAAGAGAGGATGTAACAGATGGAACATTTAATTACCCGGCTGGTTATAAACCGGTATTGGATTTGAGAGAAACACAGGTTGCTATCAAGGAAATCAAGGACTTTTTTCAGAGAGAACTGGCAAAACAGCTCAATCTGACCCGTGTGTCCGCACCGCTTTTTGTACTGCCGGAATCTGGTCTGAACGATAACTTAAACGGCGTAGAGCGCCCGGTATCCTTTGGAATTCTGGAGCAGAAAGATCGGAAGGCTGAGATTGTACATTTCTCGCCAAATGGAAACGTCAGGCATTAAAAGAGTACGGATTTCAGGAAGGTGAAGGCCTTTACACCGACATGAGCGCGATCCGTCGTGATGAGGATACAGACAACATCCATTCCATTTATGTGGATCAGTGGGACTGGGAGAAGATCATCAGTAAAAAAAGATCGTACCCGTGAGACACTGGAATCCATTGTCCGTTCGGTTTACAAGGCACTGAAAGTGACCGAGGACTATATGGCATATGAGTATGAGTACATTGGACGTTATCTTCCGGAAAATATCACATTTGTGACGACCCAGGAGCTGGAAGATATGTATCCGGATTGCACACCGAAGGAGCGCGAGTACAAGATTGCGAAGCTGCACGGTGCGGTATTTATTGAGCAGATTGGTGACAAGATGAAATCCGGTGAGAAGCACGATGGTCGTGCCCCGGACTATGATGACTGGAAATTAAACGGCGATATTCTGGTATATTATCCAGTTCTGGATATCGGACTGGAGCTTTCTTCCATGGGTATCCGTGTTGATGAGGATTCCCTGAAAGAGCAGCTGGTAAAAGCGGGATGTGAGGAACGCGCGGAGCTGCCATTCCAGAAAGCAGTTCTGGAGGGAGAGCTTCCGTATACAGTCGGCGGCGGCATCGGTCAGTCCCGTATCTGTATGTTCTTCCTGCGGAAAGCACATATCGGAGAGGTGCAGGCGTCGATCTGGCCGGACGGTGTGCGCGCAGAGGCAGAGGCTCACAACATTCATCTGCTGTAAAAATAAAATTGATGAAAAGCTGCCCGGGAAAGTGATTTTCTGCGGCAGTTTTTGTGTAATAAGAAATTCATTAGAATTCCCTATTACACAAAAAGGCATATTCTTTTTATGTAATGGGAAGCCCATAGAATGAGAGGATAGGATATTTATATGGCGGATCATATCTATGATTTAATTATTATCGGTGCGGGACCGGCGGATATACGGCAGCGCTGCGTGCGGCGGCGATGGGGATGGATGCAGTCCTGATCGAGAAAAAAGCGCTGGGCGGCTCATGCGTCAATACCGGCTGTATTCCTGCCAAGGCGCTTCTGCAGGCGACGGCAGTCTATCGGGATATGTTGAAAGCATTCCGGTTTGGCATCGTGGCGGAGAAAGTCAGCTTTGACTGGCGGCAGATGCAGATTTATAAAAATGAGTCCGTGGAATCATTCCGCTCAATGATTCAGGGAATGTTAGAAAAAGCGGAGGTGGAGATGATTCACGGCGATGCGCGCCTGCATGCGGATAATGTGGTGCGTGTGACGACCTCCAAAGGCGCATTGACGCTGAAAGGAAAAAATGTGATTCTGGCAACCGGTTCCAGCCCTGTGATTCCGGATATCCGGGAATTGATCTGCCGCAGGTTATGACAAGTCGTGATATTCTGCGGATGGATGACTGGAATTTTGACTGTCTGACGGTCATCGGCGGCGGTGTCATCGGTATGGAGATCGCGACGATCTTCGCGGCGCTCGGTTCCCGCGTGACGCTTTTGGAGCAGGCAAACCGTCTGCTGGAGTCGATGGATCCGATGATTTCCGAGCAGATGGAAGCGAATCTGCGTTCTAAAGGTATTGAAGTCCACTGCAATGTACAGGTCATGGAGATCAAGGATCGCGGCAACGACACGGTGTCGGTCAATTACCGTTGTGAGCGCGGCTGGAAGGAAAGCCCGGCGGACCGCGTGCTGGTGGCGGTCGGCAGACGCCCGAATATGTCGAAGGTTCTGGCGGACGATTGTCAGGTACAGCTGGAAAATGGGCGTCCGCTCATCAAGGGAACCTACCGCACGACGCAGGAAAATGTCTATGCGATCGGCGATACCGTGGCGCGGAAACGTCTTGCCCATGTGGCAGCGTCCCATGCGGCTTATCTGGTCGAAAACCTGGCGGGACGCGGACACCGGATGCAGCTTTCGGTCGTGCCGAACGGTATGTATGTCGTGCTTCCGGTTGTGCCGACCTGTATTTATACGGAGCCGGAAATTGCGGCGGTTGGATTTACGGAAAATGACGCCCGCCTTTATAATATGAAGATCAAGTGCGGTGTGGCATATATGACGGAAAATGGAAAAGCGCTTCTGGCGAGAAACAGCCGCGGTTTTGTGCGCCTGATTTTTGAGGCGTATACCAACACGCTGATCGGGGCGCCGATCATGTGTGTGCGCGTGCGACGGACATGATCGGAGAGCTGGCAACGGCGATCGCCAACGGTCTTACGGCATATCAGCTCTCGACGGCGATGCGTGCGCATCCGACGTACAGTGAGGCGATCACGGAGGCGATCAAAGATGCGTTGAAAAATGGATAATAGAGAAACAACAGGAGGCAGAAAAATGGGACGTGAGGTTCGGGCGAGAATTGAACAGCTTCGCGAGAAGATGGCGGAGCGTGGAATGGACGCATATCTGATTCCGACATCAGTTTCCATGGCTCGGAATATGTGAGCGGGTATTTCAAATGCCGGAAATATATGACAGGCTTTACCGGTTCGGCGGGAACGGCGGTCATTACGATGGAGGACGCAGGTCTCTGGACGGATGGCAGATATTTTGTGCAGGCGGCAGCAGAGCTTTCCGGCAGCGGGGTGGAACTTTACCGCTCCGGTCAGGAGGGCGTGCCGACGACGCTGGAATTTTTGAAAAACATATGCCGGAACAGGGTGTCCTGGGTTTTGACGGCAGAGTGGTCGATACGGCAGAGGGCGAGCGCATCGCGAAAGCACTGTCTGGGAAAAAGGTACGCATTTCGGAGGGTGAGGATTTGGTTGGAAGCATCTGGGACGACCGCCCGGCGCTTCCGATGAACCCGGTCTGGATTCTGGAAGAGAAGTATGCGGGAAAACCGGCGGAGGAGAAGATTGCAGATCTGCGCGGGGAGATGAAAAAGCGTCAGGCGACGGTGCATCTGCTGACGAGTCTTGATGATATCGCGTGGCTTTTAAATATCCGGGGTGATGACATTGTACATACGCCGGTTGTATTGTCCTACTTGATTGTGACAAAACAGGAATTATTCCTCTTTATTCATGAGAAGACGCTGAACGAAGAAGTACGTGCCTATCTGCATGAACTGGGCGTTCGGATCATGCCATATGAGGCGGTATACCAGATTGCATCCGCATTCCGCTATGAGCGAGTTTTATTGGAAAAGCCGAAGATCAATTACCGTCTGTTCCGGTGCCTGGATGCGAGCGTGAAAGTGATCGAGGCGATGAATCCGACGGCAGCGGCCAAAGCAGTCAAAAATTCAGTGGAACAGGAAAATATGCGCCGTGTGCATGTGCAGGACGGTCTGGTATTGACCCGTTTCCTGCGCTGGGTGAAGGAACATGCAGGCGAAAAGGACTGGACGAGTGGACCGCAGGGGAATATCTGGATAAGCTGCGCCTGGAACAAAAAAACTGCCTGGATATGAGCTTTACGACGATCTCTGCGTGGGGACCGAACGCGGCGATGTGCCATTATACGGCGTCTGAGACAGAGAAGAGTGGTGTACCGAAGAAGGGGTTGTATCTGGTCGATTCCGGCGGACAGTATTATGAGGGAACGACGGATGTGACGCGTACCATCGCGGTCGGACCGATCACGCAGGAAGAAAAACGCTGCTGTACGCTGGTGGCGTGCTCGATGCTGCGTCTGCTGGATGCGAAGTTTATGTATGGCTGCCGCGGTATCAATCTGGACTATATTGCGCGCGAACTCCTGTGGAAAAACGGCATGGATTTCAATCACGGAACAGGGCATGGCGTCGGCTATCTGGGCTGTGTGCATGAGCGCCCGAATTCCATCCGATGGAGGCTGCTCACATCGCCTGCTGAAAATGCGGTTCTGGAGGAAGGTATGGTTACCTCTGATGAGCCGGGTCTTTATCTGGAAGGAAAATTTGGCATCCGGACGGAGAATCTGATGCTCTGTGTGAAGGATGTGAAGAATGAATTTGGTCAGTTCATGAAATTTGAAAATCTGACCTGGGTTCCGATCGATCTGGACACGATCGACGTATCGCTGATGGAAGCGCGCGACCGCGGGCTTTGAACGCGTACCATAAGGGCGTGTATGAGAAGCTGTCTCCGTATATGACGGAGGAAGAGAAGGTGTGGCTGGCAGAGGCGACGAGAGCGATTTAGAGGAGAAAAATAAGGAAGATACGGCAGCAAAACATTAAAAATCAGATAAAAACCGTCATAGATAAAAGATGCTGGATATAAACTGTAAATGACCATGTAAAATAAATGCGAGGCTGGATGCATGCGCTATCATTCTTTCGACCGTGTCCGAATTTGTGAGACAACCGGAATGCAGGATGGCTATCTGCGGATCGATGTGGTAAACAGTGAAAATAATTTCCCAATTGAGGAGCAGAGGTTTCGGTCAGTTATGGCGATTCCGGACAGACGCAGGAAGTGCTTAGAACCAATTTATCCGGGCAGACGGAGGAGATTGCGGTAGCAGCGCCTCCTGTGTCGCTTTCACTGGAAGAACAGAACCGGGGGAAAAGCCGTATGCGGATTATACGGTGGAAGTGCGGGCAGCGGGCTATGAGCCGGTAAAGGTAAAGGGAACGGAGGTGCTGGCGGGCGTGACGGCAGTCCAGCCGATCCGGATGATTCCGCTTCCGGATCAGACCGGAGCAGAGGAGAATATACAGATTCCGGATCATACCCTATATGGTTCCTATCCGCCCAAGATTGCCGAAGATGAGGTAAAACCGGTGCAGGAGAGCGGCGAGATCGTGCTGAGCCGCGTGGTGGTACCGCAGACGATCGTCGTGCATGACGGCGTACCGACCAATGCCTCCGCAAAAAGATTACTATGTGGCATACCGGGATTATATCAAAAACGTGGCGTCGAGCGAGATCTACGCGACCTGGCCGCGTAGCACGATCGTCGCCAATGTGCTTGCGATCATGTCATTTACACTGAACCGGGTGTATACGGAGTGGTATCGGAACCAGGGCTACGATTTTACAATCACTTCCTCGACGGCATTCGATCACAAGTGGATTTACGGGCGTGATATTTTCGAGCCGATCTCAGAGGTGGTGGACGACATTTTTGACAACTATCTGTCCCGCCCCGGTGTGCGGCAGCCGATTCTGACACAGTACTGCGACGGGCGGCGGGTGTCCTGCCCGGGCTGGATGACCCAGTGGGGTTCGTGCAGTCTGGGAGAACAGGGATACAGCGCGATCGAGATATTGCGGCGCTTCTATGGAAATAGTATTTACATCAACACTGCGGAACAGATATCAGGAATCCCGATCTCTATCCGGGGAACCGCTTAAGGTGGGGTCCAGCGGCGATAAGGTGCGGCAGCTGCAGCAGCAGCTTGACGCGGTGGCGACTGTGTATACAGCGATCCCGCGGGTTACGCCGGACGGGATCTACGGACCCGGAACGGAGGCGTCCGTACGGGCGTTCCAGTCGGTGTTTGGACTTCCGCAGACGGGCGTGGTCGATTTTGCTACCTGGTACAAGATTTCTCATATCTATGTGGGGATCTCGCGGATTGCGGAGCTGAATTGAGTTGGAAATGGGATTTGCGGGAGAAGAATAACGAAAAGACATATGAATTCCTATAGGTGAAATATCTGTGAGTAGGATGCATACAGGAAACAGAGACAAAGAACATAAGAGGGGGGTGGATTGGATGAAAGATACCAGACGGGAAGAGGGAGTCAGACAAACCGGGGAGACTGGCCGGGCAAATGCGATCACAGAGGGAGTGATCTGGAAACAGCTTCTGCTATTTTTTTCTTCCGATTTTATTTGGAACTTTTTTCAGCAGCTCTATAATACGGCAGATGCGGTGGTAGTAGGCCGTTTTGTCGGAAAGGAAGCGCTGGCGGCGGTCGGCGGAAGCACATCGATGCTTACGAACCTGCTGGTTGGCTTTTTGTAGGACTTTCTTCGGGTGCGACAGTTATCATCGCCCAGTTTTACGGGGCGGGACGCGGTCAGCGGGTCAGCGAAGGCAGTCCACACGGCGATTGCCTTTTCGCTGTTGTGCGGTATCCTCATGACGGTTGGCGGACTCCTTTTTTCCGACACGGCGCTTCGCCTGATGGGGACGCCGGAGGATATCATGGACAATGCAAGCGGGTATTTGCACATTTATTTTGTCGGAATCACGGCGAACCTCTTATATAATATGGGTGCCGGAATCCTGCGGGCAATCGGTGATTCCAAAAGACCGTTCTATTTCCTTGTGATCGCTGTTTTACAAACATTGCGCTCGATCTGTTGTTTGTAGTAGGACTTCGGATGGGCGTGCGTGGTGCGGCGGTGGCGACGATCCTTTCCCAGGTGGTCAACGCGTGTCTGGTATTGGGAACGCTGATGCGTGCGGATGGCTCGTACCGGTTTGAGATCCGGAAAACGCGGATCACACCGGTGATTCTGGTGCGGATCATCCGGATTGGGTTTCCGGCTGGACTCAGTCGGTTATGTATTCCTTTTCCAACCTCGTGATCCAGAGCAGCGTCAATGCACTGGGAACAGACACGGTGGCGGCGTGGGCTGCATATGGAAAGATCGACAGCACTTACTGGATGATCATTAATGCGCTGGGGATCTCCATCACGACCTTTGTCGGACAAAATTACGGCGCGGGGCGGCTGGACCGTGTGAAACGCAGCGTGTACGTCTGCCTGGGAATTTCCTGTATTATCACGGTGGGGCTGGGCACGATCCTGTATCTGACGGGCGGCTATATTTATCTGTTGTTCACAACGGATGCGGAGGTAATCGCGATCGGCATGAAGATTCTTCACTTCCTGGTGCCGGCATTTGTGACATACCTCTGTATTGAGATTTATTCCGGCGCACTGCGCGGTGTGGGAGACTGCTGGATTCCGATGATTATGACGGCGCTGGGCGTGTGCGTCCTGCGGGTTGTCTGGATCCTGATCGCTGTTCCGATCCGCCCGGATATCCTGACAGTGGTATTCAGCTATCCGCTGACCTGGACGATCACAACGGTTCTCTTTAATATTTATTATTATTTTTTCAGTGCGCTGAAAAAATGGAATGTGCCGCTTCCGTGGAAGAAAAAAAAAAAGGCGGGAGCTTCATAACTTGTAAATGGGTTTGAAAATAATTGACAAAATGGGTTGGTACTGGACTTTTTTCAGAAAGCATCGGTATTTTCGGCGCTGCAGGTGTATCTGGACTTTATCAACCTGTTTTGTATATTATCCGCCTGATGAACTGGAATCGGAAATAGGAAAAAATCTTTCAGGAGAACAGAAGTTCCTTTGCTAGAATAAAGATAAGTGGAATTTTGCGGAAAACTGAATATGCAAAAATGAAATGCCGGAACGGGGGAAAGCTTTGTTCCGGCATTATTGTGTTTTTTCTGCTTGAAAATCCTGTTTTTGGCGTGGACGGCTTCATTCTTTTAGCAGAAAGGGAAGCATTCTGTAATAAATTTGACAGATTTTATTTAAAGTTTCTCTATTGAAGTGGATGGGAGTATCTGTTAAACTAGGTCATAATAGGAAAAGTTTTGCTGTTGGTTACACAGCGTGTAGATGAACCATATTTGTTTCGCATATGCCCCACCGGATCAGGCGGGGAAATGTATATAAATGGTGAACAGACAACAGGGATAAAGGATAATCAAAGGAGGTTTTTTGGCATGAATCGGAATAGAGTGAACAAAAAGGATGGGGGCGCGCGTGTGCTTTCACGGGCAGCGGCTGGCATGCTGGCAGCAGCGCTGTGCTTTCAGCCGATGACAGCGCTGGCAGGACCGGCGGGAGATTCTTTCTTACATCGTCATCCTCGAATGCGGGGCCGGGCGGCGGTTCGGGCAGCTCAATTCGGGAAGTACAGGCAGCTCTGGCGGTTCGACTTCTGTTTCTAATGGGAGTGTGAGCGCGGTCACATCGGGGCTTGGCGTGTACCGGGTGACGGAGAATGAGGGGATCGGTGCGATTGCGCGCGGCGTGGATGTATCTTACTGGCAGCAGAATGTAAATTGGAGCCAGGTGGCATCGGATAATGTACAGTTTGCGATGCTGGCAACCCGGTTCCGCGGTAATGTGGATCCGTTTTTCGCTATGAACGCGGCAAATGCAGCCAGGCAGGGCTGCGGCTGGGCGCGTACATTTATTCGTATGCGACTTCGGTCGAAATGGCGCAGCAGGAGGCGGATTTTGTCCTGAATCTTATCAAGGATTATCCTATCTCCTTCCCGGTTGTCTTTGATGCCGAGGATGCTAATACGCTGGGAACCCTGACGCAGTCTCAGGTCAGCGACGTGATCAACGCGTTCTGTAAGCGGATTCAGGATGCAGGATATTATCCGATGGTCTATGCAAATGAATACTGGATTGCCAATAAGATCGATATGTCGAAGATTTCGTATGATATATGGGTGGCAAAATACCAGCAGAAGTATACATATTCAAAGACCTCGATGTGGCAGGCGTCCAACACCGGTTCGGTCAAGGGCGTGAACGGCAATGTGGATATTGATTATCTGTATAAAGATTATACGCAGATCATTCCGGGCAATACCTGGCGGACGATCGCGGGGAACCGTTACTATTATCAGAACCATGTGATGCAGAAAGCGGCGTGGATCAACGATGGTCAGAATTGGTACTATATGAATGCGGCGGGCAATCCGTCCACAGGATGGCTGGAGCTTTCGGGCAAAAAGTATTATTTGGAGGCGGACGGTCATATGATTACCGGCTGGAAGACGCTGGACGGCGGCTGGCGTTACTTTGACGCATCCGGCGAACAGGCGACGGGCTGGCGTGCGGTCGATGGAAGCTGGTATTTCATGGCGGACAATGGTTTGATGCAGACCGGCTGGCTGGAGACGGGCGGCAAGAAATATTATCTGAACGCATCCGGCGCGATGCAGGCGGGCTGGCAGAACCTGGGCGGAAGCTGGTATTACTTTGACGGCTCCGGCGCCATGACGACGGGCTGGCAGGCAGTCGGCGGAAAGTGGTATTACATGAATGAGTCCGGCGTGATGCAGACCGGCTGGCTGGATCTTGGCGGTAAGAAATATTACCTGGATGCCAGCGGCGCGATGTACGCAGGTGTTACGTTCGAGATGGATGGAAATACCTGGCAGGCAGCGGCAGACGGAAGCTGCACGGTAGTTCTGCCGGAGGAGAATGCGGCGGGAAATGGCGGTTCGACGGATGGACAGACTCCGACAACCGGAAGCCAGTCACCGGTGCAGCCGTCCGGTCCGGCAGGGGTATAATATAAATATGATTTGAACCAGTACCCAGATATTGGAGCTGATTCAGTTAAAAAATGAAAAAGTAAACAAATTCGAACGGAAATAACTTGCTTTTTGCCGACCTCATTATACAATGTTAAACAGGCAAAAAAATGGACTTGCTTTATGGGATGGAGGAAAACAGCATAAGTAATCTGGCATAACATGACGTTTCAAACTGCTATATCAACTGTATGTGCAAGATAAGCTGCGGCTGTTCCGGTGCGGATTTGACGAAAGATGCGAGGCTCTTCTGGCTGCAAATTAGGAAGAGCCTCGGTATGCGTTATATCGGCAAAAAAGCGCAGAATCGGGATGGCGGGCACAGAAGTAGTGAAAGCAGGGGGGCGTTTGTCAGCAGGAAACTGTGAAAGCAGTGGTTCGCAGGCAGGCAGCTACGCGGAGACGCAGGCAGGGAAAGGTCGGAGAATGCAGATTCCGGATTTAGTACTGCATGGAAGCAGCGTGTTTTTACATATTGTATAATGATTATATAATCAGAACCGTCGGCGGAGTTGTAGTGCTAAAAAAGGGATGTCAGTGCGGCTGGCTGCCGGAATCATTTCCGGAAACAGGGATGAGGGCAGTGTTTGTCATCAGTCAGGCACCGGACAGCGCTTATGTGAGAATCGAATAACAAGTCAGTGGTACAGATGTTTATGTATGCATGGCTATTAAAGTCGGATTCGCATAGACGGAAGTGCATGCCATTTATGTATGCAGAGGAGATTGTACAATCCTCTGCTGCCGCAGCGTGTCAGATGGAGAATTCCCGGAGTGGATGACAAGCTCTGGAAATTTTGCAAAAACACCTGCAAACACAGATAGGTGGGAAGTATCACGGATGGCGCCATGAAAGAAACATGGATGCTGTCAGGATATGATTCACGAAGAAAGAGGGACGTCCGTCAAAGCATGGAACGATCTAATTACGAGGTGACACATTTATGAAACAGAATATGAAAAGAATGCTGCTTGTACTTTGCATGGCAGTCTGCTTTTTCGCTCTGTCCGCCTGTGGTAGCGCTTCTGAAGAAGCGGTAGAGCCGATTTCTCCGGAGATCGAGCAGACCATGAGCGATGGCGCTAAGAGCTATCTGGAGCAGTTCGCCAGCTACAGTGACGAAGATCTGGCAGCACAGCTGAAACAGGCTGAAGCAGAAAAACACAGTCATTGAGTCTGCAATTTCTTCCTGGACCAGTTCTAAGGACGATTTAGGCAAGATGGGTGAGATTCAGAGCGTGACCGTAGAGCGCGCCGATGATGACAGCTACACAGCAGTTGTTCAGGCTTCCTTTGAGAAGAGAAACTTGACTTTCTCCTGACCGCTGAGGAGAGCGTAAGCAGCTACGGCGGTACTTCTCTGGTACCGACCGAGTTATCCTTTGTTGTAAACTACAGCTTCGGTGAGAAGATGGAGAAGGCAGCATTAAATACCCTGATGGGAATGGGAACCGTATTCGTGGTTCTGATTTTCATCAGCGAGTTTAATTATCAGCAGCTTCAAGAAGGTTAACGAGATTGAGGCAAATGTAAAGGCTAAAAAAGCAGGAGCAGAGGCACCGGCAGCAGCACCGGCACCTGTACAGACTGCAGCACCGGCAGCAGCGCCGGCACGTACCGCAGCACCAGCAGCAGGCAATGCGGCAAACGATGGAGAACTGGTAGCAGTTATCACTGCAGCGATCGCAGCAGCAACCGGCGTACCGGCAGACAGCGTAAATATCCGCTCCATTACACGTAAATAATCATCGATAAAATCTGGAGGAATTTAAAATGAAGAATTATACTATCACCGTAAATGGTACAGCATATCAGGTAACCGTAGAAGAAGGATTTGCAGGCGCAGCAGCTCCGGCTCCAGCAGCAGCAGCACCGGCAGCTGCTCCGGCTCCAGCAGCAGCACCGGCAGCAGGCGGCGTAACCATCACATCCCCGATGCCAGGTAAGATCCGGTATTAAGGCAGCAGCTGGCACAGCTGTAAAACGTGGTCAGGTTATCCTGCTTCTGGAAGCTATGAAGATGGAGAACGAGATCGTAGCTCCTCAGGACGGTACCGTTGCCAGTGTTAATGTTGCAGTAGGCGATATGGTAGAACCGGGCGCAGTTCTTGCTACATTAAACTAATCTAATTTTTATAAAACTGGCTGAAAAAATACGGGATATGTTATTCCGTTTGGAGGAATTAATATGGAATATATAACAACTACATTGTCCAATCTTCTTCAGCAGACCGCATTCTTCAATCTGACCTTTGGAAACATCGTTATGATTTTCGTAGCGCTGATTTTCCTGTATCTGGCAATCGGAAAAGGATTTGAGCCGTTGCTGCTTCTTCCTATTTCCTTTGGTATGCTGCTTGTAAATATCTATCCGGATATTATGAGATCGATTGAAGACTCATCGAACGGAGTTGGTGGACTTTTTACATTACTTTTTATTTACTGGATGAGTGGAGTATTCTTCCGTCCCTGATCTTCATGGGCGTAGGCGCAATGACAGACTTCGGTCCGCTGATCGCAAACCCGAAGAGCTTCCTGCTTGGTGCAGCAGCTCAGTTCGGTATCTACGGCGCTTACTTCATGGCTATCTTCATGGGATTCAACGATAAGGCTGCGGCAGCTATCTCCATCATCGGCGGTGCAGACGGCCCGACCTCTATCTTCCTGGCTGGTAAACTTGGTCAGACAGGTCTGATGGGACCGATCGCCGTAGCAGCTTACTCCTACATGGCTCTCGTTCCGATCATTCAGCCGCCGATCATGAAACTCTTAACAACGGAAGAAGAGAGAGAGATCAAGATGGAGCAGCTTCGTCCGGTATCCAAACTGGAGAAGATTCTGTTCCCGGTTGTTGTTACAATCGTTGTCTGCATGATACTGCCGACAACGGCTCCGCTGGTTGGTATGCTTATGCTTGGTAACCTGTTCCGTGAGTCTGGTGTTGTTAAACAGCTGACAGAGACTGCTTCCAACGCCCTGATGTACATCGTCGTTATCTTCCTGGGTACTTCCGTAGGTGCTACTACCAGTGCAGAGGCTTTCTTAAACCTGGATACCATCAAGATCGTTGTGCTGGGTCTGATTGCATTCGCATTCGGTACCGCTGCAGGCGTTATCTTCGGTAAGCTCATGTGCAAGGTTACAGGTGGTAAGGTAAATCCGTTAATCGGTTCCGCAGGAGTATCCGCAGTTCCGATGGCAGCCCGTGTATCCCAGAAGGTTGGTTCTGAGGCAGATCCGACAAACTTCCTTCTTATGCACGCAATGGGACCGAACGTAGCCGGCGTTATCGGTACTGCCGTAGCAGCAGGTACATTCATGGCTATCTTTGGCGTGAAATAGGATAGAGCAGATTTATTCTGAATAATGTATTTATATAGTAGGGTGGGATTCTTCGGGATCCTGCCCTTATTGTTATATGCAAACGTCGGTTGCTGTTCACGGGTAGGCACTTTTGGAACCGAAACGTCGTTTTTGTCGAATTTAATCGGTCGAAATAGTTTGCTTTTTGCTGGTGGAAGACGTAAAATGACAGTGAAGTAAGGAGGAATGGCACTAGAGAATAGAAAAGGAGAATGCATAGGATGGCGGATATGAGAGAAGAATTAGTTCAAAAAGATTGAACGGGCAAGACAGCAGCTGAATCAAAATATTGACACAAAGGCAGCATATGACATAATTTATCACTACAGTGTGGAGCTTGACAAACTCTTAAATCAGTATATCGAGCTGGAGACGGAGACTGAAAGAGGGCTGGAGACGGCGCTATAAAATAAGAGTGGAAATAGAAACAAATATAGATAAGTACAGAAAACTCAGGTACATGTGTTCGGAAAAAGAACCGGTGCCTGAGTTTTCTGATTTTTTTTCGATTTAGACCTTGCCATTTTGATGGGCATGTACTAAAATAAACATAACAAGTGGTAGAAAGTGGTGAAAAGTGGAACGAAATGGATTTTCGGGACACAAAAGTGGTACACATCGGATGACGGGTGATTGATATGTTCATGGGAGAATACAATCATACAATCGATGCGAAGGGACGTTTGATCGTTCCGTCGAAGTTCAGGGAACAGCTTGGAGACGAATTTGTGGTGACAAAGGGGTTGGATGGCTGTCTTTTTGTGTACGATAACACCGAGTGGAAAAAATTCGAAGAGAAGTTACAGGCACTCCCACTTACCAATCAGAATGCCAGAAAATTCTCCCGTTTCTTTCTGGCAGGTGCCTCGGCGTGTGAGGTGGATCGTCAGGGGACGAATCCTGCTTCCTTCGGTTCTGCGGGATTTTGCAGGACTCGAGAAGGAGGTTGTCCTGGTCGGCGTCGGAAGCCGGATCGAGATCTGGAACAAGGCGACCTGGGCGGAGAAGAATGTCTATGATGACATGGAAGAGATTGCAGAAAATATGGAAGGCCTTGGCATATGATATTTAATCACAAATCAGTATTATTAAATGAGACGGTTGACAGTCTCTGTGTGAAGCCCCAGGGTATCTATGTGGATGGGACACTGGGAGGCGGCGGTCACGCGAGCGAGGTGGCGGCACGGCTGGGAGACGGCGGACGCCTGATCGGGATTGATCAGGATGCGGACGCGATTGCGGCTGCGTCAGAACGTCTGGCTCCCTTTGGAGATAAGATAACCGTTGTGCGGAGCAATTATGAGCGGATTGCACAGGTGTTAGATGAGCTGGAGATTCCGCAGGTGGATGGAATTTATCTGGATCTGGGTGTTTCTTCCTTCCAGCTTGACACAGCGGAACGGGGATTTACCTATCGCGAGGACGATGCGCCGCTGGATATGCGGATGGATCAGAGAAATGAGCAGACCGCGAAGGACATCGTCAATACCTACAGTGAGATGGAACTGTACCGGATCATCCGGGACTACGGTGAGGATCGGTTTGCGAAGAATATTGCAAAACACATCGTACAGGCACGACAGAAAAAAGAGATTGAGACGACAGGCGAGCTGACGGAGATCATCCGGGCATCGATTCCGGCAAAGGTTCGGGCGACCGGCGGTCATCCGGCAAAGCGTACGTTTCAGGCGATCCGGATCGAGTTAAACCGGGAACTGGATGTGCTGGAAGATTCGATCGATACGATGATTGAGCGCCTGGCACCGGGCGGACGGCTTTCGATCATTACGTTCCATTCCCTGGAAGATAGAATCGTAAAGAACCGTTTCCGGACGAATGAAAATCCATGCATCTGCCCGCCGGATTTTCCGGTCTGTGTCTGTGGACGCAAAAGCCGCGGCCGGGTGATTACAAGAAAACCGATTCTTCCGACTGAGCAGGAGATGGAAGAAAATCCGCGTTCCAAGAGCGCAAAGCTCCGGGTATTTGAAAAATAATAAACAAAAGCATAACTGCACCGCAGAACAGAGATCGTTTCAGGTGCGGGGGAGATAAAAAGAGAAAAAAGCGAAAGAGCAGGGAGGGAACGTTATGTCTGTCAGAAGGAGACAACATGTATCGGCCTCCACGTATGTGGACGGTAATACCGTGCGAAAAGTTCAGAGAACCGTGGAGATAAGACCAGAAAGAGATGAGAGAGAGGAGTACCGGCATAAACACGCCGTGCGCCGCAAACCAGGAAAAAGGCGCTTTACATGAACGGACCGTATGTGCTGGCGCTGACCATCGCTGCGCTGATCGCGCTGGTTTTATGTATGAATTATCTGCATAAGCAGGCGTCGATCACGACCCGTATCAACCACATTGAGGATCTGGAGCTGAAACTGGAGAACCTGAAGTCCGAGAATGATGCACTTCAGACCCGGATTGACACGTATGTGGATCTGGATCATGTATATAAAGTGGCGACCGAAGAGCTCGGCATGGTATATGCAAATAAGGATCAGATTCTTTTATATGACAAGACGGAAAGCGAGTATGTAAGACAGTATGAGGACATCCCAAAACACTAACGGCAGACAGACCTTTCGGAAATATATGCAGGAAAAGCTGGCAATTACCGTCCTGGTAGTTACGCTGGCTTTGTTTGCATTGGTGCTGGTGCTTTATAATCTGGTAAAAAAAAGTAAGGGCGAGTCGTACAATCAGATAGTCCTGAGTCATCAGGACTATGAGAGCCGCACGATTCCCTACAAGCGCGGCAATATTATCGACCGGAACGGGACGTATCTGGCGATTAGCGAGAAAGTTTACAATCTGGTCGTTGATCCGAAGCAGATTCTGGATACGGAGGAGAACTACCAGTATCTCGATGCCACGCTGGACGCGCTGGTGGAGTGCTTCGGTTACAAGCGGGACGAGCTGCAGGCGATGATCGAGGAGAAAAAAAGACAGCCAGTATGTGATCTATGCGAAACAGCTTCCAGCGGAGGACAAAGAGAAGTTTGAGACTTATGAGAAGGACAAGAACAAGGAATACCGGGCGCTGCCGACGGAGGAAGGCGGCAACCAGCGTATCACGGGCGTATGGTTCGAGGAAGAATATAAGAGAACGTATCCGTACAATGAGCTGGCATGCAATGTGGTTGGTTTTGCCCTCAAGGATGGCAATGCATCCGGCGGTGTTGAACAGTATTATAATGATATCCTGAACGGTGTGAGCGGTCGTGAGTATGGTTATTTAAACGGCGATTCGAACGTCGAGCGAACGGTAAAACCGGCGCAGAACGGAAAGACGCTGGAGTTGACGATCGACGTCAACATCCAGAAGATTGTCCAGAAATATCTGGATGAGTGGCAGGCGGGCATTGGAAGTAATCTGGCGGCGGCGATCGTCATGGATCCGAACAGCGGTGAGATCCTGGCGATGGATACGACGACCCGTTACAATCTGAATGATCCGTACAATTTAAGTACCTACTATACGGATGAGGAAATCCAGGCGATGGATGAAAAGGCGAAGTCCGAGGCGTGGTATAAAATGTGGAGAAACTTCTGCGTGAGCGACTCCTATGAGCCGGGTTCTCCACAGAAAGCATTTACGGTAGCCGGGGCGATCGAGGAAGGCGCGATTTCCGGAAACGAGGTCTTTGAGTGCGGCGGAAAATTGCATTTCGGAGACTGGGATATCCGGTGTGTTGCCCGAGCCGGTCACGGACCACTGACGATCACACAGGGATTGATGAAATCCTGCAACGTCGTTATGATGCGTATTGTATCACTGGAGGGAAAAGAGAAGTTTGTCCAGTATCAGAAGATTTTCGGATTTGGCGAGAAGACGGGCATCGACCTTCCGGGCGAGGCGTCAGGTCTGATTTATCAGGCATCCAATATGGATCCGGCTTCTCTGGCGACCAACGCATTTGGACAGAACTATAACTGTACGATGGTGCAGATGGCAGCCGGATATGCGTCCTTAATCAACGGCGGTTCCTATTATGAGCCGCATGTGGTAAAAAGAGATTCTGAACGACGAAGGATCCGTTGTCAAATCCGTTTCCCCAAATCTGGTGCGAGAGACGGTTTCGGAATCGACCTCGAACTTCATTAATAATGCGCTTTACCAGACAGTATCAGGTGATGGCGGTACCGCGGGCGCGGCGGCAGTTGCCGGTTACGAAGTGGCTGGTAAGACAGGTACGGCGCAGAAGCAGCCGCGTGCGGAGAAGAATTATCTGGTTTCCTTTATCGGATATGCACCGGCATACAATCCGCAGGTACTCTGCTATGTGGTAGTAGATACCCCGCATCTGCCGGGCGAGCAGCAGGCACATTCGACTTTTGCCAGCGAGATTTTCAGCAAGATCATGGCGGAAGTTCTTCCATATAAGAATGTATTCCCGGCAGGCGGCGCGGCACAGGATCTCGAGACCAATCTTTCCAGCCAGGAAGAAGGCATTATAAGCGGCACAGCGACCGAGGATCCGAATGCAGCTGAAACACCGGCAGAGACGACTCCGGCTCCGGAGGGCGGCTGGGCGAACTACGATGAGGAATTTATCGATTCCGGAGACGAGTACAGCTATCCGGATACGATGGGAAATGTGCAGGATGAATCGGCGGCGGTTGGAAACGGTGAAACGGCTGGAACGGGCAGAGATACCGGAACAGCGGATAATGCCGGAGAAACGGCATCTTCCCAGGAAACGCAGGCAGCGGAGATTAAGAATTGTGCCTGTCGGGAAGACTTATCTATCCTGCGTGGAAAATACAGAATAAAGAAACGGTTCTTATGATATACTGTAGCAATGAGATCAGACAGGAAGCAGTATGAATCGGAACCGGACGCATCACAGAGGAAGAACTGTCTTTTGTGCGCCGCCATCTGCCTGTGCATGGCAGGATTGGCGGGGAGACTGTTCTTCCTCATGCTGTATAAAGCGGATTATTACAGCCAGATGGCGGAGGAGCTGCATCGGCGGGAGCGCAGTATCAAAGCGCCGCGCGGGCGGATCTTGACCGGAACGGAACGGTGATCGCCGATAACCGGACTGTATGTACTATCTCAGTGATTCATAATCAGGTAAAAGACCCGGAGACAGTTATCCGGGTTTTAAGCGAAGAACTGGGACTTCCGGAGGCGGAGGTGCGGAAAAAAACGGAAAACGATCTTCCAGGGAGGTGATCAAGTCCAATGTAGAGAAAACGCGGGGCGATGCGATCCGGGCAATGCGCCTGGAGGGGGTCAAGGTGGATGAGGACTATAAACGATATTATCCATATGGACGTCTGGCATCGAAAGTGCTGGGATTCACCGGGGGAGATAATCAGGGGATCATCGGTCTAGAAGTACAGTATGAGAAGTATTTAAAGGGTACGGATGGCAAGATCCTGACGCTCACGGACGCGGCGGGGATTGAGCTGGAAAATGAGGCGGAGGATCGCATCGAGCCGGAGGCAGGGCGGGATCTGCAGGCGAGTCTGGATGTCAATATCCAGATGTACGCAGAACAGGCGGCGTACCAGACGATGCAGAAAAAGAATGCGAACCGCGTCTCGATCATCGTGATGAACCCGAAGAACGGGGAAATCTATGCAATGGTAAATGCACCGGAGTGTTCATTGAATGAGCCGTTTGAGCTGGTGACAGATGGAAAAACGAAGATTCAGAAACAGAAGAAGACATATCCTGGAAGAATGAAGTGCAGTCACACGCAGCATCAGCGCAAAATAAACAAGCTCTCCTCAATCAGATGTGGCGCAATCCCTGTTTAAATGATACATACGAACCGGGGTCTACATTCAAAATCGTGACTGCCGCTGCGGGACTGGAGGCGGGCGTGGTCAACCTGACGGACCAGTTTTCCTGCCCGGGATTCCGGATCGTGGAAGATCGGAAGATTCGGTGTCACAAGGTGGGCGGACACGGCGGGGAGACGTTTTACAGGGAATGATGAATTCCTGCAATCCTGTTCTGATCGATGTCGGGCAGCGGCTGGGACCGGAGCGGTACTATCAGTATTTTAAGCAGTTTGGTCTGCTGGGAAAGACTGGGATTGATCTGCCGGGTGAGGCGGGGACGATCATGCACCAGCCGGATCAGATCGGACCGGTGGAGCTGGCGACCGTCTCTTTTGGGCAGTCGTTTCAGATCACGCCGATCCAGCTCATTACAACGGCGTCCTCCCTGATCAACGGAGGCACGCGCATCACACCGCACATCGGTATCCGTGCCGTGCGGGCAGATGGTCAGGCAGTCCACGTGTTTGCCTATCCATTGGGGGAGAGAATCTTATCGGAGCAGACGAGTGAGACGCTGCGTTATATTCTGGAACAGGTGGTGGCGGAGGGAGGGAAAAAACGCCCGGATCGAGGGCTATCGGATCGGCGGAAAGACGGCAACCTCGGAGAAACTTCCAAGGAGCCGGAAAAAATATATTTCCTCATTTTTAGGGTTTGCACCGGCGGACGATCCGCAGGTGATCGCGCTCATCACCATCGATGAACCGGAAGGAATCTACTATGGCGGGACGATTGCCGCCCCGGTGATCCGCGATCTGTTTGAGGTCATTTTGCCGTATCTGGGGGTAGAGAAAAGAGGTTGATTATTCCCCTAAAAAGACGTATACTATTGAAGTGTATAATTTGAGGAACTATCTCTGTATACATAGGAAGATAAGTTAGAGGTGTGACATGGTAAATGAAACAATACTGGCGGTTATCATCGCATTTGTGGTCAGCGCAGTGCTGTGCCCGATCGTGATACCGTTTCTCCACAGGTTGAAATTTGGACAGCAGGTGCGCGATGACGGACCGCAGACGCATCTGAAAAAGCAGGGAACCCCGACGATGGGCGGTCTGGTAATTCTTTCCAGCATCATCATTACGTCCCTGCTCTATATCCGGATTATCCGAAGATCATTCCGGTGCTGTTTATGACCGTTGGATTCGGCGTGGTTGGATTTCTGGACGATTATATCAAGATCGTGATGAAGCGTTCCGAGGGCTTAAAGCCCATGCAGAAGCTGGTGGGACAGTTTGTGATCACAGGGATTTTTGCCTATTATATTGTAACCTCACCGGACATCGGAACAGGGATGCTGATTCCATTTACCGGCAAGTATTTACAGCTTCCGGTCTGGCTGTTTGTACCGCACTGTTCTTCATCATTCTGGGAACTGACAATGGCGTGAACTTCACAGATGGTCTGGACGGTCTGTGCACCAGTGTGACGATTCTGGTAGCAACGTTCTTTACGATCGTGGCGATCTGGGGGAGAACAGCGGCATTAGCCCGATTACCGGCGCAGTAGTTGGAAGTCTTCTGGGCTTTCTGCTGTTCAATGTCTATCCGGCGCGTGTGTTTATGGGCGATACCGGTTCACTGGCACTTGGCGGTTTTGTTGCTTCCAGTGCCTTTATGATGCAGATGCCGATCTTTATCGCGATCGTGGGTCTGATTTATCTGGTGGAAGTATTATCTGTTATTATTCAGGTCGGTTATTTTAAAGAACCCGGGCGGAAAACGTATTTTCCGCATGGCGCCGATCCATCATCATTTCGAGCTGGGCGGATGGTCTGAGACCAGGGTCGTAGGCGTATTTTCGATTATTACGGCAATCCTTTGCCTTATAGCATACTTAGGATTATAGGAGGAAGATTATGAGTCAGAAAGTATTAGTAGCAGGAACAGGTATCAGCGGTATTGCAGCTGCAAAGCTCCTTCTCTCAAAAGGCGGGGAGGTGGTGCTTTACGATGGCAATGAAAAACTGGATCCAGAGGAGCTGAAAAAGAAATTTGACGAAGGCGCGACGATCACGTTCGTCCTCGGAGAGCTGAAAAAGACGGATTTGTTAGGCGTGGAGCTGGCAATTTTAAGCCCGGGCATCCCGACCGATGCACCGTTTGTAGAGATGATTCGTGAAACCGGTATTCCGATCTGGGGCGAGATGCAGCTTGCATATCACTGTGCCAAAGGACGTATGGCAGCCATTACCGGCACGAACGGAAAGACAACGACGACTTCCCTGACCGGCGAGATCATGAAGTCATTCTATGACAGCGTATTTGTAGTTGGAAATATCGGTGAGCCGTTTGCATTCCACGCATTGGAGACAACGGATGAGACCGTAACCGTCGCAGAGGTATCGAGCTTCATGCTGGAGACCATGACTGATTTCCACCCGAATGTAAGCGCTATTTTAAATATTACCCCGGATCATCTGGATCGTCATAAGACGATGGAATGCTACATCGAGACGAAAGAGAGCATTACCAAGAACCAGAAAGAGGGAGATGTCTGTGTCCTGAACTATGAGGATCCGGTACTGCGTGAATTTGGTGAGACTTTAAAAGACATCAAGGTGGTATATTTTTCCAGTCTGCGTACCCTGAAACAAGGTTTCTACCTGAAAGAGGATGAGATTGTATACAACGACGGCGAGAAAGAGACCGTGATTGTCAATATCCACGATCTGAAGCTACTTGGCCGTCATAACCATGAAAATGTTATGGCAGCGGTTGCTATCAGTATGAACATGGGCGTTCCGCTGGAGAAGATCCAGAAGGTGATCAAGGAATTCAAGGCAGTTGAACACCGCATTGAGTTCGTAACCGAGCGTTTTGGTGTCAAATACTACAACGATTCCAAAGGAACCAACCCGGATGCAGCGATGCAGGCGATCAAGGCGATGCCGGGACCGACCTTATTAATCGCAGGCGGATATGATAAGCATTCCGAGTTTGACGAGTGGATCGAGAGCTTTGGCGGAAAGGTACGCTATCTGGTGCTGATCGGCCAGACCCGAGACAAGATTGCCGAGTGTGCAAAAACGCCACGGCTTCAATGATATCATGTACGCGGAAGATCTGCAGGAGGCTGTACAGGTATGTGCATCCTACGCAAATCCGGGCGATAACGTCCTGCTTTCACCGGCATGTGCAAGCTGGGGGCAGTTCAAGAACTTTGAAGAGCGCGGACGCAAATTCAAAGAGTTTGTGAGAAATTTGTAATACCAAGGTTCAAAGGTCGGAAATCCGACGCAAGATTGCTTGCAGGAGGAATTGTGACTTTTTGAGAATTGCGGAGTGCAAAGCACGCAGCAATTCGGTATTGGAAGAATAAAGGTTACTGGGCACGTATGCGTGAACAGTAACGAATAAAGGCTTAATGTATTTAAGGGGGCTGTCGCAGCCGGCATTTGTCTGCGGCAGCCCTGATTTGAAGGAAAAACTGCCGTTTACAGGCAGAATTTCAAAACTGTAACAACAAAAAGCAGGGGAGTGGAAGTATGCCGGAACCGGGAAAAATTAAAAAGAAAAAACCACATCGGTTTTATGATTACAGTCTGCTGTTTACCATCATTTTCCTGACGGTATTCGGACTGATCATGATTTACAGCGCGAGCTCCTATAAGGCGCAGCTTGATTACGGCAATCCGGGATATTTTATGCTTCGTCAGGCGGGCATCGCGGGTGTCAGCTTTGTTGCGATGTATATCGTCTCCAAGATAGATTATCACTGGTTTGCGCGGTTTGCGATGCTGGGATATATCGTTTCATACGTGACGCTGCTTCTGACGCGTTTTACACCTCTGGGCGTGGCATCGCATGGTAAGAAGCGCTGGCTGCGCTTGGGACCGCTCCAGTTCCAGCCGACCGAGATTGTCAAGATTTCCTGATTCTGCTTCTGGCGGTTCTGATTGCCAATCTGGGCGTGCGGATCAACCAGCTGCGGGCAGTCGGATTTATCGTGGCGCTGTCGGCGCCGCTGGCACTTTTAGTTACGGCGAACAACTTAAGTTCTGGTATCATCATCTGCGGCATCGTGTTTGTGATGCTGTTTGTGGCGTGCAAGATCAAATGGCCGTTTTTCCTCTGCATCGGAGGCGGCGTCGGACTTCTGGCGGTCGCCCCTATATAGGGCATCTGCTGGTAAAGCTCCATATCCTGAAGGATTATCAGCTGGGACGAATCAATGTCTGGGTCAACCCGGTGCAGTATGCACGTTCCGGCGGTTATCAGGTGCTCCAGGGTCTGTACGCGATCGGTTCCGGCGGTCTGTTTGGAAAGGGACTGGGCGAGAGTCTCCAGAAGCTCGGTTTCGTGCCGGAGGCGCAGAATGATATGATTTTTTCGATTATCTGTGAGGAATTAGGTCTGTTTGGCGCGATTTCGGTCATTCTGATTTTCATGTTTATGATTTACCGCTTCATGGTAATTGCTGGAAATGCACCGGATCTGATGGGTGCGATGATCGTGATCGGCGTGATGGCACACATCGCGATTCAGGTTATCTTAAATATCGCGGTTGTGACGAATACGATCCCGAACACGGGTGTTACGCTGCCGTTTATCAGTTACGGCGGTACGTCCGTCATGTTCCTGATGCTGGAGATGGGGATGGTGTTAAGCGTCTCAAACCAGATTAAGCTGGAGCAGTAGGAATATTTGGCGGAGTTACATATTTACTTCGGGAAATGTAGAAAATGAGAACCATTTTCTCTCGTTGGCATATAATAATACATAGATGCCGGTGGGAGGGGATTGTTTGGCTTTCATCGAGATTCACGGACCGTGCCGGATTCAGGGCGGACTCACGGTGCAGGGGTCGAAAAATGCAGTTTTGCCGATAATGGCGGCGTCGGTGTTAAACCGCGGAATTACCGTGCTTGAAAATGTCCCCAGAATACAGGATGTGTTCTGTATGATGGGGATTCTTGATTCTCTGGGATGCCGGTGTGCGTTGCACGGAAACCGTCTGGAAATCGATACTTCAAAGATGAATGGCTGGCGGATCGAGCAGAAAGCGATGGGGAAAATGCGCTCGTCCATTATGCTTTTGGGAGCGCTCCTGGGACGCTTTTGCGAGGCGGGGTCTACAGCCCCGGCGGATGTATGATCGGAAAACGTCCAATCGACTGGCATTTGCGGGCACTCCGTGCGCTGGGCGCGGAAATACAGGAACCGGAGTCGGACGGCTTCCTGCATGCACAGACAACGGGACTTCGCGGGGCAGAGATTATTCTTCCGTTTCCGAGTGTCGGCGCGGTGGAAAATGCCCTGTTTGCCGCTGTGGCAGCGGTGGGGCGGACGGTTCTGCGGGGATGCGCGCGGGAACCGGAGATTGGACAGCTGTGCCATTTCCTAAATGGTATGGGGGCATCGATCCGGGGATCGGGACGGATGCGCTGATCATAGAAGGCGGATTGCCGCTCCATGACAGCCGGTTTGTGATCGGCGGCGACCGGATCGTAGCCGGGACCTATCTTCTTGCCGCTGCGTCCTGCAGCGGTGAGGTGATCGTGGACGGCGTGCAGACACAAGAGCTACGTGCATTGACCGGGGTGCTGGAGCATATGGGCGTTTCGCTTTATCAGGAACCGGAACTTATATATGTACACAGCAGACAGCGCCTGCGGGCGGTATCGGTGAAAACCGGACCGTATCCGGCGTTTCCGACCGATCTGCAGCCGTTTTTGATGGCGGCGCTGTCACGGGCAGATGGAACCAGTATGCTGCGGGAGACGGTATTTGAAAACCGGTTTGGCACAGCGGCGGAGCTTAAAAAAATGGGGGCGAACATCGAATGCAGCGGGAACATTGCCCGGATTGACGGAGTGGAAACCTTGCGGGAGCTTTGGTGCGTGCCCGTGATCTGCGGGGCGGCGCAGCCCTGACGGTGGCAGCCCTGGGGGCGGACGGATGGACCAGAGTATCAGAATGTGAACATATTGAGCGGGGATATGAAGATATTTGCCGGGACTTGCGGGCATTAGGAGCAGAGATCCGGCGCCGGGAGGATGATGGAGATAGAGAAGATACAGATTGAAAAAAGACAGAGGAAAAGGTATGGCGCCGCCGTGGAAAAAACATATCTGGATCACGGCGGCAGCACTTCTTGTGGCAGCCGCGTTTTTGTCGGTCTGTCGCTGCTTCAGATCAATACAATCCATGTCAGTGGAAACCGGCAATATACGGCAGAGCAGATAGAGGCGTCTATTTTCGATTCGCGGCTGAGCCGGAATCCGGTATTCTGCTATCTGCAGTACCGCTTCCGGCCGCACAAGTCAATTCCGTTCGTGCAGGATTACAAGCTGGTGTTCCGCAGCCCGTCGGACGTGGAGGTGATCGTCTACGAGAAGAGTGTGGTTGGTTACGTTTCCTACATGAACAGCCGGATGTATTTTGACAAGGACGGCATCATTGTGGAGAGCACAAGCGAGACATTGCCGGGTGTGCCGAAGATTGCCGGACTTTCCTTTGGACATATCGTGCTGCATCAGCCGCTGCCGGTCGAGGATATCAGCGTTTTCAACGAGATTCTGAACCTGACGCAGGCGCTGTCGGTCAACGAGGTTGCGGTGGACGAGATTCGTTTTAATAAGGAAAAGGAAGCGACGCTTCAAATCAGGAGCTTGAAGGTTGAGCTGGGAAGCAACAGTGAGATGAACGGGAAACTTTCGGAGCTGACGGATATTCTGCGGGATTATCCGGATCTGTCCGGAACCCTCTATCTGGACAGCTACGATGAATCGAATGCAAATCCGATGTACCGGTTTGATAAAAACTAGGAAGAATCGGCAAAATCGTGCTGCAGCTGCCAGCATATGGAAATTGTGACGTTACTGTACACGTATGCGTGAACAGTAACATTGAGACTAGTTTATTGAAAATTTATAAAAGAAACGATTGATTTTTGCTGAAAATCAAATATAGTATTAGGTAGGCTAGATTTAAAAGACCCTAATTTTAGTATAAAAATGATAAAAACCGGAACAGATGGGAAAATGAAGGAGGAAGTATCTTGTTAGAGATAAAGATAAATGAAGCAGAGAACTCTGCCAGAATTATAGTAGTAGGTGTCGGCGGAGCCGGTAACAACGCTGTCAACCGCATGATCGATGAAGATATTGCCGGTGTAGAATTTATCGGTATCAATACAGATAAGCAGGCACTGCAGTTCTGCAAGGCGTCCACAGCTATGCAGATCGGTGAGAAGCTGACCAAGGGACTTGGTGCAGGCGCCAAGCCGGAGATCGGTGAGAAAGCAGCCGAGGAAAGCCAGGAAGAGCTGGCACAGGCTCTCCAAGGTGCCGATATGGTATTCGTTACCGCAGGTATGGGCGGCGGTACCGGTACAGGTGCAGCTCCGGTTATTGCACGTATCGCAAAAGATATGGGCATTCTGACAGTCGGCGTTGTCACAAAGCCGTTCCGCTTTGAGGCAAAGACGCGTATGAGCAACGCGCTCAATGGTATCGAGAAACTGAAAGCAGCTGTCGATACTCTGATCGTTATCCCGAATGATAAACTGCTTGAGATCGTTGACCGTCGTACCACCATGCCGGATGCGCTGAAGAAGGCGGATGAAGTCCTTCAGCAGGCAGTGCAGGGCATTACAGACTTAATCAATGTTCCGGGTCTTATCAATCTTGACTTTGCAGATGTTCAGACCGTTATGGTGGACAAGGGTATCGCTCATATCGGTATCGGTCATGCGAAGGGTGATGACAAAGCACTTGAGGCTGTTAAGCAGGCTGTATCCAGCCCGCTGCTTGAGACAACCATCGAGGGTGCAAGCCACGTTATCATCAATATTTCCGGCGATATCAGCCTGATCGAGGCGAATGACGCAGCCAGCTATGTACAGGAGCTTGCAGGCGACGATGCCAATATTATCTTCGGTGCGATGTACGATGAGAATGCACAGGATGAGGCGACGATCACTGTTATCGCGACTGGACTGGATTCCCACGGTGTGAACACACCGGTTGCAAAAGCGATGACTGAGTTCAAGACTCCGTTCAAGGCAAAGACGACTGGCAATACATACGCTCAGCCGGCAGCACAGACTGCAGCGGCAGCGCAGCCGACCTACAAGGCACCGACCTTCCGTGCACCATCTGCAGCAGCACCGGCACAGCCAGTCGCTCCGAAGGAAGCACCGCAGTCGGCACCGGCACAGCCGTTCCGCCCGATGCGCCAGGAAACACAGATCAATATTCCGGATTTTCTGAGAAATAAGAAATAATATAAGAGTGAGAGATGAACTGCTCTTGCTTTAGCAAAAATACAAAATATATACAGAAGCAGTTGCTTTTGGAAGAGACACGCATTAGAAATGAAAATTTCTGATGCGTGTTTTTTTATCGTCGATTCAGACCTTCGACTTATGTCGAATCTATTCAAATTTCACGTTTTTCCCCGATTTTTGGCGATCAAAACAGGCGTTTTGCGCCCTCGGTTTGACAAATTTTGCGGAACTTTTTTCTTATAATATCCCGTGTCGGACAGAAAGGTGGGAAGAGACAGTGACCTATCGTGTGTATGCGGATGTCATCCTGCTGCAAAATCTGGCAGCGGATTTCCTGCTTCTGTCGGTGGTGAAGAATTGCCTGCGTCTGCCGGAACGCCGGTATGGGCGGTTGGCAGGGAGTCTTTTGGGAGCCGTGTATGCATTAGGAATGGTGTTAGCTCCGGTTCCGCTGGGATATGCCGGGCGGATGCTCCTAAGCGCCACGATGAGCGTGCTGATGGCATGGACGGCATTTTCCATCCGTAGGAAGTCGGAGGCGGCAGAAGCTGCGATCGGGCTTTACATAGCATCTATGCTGGCGGCTGGCTGCATGGAACTGGTTCAGCCGCTTGGAATACGGGTGAATCTTCTGTTCTGGCTGTTTACCGCGGGGGGCCTGTAGTTTTTTGATTCCATCTGCGGTGTGGCGGTTTGGTATGCAGCGGTGTATGAAGCTGGAACACCAGTACGCGGTAACGCTTTTTAACAAAGGCAGGGAGCGGCATGTGCAGGCGATTCTCGACACAGGCAACCATCTGACGATGCCGCTTTCGGGGCGTCCGGTGCAGGTGCTGGATGCGTGTGCGGCAGAGATTTTTTTCCTGGGAGGACGGTGTCCAATACATCCCATTTCGGAGTGTCGGAAGGGCGGCGGCGTGATTCCGGTATATCAGGCGGAGCGGATGGAAGTGTCCGGTCAGGGCGGTATGCGGGTGATTGAGAAGCCGTGGATTGCCATTTCACAGGAGGCGCTGTCGCAGAAGGGCGAGTATCAGATGCTGCTCAATGAAAAATATTGGTTGTGAAGAAAAACAGCCGTTATGGTCTGAACCATAGCGAACAACATAAGGGGAAAGCGTATGTTTATAAAAGTTTCAGTTCCAGGTCAGTTTCGTTTAAAAATGATGCCGTCGTTCCGGTCATTTCTGATGCACCGGGACGGGGAAGTTCATTATATCGGGGGAAACCGATATCCTTCCGGCACCGTTTGACAGTGTGGGGAGGCGGAGGTTTTAAGAAAATTTGGAACCAGTGAGGATAAAGAGGCGCGTTCGGCGCTGATCGAACACAACCTGCGCCTGGTGGTCTACATAGCAAGAAAGTTTGACAACACCAGCGTGGGCGTGGAAGATCTGATTTCGATCGGGACGATCGGTCTCATCAAGGCGATCAACACGTTTGACGTGGATAAAAATATTAAGCTGGCGACCTATGCATCCCGCTGTATTGAAAATGAGATTCTCATGTATCTACGGCGCAATAACAAGACGAAGATGGAGGTTTCCATCGACGAGCCGTTAAATGTGGACTGGGATGGAAATGAACTGCTTCTTTCGGATATTCTGGGGACCGATGAGGATATTATTTACCGGGATCTGGAGGATGAGACAGAGCGGAAACTGTTGAATGCGGCGATCAACCGCCTGAATCCGCGGGAACAGAAAATCGTGAAGCTGCGCTTTGGTCTGGGGAGAGAGCAGGAAGATGAAATGACCCAGAAGGAGGTTGCCGACCTTCTGGGTATCTCGCAGTCATACATATCGAGGCTGGAAAAGAAGATTATGAAACGCCTCAAGAAAGAAATTTCAGCAGCAATGCGGTCTATACACCAGCCGATAAGTGCTGGAAGAAACAGACCGATCAGGATGTAAAACGGACCCATTTCATAGCGGAAGGAGACCGGGAAGTTGGAAAGCGTTTCCGGTATTTCCTTCAAAATGAAGCGGGCATAGGCAAAATCGATCAGCTTGAACAGCGTGAAATGAATCGCCATAATGTCAAAGGAATGGCGTCCTAAAAAGGCAAGGACCTTTGCCAGAGGTCTGATGCGCTCGGACAGGTCGGAGAGCGAAAGGACGAAGTAAATTCCAATGATGGAGATCGGATAAAATAAGACGCCCGGAATGTGCATGCTTGCCAGATCGATGAAAATGTGAAGCTTTGTGTTCGTCAGGTGCAGAAGCAGGGCGCTTATCAGGCAGCCGTACCAGACCGTATAGTGGCGGAAATTGGAGAAAAACTGCTGCATCAGCCAGGCGATGAGATAGACCGGAACAACGAGCAGCGCCGCCTGCAGATTGTAAGGGAGCGGGCAGCTTCTCATATTTAAGAAGACACCGGCAAGGCCAATCAGGATACATGCAAATGCACATACAGGAAGCTTGACATTATCTTTCCGGGTGAAGCGGGCAGCTGCGCGTCCAAACCAGACGCATCCGGCAAAGAGTCCGGAGGACACCAGCCAGACCGGCAGAAACCAGAGGGCACCCTGAACTTGTTCTGGGGAGTTGAAGGAAAGACTGCTCATCCATGCCGTAAGCATTCTGGTGTGGTTGTAAAGTTCCTGGCCTGCATAGAGCCTGTGCGTCACAAAAAAGTTGTGGAGCAGGACAAAAAACAGCGTGTAGAACATATACCTGGGCCATGCACCGGCGAGACGGGAGCCGAAGTAGAGAAACGGCGTATCCCCGTATTTCGTTTCATTATAAAAATAGCCTGTGATAAAGAAGAACAGCGCCAGGTGGAACAGATAGACGAACGCACCGGCGAAATATCCGGTATGCCCCAGCACGATCGCAATAATGCCCCATCCCTTTACGATATCCCAGTAGAGGGGACGGGCTTTTTTTTGTGTGTTCATGAATGGATCTCCTTGTGGTTGAATTCTATTTTCTATAAATAATATTGATCGTAAAATCCCTGAAAATATATTTTACTATGGAACGGCAGAAAAGGCAAGAAATTGGAATGAGTGAAAACGGTTCTGAAAACGGTTCTCGTTTGTCCGGGTATAAATGGGCTTTGAATTGTCCATTCTAATGTATAGGTGACAAAACAAAAATCAAAACGATTCAACCGTTTGCGTTGATCGTCCATCATACGGAGGGAATGGAAATGCCGGTCTATAAAGTGGAAATCTGCGGGGTCAATACATCCAAGCTGCCTCTTTTAAGTAATGAGGAGAAAGAAGAACTGTTTCGCCGGATTCTAAAGGGCGATCGGGAGGCAAAGAGAACAGTATATCAAGGGGAATCTGCGGCTGGTGCTCAGTGTAATACAGCGCTTTTCGGGTAGCCGGGAAAATGTGGACGATCTGTTCCAGATTGGCTGTATCGGCCTCATCAAGGCGATTGATAATTTTGATATTACCCAGAATGTCCGTTTTTCGACGTATGCGGTTCCGATGATTCTGGGGGAGGTGAAACGGTATTTGAGGGATAACAATTCAATCCGGGTCAGCCGGTCGCTCCGCGATACGGCATACAAAGCGATCTATACCCGTGAAAATCTGCTGAAAAAGCAGTCAAAGGAGCCGACACTCTGTGAGATTGCCAAAGAATTGGGAGTCAGCAAAGAGGAGATTGCGTATGCGCTCGATGCTATCCAGAGCCCGGTCAGCCTGTACGAACCGGTCTATACGGACGGCGGCGATCCGCTCTACGTGATGGATCAGCTCAGTGACAAGAAAAATTCAGAGGAACATTGGGTCGAGGATCTGTCGCTGGGGGAGGCAATGCAGCGCCTGCCGGACCGGGAACGCCGCATTATTGATATGCGCTTTTTTGAGGGAAAGACCCAGACAGAGGTTGCCGAAGAAATCCATATTTCGCAGGCGCAGGTGTCACGGCTGGAGAAGAGTGCGTTAAAAAGCATGAAGCATTATTTGAGCTGAATGTTGATAGGGATTGTGTTATAGGGATTGTGTGAGATTCTTCTGATTGATTGTTTGGCGGCTCTGTGTTAAAATATAGGAGATATAGTCTGCAAAAAGAATCTGAAAATCAAGCAGATGACTGTTATCTGAACTGGGGTTGAGCGGAATATTCCATCTGATATAGTGATAAAGGCAGCTTGGCGATGCGACGCTCAGACAGTCATGGACAGCAGACAGAGTAGAAAAAGACAGGCGCAGGCGGATTGAGCCTCGCGCATGATAAAAAGAGCCGGAGGAATTCAAATGGAGAAATTACGTGAGCTGATGAAAGAACATCAGGATAAAGCAGATAAAAAAGTGATGGGAGAGGTTCTGGAGCTGCTTCAGAGAGAGCCGGGACTGTTTGTTGTGACTGTCCATGCGACGAAGAACTTCTTCCTGGGTGCAGAGAACGGCAAGGCGGCTGCTTTCCTTTACACCAGCCGCGAGTATGCAGATGAGTTCGTGAAGGGGCTGGAGATGGTCGGCGTAGAGACGAAGGTACTGGAGATCCGCCCATTACAGCGTATTTCCTTTTTTCAACGACCTCTACCGCAGCGGTTTTGAGGCAGTTGTGATCGACAAGGGACAGGAAAATCATATGTCCATGTCGCTGTTCAGCATCATCGAGAAGCCAAAGGATACATCCGAGATCGTGATGAACCCGTCCCTGGTCCGTTCTGCAAATCAGTTCTATCAGGCACTGGTACAGCACCAGGCATTCCCACAGATGCAGGATCTGATGCAAAGAGCTTTACGGTGCGCGTCTGCTGGTTCCGGTTGCTGACCCGCAGAAGACGACGGCAGTGCCGGTTCTGACCACCGGAAAGGGTGTACGCTATTACCCGGCATTTACGGATTTAGTAGAATTTGGCAAATTTGACCGTAAACACCAGTTTGGAGCAATGGAAGTCCGCTTCCGCGATCTGAAAAAAATATCTGGATTACGTGAATGGAATCGTGGTAAATCCGTTTGGATTTGCACTCCGTCTGGACGGCGAGAAGCTGGATCGGATTGAGAAAGAGAATATGAAGCTGAAGGTTGTAAAATAAATGCTGCTGTGACCGTGACCGGTAATAAATAGATGTCAGCATAATAAACTGTGGTGAAAAGGCTGTCTCCCATCAGAATGTATCATATAGATGCATCTGCCGAGAGACAGCCTTTTGATTATTCGGTTCTCCTGTTTTTTCATATAAATGTAGTAATCCCTTCATCAACAGCGCCCCATCATACGTGATCGTATGCGAACAGAGCGGCAGGACAATCTTGGAGATGCCGCCGGTGGCGATGATGGAAGTTTTCTCTCCGAGTTCTTCCTCGATGCGATCCAGCATACCGTCGATCATCGCGGCATTGCCAAATATGACGCCGCTTCTCATGCAGTCTATGGTATTTTTGCCAATGACACGGCGCGGCGTATCGAGGCTGATGCGCGGCAGCTGGGCAGTGCTGGCGCTCATGCTGTCGAGGAAACGCGAAGTCCCGGCAGGATCGCGCCGCCGACATAGCGTCCGTTTTTGTCGATGACAGACATGGTCGTAGCGGTTCCCATTTCGATGATGATGATTGGCGGTTCATGCTCCGCAAAGGGCACCGACTGCGTTTACGATCATATCACTGCCGACGGATTTCGGGTTGTCCATCAGGATGTTTAAGCCGGTTTTCATGCCGGAACCGACCAGCATTGCGTTTAGTCCCGTTATTTTACGGATGGCGGCAAGAATCGTCCGGTTAAGCGGCGGAACGACCGAGGAGACGATCGCACCATCAAGCTGATCTGGGGCGATATGGTAAATTTCAAGAATACTTTTCAGCGCCACGGCATATTCCAGATTCGGTTTTCCGATGGTGGTCGTGATGCGTTCTACAAAATACGTTTTTTGCGTCGATCACGCCGATAATAATGTTGGTGTTTCCAACGTCGATAGCTAGAATCATAAAATAACTCCTTTATATCTCCTGCATCTCTACAATAATCAACAGCTCTTATAAAATGTTGATTGTATAGTTATCGCAACGGTTTCATATGTTCAACTGTTACTATTTATTATATATCCACGTTAATAGTATGATTATATGTTTTTTAAAGAAAAGGATCAAGAAGAAGATGAAAAATGTTTTTTAAGATCTGTTACCGATCGCGCGTGAGTGAACCGTAACTGACTTGCGTATTCGTTTAAAATAATATAGAATAAATACGTTTAGACAAAGTTAAAGAATGGTAGTAAGTTTGGAGGAAGATTTTTTTGGAAAATATAGCGGAGCAGATCAAAAACGGCGTACATTCGCCATTATTTCCACCCGGATGCTGGTAAGACAACCCTGACGGAGAAGTTTCTTCTCTACGGAGGCGCGATCAACCTGGCTGGTACGGTCAAGGGAAGAAAAGCGGCCAAGCACGCGGTTTCAGACTGGATGGAAATAGAAAAGAGAGAGGTATTTCGGTTACTTCATCTGTATTACAGTTTAATTATGACTGATATTGCATCAATATCCTTGATACACCGGGACATCAGGATTTCTCGGAGGATACCTACCGTACTCTGATGGCAGCCGATTCGGCGGTCATGGTCATCGATGGATCTAAGGGTGTCGAGGCGCAGACGATCAAGCTGTTCAAGGTCTGCGTCATGCGCCACATCCCGATTTTTACTTTTATCAACAAGATGGACCGCGAGGCGCGCGATCCGTTTGAGTTGATGGATGAGATCGAGAGCGTGCTCGGCATCCGTACCTGCCCGGTCAACTGGCCGATCGGCTGCGGTAAGAATTTTAAGGGCGTGTATGACCGTGCCACAAAGAAGATCACAACCTTCACAGCAGCAATGGGCGGACAGAAGGAGGTCGCATCTCAGGAGTTCTCGTTAGAGGGCGATGAGGTTAACTCCATCATCGGTCCAGACTACCATCGGCAGCTGATGGATGATATCGAGCTTCTGGACGGCGCATGCGATGAGCTGGATATGGAGCGTGTCAGCCCGGAAATTTATCCCCGGCATTCTTTGGCTCGGCGCTGACAAACTTTGGTGTAGAGACATTCCTGGAGCATTTCCTGAAAATGACAACCTCGCCGCTGCCGAGAAATACGACAACCGGCATGGTGGATCCGTTTCTCCGAATTTCAGCGCGTTTGTCTTCAAGATTCAGGCAAATATGAACAAGGCGCACCGCGACCGAATCGCATTTATGCGTATCTGTTCCGGCAAATTTGAGGCAGGCATGGAAGTAACGCATGTGCAGGGCGGACGCAAGATCCGTCTCTCCCAGCCGCAGCAGATGATGGCGCAGGATCGAAAGATCGTCGACGAGGCATATGCGGGAGACATCATCGGTGTGTTTGATCCGGGTATTTTTTCCATCGGTGATACACTCTGTACAGGTGAAAAGGTAGAATTTGAAGGCATTCCTACGTTCGCACCGGAGCATTTTGCGAGAGTGCGGCAGGTGGATACGATGAAGCGCAAGCAGTTCATGAAGGGCATGCAGCAGATTGCGCAGGAAGGTGCGATCCAGATCTTCCAGGAATACAACACCGGTATGGAAGAGATCATCGTGGGCGTTGTCGGTGTCCTGCAGTTCGAGGTGCTGAAATATCGTCTGGAAAATGAGTACAATGTAGAAGTCAAGCTGGAAAAACTTCCATACGAGTACATCCGCTGGGTAGAAAACGCTGACGAGATCGATGTAGCCAAGATTCAGGGAACTTCGGATATGAAGCGGATCAAAGACCTCAAAGACAATCCACTGCTTCTGTTTGTCAACAGCTGGAGTGTGGGAATGGTAGAAGAGCGGAATCGAAGCTTAAATTAAGCGAGTTTGGGCGTAACTAAAGCCATGCAGAAAAAAGTGGCATTTCGGTGAATGGAAAGTTTACTTTTCAGGCACCGAAAAGGCGCTTTTTTCTATACGGCGCAGCCGGACAGGGGTGTGAAACCGCAGGTTTTACACCCCTGGGCATGGTAAAACAAAGAGAGTCCCTATCGCACCACTGGGCATGGTGAAACAAGAGAGGGTTCCCATCGTCCCGCCTGGGCATGGTGAAAATATAGAAAAAAATCAGAAAAGGAGACATTTCATATGAGCAGAGTAGATGTAGTACGTGCAGCCATGGTAGAAGCCATGAAAGCAAAAGACAAAGCAAGAAAAGATTCCTTATCCATGCTGTTATCCGCACTGAAAAATGCGGAGATCGACAAGCGTTCCCCGCTGACTGAGGAAGAGGCGGACGCAGTTGTAAAGAAAGAGATCAAGCAGACGAAGGAGACTCTGGAACTGGCTCCGGCAGATCGTGCGGATATCCGCGAGGAGGCACAGGCACGTCTGGCAGTTTATCAGGAATTTGCACCGGAGGATCTGACCGAAGAGCAGATCGCAGAGGTGATCAAAAGTGTTCTGGCAGAGCTTGGCATTGAAAATCCGGCACCGTCTGACAAGGGCAAAATCATGAAAACCCTGATGCCGAAGGTAAAGGGCAAGGCAGACGGAAAGGTAGTGAACCAGGTACTGGCTGGAATTCTGTCCAAATAATAACCAAAGGAAAAGAGCGAGGCGGAAGATTTATGTATAAAAAGAAAATCGAGCAGTATATCGAGGCGCACAAGCAGGAGATGTTAGATGACATATGCACGCTGTGCAGCATCAACAGCGAGCGTTCGGCATACCAGGAGGGCGATCCGTTCGGCGAAGGTCCGAGCCGCGCACTGGCACAGGCACTCAAAATGGCGGAAGAGTATGGATTTTCCATCAACAATTACGATAATTATGTAGGAACCGCCGATTTAAACGACGGTGAGCACCAGCTAGATATTCTGGCACATCTGGATGTTGTCCCGGCAGGCGAGCGCTGGACTGTGACACAGCCGTTTGAACCGATTGTAAAAGACGGAAAGTTGTACGGACGCGGCACGGCGGATGACAAGGGACCGGCGGTAGCAGCTTTGTATGCGATGCGTGCGGTCAAAGAACTGGGAATCGGTGACAAAAATGTCCGCCTGATTCTGGGAACAGATGAGGAGTGCGGCAGCAGCGATATTGAACATTATTATAAAGTGGAGAAGGAAGCGCCGATGACATTTTCACCGGATGCTTCGTTCCCGGTTATCAATATCGAAAAAGGACGTTTCCCGGGGCATGTGACAGCTTCTTTTGAGGTATCGACGGAGAATGCGCGGATCCTGTCCATCGAGGCTGGCATCAAGATCAATGTTGTTCCGGGCCAGGCGCATGCGACAATTACAGGACTGACCGAGGAAGAGGTACGTCCGATGGCAGAGGGCGTGACGAAGGAGACTGGCGTACAGTTTGAGTTTCAGGCAGAGGAAGATGCGATCGTGATCACCGCAGTCGGTGAGGGCGCACACGCCTCGACACCGGAGGAAGGCAAAAATGCGCTGGCATCCCTGCTTCTGCTTTTGGATCGCCTGCCATTTGCATCCTGCGGACAGACGAAGCTGATTCACAGCCTGACTGAGTGCTTCCCGTGGAATGATACCGAGGGCAAGGCGCTTGGCGTGGCGATGCAGGCAGAAGGATCCGGAGCGCTGTCTCTGGCATTCACGATGCTTACGATGACGGAGACACGGATGGAAGCGTACTTTGACGGACGTTTCCCGATCGGCGGCAATGATGACAACCTGTTGAAACCGGTGGAGGCAAAACTTGCGTCCCACGGCATGAAGTTAGAGTCCCCGCAGCTGCGAGAGCCGCATTTTTGTAGACGGCAATTCCGAGTTTGTCAGAACACTTCTGAATGCTTATGAGCTTTATACCGGCAACAAGGGCGAGTGCAACTACACCGGCGGCGGCACATATGTGCATGACCTGAAAAACGGCGTTGCATTTGGCGCGTCGATGCCGGGCGTGGACAACCGGATGCACGGGGCAGATGAATTTGCCTATGTGAGTGATCTGGTGGCAAGCGCGAAGATTTTTGCACAGGTGATTGCGGATTTGTGTAAGTAACAGAAAATTTCGTTTTTTCCGCCGTAAGAATTAAAGAAACCTTAATTGATTCGCCGCAGGTTCTATGTTAGACTGAAATCCACAAACGAGAGGTACTGTGCATGTTTGAAGACAGCTGCAGGAACTCCGGCGAGAGGGAAAGGAGAGAACGATTATGAAAAATCATTCCATACAGTTAAAAAGGCAGGGATTCTGACGGCGGCAGCGGTTCTGGGAACAGCGGCACTGGCGGGATGCGGCAGTAAGGCAGATACAACAGAGAGTGCAGCGGCAAGCGAGGAGGCAACCGAAGCGGTCGGAGAGGCAGAAGCATCGGATGCACAGCTTGTCATCGCAGGCGGAGACAGCGCCGGATTGATCGCGGCGGTTCAGGCGGCAGCCGAGGGCATGGATCCGTCGAAGATCCTGATTCTGGCACCGGGCGAAGAGCTGGCGGCAGATATGGCGGAGATGGCGCCGTATGTCAATGCAGCCAATACAGATGAGCAGTTCCAGGCGAATCTTACGGATGATTTTGAGATTTATCTGTCCGATATTATGACGGCAGGAAATAATACGAACAATTCGGATATGGCGGCAGATGTATCGGAGAACAGCGAAGAGGCGAAAGACTGGCTTGCCGACACACTGGGAATGGAGTACGGCGATCTGACACAGGAGGCAGGTTCCACGGTAGCCCGCAGTTTCCCGGCAAAAGAGGGAAATCTGAATGAGCTTGCACAGGAAGCGCTGCTTAAAAAAGTCGAAGAGCTGAAGATTCCAGTTGAATATAAGACAGAATTAAAGAGCGTCGCTTACGATGAAGAAGGTGCGCTTGACCGCATCACTGTGACGGTGGACGGCAAGGATCAGGAAATTGACTGCCTGGCACTGGTAGCGACCGATGTCTCCCTGATTCCGGTTTTTGAGGAATCTCAGGTATATGAGGCAGATGGAAAGGCAGCTGCCTTGGTTGTCAGCAACAATGCGGAACAGCTAAACAAAGATAGCGGCGAGCTGATCAATGGTCTTTATGCAGCAGGTCCGATCCTGTCAGCGGCAGTAGACGGTGAAGGTGTGCTCTCCGGCAATGAGCTGACCGAGGCGGTTGTGTTTGGTTCGACTGCAGGAACAGAAGCAGCGGTTTATGTTTCGGATAACCAGTAAAAGCTAAAATGATTCACATATAATGCCATTTCTAAAAAGTAGATGATGCAGACGAAATAAAATAGAAACCTTTAAGAAGAAGGTTCAAGCAAGAAGCGGGTAAAAGCGAAAAAACTTTTACCCGCTTTTGGTATTTTACAGAAAATAGCACGGAACTGATTTGCAAAAATAAAATTATTTTTTTTATTGTGGAGGCAATACCTAAAAAAGTAAGTCAGAACTAACTCTGTATCACTGAATTATTATAACTTATTCGCAATTCGATATATTTGTTTATAATAATCTGGCTTTTTGATACTATGTAGTCAAACCTCATGAGGAACACGAGAAATAAAAAACATTACATAAGGGGGTATTACATGGTGGAGAAAACTAAAAAATGGGGCGGAGAAAAAAAGGAACTCCGTTGTACGTGAAAATATTCATTGCATTGTTTGCAGGTATCGCGTTTGGTTACGTCTTAAATTTTATGGGCGGCGTGGAGAATGAGATCATTAACGGATATGTCCTTCCGTTCTTCCAGTTCATTGGAGATTTGTTTATCAAGTTGATCATCAAGATGATTGTCGTTCCGCTGGTGTTCTTCTGTATCATCGACGCGGCACTTTCGCTGGGCGATATCAAGAAACTTCGAAGCATCGGTGTTAAAACCATCATCTGGTTTTTAGCAACGGGCGGTATTTCAGCAACCATCGGTCTGATACTTGCCAATATCATCAAACCTGGGCGCGGCTTGCAGCTGGGAACGGCAGAGACAGCAATGGAAGTGAAAGAACTTCCGGGTATCTACCAGACACTGCTCGACTTAATCCCGTCCAACCCATTCCAGGCACTGACAAGCGGCGAGATGATGCAGATTATCGTCTTCTCCTGTTCCTTGATTTGCCATCATCAGCATCGGCAAGGAAGCGCAGCAGTTATGTGACATTATCAGCCTCTGTTCACGGACGATGTTTAAGGTTATCGATATGATTCTTGGAATTATCCCTTACGGTGTATTCAGTTTGATGACTGTAGCACTTGCGAAATATGGCGTTGCCATCTTCGGACCGGTTCTGAAATTCATTTTAACCGATTATCTTGCCTGCATCATCATGAGTACTGTTGGATACGGCACTTTCCTTACCGTGATTGGAAAGGTAAATCCGATGAAGTTCTGGCGCAAAGCGTTTGAACCTTGGATGATCGCATTTAGTACCTGTACTTCTTCAGCAGCTCTTCCGGTATCGATGGAAGTAGCACCGAAGAAGATGGGCGTTCCGAGAGATATTGCGAGTTTCGTACTTCCACTTGGATGTACCGCTCAGATGAACGGAACGTGTGCATACTTTGGTATCGTTGTTCTCTTTGCCGCACAGCTGTACGGCGTAGAGTTAAGTATTCAGCAGCAGATTATGCTGGTTGTACAGGCAACATTCTTAAGCGTTGGCTGTGCAGCAACTCCGCAGATTGGTCTGGTTATCAGCTTAACCCTGATGACGCAGATGGGACTTCCGCTGGATGCATACGCACTGGTAGCTGGAATCTATCGTATTATCGACCAGATTCACACTACTAACTCTGTAGGCGACCTGGTAGCGTCTGTCTGCATTTCTCAGATGGAGGGTGAACTGGATCACGAGGTTTTCAATCAGGAAGAAGTCAAAAAGGCAGCTTGAGTTTTAGAAAGAGACATCCCGGATTCGTATGAAATGTGGAATATATCTGGGCAGTAGTTATGTATGAAACCCGGAAAGCGGGGAAACGACAAATTTGTGCAGAACGTGAATCAAAGATGGAATATGGACCCCCCGGTTCTGAAAAGTCCACGTTTTCCGGATAAAAAGGAAAAAAACAGAAATAATTCCCACTTGCAAAGGTGAAAAAATTTAAGGGAACCAGACAAAACAAGAAAAGGAGATTAAAACTATGAGTGATAACAGAATTATCGAATGTATGGAGCGTGCACAGTATCTTCTTGGCAACCTGATGGCTGTTAAACCGGGCGAGGAAGTTTTTGATTGTCGTTGACCCTCAGACCGATGAGAGAATGACCCAGGCGATGGCAGCAGCCGCTTTAAACTGCGGCGCTGAGTACGGCGTATACATGATGCCGATTCGTGGAAAAGACAAGGCAACCATCTTCCCGAAATCTCTGGAACTTGGCATGGATGCCTGCGATGTATTTGTCGGCATGACCACCGCATCCGGTGCAGCTATCTACAATAACCATCTGAAAGAGCTCATCAACCAGAAGAAACTTCGCGAGGTTTCTATCTGCTTAAGAAATATCGACAACTTCACACGCGGCGGTGCTCTGGCAGACTATGAAGCAGTTTACGCAGACGGCGAGAAGCTGCAGGCAATCTGGAGAGGTCATAAGATGGCTCACATCACCACACCGGCTGGTACCGACCTGTACATGGAAATGAATCAGATGGAGCCGATCATCGAGTGTGGTATCGCGAGAAATCCGGGCGATGCAATGGCGTGGTCTGACGGCGAGGTTTCCTTAGGACCGGTGATCGACACAACCCATGGCAAACTGGTAATTGATGGACCTATCTGCTATAGCACAGAATCCGATAACGGAATAGGTTATTTTGTATCGCTGATACAGAATTTTATAACGGAATACGTTAGGAGGGCAGGCAGAATGAAGAACAGAAAAGTGCGAAATTTCGCTGAGTTTGCCTTATGGACAAAAACCAGGATGCTGGAAAGAGGCATCAGCCAGAGAGAACTGGCCGCAGGAATGGGAACACACCAGGCCAGGATCAGCGAGGCTATCACAGGGAAGCCATCAGGAAAGAAGTTTATCATTCCGCTGATCCAGGAACTGGGCGGAAACATGGATGATTTTAAAGACTTTTTAAACACCGTTTAAAAGAGTCGAAACCGGCAGAGGCCGGTCATGCAGGGATAGCCTCCTGCATCTGATGAGGACAGGCTGAAAAGGTGGTGGAAATGTATGGCGCAGATGCTGACAGCGAAACAGGTTGCAGAGGTAAAAGGCTGTAGTTATCAATATGTTAAAAAGATCCTGAAAGATGGAAAACTTCGGTCAATAGAAACCGTTAATAGCAAAAACCGGAAAACTTACCTGGTACCGCTGGATGCGTTGGATGAGGAACTGCAGCACAAGTATTATCAACTGATTGCAGAAAACCCTCCGGAAGAGGTAGAACGGCCAGAGCCGGAAGTAGAGAAAGTTGCGATTGATGAGTTTACCGAGGATGAACGAAAGGAAATTGATTTCTGGATCGACCTCACCAAGCGCTGGCAGTCATATAGAAAGATGCCGGGAGTTACTTCCCTGGCTGAAGTAGATAAAAAGTTCGTAACGCTCTGCAGCCTGGAATATCCAGAGCGGAGCATATCAGTAGATACGCTTTACAGAAAATGGAATGCCGTGAAGGCTGATGATATGAAGGCGCTGGTTGATAAGCGGAACAAATGGAAGAAAGGGACAAGCTCCATAGATGAAACGATATGGCAGGCTTTCCTGTATTACTATCTGGACGAAGCCCAGCATCCGGTAACCAAGTGCCTGGAGTACACAAAGATGTGGGCGCAGGAAAAGCGTCCGGATCTGTATACGCAGATCCCGGCCTATCCTTCTTTTTACCGGAGACTGAAAAGTGTTCCGGAGGGAGTTAAGGTTCTGGGCCGTGAGGGACACAAGGCATTCAATGACCGCTGCGCTCCATACATCAAACGTATTTATGATGAGATGCAGAGCAATGAGTGGTGGATCGCTGATAACCATACCTTCGATGTAATGGTGAGGGATAAGTCAGGCAAGCTGCACAGGCCATATCTGACAGCCTTCCTGGATGCAAGAAGCGGAATCTTTACAGGGTACTACATTACATATAACCCAGGTTCAGAGGCAACGCTGATCGCGCTCCGGAAGGGAATCCTGGAATATGGCATCCCGGATAACATCTACGTGGATAACGGTCGAGAGTTCCTGACCTTCGATATTGGCGGCCTTGGCCACCGGAAGAAGAAGCCAAAGAATGGCGAGGAAACCTTTGAACCGCCGGGCGTATTCAAACGCCTGGGAATCAATATGACAAATGCTATCGTCCGAAATGCGAAGGCGAAGATCATTGAGCGCCGGTTCAATGATGTGAAGAACGGCCTTTCCAGACTGTTCAATACTTACACGGGCGGCAGCGTGGTGGAAAAGCCAGAGCGTTTGAAATATGTCCTGAAGAAAGATGCCATTTACACAGACGATGAGTTCCAGGAGTATGTGGATGCAATTCTGAAGTATTACTTCAACATGATGGAATACGATGGCCCGGTGGCAGAAGACAAAGGAAAGCTCAAAATGGATGTGTTTAATGAGCATCTGATTAAGCGCCGGGTGGCAGCCGCAGAAGAATTGAACCTGATGCTCATGAGAAGCAGCCGTCCACAGGCCGTGGGCCGCCGGGGAGTGCATCTGGATATCAATGGAGGCCGCCTGGAATATTGGAACGATGAACTGTTGATGAGACATTTCGGTGAGAAGGTATACTTCCGGTACAATCCGAATGACCTGAAGGAAGTCCGGATCTACAATCTGGAAGACAAATATCTGATGACGGTTCCGGTAGATAATACGGCGGTTCTTACATATGGCGCAACCAAGGATGATGTGAAGGCCGGAATGGCAGTGACCAGGAAGCTGGAGAAGATCGCGAATGAATATAAAAAGAACGTGGTCATCGCAGAAGCCGACCGGGTTACCGCGCTGGATCTGGTACTTCGCCAGGCACAACGCAACAAAGAAAGCTACACAGGCAAAGCAGACCCGAAGGTACTGGAGGTTCAGCGGGCAGATGAAACACCGGTATATCAGAAAGTGGTCGGCGGAGTCGATCTTGACACAATGATTGAAAATGCAGCCAAAAGGCAGGGAGGTAAATGATGGGAAAACAGTATAATACAGAACTTCAGGCGAAAGTTGAAACGTACATGAAGGAAACGGGAATCAGCCAGGCAAAGCTGGCCCCGATGATGAACCTGAGCGGAGCAGTATTAAGCCAGTACCGCCGCAGCGTTTATGACAAGGGTGATGTAGGTGATGTAGAGCGTAAGATCCGTGAGTTCTTCCAGATCAAGGAGGAGCAGGCTGAAAACGCCAAGAAGACCGAGTCTTTCAATGCGGTACGGGGATATGTGGCAACCTCTATTTCAGAGAGCATTTACAAGATGATCCGTTACTGCCAGCTTGAAAAGGGGATCGTAGTTATTGACGGAGATGCCGGAATCGGGAAGACCAAAGCGGCTACCAAGTTCCTGCGGGACAATCCGGCAACGGCGATCTATATCAGCACCACACCGAGTACCAGCTCTGTAAGAAGCCTTTTAAGGATGATTGCAAGGGCGTTGAAGATTTCGGAAAACCAGAGAACAGAAGATCTTTCCATTTCAATCCGTGAACGGCTGAGAAGTTCTGATAATGTCCTGATTATTGATGAAGCCCAGAACCTGAAGTTCATGGCCCTGGAAGAAATCAGAGGCTGGGTGGATGAAGACCCGATCACCGGGAAGCCTGGCATCGGAATCGCACTGATCGGAAACGATGAGGTCTACAACAAGATGCTTGGAAGACAGGAAGCGATCTTCTCACAGCAGTTTAACCGGACGAAGCTCCACGGGCGGTACCGGGCTACGAATGTAACCAAAGAAGATGTTGAGAAGTTATTCCCTTCCCTGGTGGAGAAAGGAATGACACCGGAGCTGACATACCTCTACAATGTCGGCCACAGCAAGTGGGGAGTGCGCGGCATGGTAAACGTATTCACAGCAGCCGCCAATAACCAGGATGTTTCCCTGGAAGGTCTGCAGAAGGTAACAGGCCCGCTGGGAATCTATTTATAAAATCAATCAAACGGAGGTAAATGCAATGAAGTACATGACAGGAAAAGCAAAAATGATGGTGACAGGGATCGCGCTTGGAACGGTGGCCGCCGGGGGAATGGCGGCGCTGATCGCAGCGGGCAAGGTCGGAGTGGCCGGAAGCCTGGTTGTGGTATTCCTGATGGCTCTGGCGGGAGTTAGCGGCTGGATGATCGGCATTCAGATGCGGGTGAAGATCGAACATGACCGGGCATGGATGAAAGGATATCGTGATGGAAGGGAGAGTTCACTCCCGCCGATCACTGTAACCACCGAGCGTATGCTCATCCGGTACAGGGAAAATCCGGGGCTGTAAAGCCCCACCTTAATGCAGCCATCCGGAAGGATGCCGGTCACAAGCCCGGATAAAGGCAGAGTGAGGTAAAACTGAATAAGGAGGTAAGTGCAGCGTGAAGAACGGAAAGAAGCCGACACTGGCCCAAAAGAAGTTCCTGCAGGGAAAAGGGCTGGTACCGGAGAACTGGCTGATCGTGAAGGATACGCCGGTGGAGCTGGTGGTAGTCAGCCGGGCCGCGCTCCTTAAAAGAACAGGGAAGACAAGAACTTTCAGGAAGGAGCGACTATGAAAGCCATGGAGAAAAAAGCCACTCCAATGCCGGAAGAACTGGAAAGAGAGTGGAGCGAAGTGCGAGTTTGCTTCCGGTTGCTTCAGTGCAGGAGAGCCAGAATTGTGACGAAACGGATGCTGGACGGTTCTGTGAAGCGATATACCGAGGTCAGAAAGGCGGGTGGATGAGATGGTACAAAGAGAAGAAATGTACTTTGAACCGCGCTGCGTAGGTTCTGACCTGCGTATTCGCTGGTATGGTGAACAGTATTCAGCGCCGGAGCTGGAACGCCATTATGAGGAGACGGTTTACATCCGGGACAGCGGAAAAGAGCTGATGGTTTACAGCATGGAGGCAGACTGCTGGGATGAGAAGGCGAAGATTAAAGCAACCTTTT
>VOFH01003939.1_pt1 | contig 118766 bp, 181 predicted proteins | sample 5384091 | NCBI WGS metagenome assembly VOFH01 (sample SAMN12384727, study PRJNA508395) | human gut metagenome | isolation source: healthy gut G | host: Homo sapiens
TATCTTTTGGATTCAGGGCAGGTAACAAAGAGGAACTAAAGACTTTTCATCCCGCGGTATGTAACCGGCTCGATCGAAATACGAGCGGGATCGTTGCGGGAGGAAAGACACTGAGCGCGCTTCAGATATTAAATGAGATGTTCCGAACAAGATCATTGGAAAAATATTATTTGTGCCTTGTTTCGGGAAAGATAAAGGACGGACAGAGGATTTGCGGATATTTGAAAAAAAATACAAAAACAAATAAGGTATCTGTCACAAAAGAAAAGAGGGAAACAAAAGAAGCGCTTCCGATTGAAACAGAATATACCCCTCTTTTTGTTTCTGATCATGTAACACTTTTAAAAGTACACCTAATTACGGGAAAAACACATCAGATCCGTGCACATCTGGCAGCGATCGGTCATCCGATCATAGGAGATTATAAATATGGAGATTTTAAAATAAATGAAGCCTATAAGAAAAAATATGGGTTGAAAACACAGCTTCTGCCAAACAGGCAGATCATTGCGCCTGTTCCCGATTTATTTAAAAGATCTGTATTGATAAAGGAGTGAACAATAATGGCTGCATGGAATTCAAGAGGTCTTCGGGGTTCGACCTTTGAAGAACTTATCAATCAGACAAATGAACAATATGAACAGATGAACCTTGCCTTAATACAGAAAATACCGACGCCTATTACTCCTGTAAAATTGATCAGGGAAGCAGACATATTACGCTTGCATACTTTGATAAAGTAAGTACAGTTGATTACATAGGAGCAGTACAGGGAATTCCCGTATGTTTTGACGCAAAGGAATGTAAGACAGATACGTTTCCTCTTGCAAATGTCCATGAACATCAGATTGAGTTTATGCAAAAGTTTGAAGAACAGGGAGGAATTGCTTTTCTGTTGATTTATTATACGACAAGGGATGAGTTATACTATATGCGGTACAGGCAAATACAAAAATTTTGGGATCGTGCGAAAAACGGCGGCAGAAAAAGTATTCGATTTGATGAATTGGAGTCAAATTGGTTTATGGAACTGAAAAGAGGATATTTTGTCCCTTATCTGGATTGTATACAAAAAGACCTTGACAGAAGGGATTGACAGATTGAACGAAACTTCGTATAATATCCGAAAGAGTTTAACGAATTAGCATAGTAAAGTGAAGGGGGTTTTATTTGCGATGGAACAAAAATTACATACGCCTGAAGGAGTAAGGGATATTTACAGCAGGGAATGTGAAATAAAACTCACACTACAGAAAAAATTAAATCAAGTTCTCCATTTATATGGATATCGCGATATTCAGACTCCGACGTTTGAATATTACGATGTATTTAGAGAAGAGATCGGTTCTACTTCTACACAGGAGTTATACAAATTTTTCGATCGTGAAGGAAATATATTGGCTCTTCGTCCGGACATTACTCCATCGGTTGCAAGGGCGGCGGCTACACTTTTTGATACTGAAGATTTTCCGCTTCGTTTTTGTTATGTCGGAAACACTTTTATCAATCATACAAGCTATCGCGGCAAGTTAAAGGAAAATACACAATTCGGCGCGGAACTAATCGGGCTTGATTCTGTTGAGGCAGATGCGGAGATGATAGCAATGGTTGCAGACGCATTGAAAAAGACGGGACTGGAAGAATTTCAGATTAGTATCGGTCATGTCGATTTTCTCCAAAGTATTTTATCTGCAGCGGAGTTAGACGAGGAAACTGTGGAACGTATACGGGAATTGATCGGAAATCGCAACTTTTTCGGAGCAGAAGAGCTTCTTGAAGAAAAGGATGTAAAAAAGAAATCAAAGAGGCGTTTGCGATCCTCCCGGAATTAATGGGAACAGAGGATGTTCTGGACAAGGCGCAGCAATTTGCAATCAGCGACAAAGCAAAAGCCGCCATTGAACGACTTCGTCAGATCAATCATCTTCTTTGCCTGTATAATGCTTCGGATCATGTAACTTTTGATCTGAGTATGAGCGGAGGTTATGGTTATTACACCGGAATCGTATTTCGGGCATATACATACGGAACAGGTGATGCGGTTGTAAGAGGCGGAAGATACGATCATCTTCTTGAAAAATTCGGAAAAGAGACTCCGTCTATTGGATTTGCGATCATTGTAGATGAATTGATGAACGCTCTTTCAAGACAGAAAATTTCGGTAGACACGATAAGGCGGAACATCATTGTATATAACGAAGAGACTGAAAGCAATGCGATCATCCTTGCCGGTAATTTTCGGGAAAAGGGACGCTGTATCGAATTGATCAGGCAAAAAGAAGGACAGGATAAATCGCTGTATGAATCATATGCAAAAGAAAAAATGCTGCGGCTTTAATCTATCTTTGCGACGATAAAAAGTTGGAAATGACCAATTTGATTACAGGAGAAAAGAAAAACGGCAAACATTGCAGAATAATTGCCGTCAGTATAAAAGGAGCAGAATATGAGATATTTGACATTTGCCCTTACAAAGGAAGGCTCGCAGGAAAAACGATGAAAATGCTTGAGAGTCTTGGTATTACTTGTGAGGAGATGAAAGAAAAAGATTCACGAAAACTGATTTTTACAAATGAAGAATTAAAACTGAAATTCTTTCTTGCAAAAGGCCGGACGTACCGACATATGTAGAATACGGAGCGGCTGATATAGGAGTTGTCGGAAGGGATACGATTATTGAAGAAGGACGAAAAGTCCACGAAGTCTTAGATCTCGGTTTCGGAAAATGCAAAATGTGCGTCTGCGGACGTCAGGAGACAAAAGAACTTCTGAATCGTCATGAATTAATCCGGGTTGCGACAAAATACCCTAAAATTGCAAAGGATTATTTTTATAATAAGAAGCATCAGACAGTCGAACTGATCAAAATGAATGGTTCTATCGAACTTGCTCCGATTGTTGGTTTGTCAGAGGTGATTGTTGATATTGTAGAAACAGGAACGACTTTGAACGAGAACGGTCTGGTTGTTCTGGAAGAAGTATGTCCGCTTTCAGCAAGAATGATCGTTAATCCGGTGAGCATGCGTATGGAGAACGATCGGATAAAGAAAATAGTCACAGATTTAAGAGAACTTTTACGAGAGGAGCAATGCGGCCATGCGAATTGAAAAACTGAATCAAACTACGAAAAAAAAAATCTTTTGGAAGATTTACTCAAAAGAAGTCCGAATAGCTATGAGATGTATGAAGAACAGGTAAAAGCAATCTTAGATAATGTGAAAAAAAGGAGATGAAGCCCTTTTGAATATACAGAAAAATTCGACGGCTTCTGTCTTGATCAGCAGTCTGTTCTTGTAAAAGAAGAAGAAATTGAAGAAGCTTATACTCAAGTCGACAGAGGATTGATTGAGATAATCAGAAAGGCTTTGAAAAATATTGAGACGTATCATGAAAAACAGAGACAGTACAGTTGGTTTGACAGTAAACCTGACGGAACGATCCTTGGTCAGAAAGTGACGGCTCTCGATCGGGTAGGCGTATATGTGCCGGGAGGGAAAGCTGCATACCCTTCTTCGGTTCTTATGAATATCGTTCCGGCAAAAACAGCGGGAGTAAGAGAAATCATAATGGTTACTCCGCCCGGAAAAGACGGAAAAGTAACTCCCACCACACTTGTTGCGGCAAAAGAAGCCGGAGCGGATAAAATCTATAAAGTCGGAGGCGCGCAGGCGATTGCCGCTCTTGCTTACGGAACGGAAAGCATATCGAAAGTAGATAAGATCGTCGGCCGGGGAATATTTATGTCGCACTGGCAAAAAAGGCGGTATATGGTCATGTTAGTATTGACTCTATCGCAGGTCCGAGTGAAATACTCGTGCTTGCAGATGAAACGGCGAACCCGCGTTATGTTGCCGCAGATCTTTTGTCTCAGGCGGAACATGATGAAATGGCAAGCGCGATTTTAGTGACAGTAAGTATGGAATTGGCAGAGAAAGTTTCCGAGCAGACAGAACTTTTTATCAGTCAATTATCACGGGGAGATTATCAGAAAATCTCTCGATAATTACGGACATATTCTTGTGGCGGATACAATGGATGAGGCGATTGACGCCGCAAATGAAATTGCATCAGAGCACCTTGAAATCATGACTGCATCCCCATTTGAAGTGATGACAAAGATCCGAAATGCAGGCGCTATATTTATCGGGGAAAATTCAAGCGAACCGCTTGGCGATTATTTTGCGGGACCGAATCACGTTCTTCCGACAAACGGAACTGCAAAATTTTCTCTCCTCTTTCTGTAGATGATTTTATTAAAAAATCAAGTATTATTTCCTACTCAAGGGAAGCACTTGAAAAATTCATTCGGATATCGAACGGTTTGCCGAAGCTGAACATTTGACAGCTCATGCAAATTCGATAAAGGTTCGTTTTGAATCAGAACGAGGAGAGTAATATTATGAGTGAAAAAAACAAACGTATAGCGGTTTGCACGCGAAAACAAAAGAGACAGATATCACCTTGTCTGTTAATTTAGACGGTCAGGGAAAAATAAAATAGATACGGGGATTGCTTTTTTTTGATCACATGCTTGACGGATTTGCCAGACATGGACTGTTTGATCTTGAGGTAAAAGTAGACGGAGATCTTGAAGTGGACAGTCATCATACAATAGAAGATGTGGGAATTGTCCTTGGAACAGCAATTAAAAAGCGCTCGGAGATAAGGCCGGAATTAAAAGATATGGTTATTTTATTCTTCCGATGGATGAAGTGCTTGCTCTTTGTGCAGCAGATCTTTCGGGACGTCCTTATTTTAAGTTTGACGCCGGATTTACAACAGACAAATTAGGGACAATGGATACAGAAATGGTGAAAGAATTTTTCTATGCCGTTTCTTATAGTGCACAGATGAATCTGCATTTGAAAATTTTAGACGGAGGAAATAACCATCATATGGCAGAAGCGCTTTTTTAAAGCGTTTGGAAAAGCGCTTGATATGGCAGTGTCTCCGGAGGCCTAGAATGACAGAAATATGGTCTACAAAAGGGGCTTTATAACAAACGGCTGACTCAATGCCGTTTCGTACAAAAAAAAATTAGGAGAATAATCATGAGTTATAAAAAGACTGACTCCCTGCATTTTTATTGCGGGAGGTAAGGCGGTAAGATGGTTTGACGACCGCACTGTATTGACAGAGGATGTAATTGCGCTTGCTAAGCAATATAATGCAAACGGAGCAGATGAACTGCTTGTATTTGATCTTTCAGATTCTGATGAAGATCATGAAGAATCCATCGATCTGATCAAAAAAATAAACCGGATCATCAGTATTCCGATGGTTGCGGGAGGAAATATACGAAGAGCAGAGGATGTTAAAAAATTCTTTATGCGGGTGTAAAACGTGCGATGTTGAATTTTTCAAAAAAAGTTTCCATCGATTTAATTAAAGAAGTTTCCTTACGTTTCGGAAAAGAAAAATAGCAGTATCTTTAAATGATTTTGACACGCTTTTTAAACAACAGCATTTAATAGAACAATATAGTTCTGAGATCGTGTTCATGCACCGTCTTGATCTGAATTCTGTTGTAAATGTAACGGAAATCCCGTGCGTTGTTGTAACAGATACAATGGATGAAAGCGAAATATTGCGGATTTTAAAAAGCAACGGTGTAAAGGGCGTATCCGGAATGTTTATCAGCAGTGTCGATATGGATTTTAACGACTTTAAAGAAGTGTGTATGCGAGCCGGAATTAAAATGACTTCGTTTGAAAGCATGATGGATTTTTCCGAGTTTAAGTTAAATTCTGACGGTCTGATCCCGGTAATCGTACAGGATTACAAGACAAACGAAGTTCTGATGATGGCACATATGAATGAAGAGGCGTTTGATCATACAGTAAAAACAGGTCGTATGACATATTACAGTCGAAGCAGGAATGCACAGTGGGTAAAGGGTGAGACGTCCGGACATTTTCAATATGTGAAGTCATTATCTGTCGATTGTGATAAAGATACTTTACTTGCAAAAGTCGATCAAGTCGGCGCTGCCTGCCATACAGGCAACAGATCCTGCTTTTATACAACGATCGTCGGCACTGATTATGATGCAAAAAATCCTCTTCAAGTATTTGAATCCGTATATAATACGATTGTTGACAGAAAGCAGAATCCAAAAAGGGTTCCTATACAAATTATCTGTTTGAAAAAGGAATTGATAAAATTTTAAAGAAGGTAGGAGAAGAAGCTACAGAAATCGTTATTGCAGCAAAAAACCCGAATCCCGAAGAAATTAAATATGAAATTTCGGACTTCCTTTATCATGCGATGGTACTCATGGTAGAACGGGGAGTTACGTGGGAAGATATTACAAGTGAACTGGCAGACAGATAAGGCGATTACGTCTTTAGAAACCGGTATAGAAAAGAATCTAAAAGCATAAGATGTTGTAAAACAATGTCTTATGCTTTTTTGTATGGCGAAAACCTTGCGTTTCCCGAAATTTTAACAATCGCTTTCAATTCTGGAATGTATCTTTAGGTTTCGGCGGTTTATCTGCTTTGGAATGCAATACAAAAAATCAAAAGAAAGAGACAGAGGGGAAAAAACAGTATGAATGATGCTCAGTTAAGAAGAAGAGAACTTCTTCGACAAACGAAACAGCTCTATGGTGAACGTGAAACTGTTCCTCCGATTCATCCTCGTTATGGCAATTTATGTAAAGAACAAGACGAAGGCGGTGAAGAAGCAGGCGGAAGCTTTTTATATGCGGCTTGTAATCTGTATTCTCTGTTTCATCTTCTTTGTATATATGGATCAAAATCATGCGGAAGTAGCTAATGTAAACAGTACAAAAATCATAAATGAAATTGAACGGGATGTGGAGCTGGAAGCCGTGAAGGAAGTATGGGAAAATTTTGAATGATAACTATTTATTCAGCTGATTTACCTGAAAATTTATATTGAAACGAAAAGAGTTGTATACAATGCTGACTGCGAAATCATATCTTTTACTTTGGAGTTTTTGTCTAAGAACACCAGCACCGATTGATTCCGATTGACGAAAGATATTTGCTTGAAGTTCTTCCCTAAAATGTATATAATGATGTAGATTGGATGATTCAATCACATAGAAGATGTTTCTGTAATGTTGTATCGTCTTGTATAAATACGAAAAACAACATAAAAATATCGATTTTTCCCTTTGAAAAGTCCAAAATAGGTTCGTAAGAATTTATAAAATATATACAAAAACAGGAAGGAAATATATGAGAAAGCTTGCTTTAGATGATGAAATATTACTAAGTATCGAAAAACCTGCCCGGTATATCGGGAATGAAGTAAACTCGATAATGAAAAATAAAAATGAGGTGGATATCCGTTTCGCCATGTGTTTTCCGGATGTTTACGAGATCGGCATGTCGCATCTCGGCATTCAGATTTTGTATGATATGTTTAACAGAAGAGACGATGTTTGGTGTGAACGCGTCTATTCTCCGTGGACAGATCTTGATACAATTATGCGTAAAGAGGGAATTCCGCTTTTTGCATTAGAGTCACAAGATCCGATCAGAGAATTTGACTTTTTAGGAATTACGATCCAATTTGAAATGTGCTATACAAATATTTTGCAGATTTTAGAGTTGAGCCAAATTCCTCTGCATTCATGTGACCGCGCGGAAAATGATCCGATTGTGATCGGTGGAGGTCCATGTGTCTATAACCCGGAACCTCTTGCGGAATTTTTCGATTTGTTTTATATCGGAGAAGGCGAAACTGTTTATGATGAACTTTTAGATACATATAAAAAATGTCGGGCAGAGGGAAGTACGAGAACAGAGTTTCTTGAACAGGCCCCGCATCGAAGGAATCTATGTGCCGTCATTTTATGATGCCGAATACAACGAGGATGGTACACTTCGATCATTTATACCGAATAATATATGTGCCCCTGCAAGTGTGAAAAAGCAGGTTGTTATGGATGTAACAGATACGGTATATCCGATGAAGCCGGTCGTTCCGTTTATAAAAGCAACTCAAGATCGCGTTGTACTTGAGATTCAAAGGGGATGCACCCGGGGATGCCGTTTTGCCAGGCGGGAATGATTTATCGTCCCACAAGAGGGCGTAATGTAAAACGTCTGAAAGAGTATGCCAAAACGATGTTGACAAATACAGGACATGAAGAAATCTCACTTAGTTCCTTGAGTTCAAGTGATTATTCTGATTTGAAAGAACTTGTAATGTTTTTTGATTGATGAATTCAAAGAAAAAGCAATCAATATTTCATTACCGTCTTTGAGAATCGACGCCTTTTCTTTAGATGTAATGAGTAAGGTTCAGGATATCAGAAAAAGCAGCCTTACATTTGCGCCCGAAGCCGGATCACAGAGAATGAGAAATGTAATCAATAAAGGACTTACCGAAGAAGATATTATGGGTGGCGCAAGTCAGGCTTTTTGAAGGAGGATGGACAAAAGTAAAACTGTATTTCATGCTCGGACTTCCTACGGAAACCGAGGAAGATATGAAGGAGATCGCCAATTTATGTGAAAAGGTTGCCCGCAAATATTATGAAATCCCGAAAGATCAAAGAAACGGAAAATGTCAGATTACTGCAAGTTCCTCATTTTTGTTCCGAAACCGTTTACCCGTTTCAGTGGGCGCCAATGTGTACCGCTGAAGAATATACGAGACGTGCTCACCTTGTCAATGATGAATTTAAAGCGCAGTTAAATCGGAAAAGCTTAAAATATAATTGGCATGATGCAAATGTAACTGTTTTGGAAGGTATTATGGCAAGAGGTGACAGAAGAATCGGAAAAGTGATTGAAGAAGCTTACAGACTCGGATGCTTATTTGACTCATGACCGAAAGTTTTCGAGATGATTTATGGGAGAAAGCTTTTTTGAACACGGAATCGAAAAAGAGTTTTATACGCTTCGTACAAGAGATAAAAACGAACTTTTCCCATGGGATTTTATCGATACCGGGGTCAGTCGAAAATTTCTCAGAAAGGAATGGGAACGGGCAATGAATGCTGAGGTGACACCGAATTGTCGGGAACACTGTTCAGGATGCGGCGCATCAAAATTCGGAGGAGGTGTCTGTTATGAAGGCAAGAATTAAATTCAGAAAATACGGAGCGCTTCGTTTTATCGGACATCTTGATGTAATGCGCTTCTTCCAAAAAGTAATGCGCAGGGCTGAAATACCGATCGCCTTTACAGGAGGGTACAGTCCGCATATGATCATGTCGTTTGCGAGTCCTCTTGGAATCGGTCTCACAAGTGACGGGGAATATTTTGATATTGAACTGACTGAAGCGATCGACAGTAAAACGGCTGTAAAACGTATGAATGAAGTCAGTATAGAAGGAATTGAAATAATTAGTTTCAGAAAAATTCCGGATGATAAAAACAGACGGAATGACGATCCTTGCAGGGGCAGATTATCTCGTCTCTGTCAGAAAAGGAGCACTGCCTTCTGACTGGAAAGAACAGTTTTCCAAGTTTATGTCTCAACCGGAAATTCAAGTTATCAAACAGACGAAAAGAAGCGAGAGAATGGTTGACATACGTGCCCTTATCGATTCATGGGAGATTCGTGATGAACAGATCTATCTTCTTCTTGCAGCGGGAAGTTCGGAAAATTTAAAACCGGATCTTGTGATGGAAACATTTTTTAAAATATGCAAATATTTCAGATGATGTACGATTTTTTATCATCGCCTTGAGATGTATGCAGATGAAAGCGGCAACGGAGAAAGGAAGCTCATTCCTCTTGAAAATCTCGGAGAAGAAATCTGTATGAATTCAAAGACAGACCTGTAGTAAATCTGTAATGACATGGGAAGGATTTTGGTTTGAAACGAAAAATACTAATAGAAAAAAGCAAAAATAAAATACGGACATACCTTATTGAAGATGATGATATTGTTGAAATACATACCAGTATCAATGAAGAGCAAAGTACCTCCGGGGAAACTAGGGGATATTTACATCGGGAAAGTGCAGAATATTGTCCAAAATATCGGTGCGGCATTTATAGAAATTACAAAAGGAGTAAACTGTTATTTTGATTTGAAAGATGCAGAAAACGCATATTTTACCCATAAATCCGGGAAAAAACCACTTTGTATCGGCGATGAACTTGTCGTACAGATCAGCCGGGAAGCGGTAAAAACGAAAGCGCCTACTGTAACTTCTCATTTAAGCTTCACGGGAAGATATGCCGTCTTAACTCATGGAAACACCCGGATCGGCGTATCTTCAAAAATTCCACGGGCGCTTCGGGATGAATTCAAAGACCGCCTGTCACGTATGAAAAATGAACAGTTCGGCATCATTATACGGACAAATGCAAAAGGCGTACCGTTTCAGGAGGTCGAAGACGAAATTGAACGTCTGAAAGAAGAATATAAAAAGTTGTTAAATACAGCATTGTCAAGAGTTGCTTTTTCACGTTTGAAATCGGCTCCTCCGACGTATATATCAGACTTAAAAAAAACGTATACATGGAAGGAATGGAAGAAATCGTCATAGAAGGAAAAGACTTGTATACGGAAATACAAGAATACTTTCTTACAGAATTTCCTGAAAAAGTAAAACTTCTCAGACTTTATGAGAATCCTGATTTTCCACTTTGCAAATTGTATTCTACAGAAACCGCATTGGAAAAGGCGTTGAAAGAGTTTGTATGGTTGAAAAACGGCGGATATCTTATTATCCAGCCAACGGAAGCTTTGACAGTCATTGACGTAAATTCCGGGAAGATGGCAGTAAAATCGAAAAACAGCGCCGGAGCGATGAAAGTAAACATGGAGGCTGCTCAAGAAGCGGCGAAGCAGATTCGTCTGCGTAATCTGTCAGGAATCATTATTGTAGATTTTGTAAATCTTGAATCAAAAGAAGATACCGGGATATTATTAAAAGAATTCCGAAACTTTTTGTCGAAAGATCCGATTCCGACTACTTTGGTTGACATGACGATGCTCGGACTTGTAGAAATCACAAGAAAAAAAAGTAAGAAAACCGCTTTATGAACAGGAAAATTATTTACAAGCAGAGATCGAGGCGTTATAATATTTTACCGAAAGCGCGCTGAAAATTGCGCTTACAAAAATTTTTCTCATTATTCATGAGAAGAGAAATGGATCGATAAATAAAAGCAGCGAAAAAGCGCTGCGTGAGTTCTACATTTGGAGGAAAGAAGATTGAAAAAAGTAGTAAAATTCGGGGGAAGTTCTCTGGCAAATGCAGATCAGTTCAAAAAGGTCGGAGCGATCATTACAGCAGATGATACAAGACGGTATGTTGTTCCGTCTGCGCCGGGAAAACGATTTCCAAAAGATACAAAAGTAACAGATATGCTCTATGCCTGTTATGAAAGTGCAGCCAACGGAGAAGATTTTTCAGAACAGCTTGATAATATTCACGCAAGATATCAGGAGATTATTGATGGATTGAATCTCGATTTTTCTCTTGATCTTGATTTTGTACAAATTAAAGAAAATTTCAGTAACAAGGCGGGAGCTGACTATGCCGCTTCCAGAGGAGAATGTTTAAACGGAAAGATCATGGCTGCTTACCTCGGCTTTGAGTTTGTGGATGCTGCCGAAGTTGTCCGTTTTAATGATGACGGTTCTTTCAATGATGAAGTTACGAATACTCTTTTATCCGAGCGGCTTCAGGATTGTAAAACAGCTGTAATTCCGGGATTTTACGGAGCAAAAAAAGATGGAACGATCGTAACTTTTTCAAGAGGCGGATCAGATATTACGGGATCTCTTGTAGCTTTGGCAGTACAGGCGGATCTGTATGAAAACTGGACGGATGTTTCCGGATTTTTGATCGCGGATCCCCGCATTGTAAAAAATCCGAAATCAATCGAAACAATTACTTATAAAGAACTTCGTGAACTTTCATATATGGGAGCGAGCGTGCTCCACGAGGATGCGATCTTTCCTGTAAGAAAAGCGGGGATTCCGATCAATATCCGGAACACAAATGCACCGCAGGATAAAGGAACATTAATTGTTGAAGGAACATGTCGTCAGCCGAAATATACGATTACCGGAATTGCAGGAACAGATGGATTTGTAGCAATCACAGTCGAAAAAGCAATGATGAATTCGGAAGTCGGATTTTGTCGGAAAGTTCTGCAGGTATTTGAAGATAACGGAGTTTCTATCGAACATATGCCATCGGGTATTGATACAATGTCGATTTTCGTAAACAAAGATGTCTTTGAGGAAAAAGAACAGAAAATCTTAGCGGATATCCATAAAGCGGTAAATCCGGATCATATCGAACTGGAGTCTAATCTTGCGCTTATTGCCGTAGTAGGACGCGGTATGAAATCAACAAGAGGAACTGCCGGCCGCATTTTCTCCGCACTTGCCCACGCACATATCAATGTCAAAATGATCGATCAGGGATCAAGTGAATTGAATATCATTATCGGAGTCAGACATGATGATTTTAAAAATGCGATCCGTGCGTTATATGAAATTTTTGTCCTTACCCAGATATAAAAATCTATATCCGTTTGTTTTTATTGGATTACCATTATAGGAAGAATATATCAAGAAAAATTTGTTAAAAAACCGCATAAGATCTATACTCAATAAACGCATCATTTTGATGCGTTTATGTGTGGAAAGGAAATATACAATGAATATCTTATTCTTTTTTAAAACCAAAAAGCGAAGTGGCTTATGTTCACGACTATGGCACTTTAAGACAGGTTCTTGAGACAATGGAGTATCATAAATATGCATCTATCCCAATGCTGAATAAATCGGGCGAATATGTCGGAACAATTACGGAAGGAGATCTTCTTTGGGGAATCAAAAGATATACGAATCTGAATTTGAAAGAGGCGGAAAATATATTTATACAAGATTTTCCACGAAAAGTAGATTATGTAGCCGTATCAATTAATTCAGATATGGAAGATCTTCTGCAAAAAGCAATGAATCAGAATTTTGTTCCTGTCGTAGACGACCAGAAGAAATTTATCGGAATTGTTACAAGAAAGAGTATTATGGAATATTGTTACGAAAAATTAAAAAATTTACCGGAAGACTATTGACTTGTTCCAGAATGATATGTTATATTCTAACAGTATGCCGCACAATGAGGTTCAAGTTCTGTAAAACAGACACCGTAATTGGCGAGTAATGATAATAGGAGGTGCTATATGTACGCGATTATAGCAACAGGTGGTAAACAGTACAAAGTAGCTGAAGGCGATATCATTAAAGTAGAAAAACTTGGTGTTGAGGCCGGAGAGACTTATACTTTCGACCAGGTGCTCGCAGTAAACAGCGATAAGCTTGTCGTAGGTAATCCTACAGTAGAAGGAGCTACAGTTACAGCATCCGTAATCGGTGACGGAAAAGCGAAAAAAGTTGTTGTTTACAAGTATAAGAGAAAAACAGGATACCACAAGAAAAACGGACATAGACAGCAGTATACAGCTGTTAAGATCGACAAGATCAACGCATAATAACTTTTGTTATGATTGAGGTAACCGTTTATAAGACCATGCGGCATGAATATGCAGGGTTTGATATGTCCGGACATGCTGGATATGACGATATCGGAAAAGATATCGTATGCGCAGCGGTTTCGGTACTTGTCATTAATACACTGAATTCAATCGAGCGTTTTACGGATGATAAGACAAGTTGTGTTTCTGATGAAAACAGCGGAACTGTTGAATTTCGTTTCAAAGATCATCCATCGCATGACGCCGCACTATTGCTGGATTCCATGATTCTTGGTCTGGAAGATATAGAAGACAGTGAAGAGTATGAATCATACATTGATATTATCTTCAAGGAGGTGTAAGTACCATGATGAAATTGAACCTTCAGTTTTTTGCTCATAAAAAAGGAGTTGGTTCTACAAAGAACGGACGTGATTCCGAGTCTAAGAGACTGGGCGCCAAAAGAGCAGACGGACAGTTTGTAAAAGCTGGAAACATCCTTTACAGACAGCGTGGAACTAAGATCCATCCGGGTCTGAACGTAGGACGCGGAGGAGATGACACTTTGTTCGCTCTCGTAGACGGTGTAGTAAGATATGAAAGAAAAGGAAGAGATAAGAAACAGGTTTCTATCTATCCGGTAGCTGAATAATCGGACTTGACGAAAAGTCTTGCCGGAACTTTTCACTCGTATAACAGGCAGTATAAGCCCCAGACTTTTTGTCTGGGGCTTTTGTTTCTATACATGAGATAAACTTTTAATGAAGTTTTTCGGTAACAATTATCATTTGATTCTTCCTGATATACAAAGCAGGAAAGATAAAGGAGAAATTATGTTTGCAGACAGAGCGAAAATATATATCCGTTCCGGCAAGGGCGGAGACGGACATTGCAGTTTCAGAAGAGAACTCTATGTACCGAACGGCGGACCCGACGGCGGAGACGGAGGACGCGGAGGAGATTTAATCTTTGCAATCGATGAAGGATTAAATACGCTTGTAGATTACCGCCATAAACGAAAATATGCGGCAGGAGACGGAGAACCGGGCGGAAAACGGCGATGCCACGGAAAAGACGGGAAAGATCTTATCCTTTATGTTCCGGAGGGAACAGTGATCAAAGAAGCTGTGACAGGGAAAGTTATTGCCGATATGTCCGGCGATAACCGCAGACAGATTGTATTAAAAGGCGGAAAAGGAGGACTTGGAAACCAACATTTCGCCACATCGACAATGCAGGTTCCGAAATATGCACAGCCGGGACAACCTGCAAGGGAATTGGAAGTAAAACTTGAATTGAAAGTAATCGCAGATGTGGGACTGATCGGATTCCCGAATGTAGGAAAGTCTACTTTACTTTCCCGTGTGACAAACGCAACCCAAAATTGCCAATTACCATTTTACAACATTAAGTCCGAATCTGGGTGTAGTAGATCTTGAAGGTGCAAAAGGTTTTGTGATGGCAGACATTCCGGGACTGATCGAAGGAGCGTCTGAAGGCGTCGGATTAGGTCATGAGTTTTACGTCACATCGAAAGAACAAAATTGATGATCCATGTTGTTGATGCCGCAGGCACAGAAGGCAGAGATCCGATTGATGACATTTATAAGATTAATGCGGAATTGGAAGCGTATAATCCCGAAATCGCAAAACGTCCTCAAGTGATCGCCGCAAATAAGACTGATCTTATTTTTGAGGCTGATGAAGATCCTACAGAACGTTTGAAAAAGGAATTTGAGCCGAAGGGCATCAAAGTTTTTCCTATTTCGGGAGTTACGGGAAAAGGTATCTCCGAACTGCTTTATTATGTCAGCGCTCAGTTAGAAACGATGGATCGCAAGACTGTTGTTTTTGAGCAGGAATATTTCCCTGAAGACGAACTTATCTACGAGGAACTTCCGTATACTGTAGAACTGGAAGACGGTATGTATATAGTCGAAGGTCCCAAAATCGAAAAAATGCTTGGATATACAAATCTTGATTCTGAAAAAGGATTTGCTTTCTTCCAGAAGTTTTTGAAAGAAACGGGAATCCTTGATGAGTTAGAAGCAAAAGGAATACAAGAAGGTGATACGGTGAAAATGTATGGTCTTCAATTTGATTATTACAAATGATTTTTTTTAAACAAGAGTGTTCACGAAAAAATATTCTTAAAAGGAAGGAGATAAATATGACTACAAAACAAAGAGCTTATCTGAAAAGTCTCGCGATGAAAATCGAACCTATTTTTCAGATTGGAAAATCAAGTATGAGTCCGGGACTGACAGAGGCTGTTTCAGAAGCTTTAGAAGCGCGTGAACTCATTAAGATCAGCGTGCTTAATAACTGCGGGGATGATCCGAGAGAATTGGCTGAGATCATCGCAGGAAGAACACGTTCTCAAGTTGTACAGGTGATCGGTAAAAAAATCGTTTTATACCGTGAAGGAAAAGATGATAAGAAAAAGATCATCCTGCCATTATGAGAATAGGAGTCATGGGCGGAACATTTGATCCGATTCATATCGGACACTTGCTTCTCGCAGAGTTTGCTTATGAAGATTTTAAGTTAGATGAAATCTGGTTTCTTCCGAATGGAAATCCGCCCCACAAGAAAACGGACGAAAGTAAAAAAGCTCTTGCACATCGAATTAAAATGATCGAACTTGCGATCAGTGATATGCCTCATTTTAAAATAGATCTTTCCGAAGCCGAAACAGATGTACATTCGTATACTTACAGTACTATGCAGAAATTTAATCGCATGTATCCCGAATGTGAATTCTATTTTATTTTGGGCGCAGATTCACTCTTTGCAATCGAAGAGTGGAGATATTTTAAGGAGATTTTTCCGACATGTACAATTCTTGCCGCTATGAGAGATGATAAGGATGTTCGTACAATGCAGGAACAGATCTCTTATCTCAAAGAGCGCTATGGCGCAAAAATCGAATTGCTCAGAGCGCCTCTTTTGGAAATCTCATCAACGACTATAAGAAAGCGAGCGGCAATGAGACGCGGCATACGTTATATCGTTCCCGATTCTGTTTCAAATTATATAAAAGAACATGAACTTTATCAAACAAACGAATTCTTATAACGGATATATCTGTATCCCTCCTCAATCGAATACAGATAAGCAGTACGCATAATAAGAAGGGGTAGGAATAAAAATGAAAGAAGAACTGCTTCATATAAAAAAGGAATTATCAAAAAAGTTAAAAAAAGAACGTTTCGAGCATACAGTCGGCGTTATGTATACATCTGCTTCGTTAGCTATGCGTTACGGGGCAAACATCGAAAAGGCAATGACTGCCGGACTGCTTCATGATTGCGGAAAATATTGTTCCGCAAAAGAGCAGTTAAAATTGTGTGAAAAATATAAAATAACGCTGACTGATTTAGAACACTCCATGCCTGCGCTGATCCATGCAAAACTGGGCGCTTATCTGGCTGAAAATGAATATGGCATTAAAGATAGGGAAGTGCTCGATGCTATCACTTATCATACGACCGGAAGACCGGAAATGACAATGTTGGAAAAAATTCTTTATATTGCAGATTATATTGAACCCAATCGGAGGGAAATTCCGGGACTTTCTAAAATTCGACAAATAGTATTTCAAAATATCGATCAGGCAATCTGTTTGTCTTCCGAACGAACTACACGTTATCTGGAAGATAACGGGAATAAAATTGATCCTATGACAATAAAAACTTATGAGTTTTACGGAGGAAAGTTATGACTCAGTCAAAAAAAAAATGGCACGTATCGCCTATGATGCATTGAATGAAAAAAAAGGTGAAGATATTAAAATCATAGATATTGCAGAAGTATCTACTCTTGGCGATTACTTTGTAATTGCTAACGGAAACAGCTCAAGTCAGGTGACAGCTCTTGTCGACAACGTGGAAGAAGAAATGCATAAAGCAGGATTCTCTCTTCGTCAGAGAGAAGGGCGCGCATCGGGAAGTTGGATACTGCTTGATTTCGGAGATGTGATCATTCACGTGTTTGATAAAGAAAGCAGAGATTTTTATAACATTGAACGTGCATGGAAAGACGGAAAAGAAATCACGGTAAAAGATCTCGATTAATTCAGCAGATTTCTGAAAATCTTAAAATGAAATCCTAAATACGCAGATTTTCTTGACAAGTAAACTTGGTATGATATAATTAAATCAACAAGTAAACTTGGCAAGATGGGAGGTATTATTATGGATAAAGAATCTGTTTTACAAAAAGAAATCGTGCAGAGCACAGTTCGCTTCTCATCGTTTCAGCCGGGTTTTTGCTTTTGTGCACTTGTGAAGTGTTCGGAATTATTACCGGCAAACTCTGGATCGGACAAAGGGAAATTGTTTTTGGCGGAACACTCTTTTTCATCATGTTTTTAAGTCAGTTTGCTTTGAATTTAAAGTATTATTTGATTGATAAAAAGAAATGGCGGATTGCCGAGGGGATTTTACTGATCTTTTGTATCGGACTTACGATTTCCAGAATTTTGAATCCCGGACACTATCTTATGGAATTTCTTTAAGGTGAATTATGGAAAATGAATTAGTTTTAAAAATAACTTAAAAGAGGCGCGTGCCAAGAAACAGATTTCACAAAGAGAGCTTGCAGAAATGGTAGGAGTATCCCGCAATACGATCAGCTCGATTGAAACAGGACAGTTTAATCCGACTGCAAAACTGGCGCTGATTATATGTATTGCATTGGATAAAAAATTTGAAGAATTATTTTATTTCTGATTGTTTTCAGATAAGAGTCGATTTCTTTTGAAACCGGCTCTTTTTGTAACGGTGATAAACAGAAGTCCGGGTGACGGATCCGCAACTTCGATGACCGCTTACAATCCCGGAATGCGCCTTTGAACACTTCCGGTGACGTATTGATACAATTAATCATATAGCAATAATGGAGGTAAAAGATGCTAAGAATCAGTCAGCTAAAGCTCCCTGTGGAGCATACAGAAGCACAATTAAAAAGAAACTTCTGAAAACAGCTCATATAAAAGAGCAGGATCTGAAGCAGTTTTTATTAGAAAACGATCTGTTGACGGCCGGAAAAAACCGGAACTTTACTACGTATACACAGTTGATCTTATCGTTGCAAATGAAGAGCATGTAAAAAAAAATTTCCAAAGGAAATTACAAACTGTTCAGGAAAAAACTATCATATTCCCGAACACGGCGCCAAAAAGCTCCGGAAAAGACCTGTTGTTATAGGAAGTGGACCGGCGGGCCTGTTTTGCGCGTATTTACTTGCCTTTGAAGGATACGAACCTCTTGTGATCGAGCGGGGCGCGCCTGTGAGAGAACGCCAAAAGGTTGTAGAACAATTTTGGAAAGACGGCATATTAAATACTGCCTCAAACGTACAGTTTGGAGAGGGTGGTGCAGGCACTTTTTCAGACGGGAAATTAAATACTCTTGTCAAAGATAAATTCGGACGAAATCGTTTCGTACTAGAAACATTTGTAAAATTCGGGAGCCCCGGAAGAAATTTTATGGGAAAGCAAGCCTCATATAGGAACAGATATTTTAATCGAAGTGGTAGAAAGAATGCGAGAAGAAATTATCCGACTCGGTGGGGAATTCCTTTTTTCATTCGCAGGTAACAGATATCCTTCCTAAAGAAAAACTGTCTGATCGTAAACGGATGCCATCGGATAGAAACCGACGCTGCTGTCTTTGCCGTCGGACACAGTGCAAGAGATACATTTCAAATGCTTTTTGACCGGAATGTTGCAATGAAATCTAAATCATTTGCCATAGGTGTCCGCGCGGAACACAGACAGGATATGATAGATGAGGCGATGTATGGCAGAAAAGAAAAGAGGCCCGCTTGGTGCCGCAGCATATAAACTGACAGCACAGCTTGAAAACGGAAGAGGAGTATACACGTTTTGTATGTGTCCCGGCGGATATGTTGTCAATGCGTCGTCCGAGCAAGGACGTCTAGCCGTTAACGGCATGAGTTATCATGACAGAGCCGGAGAAAATGCAAACAGCGCTGTGATCGTTACCGTAACAAAAGACGATTATGGATCTGATCATCCTCTTGCCGGGATGGAATTTCAAAGACGGCTCGAAAAAAAGGCATGGGAAGAAGGCGGCGGCAATGTTCCGATACAACGATTTGCCGATTTCTGCACAGGGACAATATCAGTAAAGACAGGAAATGTTACTCCGAACATAAAAGGGAAATATGTATTTGGCAATGTGCGCAATATATTTCCTCCGGAACTTGCAGAATCGATTGAATCGGGGATTCGTGCGATGGGGAAAAAGATCAAAGACTTCGATCATGATGACGTCATACTTTCCGGTGTAGAAAGCAGAACATCTTCACCTGTAAAAATATTCAGAAAAAGAAGACTTTACTTCTTCTTTTCCCTGGATTTACCCGTGCGGTGAAGGAGCCGGATATGCAGGCGGCATTACTTCTGCGGCTATGGACGGCATGAAAGTTGCGGAAGCGATTATAAAAACCTTCTCTGCTCCCGATAGTGTCTGAATCTTCACAGAATTTTAAGGAACAATCTCTATACACATTTTTTATGTGCTAAAATATATCGTTGTATTGTATCATCGCACTGATTATAAAGTGAGAAAATGGAAAAAATCAATACGATCAAAGAAATGTACAAAGAAGATCGTCCCTATGAAAAATGTGAAAAATTCGGAGCCGAGAATCTGACAGACACAGAACTTCTCGCAATTTTGATACGCACAGGGACAAAAGGGGAAAATTCATTAGAACTTTCACGAAAGCTTCTCTACAAAAAACGGCTTTCATAATGGACTGGCAGGGATACACAAATGGTCTCTCGACGAATTGATACAGATTAAGCGGATCGGGAAAGTAAAAGCAATCCAGCTTGTATGTCTGTCAGAACTTTCAAAACGGCTGGCACGTACAAGCACAGTCGGAAAACTTGATTTTTCATCCCCGCGCACGATCGCCGATTATTACATGGAAGATATGCGTCACAGGACGAGAGAAATATTAAAATTAATCTTTTTAAATACACGCTGCAGATTAATAGGGAGTGTAATGTTTCGGAAGGAACGATAGACAGTGCACTTGTATCTCCGAGGGAATTGTTTATCGAAGCATTCAAAAGAAACGCCTACGGAATCATACTGCTTCATAATCATCCCGGCGGAGATCCCACTCCGAGCAGAGAAGATGTAATGATAACAAGAAGAATTTATGAAGCCGGGGAACTGCTTGGCATCCGCCTTTTTCGATCATATCGTTATCGGTGATAACTGTTTTGTAAGTATGAAAGAAAAAAGGGTTTTTCGGAAAATAGCATACTGCGCAATATAAGATTGAAGTATACAGTTTTTATTAAGGGAGAGTATTTTATTTAAAGTAAGGGTTGGTTAATATGTTTGGAAATATATACGGACTTGATCTCGGCACATATGAGATCAAAGTATTTGATAAAAAGCAGGATAAGATTTGTCGGGAGAGAGACGTTATTGCAATTAAAAATAAAAAAAATATTTTTGCGATCGGTGACAAAGCATATGAAATGTACGAGAAGGCTCCTGATGATATCGAAGTTGTCTTTCAGATGAAAAGCGGTGTGATCGCCCGTTTTGATAATATGCAGACATTGCTCGGTACTTTGTTAAGAACAAAAAAACGTTCAGTCTGGGGATCGGAATACGTTGTTGCCGTTCCTACAGATGTTACGGAAGTTGAAAAAAAAGCTTTTTGCGACTTGGTTCTGCATTCAGAGGCAAAAGCAAAATCAGTCCGTATTGTCGAAAGAGGACTGGCTGATGCAGTCGGTTTAGGCATTGATATTTTTTAGAGAAAAGGGAATTTTTATTGCAAACTTCGGTGGCGGTATTACAGAATTATCAGTTCTTTCATCCGGCGGACTTGTCTTAAACCGTCTTTTAAAAATAGGCGGTGATGATTTCGATTCTGCGATCACAGGACTTGTACGTCATAATAAAGAATTTCTCATAGGAAAGACAACTGCTGAAATGCTTCGTAAAAAATTCGGGGTTTTTGAGCAAAGCACAAACAGTACGATTACCGTGTCAGGAAGAGATCTTGTGACCGGTGTTCCTTCGCAGACCGATGTATCTATAGGAATTGTCCGCGCTGCAATAAAAGACCCCCTTGATGAATGCGTCCGTGCGATTAAACTAATGTTAGATAGAACGCCTCCGGATGTAAGAAGGGCAATCGAAGAAAAAGGAATTTATCTTACCGGAGGACTGACAAATTTAAAAGGACTTCCTACATACATAAGAGAACGTGTCGGTCTTCCTGTTACAACTGTTGACGAACCCGAATTATGTGCTGTGAAAGGACTTCAAAAGATCATTTTGGACAAGGAGTATTATAAAAAGCTCACTTATTCGATGTTAGACGAAGATTATAGGTGGTTAAGGTAATGAAAAAGAAAAATCAAATGTCTCATACAAACAGATATATCCTGCTTGGGCTTTCCATATTTTGTGTGCTTATGATGGTGCTTTCCTCTTTCTCTGACAAAGTCGGCGGTCCGTTTAAGACGGTTGCAAATGTTACGGTAATCCCACTCCAACAAGGGATGAATCAGATCGGTGGCTGGATGGGAGATATGAAAGACAATTTCTCAACGATGAAACAACTAAAATCAGAAAATAAAAAACTGAGGGAACAAGTTGATGCTTTGACAACAGAAAATAACTATTTACAGGAAGAGCGTTATGAATTTGAACGTCTTCAGGAATTATATAAACTGGATCAGAATTATGCCGAATATGAGAAAACAGCCGCCCATGTGATCGGGAAAGACGCCGGAAACTGGTTCGGTACATTTACAATAGACAAAGGAAGTAAAGACGGTATTGAAGTCAACATGAATGTCCTTGCAGGAAGCGGACTTGTCGGGATCGTAACAGATGTAGGTCCTACCTGGGCAAAAGTACGCTCGATCATCGACGATTCTTCCAATATAAGCGCAATGGCGATTTCTACTTCGGATACATGTATCGTAAGCGGAGATATGGCGCTTATGGGAACAGGTCAGATCGCTTTTTCCCAGATGGAAAACAATGACAATGTAGTCGCTGTAGGCGATCAGATTGTGACGTCTTATATCAGCGATAAGTATCTTCAAGGTATTTTGATCGGTTCGGTCAGTGAAGTAAATGTAGACTCAAATAATCTGACGCGTTCGGGATACATTACACCGGCAGTCGATTTTAAAAATATTCAGGAAGTGCTTGTTATTACGACAACAAAAGCAGAACTTACAGGTGAAAACAAGACAGAATGAGTTTCTTTACAGACGGACATATAAAGAAAGGAATGAAGATTAAAATATGAAAAGAATGAAGGTCAAACGCATTTTTATAACGGCGCTTGTCATTCTCGTGGCATATGTACTTCAGTGTACGGTATTTCCGGTACTTGATATTGCCGGAATCAAGCCGAATCTTCTATTAATCGTCACTGCGTCATTTGGATTTATGAGAGGTTCAAAATCCGGAATGCTCGTCGGATTTTTATCGGGACTTTTGATTGATATACAATTTGGAAAGATGATCGGATTTTACGCTTTGATCTATCTTGTAGTTGGTTTCCTAAATGGCTTGTTTGAGCAGATGTTCTATGACGAAGATATTAAACTTCCCCTGTTTCTTATAGCGGTCAGTGACTTCCTTTATGGAATCACTATATATTTCTTCACATTTCTGCTAAACAGCGATTTTCGTTTTACCTACTATTTAAACCGGATCATCGTTCCTGAGATGATTTACACGATTGTAATAACGCTTGGAGTTTATCCGCTTCTTTTGTTTATCAATCATAAACTTGAAGCCGAAGAAAAAAGGAGTGCAAGTAAATTTGTTTAGAAGAATTATAGATCGAATAAAAGAAGCTGTTGAATATTTGATGAGTTCAAGGTTGATCGTTCTCATTATTGTCTTTTGCCTTACATCTTCGATATTGATCGGACGACTTTTTTATCTTCAGATCGTGCGCGGAGAAGATTACTTGGAAAATTATGAGCTGCAAATAAGAAAGACAAGAACTGTACCCGGAACCAGAGGCAATATTTTTGATCGTAACGGAGAAGTGATTGCTTACAATGAATTGGCTTATTCCGTGACGATCGAGGATATCATCCCTACAGACACTAAAACCGAAGATAAAAACAAAATATTAAATGATACGCTTGACAGTGTGCTTTCGATCGTTGAAGAAAACGGAGACAGTGTGATCGACAATTTCGGAATCATTCTTGATTCATCGGGTAGTTATCAATTCGCCGAGACAAACGAAACATCCAGACTTCGTTTTGTGGCGGATGTGCATGGAAAAAGTTTTATTGATGATCTTACAGAAAAAGAAAAAATAAGACAGCCGAGCAGATCGTACATTATTTATGCAAACGATACGGATTGGATTATTCCGAACATGATGCCGCATATATTCTGAAAATGGTCAATATGCGTTATGCTATGGGACTGAATAGTTATCAGCAATGGCTTACAACCGTACTTGCTTCCGATGTCAGTGATGCTACGGCAGCGGCTATTATGGAAAATCAGGATTCCCTTCAGGGAGTAGATATTTCTGAGGATTCCCTGCGGCGTTATCCTGACGGTCAATATTTTGCATCGATTATCGGATATACGGGTCAGATATCGCAGGAAGAATATGATGATCTAAGCGATGATGAAAAAAAAGAGATATTCTTTGTCGGATATTGTTGGAAAATCAGGCATTGAGCACACGTTCGATAGCGTTCTTCAGGGCGAAAAAGGTAAAACGACATTCTATGTAGATAATCTCGGGAAAGTAACCGATACTGTAAGTATGACAGATCCGAAAGCAGGAAATGACGTCTACCTTACGATCGATAAAAATTTACAGATTTCTGCTTATAAACTTCTGGAAGAAAAACTTGCCGGAATCGTTTTAAGCAAATTAAGCAATGTATTAGACTATGATCCTTCTGCGGAAAAAAGATACGAAATATATTAAAATTCCCGTAGGAGATGCATATAATTCATTTATTGCAAATGAGATTATCGATATGAAAAAATTCGGAAGAACAGACGCAAAACCTGCCGAACAGGCTGTCTATAATACGTTTACTCAGAAAAAAGCCGAGATACTTTCCGAATTAATGGCACAGCTTCAGAACGAAAATGCTCCGGCATATAAAGATCTTTCAAAAGAAATGAAAGCTTATATGGACTATATATGCGATACTCTTCTAAAACAAACGACAGGAATCCTGATGTCAGACAAGATCGAAGCAGAAGATGAAACACAAATTGCCTGGGCAACGCAAGAGACAATTAGTTTGAACCGGTATTTAAATTATGCAATCTCCAAAAAACTGGATCGATACCTCAAAGTTGGGAGACAGCGCTTATTCGAGTTCTGAAGAGATTTATAGCGGTGTTTTGGCATACCTTGAAGAATATTTAAAGGAAGACAGTAATTTCGACAAACTTCTCTACAAATATCTTATAAAATCAGGAAGTGTCACCGGCGCACAGATCTGTGCGATCGTTTATGAACAAGGCGTACTGCCAATGGATGAGAATGCGTATAACGGTCTTTTTAAACGGAACGACAGACGCTTATGGCTGGCTATATGATAAGATTAAAACATTGCAGATTACGCCCGGGCAGCTCGCTTTAGAGCCGTGTTCCGGCGGAATTGTAGTTACAGATCCAAATAGCGGAGATGTTCTGGCATGTGTATCTTATCCGGGATATGATAATAACCGTCTGGCAAATACAATGGATTCCGCTTACTACAATCAGCTTAATACCGGACGTGCAAATATTTTCTATAACCGTGCCACACAGGAAAAAACAGCTCCGGGATCAACTTTTAAAATGATCTCGGCCACAGCCGGACTGGAAGAAGGGTATATTGACGCTTACACAACAACATATTGCAGCGGTTCATTTAATACGGTTACTCCGAGTCCGAAATGTTGGATCTATCCGGGAGGTCACGGAGCGTTGAATGTTGTTCAATCATTGCAGCATTCCTGCAACGTCTTTTATTATCAACTGGGATACAATATGGGAATCGATTCCAATGGAAACTATGACAGTGATCTTGGAACAGACAAGTTGAGAAAATATGCGGCTATGTATGGCTTAGACAGGAAATCCGGCGTAGAAATACCGGAAGCTGCACCGCAGATATCTGATGAATATTCGATTCAATCTGCAATCGGACAAGGTACGAACAACTTTACGGTAAGTCAACTGAACCGTTATGTAACCGCAGTTGCAAACAGCGGAACTGTTTATGATCTGACGCTTATCGATAAAACGACAGATGCGGCGGGAAATCTTATTAAAGATTATTCTGCAGAAGTAGACAGTACAATGGATGAAATCAATTCCAGCACATGGGATCTTATTCACCAGGGAATGGAACAGATGGTTGCAAGCTCAACCACTTTTACAGGCCTTGATTTTTCTATGGCGGGAAAAACCGGTACTGCCCAACATAACGAATTGCATGCCGACCATGTATTATTTGTAGGATATGCTCCGGCCGAACAGCCTCAATTATCGATTGCAGTCCGCATTACTTATGGCTATAATTCGGGATATGCATCAGAGATCGGCAGAGATATTGCAAAAGTCTATTTTAATCCTGAAACAGCCGGTGAATTAATTACCGGAAGCGCAGCTAATCTCGGAGAAGGAATTGCAGGAGACTAAAAGACGGGGGAATGACAATGAACAAACTTGTGACCATCAGAAGTAATCGATACGGATTAGATATTGAATTTGATTCCGAAACAGAATTCGATCAACTTCTTGAAGTTCTCGGACAAAAATTCAAACAATCCGGGCGCTTTTTTAAAGATGCACAGATGGCGCTTAGTTTCAGCGGACGCGAACTGACGCGAGCAGAGGAAGATCGTGTTCTTGCCGTCATAAGAGAAAATACACAAATTGAAATTTTGTGTATTATCGAACCAAATGATAAAAAATGAGATGATGTACAGAAGCGTAGTAGAACAAAGTCTTTCAGATATCTATAAAAAGAAGGAATTTTCTACAAGGGGACTTTAAGAAAAAGGCAGATATTAGAGGCAGAAGAAAGTATTGTCATACTAGGTGATGTAGAACTTGGTGCAAAAGTAATTGCAAAAGGCAGTGTGATCATAATCGGTACGTTATATGGATCTGTCTGTGCCGGAGCATCCGGCGATACGTCGGCGTATGTCGTAGCACTTTCTATGCAGCCTAAATATCTCAGCATCGGAGATATCGTAGCAAAACGTCAGATCATTTATCAGGAGAGCTTAAATATTAAAGGCCCCAAAATCGCCGTGATCGACGGAAACCGTATCTATCTTGATCCCCTTACGGATTGAGACAGGACATATGTAGGAGGAAAAGCATCATGGGAGAAGTAATTGTCATTACATCAGGAAAAGGCGGAGTCGGTAAAACGACAACGACAGCAAATATCGGAATCGGTCTAGCAAAACTCGGGAAAAAAGTTATAGTGATTGACACAGACCTCGGCCTTAGAAATCTGGATGTCGTATTAGGGCTGGAGAATAGGATCATTTATAATATCGTGGATGTCATAAACGGCAACTGCCGGTTAAAACAGGCATTGATAAAAGATACTCAGTTTCCGGAGCTTTGCCTGCTTCCATCTGCCCAAACGAAAGATAAGTCTGCGGTTTCCCCGGAACAGATGAAAAAACTTATCGAAGATATTCGGAGTGATTTTGATTTTGTTTTACTGGATTGCCCAGCGGGGATCGAACAAGGATTCCAAAATGCAATAGCAGGCGCTGAACATGCTGTTGTTGTCACGACCCCGGAAGTTTCTGCCATTCGGGATGCCGACCGCATTATCGGACTTCTGGAAGCGTCGGGTATTCGCAAAACAGATCTTTTGATTAATCGGCTGCGGATCGATATGGTCAAGAGAGGCGATATGATGTCCGTAGACGATGTCACCGAAATCCTTGCCGTAAATCTCCTCGGGTAATTCCCGACGATGAACAAGTCGTTATTGCAACTAACAGAGGAGAAGCCGTTGCCGGAGAAGAATGTCTGGCCGGAAGATCCTACATGGATATCTGCCGCAGACTGACAGGAGAAGACGTTCCGGTCAACGACTATTCAAAATCAGAAGGTTTCTTCGGAAAAATAGCGCAATTTTTTCATAGAAATCAGGAGGAAAACCGATGAGTGTTCATTCAGTTTCGATCGCCAAATACCGGCTGAAGAATCTGCTTGCCGCAGACAGAATGCACTGTACGGCAGATTTGACGGAACAAATGAAAAATGACTTATATCATGCGGTTTCAAAATATACGGAAATCAATCCCGCATATTTTTCAATCGATATTACACGCAGCGATATACATATAAAATACATGGGAGAAGATCGTTGAAATTTTTAATCAATCATATTAAACAGCAATATCATATAAAAGATTATAAATTCGGACTTATTATTTCAGTAGTTGCAATTTCTGTCATCGGTATCATGATGGTCGGAAGCGCTAAACCGGATTTTATGACAAACAGATCATGGGGGTGATCCTTGGGTTCGGAGCAATGGTTGTTGTCTCTTTGATCGACTATAAATGGATCATGAATTTTTATTGGATACTTTATGTTATAAATTTGATTCTTTTGATCGCAGTAAAAATTCCAGGATTAGGTCATTCGGCAAACGGGGCGCAAAGATGGATCAACCTCGGGTTTATGCAGCTTCAGCCTTCCGACTTGACAAAAATACTTCTTATTATTTTTTTTGCCAGATTTTTTTCTGACAGAGAGCTTAAGATCAGCAGCCCCAAAGTAATCATTCAGTCTGCTGCGCTGCTTATTCCGTCGCTCATCCTTATTGTGACACAGCCGAATCTTTCCACTACAATCTGTATCGCAGCGCTTTTTTGTGCTCTCATTTTTCTGGCAGGATTAAATTACAAATTTGTAGGAACAGTTCTTGCGATTACGATTCCTGCCGTTGCGATCTTTCTTGCCGTTGCGGTGCAGCCGAATCAGCCTTTTTGCATGACTACCAGCAGGATCGTATTCTTGCCTGGTTAGAGCCGGAAAAATATGCGGATGATGAATCATATCAACAGTTAAACTCTGTTATGGCAATCGGTTCGGGTCAGCTTTCGGGGAAAAGGATACAATAACGATGCCACAACTTCAGTTAAAAACGGAAATTTTGTTTCCGAACCGCAAACAGATTTTATTTTTGCAATTATCGGAGAAGAATTAGGATTTGTGGGTTGTTGCGGAGTCATATTTTTGTTATTATTAATTGTAATACAATGTATCTTAATAGGTTTAAAAGCGAAAGATACGGGAGGACGCATTATCTGCGGCGGCGTAGCCGCACTGATTGGCATTCAAAGTTTCATCAATATCAGTGTGGCAACTTTGATTCTTCCGAACACAGGTCTTTCGCTTCCCTTTGTCAGCTACGGACTTACATCCGTCGTACGTTTCTTTATGGGAATCGGACTCGTTTTAAATGTCGGATTACAGCCTAATAAGTATCAATAAGGAGAATGACAGCTATGAATATCGGATTGATCGCGCATGACGCAAAGAAAAAAAATTAATGCAGAATTTTTGTATCGCTTATCGTGGAATACTCAGCAAACACAGTTTGTATGCAACGGAAACTACAGGAGCACTGATCGAGAGCGTAACAAACCTTAATATCCATAAATTTCTTCCGGGACATCTCGGTGGAATCCAACAGCTTTCCTCTCAGATTGAAAGCAATCAAATTGATTTGTTTATCTTTTTCAGAGATCCGCTTACTCCACGCTCTCACGAGCCGAGCGTAAGTGATATTGTAAAATGTGTGATATGTACAATATTCCGGCAGCTACAAATATCGCAACTGCCGAAGCTCTTATACTGGCACTTGACAGAGGAGACTTAGATTGGCGTGAAATGTACAAATAATACATCTAATACATCAAAAAAATAAATGGTAGGAATAAAATGAAGGGAAATCATTATTCAGATAACAGGCGCAGACGCCGAAAACCTATTTACGTAAAAAAAAAAGACGGCGCCGAAAACGAACTTCTACAGTAATTGCGGTTCTTCTGATCTGTCTTATACTAATTGCAGGCGCAGGCGCTGTCGGATTTTTCATATTGCAGGAATATTCAAAAGATCATATCCGGCAATATGAGTTTGCATCATATAATAAAAAGCAATACACAGGAGAACTTTTCGCTGAAGATCTCTGTGTTGCTTCAGAAGATGTATCTCTTGACGGCGTTGAAGCAGATCCGGGATTTCACGGTGAAGGACTATTCAATATAGCAGATTCTCAGATCAAATACGGATACAAACTGTTTGACAAATTATATCCTGCAAGTACAACGAAAGTTATGACTGCTTATCTTGCTTTAAAATATGGAAATTTGGATGACGTTGTAACGATGAGCGCCACTTCCACGAATTTTAATTGGGATGAGTCTACCTGTGGTCTTTCTGCCGGAGATTCCCTGACTTTGTACGATCTCATATGCGGTCTGCTCTTACAATCCGGAAATGACTGTGCGGCCGCTATTGCGGAGCATATATCGGGAAGCCAGGAAGCTTTTGCCGAATTAATGAATACAGAAGCAAAACAACTTGGAGCGACAGGAACTCACTTTGTAAATCCTCACGGACTTCATGACGAAAATCATTACACAACAACATATGATTTGTATTTAATGTTTAATGAAGCATTAAAGGATCAAGCTTTTCTCGATATTATTTCTATGGACTCATATACGGCAAAAGTTACCTCGGCAGACGGAACTTCGTATACTCCTACATGGCAGGCGACGAATTATTACTCAGCCGGAGAAGCGACGCCGCCTGACGGGATACACGTATACGGAGGAAAAACCGGAACAACCGATCAGGCAGGAAACTGTGTAATTTTATATGAAAAAAACACCGCAGGAGAACCGTATATTTCCGTTATCATGGGCGCTTCTGACAAACCGCTTCTTTACGAAGAAATGAACGAACTGCTTGATGCAGGAATGAAATAGATCCCCGAAAGTGTCAAAAGACATCTTTCGGAATCGCAAACGATGCAAGTTTTCGGACAAATCTGAACTTTGATCTGCCGCCGTTATAAAAAATACAACACCCCGTAAAAATGAAATTTCCGATAAATAATTCGATCATATCATTTTACGAGGTGTTTTTCTTTTATTCTGACATTGATTTGATTCTGCCAAAAGACTGATCAAGTATAGGCCGCACAAACCTACTAGCGTATAAATGATCCTGGAAAGCCAGCTCATATTCCCGCATATAAATGCCACCAGATCAAATCTGAACACCCCTATAAGAAGCCAGTTTACGGCGCCTATAATAACGAGTGTCAGAGCTGTATTGTCAAACCATTTCATGTTATTTCCTCCTTTATCATCTCAATATTTGTAACAATTCAGCTACCAATATTTTTATTATGTCCATAAAAAGTGGAAATATACTAAAAAAAATGATATACTAGCAACGCCAGAAAAAAGCAGGAGGTGTATACTGAATTGTCATCCAAAAAAATAATTCAGTCAATATAAAAAAATATAAAACAAAAAGAGAATTCAATCTCGGTATCTTTCTTTTTGCAATCGTGTTTATTTATTTGGTTGTAACAATTATTTTGTATTTTACTGGAGACCGGATCTCTGTTTATGAAGTACGGGAAGGCAGCATTGTGAAAGATAATTCTTATACCGGACTTATTATTCGTAAAGAGACGGCTGTAACTGCCGAATCATCCGGTTATATAAGCTATTATCAGGCCGAAAACAGTAAGATCAAGCGCGGAATGAATATTTATGCCCTTTCCCTGAAAAGCTTGATACAAGCAGCAAAACAGACTCCACACAGGAGAACACACAGAAGGTCAGTCCATAACAGTAAATCCTGAAGTCAGTTCTGCGATTACCCTTCAAATACAAAATTTTATCGAAGGGTATCGTGCAAATGATTTCGGTTCGGTATATTCGCTGAAATCTGAAATCACTACAATGCTTCAAAACGAATTCAGCGCGACCCGAACAGAACAACTTGGAGCAGTGATTGCCGCAAGCGGTCTGGATGTGTTGTCTTATCAGGCACAGCAGGATGGCATTGTAGCCTTCACAGTCGATGGATATGAAGGATTGACTACTGAAACATTTACTGAATCTGCTTTTGATAAAACAAAATATGAAGTTTCTTCTTTATCCGATGAAACGAAAGTTAAAGCAGGAGATCCTGTTTACCGGATGATCACAAGTGAAGATTGGTCGGTTATCGTTCCTCTTTCAAAAGAAACAGCTATAAAGTTAAAACATGAAGATGTATCCGGAATAAAAGTACGGATGGACAAAGACAGCGAAACTCTTTGGGGAAAACTTACTGTTATCGAACGGCAAGGAAAATATTACGGTCAGCTTGATTTTGATAATTCAATGATAAGATATGCCGAGGAAAGATTTTTAAATATAGAATTGATCATGGAAGATGAAAGCGGATTAAAAATCCCGAAATCTTCTGTAGTTAACGAGAAATTTTTATCATTCCGAAAGAATACATTACGACAGGCGGAAACAGCAGCGCAAGCGGTGTAATGCTTGCAAAGAGAATGGGAGCGCCGTATTTCACGCCGTAAATATTTATGACATTTCTGAAAATGGAGACGTTTTTGTCAGCAAGCAGGATTTAGAAGATGGAAGCGTACTCGTTAAACCGGAGTCATCCGATACATTTGTAGTCGGAAAAACAAAAAATCTGCAAGGTGTATATAATATCAATAAAGGATATGCCGTATTCAGAAAAGTAAGTGTTCTCTGTGAAAACGACGAATATTATATCGTGCAGGAAAACGAACCGTATGGTCTTTCTAATTATGACCATATCGTGCAGGAAGGTTCAAGCGTAAATTCAAATGATGTCGTATTTCAATAAAATCTAAAAAATAAAACTTTTAACTATTCGGAAAGAGGAGAAATAAAAATGCTTAAAGAAAATCTAAAGACGGTGGAAGAACGAATACAATCGGCATGTAAAAAGCCGGAAGAAAACGAGAAGAAATTACTCTGATCGCCGTAAGCAAAACGAAGCCTCCTCATATGCTTCAAGAAGCTTACGATCTCGGAGTGCGAATCTTCGGCGAGAACAAAGTTCAGGAAATTCGTGAAAAGTATGAAGTCTTGCCAAAAGACATTGATTGGCATATGATCGGACATCTTCAGACAAATAAGGTAAAGTATATTGTGGATAAAGTAAAATTGATCCACTCTGTCGATTCTTTTAAGGTAGGAGAAGTAATCGAAAAAGAAGCTGCCAAACAAAATCGCATAATCGATATTTTACTTGAAGTGAATGTTGCTCAGGAGAGCAGTAAATTTGGATTAAAGACAGAAGAAGTTATTCCATTAATGGAAAAATTTTCGCAATTACCACATATACGTGTAAAAGGGCTTATGACAATAGCTCCATTTGTCGAAAATCCAGAAGAAAACCGTGCAATTTTTGCAGATTTACATAAATTATATGTTGACATTAAGCAAAAAAACATTGATAATGGTACTGTGAGCATACTTTCAATGGGGATGACCAATGATTATGAAGTTGCAATCGAAGAAGGAGCAACTATGTCCGTATCGGAACAGGAATCTTTGGTGCCAGAAATTACAATATCTGATGTAAGATCTGGGATGAAAGTATAACATGGCAGAAGACTTGTCCGACAGAATAGCTGTAGTCTTAGAGCCGTGAAAATAATAAAATTGCGCGAGCATATGCAGCGCAAGATAGAGTGTAAAAAATGGGTGTATTTGATAAATTTCTGGACATTATGAAACTGAACGACGATGATTATGATGATGATTTTTATGATGAAGAAGATGAATATTTCGACGATGAGGAATTTGATGAAAAACCTGCCCGTCGTTCTTTGTTCGGAAAGAAAAATACGAAGGAAGAATCTTTTGATGATTTTGATATGGAAGAGGAAAAGAAATTTCAGCCTGCTTCCTCAAGCAAGGTGACTCCGATGAGACATCCTGCATCCAGAAAGGGTGGAAATATGGAAGTTTGTGTTGTAAAACCAAGTTCTGTTGACGATTCCCGCGAAATAACAGAGACATTGCTTTCAGGACGCACTGTTATCCTGAATCTTGAAGGTATGGATCTTGAACTTGCTCAGCGCATCATTGATTTTATTTCAGGCGCCACATTTGCAATTAACGGTAATCTTCAGAAAATTTCAAATTACATATTCCTTGTAACACCGACAAATGTTGATATTTCCGGTGATTTACAAGATCTTCTCGGCGGTTCGATGGAAACACCGAGTGTGAAAGGAAGATATTAATTCAGATATGGGAAGCGGCAATCTTGAGAAAGATCAGTATCTTCTGGAAAAGCGTTTTATTGAATTATCCAGAAATGCATATCAAAGAGATTTTATCACATACTCTGATTTTCTGAATCTAAATGAACAAAATATACTGCATACGCTGCCGAAAGAAAATTTGTTTACACAAATACTTACTTTCGGCGGATATGGCATGGCAGAGCGTCAGATGGCTGCATTTATCCCTGATGCTCTTTATTTGCGTTGCGGAAAAAGGAGCTCGATCCTGCTTTTGATAAGATATCCTTTCAAAGCTCTTCAGGTCCTTCCGTTAAACCGAAAATTTTCAGAAGATCTCACACATAGAGACTATCTGGGATCAATTCTTAATTTGGGTATTGACCGGTCAAAAACCGGAGACATTCTTATTGAAAATAATACAGCGATTTTATTTGCACATGATGATATTGTATCTTTTTTATGCAGTGAGCTGACACGGATTCGGCACACATCGGTCAAAACAGAAGAACTTCCTTCATTTGACATTCAATATACGCCCAAATATGAAGAACTCACGGGAACCGTTGCGTCAGTTCGACTTGATAGTTTATTATCACTTGCATTTTCATCTTCCCGGACAAAACTTAGCGGATTGATTGAAGGCGGAAGAGTCTTTGTTAACGGGAAACTTATTACAAGTAATGGCTACCAGCCAAATGAAGGTGATCTTATCTCTGTTCGCAAAATGGGAAAATTTCGTTTTGCAGGAATCGGAAATAAAACCAGAAAACACAGAATATACGTCAGGATACAGAAATATATTTAGAGATGGAGAAACACAATGGCTTTGCAAAAAGAAAATCCGAAATTTCGTTTATTTAAAAGCTATATTATAGCATTTTTTTTGGATAGGAACAGCAATTTTTATAGATCAGATTACAAAATATTTTGCAGTGGCGTATCTGAAAAATAATCATGCAAAAGTTTTGATAGACGGTGTTTTTGAGCTTCAATATCTTGAAAACCGAGGTATGGCTTTTGGAATACTTCAAAATAAACAGTTTTTATTTGTCGTTGGCGCTCTGGTTATATGTGGAGCGATTCTCCTCATATACGGGAGAATTCCATATACAAAAAGTATATGCCTCTTCGTATCTGTTCGATCCTTTTGATCGCCGGGGCTGTCGGAAATCTGATCGATCGGGTAAGACTAAATTATGTTATCGATTTCTTTTATTTTAAATTAATCGATTTCCCGATTTTCAATGTGGCAGACTGCTATGTTGTCGTGGCATGCATTATTTTCGCTTTTTTGATTTTATTTTATTATAAAGAAGACTCTGATTTTGATTTTCTGCGCAAACAAAAAAATCGGATTTGATCAGATAAAATCAGTCTGCACTGCAATTTAACCTATAAAACAGAAAGGTTCGTATATTATGGAACAGATTAAATTTACAGCCGATCGCAGCGGGGAAAGGATTGATAGATTTTTGAGTGAAAATCTTGAGAACCTTTCCCGTTCTTATATTCAAAAACTGCTAAAAGACGGCAAAATTTCCGTCAATCAAAGCTCGGTCAAACCCAACTATAAAATCAGTGAAAACGATAAGATCGAAGTTTTTATTCCGGATCCTGAAGTATTGGATATTCTTCCCGAGAATATTCCGCTTGATATTTTATACGAAGACAGTGATATCCTTATTGTTAATAAACCCAAGAATATGGTCGTTCATCCGGCGCCGGGGCATTATGAGCACACTCTTGTAAATGCAGTAATGTATCACTGCAAAGATAATCTGTCCGGAATTAACGGTATACTTCGTCCGGGAATCGTACATCGAATCGACATGGATACAACAGGTTCGCTTTTGATATGCAAAAATGATAAGGCGCATCAGATCATAGCAGAACAGCTAAAAGAACATTCGATTACCCGACGATATCATGCGATCGTTCATGGAAAGATAAAAGAAGATAACGGAGTGGTAAACGCTCCTATCGGAAGGCATCCCATTGATCGAAAAAAAATGAGTACGAAAGCAAAGAACGGAAAACATGCAGTTACCCATTATACCGTCCTGCGCAGATTTAAAGATTATACTTATATCGAATGCGAACTGGAGACAGGACGAACCCACCAGATTCGTGTTCATATGGCAAGCATTGGACATCCCATTCTAGGAGACAGTATGTATGTCCGTCAAAATGTCCGTTTAAACTTCAGGGTCAGACATTACATGCAAAAGTTCTTGGAATCACTCATCCTTCCACAGGGAAATATATCGAAGTCGACGCACCTCTTCCGGAATATTTTAATAAACTTCTCAAACAATTAGAAGAACGCTGATTTTGTTGAAGGAAAAAAAGAAAAGAAAATAGAAATTTGATTGTATTTTTCTTTGTTTTTAGTTATAATACTCACATATAGTTCATTTGTATATGTATTTTTTATGCAAAATCACATATTGTTGACGTAAAGGAGAGTGACCTTAAATGAAAACAAATACGATCATTACTATTGGAAGAGAATTCGGAAGTGCCGGCCGGGAAATCGGATATAAAGTAGCCAAAGAATTCGGAATCAAACTTTATGACAAAGAAATGCTGGCCCGTGCAGCAAAAGAAAGCGGAATCTGTGAAGAAATATTTGAATCACATGACGAAAAACCTACAAGCAGTTTTCTCTATTCACTAGTAATGGATACATATTCAATGGGATATTCCGGAAACACCTATACAGATATGCCGATCAATCATAAGGTTTTTCTTGCACAGTTTGATGCAATCAAAAAATCGCAGATGAAGGACCTTTGTATTCTTGTCGGAAGATGTGCAGATTATGCACTTGAATCATATAAAAATGTAGTAAGCGTTTTCATTCATGCCGATCTTGATGCAAGAATACGCCGTATTGCAAGGATCTATAATCTGACGGATGCGAAGGCAAAAGATATGATCTTAAAAACAGATAAAAAACGAGCAGGTTATTATAATTATTATACAAATAAAAAATGGTGACTCAAAAAGCTACGAACTTTGTCTTACAAGTTCCGAACTTGGCATAGACGGAACGGCGAATGCGATTATTGACTATGTAAAACTAAAAGAAAGTATTGCGAAAGAAAGCAAACGAATTTAAATAAAGAAACTTAGAATAACTTAAAAAGCCCGAAAACTATAAAACCGATCTTGAAATTAAGATGATGTTTTATGATTTTCGGGTTTTTATTGTGTAATTTCATAATTTTTATTCATTGATTTTAGTTGATTTGTGTAGTATCATTAAAATAATAGGTAATTTTTGTATGAAATAACGAAAAAGGAGCGGGAACATTTTATGAAAAAGCTGAAACTCTTTAGGAAAATCAAAAGCATATTGAGCATTTTGCTCATATCACTACTTATCATACCTCTATGCAGCGGTATCGGAATTCATGCCAAGGAAAAAAACACAGAATCAAACGAATATAAAATTTATCCGATTCCTCATTCTGTTGTATATGATAACGAACAATTTGTGATGTCAGATAGAGTTCATGTTGTCTTCGAGGAAGGTATAGATAAAGCTACACAGAACTTTTTGGAAGAAGTTATAACAGACTATGGGAAAACAGTTGTACATTCTGAAGAGATCGTCAACGGAGAAACTACGATCCTGTTGGGAATAAAAGGTTCCAATGGAAAAGCGGACAGCTATATCAATAAAAAAAATACAACGATTAAAACGTCTGATCTTTTCAATCGAACTGATTCATATATACTTAGCGCCAAAGAAAATATTATCTCAATCGTAGGAAAAGATACCGACAGTACATTTTTCGGTATCGCTACGTTACAGATGATGCTTACATCTTATGAAGATCCAGCCCTTCGCAGCGTACAGATCGAGGATTTTTCTGACATACAATATCGAGGATTTATTGAAGGCTTTTACGGAGGGTGGGATTATAAATCACGGGAAAGCCTTATGAGATTTGCACGTGATGTTAAAATGAACCATTATATTTATGCATCAAAAACTGATCCTTATCATACATCAAAATGGGGAGAACTTTATCCGCAAAGCGAAATCGATCAGATACAAAAACTTGTAAAAGTAGGTGAAGAGACAAAATGTTACTATACATGTCCGTACATATTTCGGGATTTTTCACCAATTTAGATACATCGAATGAAACCGCCTATAATGAACGGTATCAGAAACTACTTGCAAAATTCCGTCAGCTTTATGACGCAGGCGTTAGAAAATTTGACATTTTAAATGACGACTTCGGACAAGGAACTCATGAAGATGTAGTAAATCTTTTAAATAAGCTGACAAAAGAATTCATTATTCCAAACAACTGCAAGCCGATCACTTACTGTATGCAGGGATATAACAAAGCATGGTCAAAAGAGGCTGAATTAAGTGCATTAAAAAAACTTGACAAGTCAATTATCCTATATTGGACAGGTGATGACGTAAACTCGCCGATCACACAGGAAACAATCGATTATGTTTCAGAGAAAACAGGACACAAAGTTTGTTTCTGGCTGAATTATCCGGTAAACGAACATGGAAAATCAGGACTTTATCTTGGAGATATCACACATTACGCCCGCGATGGCATAACAGGACTTACAGGAGCTGTCTCAAACCCTTCCCGCTTTGCACAGAGTAATAAAGTCGGTCTGTTCCAGCTTGCATCACTATTCTGGAACAATACTAATTACACTGCAAACGCGCAAACTGTTTGGCAGGATGCATTCCGTTATCTTGAACCTGAAGTACAGGACGCTTACTTTAAAATTGCATCTAATGTTGCAAACTGTCCTCGTTCCGTACGTGTACCGCAAGGCTTTCCGGAATCAGAATATCTGAAAGAAAAGCTTGAAAATGTTACAGCTAAAATCAGTAATGGAGAGAACTTGAAAAATGATAAAGAAACGGCAGCTTTAAAATCGGAATTTGAATCTATTCTTGCTGCAATCGAAACATTTAGATCAACATGTGACAATGCTGATTTAAAATCAGAATTAGATCCATGGCTGAAATCACTGCAAGATATCGCTTCAGGCGGAAAGGCAATTATCGAAAGTATCATTGCTATTCAAGAAAAAGACATAGATACAGCTTGGGAAACGTTTGCAACAGCAGGCAAGGCGCTACAAACATGGAATACATATCCGACAGCAGAAGGAGTAAAAGAAGGCGCAGAAGCAGGAAGTAAACGTATCCAACCGTTCGTATCGAAAGCAGCCGCAACGGCAAAAAATAAATTAACACCGTTTTTCGATCCTGATAATACGAATGTAATTCCTTCGTTTTATGCAGTTCTTGCAGGTGTAAAACGAACAGATGATACTGTTTCCGCAAAATTATTTGACAAAGATCCATCAACTGCCGGCGAATGGAATCAAAACCAAAAGATAGGAGATTACTATGGCGTAGATTTAGGTCGTGTTATCCCTGTAACAGATATTACAATTCTTCAGGGAGCATCAGAAACTGATCATGACTATTTCCACAATTTCGTTTTAGAATATTCTGAAACAGGTGAAGACGGTTCATGGGTCACAATTCAGGAGTACAAAGAAACAGATGAATCACATAAAATAGAAAAAACAGGGTTAAACATAAATGCACGCTATGTGCGTCTGCGTCTTACCAAGACAGGAACGACAACTCCGAACAAAGCAAATTATTGGACAAAAGTACGCGAATTTACAGTAAATAAGAAATTTACTGACGGGGAACGTATTTATACAAATATTGAAAAATTAAAAGAGACTCCGATCCACATTTACGAAAACGAATTTCGTATAAGAGACATTAAGGATTTAGAATTAAAACCGAATGAATATGTCGGTATCAAAATGACCTCCCTTGTCTCAGTGTCTGATATTTTTTCCGAATCAGACGAATTTGAAAAAGCAAAAAATACAATATTCAACAAATGGAATTGAATGGACAGATGCGAAAAATTTCAAAGGGCCACAACCGATGCGATATGTCCGTCTTGTCAATCAGACAAATGAAACGCTAAAAGGATCATTGACAAAACTAGGTATTTCCGTAAATAATCTTAAGATCACACCGAAGATGAGCGAAACAAGTTTTACAAATCCGCTTAAAGAAAGTACGTGGGAGAATATGTTTGATGGAGATTTTACAACCCATGCCTGGACGAATCAGGGTCAAAATAATGGCGGATACATTATTATAGACCTCGGAACTTCAACACCGCTTTATGATGTTACAATCGTCACAGCGGATGGAAAACCTCATTTATACGATGCAGATATACAAATCTCCTCTGATAAAAAAAGAGAATACCACGATCGCGTCTGTAAAAATGACAATACAAAAAGTGGAACCTCCCTATCGTTATGTAAGAGCAAATGCCCAGGGAGCTAAGAGCAGATATCTTCGTATTCTCGTAACAGATGACGTTATCGGTAAATATGATAATCCGTTCCTTTGTATCAAAGAAATTGAATTTAACAAAAATATTGAAGAAAATACAAGTACATATCCGATTGCTTCGAGTGCAGAAGGTAATCTTGAAAAATGTATCGATCAGGATCTGTCCACTGTATTTACAACAGAAAACAAAACTGCCGGATGGCTGGAATATAAACTGACAGACAATACAAAATTAAAATCGTTCTCTATTTTGCAAGATGTACATACTATTTCCGAAGCTAATGTAAAGGTACGAACTGGAACTGATAAATGGAAAGACTTAGGTACATTTGATAAGGGAACAAAAAACTTTTGATGTATCAGAATATGACAATATTTTCGCGATTCGACTTGAATGGGCAGAGGGAAAAGCGCCTTCTATATATGAAATTTATACAAACGAAGATGAAAAACAAAATACAGATGATATCGGAATCTATGTAGAACAAATCATCGATACAGAAGCAGATTCCGAAAACCAAAGCCTGAACAACCTGAAATCCCGGATTCAGAAAATCTTGCTATAAACCGTCCGGTAGAGGTATCAGAACCGAGCTTGACAGAGATCAAAAAGATTTTGCCGTGGACGGAACCGTGAGACAAGATGGAACAGCAATTACATCAAAGGCGATCATGCATCTGAAGAAGCATGGATCATCGTTGATCTCGGTGAAGAAACAAATATCATCGAATCACTTACTGCAGAGTATTTTAATTTAGTTTATCCGACAGACTATGACGTTCTCGTATCTGCTGATAAAGAAAACTGGATCACTGCAAAAACGATAAAAAAACGAACCGAACGGAGCAGCCCATCCAACAGATGAAATTTCACTTGATCAACCAATCATCGGAAGGTATGTCAAATTATTATTCCGTGAATTAAACAGTGCTGCTGTCGGAAACTGTGTAGGTTTAGAAGAGCTTACCATAACAGGAAAGAGGATATCCTCCGAAACAGAATTAAAAAGAATATATGCCGATCAGCGATATTAAAATCGACAAAGGTACGTCACAAGAAGAATTAAGAAAGCTGCTTCCTTTAATTATCAGTGGAAAGCTTGCATTAAAAGACAGTGATAAAATACTGGACTTGGCATCATTATTTGTAAACTGGGATCTTTCAGAATATACTTCTGCTGAAGATACGATCCTCACTTTAAAAGGGAATTTGATCGGTGCAGGAAAAGCAACTGGAGACGAGATTTCCTAAATGTGATCATAGGCACCGGATCAACAGAACCTCCTGTTGACCCTGAAGGTCCTACCGATCCGGAAGGTCCTACTGATCCGGAAGGTCCTACCGACCCGGAAGGTCCTACCGACCCGGAAGGTCCTACCGACCCGGAAGGTCCTACTGATCCGGATACACCTGATTCAGGAAAGATTGAACAATTAAAACAGGAATTAGCTCTACTCATTGAAACTGCTCAAGCAAAAGTGGAATCCGGTAAATACACAGACGAAACAGTCAAAATACTTAAAGAGCAAATCATAAAATCTGAGGCGCTTTTAACAGACAACGTCACTGCCGAACAACTTGAACAGCAAATCAATAGTATTAAAAAATCAATCAACGGATTAACCGAAAAAAAGCCGACTTAGAAACTTCTGACCGGCCAAATCAAAACATCACTCATTCAGAAAAAAGTACAGCAGTAAAAACAGGTGACTCAACTCATATAATACCTCTATTTCTGCTGATGATTTGCACCGGATTTTCCTTGATCCTATTCAGGAAAAGAAATACTTATAATAAATAATAGGTGTTGACATGCGATAATGTCACATATTATAAAAACACATCCGATGGATTAAACATCGGATGTGTTTTACTTGCCGCTAGTTTATTCACTTTTAAGATCTTATTTAACGTCTCGATATCGTGCGCTGCGGCCAACCTTTAATATCTCCTGTTAAAATAGCGTGAAACATTCGTTCTTTTGTTCCCGGATGTTCTTTGTTAAGTTCTCTTAAAAGTTCTTTTGCATATTGCCGCTTCGTATGTCCGTCTACAGGACATTTTCCTTTACAACCGGAAGAGAATATTTATTGCGAAAACCGATTACTTCCATTTCATCTATAAACATCATAGGACGGATAACAGTAAGATCCATACGATCTAAATATGTTTTTGGAGAAAAGGAATAAAATCTTCCTTCAAAAATCAATGAGAGCAACATTGTTTCAATAATATCATCTTTATGATGAGCATAAGCCACTTTATTACACCCCATCTCCTAACCGCCTCATTTAAGGCGCCTTTACGCATTTTTTGCACAAAGCGAACAAGGATTACTCTCTTGGCGTACATTAAAAGAATATCATAAATATCTGATTTTACTATTTTATAAGGAACTTCTAATTCCCTGCATAAATTTTGAATCGGTTCCAAATTAAAATCTGCAAATCCAAGATCTACAGTTACAGCACTTAAATCAAACTTACGGGGATAAAACCGTTTTAATCCATGAAGCGCATAGAGCAGGGTAAGGCTGTCTTTTCCGCCCGAAATACCTACCGCAATATGATCCCTTCCTGTATCATACTATATTCATCCACTGCTTTACGCGTATAACTGAGTAACCGTTGTAACTGCATTTTTTCTTCCTACCTTTCATGATTGATCTGTAATTATAACGTTTATATTATATCGGCAGAAGAATATAAATACAAGTCGAAAACTTACAGAAAATCATAGAATCACCGGTTGTTTATGAAAAAAATCAGATTACGATCCGTAAGTTAAAAATAGTAATAAATAATCAAAGAATTTGATTGAAATTCATCTCTGATAGAGATAAGATATTGTTTAGGGAAAATTTATTTTTATTTTTTGTAAATAGATGTCCCGTAACTATATTTTACCAGAAAAGAGAGTATTAAAATGAAAAACAAAGGAATATCTATTCGTGAAATATTAATCATTACATTTGGAATGTTTCTTGTAGCCGCAGGGGTTTATTTCTTCATGATTCCCGGAAATATCGTAGCCGGAAGTGTTTCCGGTCTGGCTCTCGTATTATCGAAATTGTTAGGGATACAAGTTTCTGTATTAACATTTATCTTAAATACATTCCTTCTTATTATCGGGTTTATCTTCATCGGAAAAGAATTTGGAGCAAAGACAGTGTACACATCTATGCTTCTCCCTGTATATCTTTGGATTTTCGAGCATTTCATACCATCTTGACAAATCGATTACCAATGAACAGGTAATCGATCTCGTAATTTATGTTCTGCTGATTGCTCTTGGTCAGGCATTACTGTTCCATGTAAACGCATCTTCCGGAGGATTAGATATTGTGGCAAAGATGCTGAATAAGTTTACACATATTGAAATAGGAAAAGCACTGACAATTTCCGGGCTTATCACTGCAATGACTTCTATATTTGTTTACGATATACCGACACTTATTATCAGTCTTCTCGGAACATATGCAAACGGAGCAGCAGTAGACTATTTTATTGACGGCTTTAAAAACGAAAACGCGTATGTATTATTGCAGATGATTACCGTCCGATCCAACAATATATTATTCATGATCTAAATCGCGGAGCAACTTTATATACAGCTCAAGGCGCTTATGACGAAACACACAGAACCGAATTGATCACAATTATCACACAACAAGAATATCGTACACTTTTAAATTATCTTCATTCATGTGGGCAGAAAGTATTCGTTACCGTCTCTACTGTAAATGAAGTGATCGGTCAATGGACTTCAAAATAAATACTTATACCTCGCGAAGTTTCACTATGTTTGCAGCCTGCCGGCGTCTGTCTTCATCAATGGCTGCATAATGCTTTTCGTTGTATTTACATCTTTATGTCCGAGAACATCGGCAACAAGATAAATATCTCCTGTTTCTTTATAAAGGGAGGTACCGTAGGTACTTCTAAGCTTATGAGGAGTTATTTTCTTGTTAGGCGTTACTTCGGGCATTTTTTTTACCATATTCTCAATAGCTTGAACGCCCATACGTTTTTTCGCTGAGTAGATAAGAAAAGCGCATTTTCATGCCCCGGAAGCGGGAGAGTAGTTCTCCGTGTTGTATACATATATGTCTTTAGTGCATTTTCCACTTCTTCGCCAAAATATACAATCATTTCATTTCCGCCTTTTCGCATCACTTTGATTCCATTATTTTCAAAATCCACATCATTGATATCCAGCCCCACGCATTCCGAAACACGAATGCCCGTTCCTAAAAGCAAAGTTAATATAGCAAGATCTCTGTTTCTCGTTTTCTCAAAATAAGCCTTTTTCTGTCCGGTTAAATGATCGCCTCCATGATCAACATAATCAAGCAATCGGACAACTTCATCCGCATCAAGACGAATAATTGCCTTTTCGTGAAGTTTAGGCATATCTACAAGAAGAGTCGGGTTTTTCGATATTGCCTGACGTTTAAAATAATATCCATAAAAGCTACGAAGCGCTGACATTTTTCTTGCAAGTCCTTTTTCTGTATTTGTAACTTGCTTTTCATCATTTTTATATACTTTTAAATATTCTTGGTATTCCTCAATATCAACCGGTTCAAGATTTTCTATATCTGCCAATGTAAACTGATCGATCGTATAGTTTTTATAAACCGGATTATTTTCCATTAAAAACGGAAAAACACACGAATATCGTATGCGTAGGAAATTCGTGTGTTAGCGGATGTCGTTGGCTCTATAGCTCTGAAATAATCTTTCGCAAACGATGGTAATGTTTTTAATATTTCCCTTAGCCGTAATGTATAATCGATATATTTTTGTTCATGATATGTTTTTACATCATAACTTACACGTAAACCTTCATCTGAAGTATTTTCCTTATTTGCCATAATTATATTCCTCCTTTATTTATTCGGATATACATATTATATCAAATGTATATCTTTACGTCCATATCTTTTGGAAAAATCAGTATTTGTCGTATAGATTGATCTATATTATAAGACAGCCGATAAAAATGAGTATTACTTCTATTTCTCACGGCTGTCGGTTGGAGTGTATATATCAATACATAGGGTGTATATTGATACCGATTTAAACATATCATTCAGTCATATACATAATCATAAGATTTTCTCCCGAATAAATTTTATCAGAAGAAAGTCCGTTTATCTCCTTAAGAACTTTAACATATTCTTCTGTCGAACTATATTTTTCAGGAAGATTTTCATTTGCGATATCCCACAAAGTATCGCCTTTTTCAATCTTAATACTTTTATAATAGATATAAGTACTTTCGTGATCCGGCGTATCCTTTTCCTTTGCGGAAACAAAAATGCACTAAACGACATACTTACAAATAAAACAATAACAACTCCCACGAATAAATTACGAGCATGTTGTTTTAATATAGCCGATTTTTTTGATCTTTTTTCATTTCTTTTTCCCTTCATAATAGTATCCCCTTTATCTCTGCTTATTTTTACACTTTGTTTTCTCTTATTATTTTGTAATATTCAGTCTGCAAGAAAAATGTATACATGTATTCTTCGATTCGAATATTTGTTCCGCGAACTTATGTTCTATATTTGGATTATACAATAAGAACAAATGTTTGTCAACACGGAAATCGAACATATTTTCGCAACAAATGTTTGCTTTTTGTTCTTCGTTGTGTTACCATTATTTTAATAAAATAAACGGACTATAATATCGGAGGAAACTATGTCACAAGGAAAAATAAGTAAAAACAACAGGAAATTTTAGAATATATTAAATCACAGATTCTTCAACGGGGGTTTCCGCCTGCTGTTCGGGAAATATGCGAAGCTGTAAATTTAAAGTCTACTTCTTCTGTTCATTCACATCTTGAAACATTAGAAAAAAACGGTTATATTCGGCGCGATCCGACAAAACCCCGTGCGATCGAAATTTTGGACGATATGTTCAACCTGACGCGGCGTGAAATGGTTCATGTACCGATTATCGGGCAAGTTGCCGCAGGAGAACCGATTCTGGCTCAGGAAAACATTGAAGATTACTGGCCGGTTCCCGCTGATCGTATGCCGAATAAACAGACATTTTTTTAAAGGTAAAAGGAGAAAGTATGATCAATGCCGGTATACTTGACGGCGATATGGTTCTTGTGGAAGAAGATTCCACAGCTTCTAATGGAGATATGGTCGTTGCGTTGATCGAGGACGGAGCAACCGTAAAAACATTTTATAAGGAAGAAGGAGTTTTTCGTCTCCAGCCTGAAAATGATTTTATGGATCCGATCATTGTAAAGAATGTTACTATTTTAGGTAAAGTTATTGCTGTGATGAGATTTTTCTCATAACTTCCGAATATAAAGTACCGAAAAATCATAAGACAAAAAAGAGAAGTATCCTGTATTTAAAGATTTTGGATACTTCTCTTTTTTGGTTTTTAATCAGGTTTTCTAAAAACTTGCTTCTCTTCCGCTGACTGCACCGCTCGCCCATGCCCATGTCAGATTATATCCACCGCACATGCCATCTACGTCTAGTATTTCTCCTGCAAAATAAAGTCCCGGAACATAACGCGATTCTAAAGTATCAGGATGAACGTCCTTTGTATCGATACCTCCTCGGCAAACCTGTGCCTGCTCATAAGAATTTGTTTCTGTTACAATCACTTTAAAATTCTTGATTAAACGGACAAGCTGCTGAATTTCTTTTTTTCTGCAAACACTCCGACTTTTTTCTCTTTTGAAATCCCTGCTTCTTTCACCCAAAGATCGGACAACTTTTTATTAGATAACCCTGTGAAAAATTGATCTGCTCTCTTATACGGACGCATTTTCGCCCGTTTTATTAAAAACTTTTCCAGCTCATCTTCCGAAAATTCCGGCATAAAATCAAGAATCGCCTGAACTTTTTTCTTTTTATATAATGCAAGCGCCGCATATCTGCTCACTTGAAATACAGGAATACCTGATATGCCATAATTGGTCAGTTGTAATTCTCCCGTATCTTTTGCCAGACATTGATTTTCCGACCATATCGAAACAGTTCCCTGAACTCTTACTCCTGCGATTGATTTAAAAATTTTTCTTCACATCTTAATTGTACAAGAGCAGGAAGAACAGGAATTATTTTATGTCCGAGTTTTTTGCCAGATCATAACCGGAACCATCGGATCCGCTGGCAGGGAAAGCTCTGGATCCCGTACACAGGATTACATGATCCGCATATATTTTCCCCTTTTTCCCGTCTTTAACAATCTGAAGAGTAAACCCCTTTTTACGAGGGAAAATATCCGTGCATTCTGTTTGAAGTCTTACATCGATTTGCAGACGCTCTAATTCCATTTTCAAAGCCTCAGTTACAGACGATGCCTGATCCGAATAGGGATACATGTATCCATTTCTGTTTTTCGCATAAACGCCGAGTTCTTCGAACAATTTTATAATCTGCTCTGCATTAAATTTCTCAATGATCTTCCATGGAAATGATTCGTTATCAGAGTGATAACAGCTTCGATCCTGATAAGTATTTGTAAAATTGCATCGTCCGTTCCCTGTCGAAAGAATTTTTTTTCCCGACGCGGTCCATATGTTCCAATACAACTACTTCTGCCCCGTTTGAAGCTGCTGTGATCGCTGCCGTCATCCCGGCTGCTCCCGCCCCGATTATCGCTACTTTTCTCATAATATAAATCCTTTTCTTTTCTAAGCATCAAAACACTGTTTTAAAGCGACTGAAGTTTGGATCTGTCAATAACTCCTGCATCAATCAAACTTTGAAGAGATTTTAAAATGCCCAGCTTCGCATGCTGCCATGTAAGACCGCCTTGAAAATAAACGGCATAGGGAGGTTTGATCGGACCATCTGCAGATAGTTCAATCGAGGACCCTTTGTACAAATGCTCCGGCAGCCATGATGACTTCACTGTCGTATCCCGGCATTGCCCAAGGTTCTGGGAGTTACATAACTGTCTACCGGAGCCGCTGCCTGAATTCCCTGGCAAAATGCAATCACTCCATCTGCACTGCCAAACGTAACTGCCTGAATAATATCATGACGGCTCTCGCTTGCATTTGGAACAACCGAATACCCGAGTTTTTCATAAATATTCGCTGCAAAAACAGCTCCTTTAAGCGCTCCGCATACAACTGTCGGCGCCATAAAAATCCTTGATAAAAGACTGCATCACTCCGAGAGACGCTCCCACTTCTTTCCCTAATCCGGGGGATGTCAATCTATACGCACAGTTTTCGATAAGTTCTTTTTTGCCTGCCACATATCCTCCGATCGGTGCAAGACCGCCGCCGGGATTTTTAATCAATGAACCGACAATCATATCTGCACCTACATCGCTTGGTTCGATCCGTTCTACAAATTCTCCGTAGCAGTTATCTACCATACAAATAACATCCGGTCTTTTCTTTTTTTATAAATGCAATCAGTTCTCCTATTTTTTCTACAGAATAACTCGGACGTGTCTGATATCCTTTTGAACGCTGGATCGTCACAAGCTTTGTTCTTTCGTTTAATGCTTTTTCGATTGCCGGATAATCAAAATAACCGTCTTCCAACAGATCGACCTGTTTATATGTCACTCCATATTCTGCGAGAGATCCTTTAGACTGGCGAATGCCGATTACTTCTTCCAGTGTATCGTAGGGTTTCCCTACAGGAGATAACAATTCATCACCGGGTCTTAAGTTTGCCGATAACGCAAGTGCAAGTGCATGTGTACCGCATGTAATCTGCGGACGCACAAGAGCCGCTTCTGTATGAAATGCCGCCGCATATACTTCTTCCAGCGTATCGCGTCCTTGATCGTTATAACCGTATCCACTTGCATAATTAAAGCAGCTTTCATTTACCCGGCATTGCTGCATGGCAGAGATCACCTTCAGTTGATTATATTCTGCATTACTGTCGAATTCTGCAAATCGTTCTTTCAGACCTTCCTCTATCTTCTGCCCATATATCCACACAGCTTCTGAAATTCCCAACTGTCGGTATATCGTTTTTGTTTCTGTATTACTCATATATATTTTCCTCTTTTTTTTATTAGTTTTTCTCTTTAATCTTGTAAAGTTTTCGTTATATTGATCCATTATTTTGTTGGTTTTATATTTTATACTAAAATCTGCTTTTTTCTCAACTCTTCGATCATAAAATCAAGAATATGTTCCTCGTCGTCTCCGATAACGGCACGATCTATCCATGTGACATCCTTTTCTCGCTTAAACCATGTAAGCTGGCGCTTGGCAAAATTTCTTGTATCGCGTTTTATAATACGTACCGCCTCTTCCAATGAATACTCTCCGTTCATATATGCATACAATTCTTTATACCCAAGTCCCTGCATCGCTGTAGAAGTTGAACTCACGCCTCGGTCTTTTAAGAAACGAACTTCCTCTTCTAAACCTGATTTCATCATAAGATCTACGCGGCGGTCAATACGTTCATACAGTTTTTGCTCTGTCGTCTGTCAAAACAAAATATGCATATTGATACGGAGATTCCTTTTCTCTTTCCGCTTCATTATGTTCGGATATTTTCATTCCTGTCTGATGATAAAATTCAAGCGCACGTATTGTCCGTTTTATATTATTTGTATGAATCTGCAATGCCGACTTAGGATCTACTTCCGTCAACATTGTATGCAAGTATTCTGCCCTCTTTTTCCTTTGCGAGAATCTCCAGTTTTTTCCGATAATCATTTGGAGAATCATTTTCCGTAAAATCAATATTATAAAGAACCGATTGGATATAAAAACCGGTTCCTCCTACAATCAAAGGAATTTTTCCCTTTTCATAAATCTGTTCCATTTCCTCAAGAGCCATCTTCTGAAAACGAACAACATTAAATTCCTCTTCCGGCTCGAGAATATCAATCAAGTGATGCGAAATCCCGCTCATTTCACTGCGCGTAATCTTTGCGGAACCGATATCCATATGTTTATATACCTGCATAGAATCTGCCGAAATAATTTCTGCCCCTATTCTTTTGCAAGCCCTATAGATGCTTTTGTTTTTCCGACCGCTGTAGGTATCCGGCCAAAATAATCAGTGGTTTTTTCATTTATACAATCCTCTTAAACTTCTTCTCTAATTCTCGTTTCGTCATGGCAATGATCGTCGGTCTTCCGTGGGGACAATGATACGGATTATCTAAAGTAAGTAATTCACCGATCAGAGCGTCTACTTCTTTTTTGCCGATAAACGGTTATTGCCTTTTACCGCCGCCTTACAAGACATAGACGCTACCTTTTCATCAATCAAATCAGGAGTCATAGATGTGTTTATCCCATCTGCCAGATCGTCGATCATCTCCATAAGAAGTTCTTTTTTTGCGATACCGAACAAATTATCCGGCACTGCCCTGACAGCATATTCTTCTCCTCCAAAATGTTCGATTTCAAAACCGATTCTCGTAAAACGATCTATATGCTCCTCCAAAAGCTGAGCTTTCCTGCATCGAAAGCGATAAAATGATCGGAGGGCTTAAATACTGAGATGTATATTCCCTGGATTTCATCTCTTTTAAAGTTCTCTCATACATCATCACTCTTTCATGCGCGGCATGCTGATCTATAATATAAAGACTGTCTTGGAATTGTACAAGCCAGTATGTATCGAACACCTGACCGATCAATGTGTATTCTGCCTTCACTTCACGCTTCAAGAAATTTTCTTCAAACAGATCCATCTGCTTCGGAGTCTTGTCTGCCTCTTTTTGCCCGATATGCAGCAGCTTCCCGGATTCGTTCTGCCTGTTGCTGCGGACGATAAATTTCCCCACGGTCTAAAAACTTCTGCAGACGAGGAGCGTTCATGATATGCCTTCACCCTTTCCCGCATTTTCCTTATAAAATAATCTTCATCATGAATTTGAGGTTCAGACTGCAAAACAGATTCTTTATCTGCCTCGATAGCAGACGTCTGTTTCCGGGCTTGCCCCTGTTCTTCATCCTGTACTTTTTCCCGTACTTGCTCCGGTTTCGTTTCCTGCGCTTTCTCCCGTACTTGCTCCGGTTCTCTTTCCTGCATCTTTTCCCGGATTTTTTCTATTGGATCATATTTTGTATTTTCTATAGATTTGGGTTTCAGCAAAAACGGACTTTCTTTTTTCTTTTGAGCTGCATCTGCCGGATCCGGAACTGTAGCTGTTTGAATCAATTCAGGTTCAAGAAGCCTTCTGTGAACAGCTTCGTACATTGTATTGTAAACTTCCTGCTGACGTTGAAAACGAAGCTCCATTTTCGTCGGGTGAACATTTACGTCAATAAGATCCCCTTCTACCTGGAAATGAAGAACAGCAAACGGAAATTTATGCTGCATCGTAAAATCTTTATAAGCGTCTTCCAGCGACTTAGAGAGCATTGCACTTTTTACATAACGCCCGTTCACAAAGAAATTTTCAAAATTCCGGTTTCCTCGGGTGATGACCGGTTTACCTAAAATCCGGAAATAGAAAGACCGTCTTTTTTATAATCAAGTTCCAAAAGATTCGACGTCACTTCGCGTCCATATACATTATAAATCACATCTTTTAGTTTTCCGTTTCCTGACGTCCGAAGTTTTTCTTGTCCGTTATTGATAAATAAAAATGAAACTTCCGGATGTGACAGCGCCAGATGGATCAACAGATCCTGCACATGCCCCGCCTCTGTCACCGGTGTTTTAAAAATTTTCGCCTCGCGGGTATATTATAAAATAACTGATGAATAAGAAAAAGTCGTTCCGTTGGGAGCTCCTGTCTCTTCCAATGCAGTCTCTTTTCCGCCTTCTATGACATATTTTATTCCACTTTGTCCTTCCTCTGTTTTTGTGATAACTTCTGTTCTTGTTACCGCGGCAATACTCGACAAAGCCTCCCCACGAAATCCGAGAGAATGTATGGATACAAGTTCTTCCGCTGTACGGATCTTACTAGTTGAATGGCGCAAAAAGCACATCTTACTTCATCTGCTTCAATCCCGCATCCATTATCTGTAACACGGATAAATGAAATTCCTCCGTCTTTAATTTCGACTGTAACAGAGGTGGCTTTCGCATCAATCGCATTTTCAACCAGTTCTTTCACAATAGACGCGGGTCTTTCAATAACTTCCCCGGCTGCGATCTTATCAATCGTTATCTGATCTAAAACTTGAATATGAGGCATGACTGCTCCTTTTCTTTTTGATTTTATCAACTTTACCAACGGTTCTTTAATTTATTCTGTAATCTGTATATCGTATTAAGAGCATCGATCGGAGTCATATTTCCAACGTCAAGATTTTTCAATTCTTCAAGAACATCGTCATCTTTTACTGTGTCAAAGAGCGACATCTGCGCAATATCTACATCATCGTATTTTTTACTTTCGGTTTCTTTTTTTACGACACGTTCTTTTGACGCAATCTCACTTACTCTTGCCGTAATATCTTCATCACTTAGCTCTTCTACAATCTCTTTTTGCGCGGCCGATCACAAGCTCCGGAACACCTGCAAGTTTTGCAACTTGAATTCCGTAACTTTTATCTGCTCCGCCTTTGACAATCTTTCGTAAAAATACAATGTCATCACCTTTTTCTTTTACCGCGATACAGTAATTGTTTACATTATCGATTTTTCCTTCCAGTTCTGTCAGTTCATGATAATGTGTTGCGAACAGCGTTTTTGCACCTAAAAGTCTGCTGTCGCTTATATATTCGATCACCGCCCAGGCAATCGACAATCCGTCAAACGTACTTGTGCCTCTCCCGATTTCATCAAGAATCAACAGGCTTTTTGACGTAGCGTTTCTAAGAATATTTGCAACTTCCGTCATTTCAACCATAAATGTACTCTGACCGGAAGCAAGATCGTCCGAGGCTCCGACTCTTGTGAAAATACGGTCTGAAAGACCGATATTAGCGCTTTTGGCAGGTACAAACGAGCCGATCTGCGCCATAAGAGCAATGAGCGCCGTTTGACGCATATACGTCGATTTTCCTGCCATATTCGAGTCCTGTAATAATAGAAATCCTGTGTTTTTATCATCAAGATATGTATCGTTTGAAATAAACATTTCATTCGGGATCATCCGCTCTACAACAGGGTGACGTCCTTCTTTTATATCAATTACTCCTTTTTCGTTGATCTTAGGCCGAACATAGTTATTGCGTTCCGCAACGAGAGCAAGGGAAGCAAAGGCGTCAAGCGCCGCTACTGCTTTAGCGGTTTTTTGGATACGCTCTATCTGACTTGCAATCAAATCTCTTACTTCACTGTACAGTTCATATTCCAATGCATAAAGTTTGTCCTCCGCTCCAAGTATCATGTCTTCTAATTCTTTCAGCTCGGGAGTAATATATCTTTCTGCATTTGCCAATGTCTGTTTCCGTGTATAATATTCCGGAACCATTTCTTTGTAAGAGTTTGTCACCTCTAAATAATATCCGAATACTTTATTGTACTTAATCTTTAGATTTTTAATCCCGGTCTTTTCACGCTCGTCATTTTCAAGCTTTGCCAACCAGTCTTTTCCATCGGACTTTGCGCGGCGCAGCTTATCAACTTCTTCGTTATAACCGTCATTAATAATATTTCCTTCTTTCATCGCAATGGGAGGATCTTCCCGGATTGCTTTTTTTACAAGTATACAGAGATCTTCAAGAGGATCAAGATCAACAGCAAGATCTTTTAAAAGTTCTGCTTTCATTTCTTGCAATATATACAAAAGTGCGGGAAGCATCTCCAGAGAACTTCTAAAGGCAGTCAGGTCTCTTGGATTGGCAGATCCGTACGCTATCTTTGTGATCAGTCGTTCCAAATCATACACAGGAGACAGATATTCTCTGATTTCTTCACGAGAAATCGCCTGTTCTTTCAATTCCTGTACTGCATCCAGACGACGAATAATCTCTGTCTTATCGATCAGCGGCTGCTCCACATATTTTCTCAATGTACGAGCTCCCATTGCTGTCTTTGTTTTATCGAGAACCCACAGAAGAGATCCCCTTTTTTGTTTTTCACGGAGAGTTTCGCAAAGTTCAAGATTTCTTCTTGTCGAACTGTCGATCATCATAAACTTGCCTGCGGCATAAGGCGTAATATGTGTCAGATTTGAAAGCGAGTTTTTCTGTGTTTCCAACAGATACTGCAGAAGAGCTCCGGCGCTGATGATTCCGCAATCATAATCTGCAAGTCCAAGTCCGGCAAACGAGGAAACCTCAAAATGTTCCAAAAGTTTTTTACGGCATACTTCATCGTCAAAATACCATGATTCAAGCGAATAAATCGTAATTCCAAGCCGATCTTTCATTCCGTCCATGTCGACGCCGCTCATATAACGCTTCATTGCATATAATCTCCGACGGTGAGAATCGATAGATTTCATCTAATAATTTCGCACTGTCCGGAATCTCCGTTACAAAATAATCTCCCGTCGAAATATCGGCAACAGAAACGCCGTACCTGTCTGCAATATATACAATACACATAATATAGTTGTTCTTTGTTTCGTCCAACGCTTGTGTATCAAGATTTGTTCCCGGGGTTACGATACGTACAACTTCCCCTTTTAACGATTCCTTTCGTCGTTTTCGGATCTTCTACCTGTTCGCAGATTGCCACTTTATAGCCTTTGGCAACAAGTCTGTTTAAATATCCTTCTACGGCATGATACGGAACTCCGCACATAGGCGCCTTTTCTTCCTGCCCGCAGTTTTTCCCGGTTAAAGTGATTTCCAACTCCCTTGATGCAGTCAGGGCATCTTCAAAAAACATTTCATAGAAATCACCCAATCTATAAAATAGAATGCAGTCTTGATATTGAGACTTTGTCTCCATATACTGCTTCATCATTGGTGTTAATTCAGCCACATTCCTACTCCTTTGTACATAAAAATAACAGTTTTAAACATAGTACCACTACGCTCTTATTCTATGGTAGTATAGCATTTTTAGACAATGCGTTCAACATCAAGAATTCTAATGAGCAAAAATCGGCATCAGTTCATTTTGACAGCAATATAAATTTATAGAATATGAAAACCCGGCTTTATTTCTCTGTATAAATAGCAAAGCAGATATCCGCTTATAATAATCCCGAATGTACATAGTCCCGAAAAAAGAACAGCGAACGGAAAGCAGATCTGCCCCATAAGGTGAAACGGCTGATCTGTATAATTCCAGACATTCCATCCCATAACTTTATTTACTATGATCCCTGTGATAAATTCAGCAGATACTACAAACGCCGTACACCAAAGGACTTGTTTCCAGAGAGAGGCTCTCTCCACTTCGTCCATAACCCTTGTTGTGCGAAAAATATAAAACAGATTCCGCCCAACAAAAACATCGACCAATGAGAATATCCTCTGAAAATAATTTCTATCATATAATAAAGCGTTCCTCCCAACGCTCCCATAAACAAATATTCACTTAATTTTTTCATTTTCATCTTCCGGACTCATCTCCTGTTTTTATCTCTTATTATAGTCTGAACATTTTAAAAAAAATATATAACATATTCCTTTTCGACTTTCAAAATAATTGCCTAAGTTATCACTGTATGATATAATAAATAAGATTATGGACAGTTCAAAGTATCCGAGACCACTGAAAAATATATTTTTTCGTAAAATATGTTTTTCAGTAGTTTCGGGACATTTGTAAAAACCGTTCACGATTGATGACAACATAGATTGAAAAGGAGAATAACATGTACAAAATGTATGAAATGGAACTTGCAGGCAGAACACTGCGTGTAGATGTAGACAGAGTTGCCAAACAGGCAAACGGCGCTGTTCTGATGCATTACGGAGACCCAACTGTTTTGTGTACATCAACGGCATCTGAAAAGCCAAGAGACGGAATTGATTTTTTCCCTCTTAGTGTTGAATATAACGAAAGACTTTACGCTGTCGGAAAAATCCCGGGAGGATTTAATAAAAGAGAAGGGAAAGCATCCGAAAACGCAATTTTAACCGACCGAGTTATCGACCGTCCGATGCGCCCTCTTTTCCCGAAAGATTATCGAAATGACGTAACTTTGGAAAACCTTGTAATGTCAGTAGATCAGGACTGCAGCCCGGAACTTACCGCAATGCTTGGAGCTTCTCTTGCGACAAGTATTTCCGATATTCCGTTTGACGGCCCGATATCTACAACACAGGTCGGACTCATTGACGGAGAGTTTGTGTTTAACCCGACGGCAGCTCAAAGAGAAGTTTCTGATCTCGCACTTACGGTTGCTTCTACAAAAGAAAAAGTGATTATGATCGAAGCCGGAGCGAACGAAGTTCCGGAAGACCGCATGATCGAAGCAATTTTTGCAGCACATGAATTAAACCAGAAAGTCATTGCTTTTTTCGATACGATCGTTGCAGAATGCGGAAAGCCGAAACATGAGTATGAAAGCTGTGCGATTCCCGAAGAACTGTTTGACGCAATCAAAGAAATCGTACCGCCTGCCGAAATGGAACAAGCTGTATTTACAGACGAAAAGCAGATAAGAGAAGACAATATTCGTCAGATTACAGAAAAATTAGAAGAAGCATTTATAGATAATGAAGAATGGCTCTCTCTCCTTGGCTGAAGCCATTTACCAATATCAGAAAAAAACTGTAAGAAAAATGATCTTAAAAAGATCACAAACGTCCGGACGGACGCGCTATCGATCAGATCAGACCTCTTGCAGCAGAAGTGGATCTTCTTCCAAGAGTCCATGGTTCTGCAATGTTTACAAGAGGACAGACTCAGATTTGTACGGTAACGACACTGGCGCCTTTGTCTGAAGCACAAAGACTTGACGGTCTTGATGAATCAGAAACGACTAAGCGATATATGCACCATTATAATTTCCCTTCATATTCTGTAGGTGAAACAAAACCGTCAAGAGGACCTGGAAGACGTGAGATCGGACATGGTGCGCTGGCAGAAAAGAGCTCTTCTCCCGGTACTTCCAAGCGAAGCCGAATTTCCATATGCCATCCGTACAGTATCTGAAACATTTGAATCAAACGGCTCTACTTCACAGGCAAGCGTATGCGCATCCAGTATGTCGCTTATGACAGCCGGAGTACCGATCAAAGCTGCAGTAGCCGGTATTTCCGCAGGTCTTGTAACTGGAGATACAGACGATGACTATCTTGTTCTTACCGATATCCAGGGACTGGAAGACTTCTTCGGAGATATGGACTTTAAGGTAGGCGGTACTCACAAGGGAATCACAGCTATTCAGATGGATATTAAGATTCACGGACTGACAAGACCGATCATTGAAGAGGCAATTTCTGCGACAAAGAAAGCCAGAACCTATATCATTGACGAAATCATGAATAAGGCAATTTCTGAGCCAAGAGCAGAAGTCGGTGAATTTGCACCTAAGATCATTCAGATGCAGATCGATCCGCAGAAGATCGGAGATGTTGTAGGACAGCGTGGAAAGACGATCAATGCAATCATCGAACAGACAGGTGTGAAGATTGACATTGATGATGAAGGTTCCGTTTCCATTTGTGGTACAGAAAAAACAGCAATGGAAAAAGCTGCGAAGATCATACACACGATCGTAACCGACTTTGAAGCAGGTCAGGTCTTTGAAGGAAAAGTTATAAGTATTAAAGAATTTGGCGCTTTTCTTGAGTTTGCACCGGGAAAAGAAGGTCTCGTTCATATCTCAAAAATCGCTAAAGAACGTGTAAATAAAGTTGAAGATGTACTCTCTCTCGGAGATGTTGTAAAAGCTGTTTGCCTTGGAAAAGACAAAATGGGAAGATTCAGCTTCAGCATCAGAGACGTTGCAGAATAATAATTAAGGGCAAGTTGAGATAGCGTAGTAGAGGCAAAATTTCCCAATCGCCCTCATCCCGCCCAAATTAAAAATTGAGACTCAGTACGGAGGATGATTCCTCTGTATTGGGTCTTTTTCTAAAACGGTCGTACACACCAAGATCCTTCCAGACAAGGAATTAGACTTTCCGTCATATAAAAAAGGAACAGATCAAATCTGCCCCTTTTTTGCTTACATTGAAACCTCTGACTATTTTCTGAGTCCGAGTTTCTCAATCAATGCACGATATCTTTCAATATCTACTTTTTTAAGATATGCAAGAAGACCTCTTCTCTGTCCTACCATCTTAAGAAGACCTCTTCTTGAGTGGTGATCTTTCGGTTTGCTTTGAAGTGATCTGTCAGTTCGTTGATTCTTGCTGTAAGAATTGCGATCTGTACTTCCGGTGATCCTGTATCACCTTCGCTTCTTCCATACTCTTTGATGATTGCCTGCTTTTTGTCCTTTGCGATCATGTTGTAACTCCTCCTTAAATACTTTTATAAACGCCTGATATTAAGTAACGGTCGGAGTGATCCGATTACCGAACATCGGCTGGTTTTCTAACCTCAAGTAGTATATCATATGCCACTTACAATGTAAAGAATTTATTTTAGATTTCTTTTGAAGCCTTAAAGTAGTCTTTTCCATAACGGAGATCTTTCGCCACTTGTTTTTTAATTCGTTCACAGAAGAAAATCTTATCTCGGGTCTTTCAAAATCACAAAATTCCACCGTAATTTCTTTCCCGTATGCATCTCCTTCATAATCATAAACAAATACTTCGACAAGACGCTTGTGTTCTTCCGTAACTGTCGGCTTCACCCCTACGTTTCCAATGCCGTTGTACCATTTTCCGTCTATATTGATACGGCAGACATACACTCCGAATCTTGGCAGTATTTTTTTTTTTTCTTCAGGCTCGCCATTCATTGTAGGAAAGCCGAGCGTCCGCCCCAGTTGTCTGCCATGCCGAACAATTCCGGTTACTCCCATACCGATATCCGAGAAGCCTGCCGCAAAGTTACATTGCCTTGTGAAAGGACATCTCTGATATAAGTACTGCTGATCACGATCTGATCATATCGTTCTTTTCGATGACATCCAGCGTATATCCCCTTTTTCGGAAAACATTTTCAACATTTCTGTATTTCCTCGTTTTTCATGACCAAAAGCAAAGTCTGTTCCTACAACAATATGCGCCGCATGAAGTTTTTCGCACAAGATGTTCTTAATAAACACTTCCGCTTCCATTTCACGCAGTTCTTTCGTAAAAGGATATTCGATCAAACAATCGATTTTCCCTTCAAGATGACTCCGCCTCTCCTGCTTTGTCATTAACGACTCCCGGTGCATATCGAAAGCACAGAGGACGCTTTTACAATTTTCTCCCGAATAAGCGCATATTTTATCGATCAGTTTTTGATGTCCTTTATGAAGACCGTCAAACTTGCCGAGAGTTAACGCTGTCTTTTCTATTCCTGCATATTGCTCAATCCCCGTGATGTACTCCATGATCTACTCTTCCTTTTATCCGCTTCATATCATTCTCATCTCATTTACATAATTTGAAACGAATTTTTCTATTTTCCATCAGGATCGAAAAACATTTTTCGATTCTGAATAACTGCCTTTGTTTTTGATAAGAGTATATAGCGATAAACCGTCCCTGCTCATCGTATACTCTATATTTTTTATATCTAGAAAAAATGTCGGAAAGATCATCCTCTCCTCCGTCTTTTCCGGGTAAAATCAAATTTTTCGCAGACTCTTTCGGAAAAGGATTTCCGTTATATGCCAACTGAGCCTGGCGTCCTGTTACGATTATCTTAGGATATTCGACAAATACTTCATCCAGAGGCAATATTATTTCTTCTGTCCTTCCTTCATTCTTCGCCTTTTCAATATCTGCAAGCTTCATACTGTCTTTTAACTCAAACCGACTGACTTTTGTACGAAGCAGTGATTCCATACATCCGCCAACGCCAAGAACTTCTCCTACATCATTACATAAAGTACGGATATATGTTCCCTTTGAACAAGAAACTTCCATCCGTATGCGAGGAAGTTTCATTTCCTTGATCCGAATGTCATAAATCTGTACTTTTCTGCTTTTCCGTTCTACGACTTTCCCTTCCCGAGCCAATTCATAAAGCTTTTTTTCCATTTACTTTTAGTGCAGAATACATAGGAGGAATCTGATCATATTCCCCTATAAAACTTTCAATACATTTTTTGCTGTTTCTTCAGTGATTTCCGATGGATCACATTCTTTTAAAACAGTCCCTGTAATATCTTGAGTATCTGTTTCTTTTCCAAGCAAAAGCACCGCTTCATACGTTTTATCTTTATCTGTCAGCAGATCACATACTTTTGTTGCCCGTCCAAGACATACCGGAAGCACTCCTTCCGCATCCGGGTCAAGCGTTCCGGTATGACCGATCTTCTTTTGTCCGAAGATTCCCCGAAGACGAGCCACCACATCATGCGATGTATAACCTTTTTCTTTGTAAATAGTGTCCGCCGCCTCCGAAACGTTTTGCGATTACACTCACATCAATATATTGTTTAGAACGAAGGCTTACTTTATATTTTTTGAGGTTCAAGCTCATGTAAGAAGATAGCGACTTCCACACCTTTTGTCTGCCTGAGAATACTTACTACCCCTTCCAGATCAGACGGCTCTGCATGGAAAAATTCCATCGAACTTTTGCGGATAACCGACACAACGCATTGACGATCCATAATGAGCATACTCTCAAGGAGCGCTCTTCCCAAAATCTGGTTTTTGCACATATGTTTTTTCGTAAAAGGTTTGCTCAATGATCGCGTTTCCGTTTATCCCTTTTCTCATCAGTTTAGCCGCATTTTCCATCGTTTCCGGCGATGTGCACGAATATCTGAAAACACCTGTATCGTGAGCAATTCCCATATAAAGAGCTTCTGCCGATTCTTTTGATATTTTCTCTTCATCGAGCAAAGTAACTACAAGCTCAGACGTAGAACTTGCATCCGGAACAATATAGTTCAAGTCTGCAAACGATTCGTTGCTGATGTGATGATCGATGCAAACCGTCTCTTTTGCGTTTTCAAAGACCGAACTTGAAAATCCAAGTCTCATCGGATCTGCACAATCAAGACAGATAAACAGATCATACGGCGTTTCGTTATTGTTTACTTCTGAACGAACTTCATCTGTTCCTTTGATCAGACGAAATGTCTCAGGTATTTTTTCCAGATAAACGTCTGTCTGAATATGCGGATATTCTTGTTTTAAATAAAGATATAACCCCATTACCGATCCGATGCAATCGCCATCCGGGCGGACGTGTCCGCCCAGGGCAATTTTTTCTTCTCTTCAGCAGCTCTTTTAAATCAATTTTTTACTATTCATCAATATCACCGGCCTCATCTTTCAGATCCTTTGTAACCTCGTCGATCTTCTTGCTGATATTTACGCCATATTCGATCGACTGATCTACAATAAACTTAATCTCCGGAGTGTTTCTCATATTAATCGTTCTGGCAAGCTCACGACGGATAAATCCTTCAGCGCTTTGCAGCCCTTTGATCGTATCCTGCTGTGCCTTTTCATCTCCGAGTACGCTGATATATGCTTTGCATGTTTTCAGATCCGGCGCCACTTCCACTGCCACCACAGATGTCATGGGCGACACTCTCGGATCTTTGATCCCGCCACGCAGTATATTGCTCAGTTCTCTTTGAACTTCCGCATTTACACGGGTATTTTTTATGCTGTTTTTTCTCATTAATGCTCCCTCTTTTCATCTGCGAAACTAATCATTCGGTTTTTTTGAATCAAATTTATTTTCTCTCAGTCTCAACCATTTTATAAGCTTCAACCTGATCTCCTTCTTTGATATCATTATAATTTTCAAATACAAAACCACATTCATATCCGGCTCTTACTTCTTTTACATCGTCTTTAAAACGTTTCAAAGATGCCAGCGGTCCGTCAAATACTACGATTCCGTCACGGATAAGACGTACAGAACAGTTTCTTTCAAAAATACCGTCCTGAACATAAGATCCTGCAATCGTTCCGACTCCGGATGCTTTAAATGTCTGACGCACTTCCGCGTGACCGAGAATTTTTCCTCAAATACCGGATCAAGCATTCCTTTCATTGCAGCTTCCACATCTTCTATCGCATTATAAATGACTCTGTAAAGTCTTAAATCAACGCCTTCTCTATCGGCGATTTCTTTTGCCGTCGCATCCGGACGTACATTAAATCCGATAATGATCGCATTGGAAGCCGATGCAAGGCTGACGTCCGATTCATTGATTGCGCCTACTCCACCGTGAATGATCTTGATTACAACTTCATCATTTGAAAGTTTCAAAAGACTCTGTTTGATTGCTTCTACTGAACCTTGAACATCTGCTTTTACGATAATGTTGAGTTCTTTCAAATTGCCTTCCTGAATCTGGCTGAACAGATCATCAAGAGACATTCTTGATTTTGTCTCATCAAGAAGTTTCACTTTATTCTGAGCGATAAACGTCTCTGCAAAACTTCTTGCATCCTTTTCGGAATCACATCCGACAAACACTTCTCCCGCATTTGGAACATCATTTAATCCGAGAATCTCTACCGGCTGTGACGGACCTGCCTCTTTCACCCTTCTGCCTTTATCGTCCATCATCGCACGAACGCGACCATGTGCGCTTCCTGCCGCGATTGCATCTCCGACATGAAGAGTACCTTTCTGAACAAGAACTGTCGCAACAGATCCTTTTCCTTTATCAAGTTCCGCCTCGATCACAAGACCTCTTGCCGCACGGTTCGGATTTGCTTTTAACTCCATAACTTCTGCTGTCAGAAGAACCATTTCAAGAAGCTCCGGAATTCCTTCTTTTGTATGTGCGGATACAGGAACAAAATCGTACTTCCGCCCCAATCTTCCGGAATCAACTCATATTCTGTCAGTTCTTGTTTCACACGTTCGATATTTGCACTTGGTTTATCAATCTTATTGATTGCAACAATAATTTCAATTCCGGCAGCTTTTTGCATGATTGATTGCTTCTACCGTCTGAGGCATTACTCCGTCGTCTGCCGCTACGACAAGAATGGCGATATCCGTAGAGCTTGCACCGCGCATACGCATTGCCGTAAACGCCTCATGTCCCGGCGTGTCGAGGAACGTAATTTTTCTCCGTTTGCTTCCACAACATATGCTCCGATATGCTGAGTGATACCACCTGCTTCACGATCGATCACATTTGAGTGACGGATCGCATCAAGAAGAGATGTTTTACCATGGTCAACGTGTCCCATAACACATACGACCGGAGGACGTTTTACCATCATATTTTCATCTTCCTCTTCCTCTTTTAACAGTTCTTCGATCACATCTACGACTTCTTCTTTTTCGCAGAGAACTTCAAATTCCATTGCGATCTCTTCTGCGGTATCATAATCGATTTCCTGATTCACTGTTACAACTTTTCCTTGAAGGAACAGCTTTTTTCACGATAACAGAAGGAACAATCTTCATTTTATCTGCAAGTTCTTTGATCGTAAGAACTTCCGGAATTACAATCTGTTTAATCTTTTCTTCTTTCTTCTCTTCTTTCGGCTGCGGTCTTTTCACTTCTGCTACCTGTTTTTGTTTTTTGCCTTTTTTGCCTTTTCCGTCAAAGGCTTCGTCTCTGTATTCTTTTTTCTTATTATCACGTTCTTTATCTTTCGCCTTATTACGCTGGCTCTTCTGCTGCTCCACGATCGGTGCCGCCACATCATCTCTTCGTGACTCTCTTTTCTCTCTGTCAGATCGACCATTTTGTCCTCCCGGTCTGCGGTCTCTGTCTCCGCCTCGGCTCTGTCTTCCGTCACCGAACTGACGATTTCCCTGTGGTCTTTCCTGGCGCGAACGATCATTGGATCCGCGATCGAATCTGCCTTGTCTGTCAGACGGTTTTCCGTCTCTTACCGGCTTTCCGTCTCTGTTTTCTCTTACCGGACGATCATTGGACTGTCTTGCTTCACGATTTTCTCTTGCCGGACGGTCATTCTCTGTTCTTTTCTCCTTTTCGGACTGTACCTGTACCGGTTTTTCCGCACGTGCCGGCTGTTGCTTTTCCTGACGTACTCCCTGCGGCTTTTCCGCTGCTGACTGCGCTTGCGTACCCGGTCGTTTTTCTGTAGTTGAATGTTCGGCAGCAGTTTCGGCTTTTACAGTTTAAGCAGGAACCGGCCGCGCAGCCTGTGACTTTTCTGCACCTGACTTTTCCGAACGTGCTCCCTGTGATGCCGGACGCGTCGTCGCTGCCTTTGCCTCGTTTTGACGCGCACTCTGCTGTGGACGCGCAGACTTTTTGAGCCGGACGTTTTCCTGTATGCGACTGCTGTTTTTAGAGTTTTGCGGACGAATCACAAATGCCAGATTTTTCTTTTTCGGAGCTTCTTCTCCCTCTGACTTTCCTTCTGATCTTGTGTTTTTTTCTTTTCGGATCTCATCTGCTATATTGTCCTCGATCGAACTCATATGATTTGACACCTCCACATTTTTCTTATGCAACAAATCGATGAGCTCTTTATTTTCCATTCCAAGCTCTTTCGCAAGTTCATGTACCCTCATTTTTGTCATATTAAAACTACCTCCTTATGCAATATCCTCTCGGTTTTTCAGCTCTCTTTGAATTCCATCTGCAAATCCTTCGTCAAGTATCGCCAGAGATGCACGGAACTCTTTTCCCATTGCATGCCCTAAGGTATCTTTATCTCCGTAGAAACAAAATGGAACTTTATAAAACTTACACATATCCCCGAATTTTTTCTTCGTGTTCTCCGATGCGTCACCGGCGACAATGACAAACTTCGCTTTTCCTGATTTCGTCTCGCTTTCTGTCATTGTCTCGCCGCTTACACATTTTCCGGCCTTCATCGCCAGTCCGATCAGGGAAAGGACCTTATCTCTCTTACTCAAGCTCTCCCATCTCCTTTTCCATTCTCTCATATACTTCCGGCGGTATTGCCTGCTTAAACGACCGTTCCAATCCACGGTTTTTCACAGCTTTCTGAAAGCATTCTACGCTCCGGCAAAGATAAGCGCCTCTGCCGTTTGCTTTTCCAAGTGCATCCACGACGAATTCTCCGGTTTCTGTCCTGAGTATTCGCAGCAATTCTTTTTTAGGTTTCATTTCTCCACACCCTACACATTTACGCATAGGAATTTTTTTATTAACTGCCAAATAACCCACTCCTTTAGATATTACTCATTCTCTGTCTCGATAAATTCAATTTCTTCCGACTCTTCGTTCTGATCTTCTGCCGCTTCATCATAAGACTCTTCACTGTATTCTTCGTTATACTCTTCCTCGTAATCTCCTGTATAACCTTCTTCACCGACAAGTCCCATCTCTTCCATATAATTTTCTGGAAGTTCTCCTGCCTCTATCGCCTGTGTCTCGCTCTTAATATCAATCTTATATCCTGTAAGTCTTGCAGCAAGACGTGCATTCTGCCCTTCTTTTCCGATTGCAAGTGAAAGCTGATAGTCGGGAACGATCACACTCGCGATTTTTTCTTCCGGATCTGCCATTACAGAAATCACTTTTGCAGGGCTAAGTGAATTTTCTATCAGAAGCGCCGGATTCTCATCCCAGTTGATAATATCGATTTTTTCACCGCGAAGTTCCTGAACAACTGCGTTTACTCGTGCTCCGTTCATTCCCACACAAGCGCCTACGGGATCTACATTCGGATCGTTTGACCATACAGCTATTTTTGTACGGAACCTGCTTCTCTTGCAATGCTCTTAATTTCAACTGTACCGTCTCTTACTTCTGCCACCTCTGCTTCAAAAAGACGTTTCACAAGTTCGGGATGTGTACGGGATACAAGTATCTTCGGTCCTTTTCGGAGTATTTTTCACTTCTACTACATACAGTTTAATACGTTCTGTAGGTTTAAAATGTTCCCCTTTCACCTGCTCGTTCTCAGTAAGCATTGCATCTGCTCTTCCAAGATTAATACTGATATTTTTCCCGACATATCGCTGAACAACACCTGTCACAATATCTTTTTCTTTTTCAAAATACTGGTCAAATACAACTTTTCTTTCTTCTTCTCTTATTTTTTGAAGAATCAGGTTCTTTGCATTCTGAGTCGCAATACGCCCAAACTCTTTTGAGTGTACCGGAATCTGTGCGATATCGCCGACCTGTAATGCAGAATCCAGCTTTTCCGCTTCTTCGAGACTGATCTCCAACGCAGGATCTTCTACCTCTTCTACTACATTTTTTCTCTGCATATACAGCATAATCGCAAGTATCACGATCCATGATTACTTTAATGTTATCCGATGTTCCGAAATGATTCTTACATGCGCTGATCAGCGAATTTTCAATCGCATCCATCATAACATCTTTACTGATATTTTTTTCTTTCTCAAGAATTGTCAACGCTTCCATTAACTCTGTGTTCATTTTGTCATTTCCTCCTAAATTTTAAAAATCCAAAGCAAGACGAATCAATGCAATTTCTGCTCTGTCAAATACTTGTTCTGTTTCATCTTCATATATAATGGTCACAGTGTTTTCATCAAACCCTTTCAAAATACCGGTAAATTCTTTCTGACGATCGATTGCCCGGTAAGTACGGATCTCTACTTCTTCTCCGATACTTCTCTTAAAATCTTTTTCTTTTTTTAACGGTCTGCCAAGCCCCGGTGAGCTCACCTCAAATACATAAGAATCCGGGATATAATCTTTTTCATCGAGAATATCCGAAAACTTTCTGCTGACCGCCTCACAGTCATCTACCGTAATCCCGCCCGGTTTATCGATATACGCACGAAGATACCATGTTCCGGCTTCCTTGACATATTCTACGTCAACCAGTTCAAATCCAAGTGCAGACACGATCGGTTCTAAAAGTTCTTCTGTTTTCTGTTCATATTCTTCTCTTTTTGACACGCTATACTTCCTTTCTTCTCATTTGGCAGAAGCTATCTGCCGCTTATGTTTCTTTTGTTATCGTGAATTTACAACTGAAAATATCTATAAGATATTTTTGTCGTATGCATAGCAACAAAGAAGAGTGAACTTTCGTTCACTCTTCTGCCGGATTTCTATGTAACTATTTCATAGTATAGCACTGTTTTTTTTATATTGCAAGGCTTCTTCTCTATTTTCTTGCTTTTGTTCCTGCTCCATCACGTTTCGCCGTTTTCAATCGATTTAAAGAGACCTCTTTTTCATTATATAGAATCTTTGTTTCCGTTCCTTCTTCAAAAGATATACCTTTTCCAGTTCATCTTTTTTCTGAAGACGGATACCTCTGACACCGACTGCAGCTTTTTTCTTTATAGGAACTTCCGTGGCCGGGAATCTCAAAAAGTACCCGTTCTTTGTCTGAAGAACGACATGCTTATTTTCATTAACAACCCGAACATCGACCAGAGAATCTTCTTCCTGAAGTTTTGTAGCCAGAATTGTTCGTTTTGCCACCTGAAATTCACTTCCGCTGACTTTTTTACCATTCCCTGCGCCGTTGAAAACAAAAGCATGGCAAATCTCATCTGCTCGGAATCGTATACCGAGACAATCTGTTCATCAGAACTGGAGTAATTGCTGACATTGTCGATCGGAACTCCTTTATCCCTGAATTTTCCATAAGGAAGATCAATTACTTTCACCTGGTGCATTTTCCCGCTATTGGTAAAAATACATATTTTCCCCGTGTTCATACAATGGACAATATACTTATTCTCACTATCCGCCGCTTCCTTATTTCTTTCGTAAACGGCAACGTCTACTATTCTTGCATATCCGAACCGATCCATCAAAAATACGACTTCCTGTTCTTCGATCTTCTTCTCTTCAAAAACGGCTTCTTCAGCATTTTCAATGACTGTACGGCGCGCTTTTGCATATTCTTCTTTAAACGATTCAAGTTCTTCCACAATAACTTGCGCCATAGAATCATAATTATTGAGAATATCTTCATAACGCGCAATATTCTTCACCGTCTGTTCATGTTCCGCGATCAAAGCCTGTACTTCCAGACCGATGAGGCGATATAAGCGCATCTCGAGGATGGCAGCAGCCTGACGTTCTGTAAAGCGTAAAAGCACCGCCATCTTTTTGGAAATAGAAGATTTAAACTTAATATTATCTGTTACGCCATTTACAAGACATGCTTTTGCATCTTTTACAGATTTACTGCCTCGAAGGATTTCAATAATAAGATCGATCACATCACATGCTTTGATCAACCCCTCCTGCACCTCACTTTTTTCCTGTTCTTTTGCAAGAAGTGTTTTGTATTTTCTCGTCGCCAGTTCAAATCGAAAATCTACATGATGCTCAATGATCTTCTTAAGTCCGAGTGTTTCCGGTCTTCCGTCTGCAACTGCAAGCATATTCACGCCGAATGTGTCTTCAAGGCGCGTCTTTTATAAAGCATATTTTTTAGATTTTCTACATCTGCGCCTTTTTTTAATTCCAACACAATCCGAATTCCTTCTTTGGAAGATTGGTTTGAAATATCTGTGATATCTGTTGTTTTCTTTGTCTCTACCAGACCGGCTACATCATTTAAAAACTTCCCTATTCCCGCTCCGATCATCGTGTATGGGATCTCACTGATCACAAGCTGCTTTTTGCCGCCTTTTAATTCTTCTGTCTCTACTTTTCCCCGGACTTTGATCTTTCCCTGTCCCGTTTCATATATATTGATCAGATCATCTTTATTAACAACAATTCCGCCTGTCGGAAAATCAGGCCTTTTATGTATTTCATCAGTTGTTTTGTAGTGATCGAATCGTTTTTAATATATGCCTTTACCGCATCGATCACTTCTCCGAGATTATGAGGCGGTATACTTGTCGCCATACCTACCGCAATTCCTTCCGCTCCGTTTACGAGGAGGTTTGGCACACGCATCGGAAGTACAAGCGGTTCTTTTTCTGTTTCGTCAAAATTGGTCCGAAATCTACCACATCTTTATCTAGATCTGCAAGGCAGACTTCCTGCGTGAATTTCGTCAGTCTTGCCTCAGTATAACGCATTGCCGCAGCGCCGTCACCTTCTATCGAACCGAAGTTTCCGTGACCGTCTACAAGTACCATTCCTTTTTTAAACTCCTGAGCCATAACAACAAGAGATTCGTAGATCGAACTGTCGCCGTGAGGATGATATTTACCCATCGTATCTCCGACAATACGCGCGCATTTTCTGTACGGCTTATCATAGCGGATTCCCAGTTCGTACATATCATAAAGCGTACGGCGCTGAACCGGCTTCAGTCCGTCTCTTACATCCGGAAGTGCCCTGAAATAATTACGCTCATCGCATAATCAATATATGATTTTTTCATAAGATCCGAATATTCCGTTCTTATGATCTGTGATTCACTGTTCATTTCTCGTCTCCTTCATTTCATTTTGCTCATATGACACAAAGCAAGTCCATTTTCTGACACAAATCACGTCGACTCTGTTTCGTCATACAGATTATATATCAAGTTCCGCCTCTGTCGCATTTTCATAGATGAATGCCCGCCGCGGAGGCACTTCCGTTCCCATAAGCATCTCAGTCACACCGGAAGCCATTCTCGCATCTTCAATCTCAACAAGCTTTAAAAGACGTCTTTTAGGATCAAGTGTTGTTTCCCACAACTGTTCTGCATCCATCTCTCCAAGCCCTTTATACCTCTGAAGAGTAAATTCATTCTTTGTGTGTCCTTCGATATTTTTCAAGCGCCTTATCATCGTAAAGATATTCCTCTTCTCCGCTTTTCGGCATTGCCTTATAAAGCGGCGGCATTGCAATATACACGTGCCCCTCATAAATCAGTTCCGGCATAAACCGATAGAACAGCGTCAGCAAAAAGTGTTGAAATATGAGCTCCGTCTACATCTGCATCTGCCATAATTATGATCTTATCGTATCGAAGCTTTGTAATATCGAAGTCATTGCCGTATCCTTCGGAAAATCCACATCCGAACGCATTGATCATCGTTTTTATTTCTGCATTCGCAAGGACTTTATCAATACTTGCTTTCTCCACGTTTAATATTTTCCCGCGAATAGGAAGAATCGCCTGAAAGTTTCTGTTTCTGGCCGTTTTGCCGAACCTCCCGCCGAATCTCCCTCAACAATAAATATCTCGCACTTTTTCGGATCTCTGCTCTCGCAGTTTGCGAGTTTTCCGTTACTGTCAAACGAATATTTTTGCTTCGTCAAAAGATTCGTTTTCGCCTTTTCTTCTGTCTTACGGATTTTCGCCGCCTTTTCCGCACTTGACAATACCGTTTTTAAAACGTCCAGGTTACGGTCAAAATAAAGAACAATTTCATCTCCCGCAACTTTACCGACCGCTTTTGCCGCGTCGGGATTGTCCAGTTTTGTCTTTGTCTGCCCTTCAAATCTAGGATCCGGATGTTTGATCGAAATAATCGCTGTCATCCCGTTTCGGATATCAGCTCCCGTAAAGTTCGTATCCTTCTCTTTTAAAATACCGATTTCTCTTGCATACTGATTCATAACCGTCGTAAATGTCGTTTTAAATCCGGTTAAATGCGTTCCGCCCTCGGCATTGTAAATATTGTTGCAGAAACCGAGCACATTCTCATGAAATTCATTAACATACTGAAATGCCGCCTCCACTTCAATACCGTCTGCTTCCCCTTTAAAATAAACAGGCTCATGAAGCGCCTCTTTTTCTTATTCAGATCTCTGATAAACCCGATGATTCCCTCCGGTTCATGATATTCGATATGCTCGGTCTGATCTCCTCTTTTATCTTCGAATATTATCGTCAGTTCCGGGTTAAGATATGCTGTTTCATGCAGCCTGCTTTTTACTTCCTCCGCCCGGAACTTCGTCTTTTCAAAAATCGTATCATCAGGCAGAAAATTAATTGTTGTTCCTGTCTTTTTTGTCTTTCCGATCTTAGGAAGAAGTCCGTTTTCCAGTTCAATGACAGGAACTCCGCGCTCATATCTGTCATGGTATACCGCCCCATCACGGCTGATCTTAACATCCATATATGTAGAAAGTGCATTTACAACAGAAGAACCGACGCCATGAAGACCTCCGCTTGTCTTATACGCCGAATCGTCAAATTTTCCCCCTGCATGAAGTGTGGTAAACACAAGCCTTGCCGCAGAAATTCCTTTTTGATGCATATCAACCGGAATTCCCCTCCCGTTATCGGTTACTGTTGCCGTTCCGTCTTTTTCTAAAACAACACGGATTTCCGTACAAAATCCTGCCAGATGTTCATCCACGGAATTGTCCACAATTTCATAAATAAGATGATTCAGACCTTTTGTCGATACACTTCCGATATACATTCCCGGGCGTTTTCGTACCGCCTCTAATCCTTCAATACAGAAATACTCCCTGCATCATATGTATTATTTCCAGCCATTTACCTTCTCCTTTACCGGATCATTCCTTCTATTTTTCTCGACTTCTTTTCTTATGCCGCACTAATTTTGTTTCACGCTATAACGAGATTGTACCCTCAGATGCCGGATGTTGTTCCTTTCATCTGAGGGTATCATTTTCTATGATACCACCCGTTTTCGATCTTGTAAATAGAATCCTTGTCATTCCAGTATAACTTCACACAGCGTATCTGCCACGACCTCCATCGCATTTTTCATTTCTTCTACAGTATTTGTCTGCGCACCGGCTTCAATCAACAGAGACTTCGGCAGCAGATGCAGATTATATCTATATGCCCGCAGATAAATATGTCTTGCAAACCGGGATACATTCGTTCTGACGCAAGCTGCATCTGAAGAGAAAACGCCAGATTATCCTGTATGTACGGATTATAAAGATAATCGATATCTCCGTTTGTGCGAGATCGGCTCAATCCATTAAAATACATGATCTTTGCAGTCGGCTTTCCGTTTATTTCTGTGACTAAGTGCGTTCCCTCGGCAACGCCATCCCTATGAAGGTCGATTGCCACCTCGATCGTTGGGTTTGCCTCCAGAATCGGTCTGACAGACGCTTCTGCGTTTTCATATGCATTACTCCTGTCGAGCTGTCCGTTAATAATATCATATACCCCTGTGTCATGGATTGTTTTGATTCCCCGCTTATTTAAAAGCTCTGTCAGATATTCCCCTATTCCGACAATACTTGTGGCAGGATCTCCCGGAATTGAATCGACAAATTCCTCCTGTGAATGAGTATGAAATATCAATACTTTCGGACCATCTTCCTTTTATTGATCTTCATACTCCTCCCAAGAAGGTCATCTGCATTCAACTGTTCAGGACCAATCATCGTAGAGCTGTCTACCGTATAAAAATTACTAAGCAAATAATCAAAATCTCTTAACCTCTCAATAGACATATCGACAGAAGAAAGTGACGTTTCTCCCGACGGCTGCACATTTTGCGCCGTTTCAGGAGACTCTTTACTAATAAGATTTCCGTTTTCATCGATACAGTTCTCATCGTTTGCCTGCGCCTCTAAAATTTGAGCAACAGTTTCTTGATCTTCTGCCGTAAATTCCTCTCTCCTATGCTCCATCGCATACCCTGCTGTCGGAAGAAACAGATAAGATTGTTCTATAAAAAACTCGTGAACTGTTTTTTGCGGGCTTCTGTTCAAATATGCAAGCCGCGGCATGTACATCTCTTCCGCACCCGAAAAATATGAGTTTGGAAACCATACATTCGAGCCGACCACATTCCTTCCGAAATCAAACAAATCATTGCCAGAAAGAAAAACAGAAACCGGATCATCCGCTTCTTCCGTTCTCGTTCTTTTTCTAATATCCGAAATCGATCCGCCATCAGACATCGTCCTTTCTATTACTTCTGACAGTGTATGCTTTGTTCTTTTCTCTTATGCTTCCGATCTGCCTGAACCGGCCGAAAAAAGCATATTGATCGCTTCCGATAAAGTATGACTGATATGATGAACCATTTCATCAACATCTTTAGGCGTGACAAACATTCCGTTTAAATGAGGAGAGATCAGCTCTTTTACAAATTCATATTTTTCTCCGGCGTTATAGGAACGCAGCACTTCCCCGACTCCTTTTAAAGAATCCGAAGATTCAAGAGCCCTTATAAAGTTTTCCATTGTATCATTTACAATCGTTGCTGCGTCTACAACTGTCGGCACACCGATTCCGATAACAGGTACTCCTAATGTTTCCATTGTCATCCCGTTTCTGTGATTCCCCACTCCACTTCCGGGATGAATCCCGGTATCTGCGATCTGAATCGTCCGGTTCAATCGCTTACTGTTTCTTGCTGCCAATGCATCAACTGCAATAATAACATCAGGATTCGTTTCCGATACAATCCCACGCACGATCTCCGCACTTTCCATTCCCGTTTGCCCCATCACTCCCGGCACGACAGCGCTGATCATCGGCGCGTCGTCGACTCCTATTGCATATTTTCCATATTCTTTTACAATATGCCGCGTCACGGATAAATGATCTGCCACGCAAGGTCCCAGTGAATCCGGAGTAACTTCTCTATTCCCCAGCCCTACTACAAGAATAGATAGATCTTTATCTTTTTACTTCAAATTTTCGGATCAGTTCCTTTATAAAAGAACATACCTTTTCGGCAATCACGGTCTGACTTTTTTCATCAGGCATTGCCAAATTAGGAGTTTCTATCGTCAAATAAGTTCCTACAGGTTTTCCCATTGCCTTTGCTCCGTTTTCTGTTTTGATCTCCACTCTTGTAACACGAAGTTCTGATGCTTCATCATAATCTTCTTCAAGAACTACCCCTGATATTTCTACATGATCTGATTCAAACCTTTCTTTTTCTTCAAGCGCAAGATCTGTCCGCACACTATAATTTTTTATCATATCTCATCCTCGCTTTTTATGTTCTTATTATAGTATTCCTGCTGTTTTTATATTCAAACCGTCTTTTTAATGCAGATACTGTGTTTTTTTATTCCGGTTTTCCAAATAATGCAGTTTTTCTCTATATATGTTCCATAAGTCCCAATATTTAATAAAATATGTATTGACAACCCTTTAGAGTTGGCATAAAATAAATGAGTATGTTTCAACAGAACGTCCGTGTCCGAGTCTGCGGAAACTCAAATTACATTTGAAATCATAGATATATTTGGAGGTGTACGCATTGGCTAACATTAAGTCTGCTAAGAAAAGAATTTTAGTAAACGAGACAAAAGCTGCAAGAAACAAAGCAATTAAGTCTAAAGTAAAAACTGCTGTAAAGAAAGTGGAAGCTGCAGTTGCCGCTAAAGACGCTGAAACTGCTAAGACTGCTCTTCGCGCAGCGATCGTCGAGATTTCCAAAGCTGGAACAAAAGGTGTTTATCACAAAAAAACTGTTTCCAGAAAGATTTCTCGTCTTTCCAAAGCTGTAAGCAGCATTGCTTAATCTTATTAATAGAATTGATAAAAATAGAAAAGACATTTGCTCCCGTCAGGCAGATGTCTTTTTTTGTACATAATCTTATCATCATAAACAAAAGACATTTTCATACAAAAAGACGCTTCGCGTAATGCAAGGCGTCTTTTTGTAATTATATCCTATTAGTTATTGATCAGTTTATCTTCATCGCTCCAACTGTAAAGTTTTCTGATCTCTTCTCCTACTTTCTCTGCCGGATGCTCTGACGCAAGTTTTCTCATTGCGCGGAAATGTGCCTGACCTCCGGCTTCGGACATATCCAGAAGAAAGTCTTTTGCAAACGTACCATCCTGAATATCTGTCAAAATCTGCTTCATCGCTTTCTTCGTATCATCTGTAATGATCTTCGGTCCTGTTATGTAATCACCATATTCGGCAGTATTGGAAATCGAATATCTCATTCCTGCAAAACCGGACTGATAGATCAAATCAACAATAAGCTTCATCTCATGAATACACTCAAAATATGCATTTCTCGGATCGTATCCCGCTTCTACAAGTGTTTCAAAGCCTGCCTGCATAAGAGCGCACACACCGCCGCAAAGAACCGCCTGCTCGCCGAAAAGGTCTGTCTCTGTCTCTGTACGGAATGTAGTCTCGAGGATACCGGCTCTTGCTCCTCCGATCGCAAGACCATATGCGAGAGCTTTATCAAGAGCTTTTCCTGTATAATCCTGCTCTACAGCTACAAGGCAAGGAGTTCCTTTTCCAACCTGATACTCGCTTCTTACAGTATGTCCCGGAGCTTTCGGAGCGATCATAGTCACATCTACGTTCGCCGGCGGTACGATTTGTCCGAAATGAATGTTAAAGCCGTGTGCAAACATCAGCATATTGCCTTCTTCCAGATTCGGCTCAATATCGTTTTTATATAAAGCAGCCTGTTTCTCATCATTAATCAGGATCATAATAATATCTGCTTTTTTTGCCGCTTCTGCCGCTGTATATACTTCAAATCCCTGCGCTTCTGCTTTTGCCCATGATCTGCTTCCTTCATAAAGTCCGATCACGACATTGCATCCTGATTCTTTCAGATTCAGTGCATGAGCATGTCCCTGACTTCCATAACCGATGATCGCGATTGTTTTCCCTCAAGAAGTGAGAGATTACAATCTTCCTGATAATAAATTTTTGCTGCCATTTTGCATTCCTCCTAAATGATAATTAAAAATATGCTACATCCTTACTTCCTCTGGAAAGACCTGTAATACCTGTTCTTGCAAGTTCCAGTATCTCATATCCTCGAAGAAGATTCAGAAAAGCTTCCAGTTTACTCTGAGTTCCGGTGAGTTCGATGATCAGCGAGTCCTCTTCGACATCAACTATCTTCGCTCTGAAAATATCTGCCACTGAAATAATCTCGCCCCTTTGGTATGCGTTTGCCCGCAGTTTTACCATGATCAGTTCGCGGTATACTGACTCTCGGTCTTTCAAAACTTTTATATCAACGACATCTTCCAGCTTCCTTACCTGTTTTTCTATCTGGGATAAAATCAGCTCATCCCCCGATGCAACTACTGTAATCCTCGTAAACCTCGTATCGGTCGTCGCACCTGCCGTGATGCTGTCTATACTGTATCCGCGTCTGCTGAATAACCCTGCAATACGGCTCAACACTCCCGGATTATTGTCTACAAGCAATGAAAATACCTGACTTCTCATGTGTTTCTCTCCTTCTTCTCCAAAAAAACAGAGTGCGTTCTGTTTTTTATATTTTATAATATTACCAACTCAGCTATTCTTTGTCAAGATGTTGTGCTAAAATTTTTACATATTTGATGACCGTTCAGTCAGTCTAAAATCAAGAATGAAATCAACAGTTATACGCAGCCGAGCTTTTCTGCAATCTCGTTTAAATAAACCCATCTTTCTGTTTTTTTCGTCAAGCTGTGCCTGTACTTTCTCCTGTTCCTCAAATAACTCTTTTAGTTTAACAGAATTGGTCGCATTCGCATTGATCTGCATTTTAATTTTTCTATTCTTTCTTCAAGCGCTGCGATATCGTCATCAATCGTCTCAAATTCTCTTTGTTCTTTATAAGAAAATTTAACCTTCTGCGGCGCATTTTGTTTCCAGCTTTTCGGATTACTTTCCGCAGGATCTTTCGGAAGATTTCCGCGCGAATTTTCGGTTTTGTCTGTAAACTGCGTTGATGCAGATTCTCTTTTCTTTACATTCAAATAATCGGTATATCCTCCTTCAAACTGACGGATATGCCCCTTCCCATCTAACTCGAAAATGCGATCCACAATGTTATCTAAAAAATAGCGGTCATGCGATACGGTGATCACGATTCCCGAAAAAGAGTTTAAATAATCTTCCAAAATCGTAAGTGTGGGAATATCAAGATTATTTCCCGCCTCGTCAAACAAAAAGAACATTTGCATTTTCGGCAAGTACGCCAAGAAGATGCAGCCTTCTCTTCTCTCCGCCCGAAAGTTTACCTATCGGAGCATACTGCATATCAGGAGTAAACAAAAAACGCTCCAACAACGCTGACGCACTGATTTTTTCCTTCTCGTGTCGTAATATATTCTGCAATATCTTTCACATAATCGATCACTCTTTGAGAAGGATCCATCTCTTGTTCTTCCTGTGCAAAATATCCGATCTTGATCGTTTCTCCGATCTCAATGTTTCCACTGTCCGGAATCACCTGTCCCGCGATCATTTTCATAAGAGTTGATTTTCCGCATCCATTTGGTCCTATGATTCCAAGTCTTTGATTTTTTTAACACAATATAACTGAAATCATCCAGTATCACTTTTTCTCCGTATTTTTTACTCACCTGATGAAGTTCGATCGTCTTTTTCCCCATTCTGGTTTCTACCGAATCAAGTTCTACTGTTTGATCTTTTATCGGAGTATTTCCGTTTTTCAGTTGTTCAAGACGCTCCAGTCTCGCTCTTTGTTTCGTTGTTCTGGCACGACACCCGCGTTTCGCCCATTCAAGTTCCATTCTCAAAACACTCTGTCTCTTTCGTTCAGATGCTGATTCCATCTCTTCTCTTTGCGCCTTCAGTTCAAGAAACCCTGAGTAGTCAGAGTCGTATCCATACATTTTTCCATGACTGATCTCCAAAATACGATTTGTAACTCTGTCAAGAAAATACCGGTCGTGAGTTACCATAATAACGGTTCCTTTATAGGACCGAAGATATTCTTCCAGCCATCGGATCATCGCTTCATCCAAATGGTTCGTAGGCTCATCCAGCAAAAGTACGTCAAAATCATCTGACAGTATTTTTTGCAAGCACAACCCGTTTTTTCTGTCCTCCTGATAAATGCTCGATTTTCTGATCAAACCGGGTGATATTTAATTCCGTCAGATTACTTTCTACTTTCCAATTCTCTTCCCCTTTTTTTAATGCATATGACCGAATCGTACTGTCTTCTGAAAAAACCGGATTTTGCGGCACATAGGCAAGCTTCAGTCCATTTTGTTTTATAATCTGTCCTTTATCCGGTGTTTCTTCTCCTGCTATCATTTTAAGAAGCGTTGATTTTCCGGTACCGTTGATCCCTACGATCCCGATTTTATCTCCTTTTTGAATTCCGAATGACGCATCGTCAAATATTATTTTCTCACCGTATATTTTATAGAGATGTTCCACATTTATAATATTCATAAAAAACTCCTTGCAAACCATTTTCTCTCATTCATTTTGAGATGTCTGCAAGGAGTTGTCAAGTAGATTTTACCTATGCTTTTTTATTATTTTTATGATTATCTATTGTTTCTCTTTTATTCGTTTTCAATCTTTACATTCCGGCAAACCGTCGATTTATACCGAATTTTATTTACCAAAACAATAATAAGACTGACAATGAGCAAAAAGTAGAAATTAATTCCTCTGCTTACAAGCATGGACGGTATAAGATATGTACCGGTAAATACATGGGCAAACACAGTTTGATACATCAGCTCTGTAATTCCCTGCGCTCCCGGAAGCGGAAGCATATCTACCGCTATATAGACTGCGGCTTGAAGAAGGATAACTTTCATCATTCCGGTTCCTGTGCAGCCCGAATCCAAGGTATACCATATATGTCAAAAGAAATACGCTACATCTTTGTAAAAATGTAACAAGCACAATAAACAAAAGCTTTCCTTTATGTGTCCTAAGCCATGAAACTGCGTTTTGATAACTTCCGATAAACTCGTGAATTTTTTCAGGACGCTTTTCAGAAGGTTTCAAAATGCTCATTTTAACAAACAGCTTTTCAAAAAAAAGCGCACATCGCAGCATAATATTCGGCATCAACATAATTCCCGCTATGACCACAACTAAAATTACATTTAATAAAAGTCCGAAAAGATAGAGAGGGAAAAATTTCCCTAACTCCGAATAGAGAGGCTTAACCAAAATAATAAAATCGCCGCTCCTAAAATTACAAGTACAAATTTATAAACAACAGCAACTGTCATAAGCACAACCGTACTGTCCGATCCTCTGTTCCCGTCTTTGCTCATATAATAGAGCTGCACAGGCTGTCCTCCTGTTGCAGACGGCGTAATGCCAGAATAGAAAAATCCGATAAAAGAGTATTGGATACAACGAATCAAAGAACTTCCTTCTTTTCTTCGGTTTGCTTTCATTGCCTGAAGCAGATACCAGATCATATATCCTTCTGCGCATACAAAAAGATAGCAAGAGCAGCCGCCGGAACCAAGTATCCTACTGACATTTTTGAAACGGCATTTGCAATTTCACCAAGATTTTTCCCACTGAAAAGTGTATAAAACGTCAAAAACATTACAAGTAAGAAAATCGTTACTTCAAGAATTCGTTTCTTAACGCTCATACCTTCTCCTCCGTCCTTTTCTTTCTTCTTCCCGGACATTATGTACATGCGCCATTGTTATATAATTTCCCGCAGCAGATAGATATGCCGGGCGGGATATCGGCGGAAAAGTAAGTGTTCCATACTCCGGATATGTCTTTTCTCTCTTTCGGTAAGTTCTCTCAAACTACCTTCAAAAATTTTCTGTTTCCCCTTATATTCATAAAAATCCTTTGGCGTAACAAGCGAAAAATGCTTGTTCCATGTACAGACGCCTGCCTTTTCAAGCAACTCGGCAGCATAGGAAGAACATGTGTAATGATTTTTTGATAAAACGGTTTTCCGAAAAGTAAAAACGGAAGTCCGAGAATTGTATAATGATAGCGATATCTGTTCTTCATCGCCTCATGAAGCTCCTCTTTAATAAACTGCTTTTGTTCTTGAGTGCATGGAATTGAGCAGATCATATAATCCGCTCCCGGAAATGCCCGCAAAATTTTTCTTTTCTCTTCTTTTTCAAATCCTGCAATCAGAGGAATCGACGGATGTCTCCTTCCGATACTGTATGCTTCATCCAGATTCTCATCAAGCCCGATTGCCACATGAATATATTTTTGTTTAATTACTCTTCGAATAATCGAAGCAAAAATTCCCGGTGTATCTACAAATGCTATGTATATTTCTGTCATATTAGTTCATCCTTTCCCCTGTAATGTAAATCTTCCGGATTAACAATACATTTTTCCTTTTGTCTTTTTTACCGATCATCGTTCTTTATTGAAAGCGATATACTTTTTTTGCAAGACGATATCCCCCCGATTGTCAAGCTTGCGCCGATCTTTCCGGGTAAATATGTAAAACCGCTCAAAGTACGAAAGCGAAGCCGATAGTAAAGAGCTTCATTATACTCTTTTACATGATTCCACATATCTTTTCGCTTTTTATAGGAATCGGCTGTATCGATAAGGAGCAGATGGATAGATGAAATTGTAAGCATAATTGAAATATTTCGCACCATGTATGCTTCTAATTTCGGATGGATTTTCTTTACTTCCGCCAGATCAACGCTGCGGGTTACAAGATCTGTTACCAAGATCTGCTGATCGATCCTTTTCATAAGCACCTTTTTCATTTACAGATTGATCATCTCTGCCCAGGTAATAATGTACAGATCGATGTCCATATAATAAATAGTCTCGGCGTACGGAAGCGGCTTATATGAAAACAGATTATCTACATAAAATGTATGCTCCGGCAGTTTCACTTCAGATTCTCTGAGCACTTTCGTCTGAAACATGAGCGAGTGCATGATCAAATATTGGGACGGATAAAACTTTCCGATTTCATCCCATGTGCACTGTTTTTCAATCGGAAATACATTTTTGTAATCCATTGATTTTTTATTCCTTCATCAAGGTGATCGTATACATAATTACATACGATCAGATCCGGGCGCTCGCCTGTAAACGCTTTTAGCTTGACAAGAAGTTTCTGATATGATTCTTTATCAAACCAGTCATCCGAATCTACGACTTTATAATAAATACCGTTTGCCAACTCAAGTCCTTTATTCACACCGGAACCATGTCCCCCGTTTTCCTTATGCACAACACGTACAATATCCGGGTATTCAATCTCATATTCATCGGCAATCTGTGCAGTACGATCAGAAGAACCGTCATCGATCAGAATAATTTCTACATCTTTCCCTCCGATAAGAAGAGAATCACACATCTTCTCATATAATTTTCAGAATTATAACACGGAACTGCAAACGTAATGTATTTCATATAACTTTTCCTCCTCAGTGTGTTCCATATGCTCTAACGGGCTGAAACACAGCGTTTTTTCATCTCTCATTTCTTAATGCTATTATTTACAGCCTAAATAATACTTGACCCTTCTTAAGATAACATCGAGGTATTTCTTAAGATTTGGGAAAGATTTTTAAAACAATATGAAAATATAGAAGAAATCATTCCAATCGGCATAATGATCAAAACAATAAATAAGATCATCAGCCATCCGATCAGCCGTCCGACAATTCTGCTCACAGACAATTTCATCTCATTTTACCTCCTAAATATCTGTATGTATTTATTGTAGAAAAAAGAAAAATTTTTTCCACATGGATTGTCTTACATTTCCAAGCATGCATCTTACACTTTCGTAAGGCGCATAAAAAACAATGAAAAATTTCTTAAATTCTCTTTTATCACTTGTATCTCTTTTGGAAAAGTTATAACATAAGGAAATAATTTTATATCAGCTTATCCAAAAAAGGAGTTTTATTTTATGAGAAAAAATCCTGAATTTGAAGAGTTATTTGATGATGATTTTGAAGTGACATATGAGGAATACGTTCCAAATGAATATAGGTCAAGTAACGACATCTATAACGACTATGATGATGATGACGATTATTATGATGACGATTATTATGATGATGACTATGAAGATGAATACTACGAAAGTGATGATGAAAACAGTGACTATGATCACACCGATCCCGATGACCGTACCAAAAAGAAAAAACGAAGAAAAAATTCTAAAATACCTCTGGCTGCACCTATCAGAAAAGGAGGACGTATCCTTTCCAACATTTCCGCTTCTCTGATCCGCAGCCTGACGGCTCTTTTAATTTTAGCTGTCATGATATTCGCCTCTTGGACATTTCTCCGTGCAAGTGCGCCCTACGGAGATATTATGGAAGCTGTTAATACAAAAACCGTTCCTCTCTCACTTGCCGCATACTTATCTGTTGCGCTTATTTTTCTTTTAAGCGAATTTATTGCACTTCTCTGGTCTATGACGAAAGTAAGAGTTCGAGATCAATGGGGAGTTCACAAAGAAGATACCGGCAGAGGACTGAATTCTTTCTTACTTGTATTTCTCACCTCCTATGCTGCATTCTGGATCAATCGGTTTCTTCCCGAAACTCCGGATATCATCTATGGACTAAAGGGCGGACTTGAAGTATACGGTTCTATGCATAATGTTTTATTCGGACTTTGTGCAGCGGGGATCATCTCCTGCCTGATCCGCAAATACCTTTAAAATATTCCACAGCAGAAAATAGCAAAAGGTTTTTCTATATCGGACGCTCGATTCGGATCTTCACAAGATCTGCCGAGCGTTTTTTCAGATTCTTTTTATATCCCATCCCTTTGTACCGTTTGATCTGACACACAGTTCTTCCCATTTGATCCGATACCTGTTCTTCAGTCGCACCATATACAAACAAATTAAACGCACAGCAATTTCTCACTGCTTCTGCGCTGTAAGATGGAATTTTTGCCTTTTCACAATACTTCTTCATCATTCGGCTGATATACATCGTATTCAGAGGATTTTTGCTCCGATTATAAAAAAGGGATCTTCCTTCTTCCCATTCTTCCAAATAAGAAAACAAAATTTCTTTTGCATCTTCCGGTATATAACACGGCTCTTGCCTTCCTTTTAAAAACACATACAATCCGTCGCCATACTGTACAAAATCTTCCGGCCCTTTCAATGCTATAATTTCCGTAGAGGACAGTCCTGCCCTATACATTAAAGTTAAGATCGTATACACCATATGATTTTCCGCCGATGCTGTCAACAATCGATCTATATGCTCCAAAGGAATCATCCTCGCCAACTCTTTTTCCTTTACCAGTTGTTTCAAATACGGTTCAAAATAGTCTTTAAACGAACTTGTTTTTGACTCATCTTCTAATCTGTCGCTCCACTCTTCTAACAAAAATTTTGAAAAAGAATGAAGTTCCCTGAATTTTTTTGTCACTGTCAATGGACCGATCTGTCCATTTTTATCTTTTTTTCATATAGATATAATATTTCTGTACATCCGAAAAATCTGTTTCCTGAAAACACTTTTCCGTAAAGCGACAAAATTCTGACAGATCGGATTTATATGATGCTGCTGTAACATCACTTTTAAATTTCTTGCAAAATAATTCCCATACTTCTTTTTTTATACAACTTTTAAAAAAATCAAATTTTTTATTTTTCGTATTGACAAATTTTGATTCTGCGTTTTGGCTCATCAGTTTATCTCCCCGCCTTGTTTGTATCAAGCTTTTTTAAATGTTATTAGTTTTATTCATACTATAACATTTTATTTCTTTTTTTAACAAGCAGCATTTTAATATGCTACTCGTCAAATTCCAATACTGCAATATGAAACTGCGGCGTTTCTTTTAATTCTTTCACAATTCCTCTTCTGGTTTTTAACCGCTCTGCCTGTTTGAAATTAGCGCTCATCCCGAGTGCGTGCTCGATCGTGTAGTAATAAGACGTCGGAAGGACTCCTTCTGTCACTCCCACTTCCATCCCCGGCTTTAAAGCTTCTGTGTCTTCAATCGTAAACTCCATTTCGCGCATACTTTTCTCCACTCCTCTCTTCTATGACTGTGCGATTCAAATATGACAGCTTCCATTCGCTGCGCTGCTGTTTTTCTTTTCGTTTATCAGTATATCATAAAACAAAACTTTTGAAAGCTCTTCTTCGGCAGTCTTAGACTTTAACGACCACTGTTGAAAAAAACTGTACTGCAAACGAATTTCATATCTATTTGCAATACAGTTTCTTTTTTATCATTCTTCTTATTTTATATCAAATTCAGGATGTTCATCTAAATGTTCCGATACATATTTTCCGTTTTTCTTTCTCTGCCTTACACACTCGGTCAGCAAATATTCAATCTGCCCGTTGACTGAGCGAAAATCATCTTCTGCCCAAGCTGCCACGGCATCATACAATTTTGCAGAAAGCCGAAGCGGAATCTGTTTCTTTTTCTGATCTGCCATGATCAATACAAACTTCCCGAATTTACAATAGGCTGCGCATCTTTGTTGCCGCACAAGACGACAAGAAGATTTGAAACCATTGCAGCTTTTCTTTCTTCATCCAGTTCTACAACTTTCTTTTCGCTGAGACGATCAAGCGCCATTTCTACCATTCCGACCGCTCCATCTACAATCATTTTTCTTGCGTCTATAATAGCCGATGCCTGCTGTCTTTGAAGCATCACTGCCGCAATCTCCGGCGCATAGGCAAGATATGTGATTCTTGCTTCCAGAATTTCCATACCTGCCTCACTTACTCTTTTTTGAATCTCATCACGAATTTTTGCAGCCACTACCTCGCTGGAGCCTCTCAGACTTCCCTCGTCTGCTACACCATCGCCGGTTGTATCTACATTCGGAGAAACATCATACGGATAAACACGTACAATATTCCTAAGAGCTGTATCACACTGAAGAGAAAGATATTCTTTATAATTATCTACGTTAAAAACCGCTTTTGACGTATCTACAACTCGCCACATCACCGCAATACCGATTTCTACCGGATTTCCGAGACAATCGTTAATCTTTTGACGGCTGTTGTTCAAAGTCATAATCTTTAAAGAAATCTTCTTTCCTGCCGATTCCAAACCGGATTTTTCCGAAGTGCCTGCCAATAATCCTGAAAGTGAAGATTTTCTTGTACTGTTGTCAACATCACCACTTTGATTTAGATGTGTATCCGCCGCCGGATTTACACTTGTACAAAACGGATTTACCGCATAAAATCCTTCTCCTTTCAATGTGCCTGTATATTTTCCGAACAATGTCAACACAAGCGCTTCTTGAGGTTTCAGCACACGCAGTCCACAATACGGAAACCAGCCTACACACATCCAAAAAATACTGATCCCGAGCAGCAACGGATTTCCGATCATAGCTCCCACAACGCAGACTGCGATTGACAATAGATACAACAATGTTGTTAGAATCAAGACAAGCATTCCGTTTTTCTTATTATTCAGTACTTTTTCTTTCATCATTATCCCTCCTGTTCTTGTTTGATATCATTATGATATCATTTTGTTTGTATTTTGTAAATAGTAATTCAAATATTTTATTTTTTGAGTATTGACAAAACATTCTTCCGTACATATACTATACTCAAAGCTAGTTAGTTACTCAACTAACAAACTAATGCACAAGGTGGTGATACGATGCATATCAATCCTAATATAGAAAAACCTATTTTTATTCAAATAGCTGAGCAGCTTGAAGACTCCATTTTTACAAAAGTGTTTCCTGAAGAAACAAAAATCCCTTCGACAAATGAACTCTCCTCTTTATTGAATATTAATCCTCATACTGTCTTAAAAGGAATGAATCTTTTAGTAGACGAGGAAATCATATACAAGAAAAGAGGGTTGGGCATGTTTGTAAAAAAGGGAGCAGTCAATAAAATCCTATTAAAACGGCAAAGTCAGTTTTACGAACAATACGTTGCTGCATTGATTCAAGAGGCATCCAAACTGCATATGAAAAAAGAAGAAATTATTTCATTAATAGAAAGGGGTTTTGAACATGAACAAAATTCAGATTAAAAATATCACAAAAAAATATAATAATTTAACAGCCCTTGACGATGTTTCATTTTCCTTTGAGTTCGGAAAAATTTACGGCCTTTTTGGGGCGAAACGGAGCGGGCAAATCTACACTTATCAATATAATCGCAAATCGTATTTTTGCCGACGAAGGAATGATTCTTGTAGATGACATTCCGGCAAAAGAAAATATGCAGGTACACGAAAAAGTGTTTTGTATGAGCGAAGCTGATTTATATGATAAAGATTTAAAAATAAAAGAACACTTCAGGTGGATCAATCGGTTTTATGATTGTTTTGATTTAAATAAGGCCTTGACTATTGCCAAAATGTTTGACCTTGACATCAACAAAAAATTCAGATCGTTATCTAAAGGTTACCAATCCATTTTTAAATTAACAGCGGCATTGTCATTAAATGTTCCTTATGTAATCTTTGACGAACCAGTCTTAGGATTAGATGCAAATCATAGAGAACTGTTTTATGAACTGCTTTTACAAGATTTTGAAAATAATGAACGAACAATCATTATCGCTACACACTTGATTGAAGAAGTAACAAATATTATTGAAGAAGTTGTTTTGATCGATCACGGAAAGATTATATTACAAGATACTGTTGAGAGTCTTTTAGAAACAGGATACAGTGTCTCAGGAATCTCTCACGAAGTTGATCAGTATTGCTCAGATAAAAACGTGATCGGGCATGACGAATTAGGCAATATGAAAATCGCCTATATATTAGATAACAAAACGTCCATCCCCCGGACAGCAGCCTTCATTTTTCATCCATGAATTTACAAAAATTATTCGTAAAATTGACAGATAAAGGCGGAAAATAGTATGAATAAATTAAAATCAATCATCCAATACGAATGCATGACCTCTTTTAAATATATATGGATCTTCTACGCAATCCAATATGCAATCGTCGGACTTATCACTCTGATCATCGGCATTGTCTCCGGAAGCTTTGAAAATGTCGGAACAAATTGTTTGGAAATCAATACTTTGTTTTTCGTAAGCATTTTGGGCCTTAGGGTTTAAAGAAGATTTTAAAACACTTATACAAAACGGATTTACACGTAAATATATTTTCATTGCGGCGCTTTCTTTATTTAGTTTTATGTCCGGAATCATGGCATTTATAGATACAGTCGTAGGAAATTTTCTTCATTATTTTAATAAGGATTATACATCCCTATACAGCGGAATCTACGGCTATGACAATATAGTGATGAACTGGCTCTGGCTCTTCCTTGTGTATGTAATGTTTTGTTGTCTTCTATATTTAACGATACTTATAATCAATAAAATAGGCAAAACCATGTCTATCTATTGCGGCATTCTTTTCATCGGATGCATAGTGCTTATCACTGCATTATTCAGATATGTATTTTCCGCTGAACTGGTAAAAAATATTTTAAATTTCTTTATGAAAGCAGCCGGTTTTGTGAAGGGCGATACAATTAACTACTTCTATCCCTCTTTCTCTTTATTACTCATTATCGGCATTTTAGGAACTACATCTTTTGTGGTCATTAGACGAACCGAACTCAAATAATCTGTCTGCAGCAAGAACGCTGATACCTAAAGTTACGTACTGCCTCGCATGTACTCACGGCAGAATTAAAGGCTGTCGCAGAACATTACGAACTGCGATAGCCCTTAGTTTTACAGTGATAAAGAAGTATTTATAATAATTTATTACTAACGTCTCTACATAACGTCTTTCAATATCTTCTTCTGAAATTTGTCCGGGTGAACGAGCCTGTCTACCCTTGTGTACGTCCTGTACCACCGCCTGAAGCAACTGAGAAATATTTTTTCCTGCTCGATACATTCTTTTTTGTATGTACCTGCAACCGGGTGTTGGAAACGAGTCGGGTTTGTAGAGTTTCCTGTAATAGAAACATCAACACCCTCTTTCCACATAATTGCAACGCCTTCACGAACATCGTTTGCTCCGTAGCAGTTTACTTTAGAACGAAGTCCGTCAGAGTAAGCTGTTCTGGAAACTTCTTTAAGTTCGCCTGTATAATAATCATAATCTGTCTGAACATATGTAAATCCGTTGATTCTGGAAATGATCTTTGCAGCATCTTTTCCAAGACCGTTCAAGATAACACGAAGCGGTTTTTTACGAACTTTGTTTGCTTTTTCCGCAATATCGATTGCACCTTCTGCTGCTGCGAATGACTCATGTCCTGCAAGGAATGCAAAACAGTCTGTTTCCTCTTCAAGAAGCATCTTTCCAAGGTTTCCGTGACCAAGACCTACTTTACGCTGATCTGCTACAGAACCCGGAATACAGAATGCCTGAAGTCCCTCTCCGATTGCTGCTGCTGCGTCTGCTGCTCTTGTACATCCTTTTTGATTGCGATTGCCGCACCCGTAATATAAGCCCAGCATGCATTTTCAAAACAGATCGGCTGAATGCCTTTGATCTGGTTGTATACGTCCAGTCCGGCATCCTTCGTCATCTTCTCTGCTTCTTCAAGAGAAGCGATACCGTAGCTGTTTAAAACTTCATTGATTTTATCAATTCTTCTTTCATATGATTCAAATAAAGCCATTTATGTATCCTCCTGATTTATTTACCTTAATATGTCGCTAAATCCCGATTTCCTTACGCGGGTCGATGATCTTCGCTGCGTCATCAACACGGCCGTACTGTCCTTTTGCTTTTCCCAAGCATCGTTCGGCGTATCGCCTGCTTTGATGAAATCTGTGAATTTTCCGAGGCTTACGAACTGGTATCCGATGATCTCGTTGTTTTCGTCAAGAGCGATTCCTGTTACATAACCTTCTGCCATCTCAAGATAACGAGGACCTTTTTCAAGAGTTCCGTACATCGTACCAACCTGAGAACGAAGTCCTTTTCCAAGGTCTTCCAGTCCGGCACCGATCGGAAGTCCCTCTTCAGAAAACGCACTCTGCGTTCTTCCGTAAACGATCTGAAGGAAAAGTTCTCTCATTGCTGTATTGATAGCATCACAGACAAGGTCTGTGTTAAGTGCCTCTAAGATTGTTTTGCCCGGGAGGATCTCAGATGCCATAGCTGCGGAATGTGTCATTCCCGAACATCCGATTGTCTCTACAAGCGCTTCCTGGATAATACCGTCTTTCACGTTCAGAGTCAGCTTACATGTACCCTGCTGCGGAGCACACCAGCCAACACCATGTGTTAAACCGGAAATATCCTTTACTTCTTTAGCTTTAACCCATTTTGCTTCTTCCGGGATCGGAGCCGCGCCGTGATTTACGCCCTGGGCTACTGGACACATATTTTCTACTTCATGTGAATAAATCATGTTAAAACTCCTTTCAATATCTATGATTTTCTTCTGCATACGAACACATACTCGTGCCATACCTATTTTATTTTCTCATAAATTACCGCATTCGTCAATCAAACTTTGACAAAGTTTTCACTCAAAGTGTTCACTTTATGTTTTTATAATGCTTTTATACTATTTTAAAATTTTTCTTTCCTATTTCCGAAAATCCTATTCTTTTTAACAATGCATCTTTCAGCATCTCAAGTGCAGTTTCAACTGTTTGAGCTCTGTTTTCCATACGATTTCCGTGAAAACGGCATTCTTTTACTACTGTCTCCCCGTTCAGATAACATCCTATATACACGAGTCCGACAGGCTTGTCCTCTGTTCCTCCACTTGGACCGGCAATTCCTGTCGCGCTAAGAGCCGCTTCTGCACCTGCGGCTTTTGCCGCTCCTTCCGCCATCTCTTTCGCCGTCTGTTCACTGACTGCCCCATAAGTTTCAAGCGTCTCATGAGAAACTCCAAGCAGGCGCTCTTTCGCTTCATTTGAGTAAGTGACATACCCCTCATTCAATACTGCAGACGCGCCTGCCGCATTTACAAGTGTTCCTGAAATCAGTCCTCCTGTACAGGACTCTGCAGTCGTCACGTGAAGGTGTTTTTCAGATAAAAGTTCCGTCACCGTTTCCTCTAAAGTTTTCTCATATGCTTTTTTTTCTTTTAAATACCATTCAAGATACATGTTTACATCCCACCTTGTGTAAGTACCTGTTTATTTTTCCACACGTAATCGATCAGAGAAATGATCGTAAGTGCCACTGCTGCCCAAATAAGAATTTCTCCGATCAAGTCGAACACACCGCCTAAATCTGCAATAAGAACGATGATCATCGCCATCTGAAATACAGTTTTGAATTTTCCCCAATAATTTGCTGCGATCACAATTCCGTTGTCAGATGCCACGAGACGGAATCCGCTTATAATAAACTCTCTTGCAATAATGATTATTACAATTTCGGCAGCTAATTTTCCGGAAGGAATCAGACAGATCATAGCCGAACAAACAAGCAGTTTATCTGCCAAAGGGTCCATGAATTTGCCGAAATTAGTCACAAGATTGTATTTTCTCGCTATTTTCCCATCTAAAAGATCCGTCAGACTCGCAACTGCAAAAATTGCGAGAGCAATCCACTTATTAGCCGCTCCGCCTACATCCGTAAGCATAAAAAATACAAAAAACGGTACCATGATAATGCGCAAAACAGTTAATTTATTTGGTAAATTCATAACAATTCTCCTATCAGATCATATTCTAAAGCTCCGGTTATTTTCACTTTTGCGAAATCGCCGGATATCAGTTCTTCTTCTGTGTTAATAAAGATCAATCCGTCCACATTCGGCGCATCGCGGTATGTCCTGCCGACATAAGCATTTTCATCCGCAACTTTGCCTTCAATCATAACAAGCATTTCTCTGCCGATCATATTTTCTGCATTGTCAAATGCAATTTCCTGCTGAAGTTCCATCAGATCCGCCTGTCGTTCTTCTTTTACTTCTTCTGCGATCTGATCTGGCATAACAGCCGCCGGGGTGTCTTCTTCCGGTGAGTAGGTAAAGACTCCCTAAACGATCAAACTCCATTTCGTCGACAAACTGCATCAATTCTTCATGCTGATCTTCTGTTTCGCCGGGAAAGCCGGTGATCAACGTCGTACGAAGGCAAATATCAGGAATTTCTTTTCTCAATTTTTTTTACAATATCTGTCAGTTCCTGTTTTGACGTTCTTCTGCCCATCCTTTTCAAAATACTGTCGCTTGCATGTTGGATCGGAAGATCAAGATAATGACACACTTTCGGTTCTTTTTTTATCACTTCTATCAATTCATCTGTAATTTCCTCCGGATAGCAATACAAAATTCGGATCCAGCGGATTCCCGCAATCTTGCATAACTCTTCCACAAGCCTGTGAAGACATTTTTTCTCCATACAGATCTTTTCCATAAAGTGTCGTTTCCTGTGCCACAAGGATCAGTTCTTTGACACCTTGCTCTGCCAGCTCTTTCGCTTCTTTGATCAGTCGTTCCATGGGAACACTTCTGAAATTTCCACGTATTTTCGGAATAATGCAATATGTACAATGCTTATCGCACCCTTCCGCAATCTTTAAATATGCAAAATGTCCTCCCGTCGTCACAAGACGCTTTGCTCCTGAAACCGGAAGCGCATTAAGATCCGAAAGTATAATGCCCTGCTCTCCTTCCAATGCTCGGTCTACCGCATCTAAAATCTTATCATATGCCGTCGTTCCGAGAACTTCATCTACTTCCGGAATTTCATCTAATATTTCCTGTCTGTATCTCTGTGCCAGACATCCTGTCACGATCAACACTTTTACCTGTCCCGACTTTTTATATTCTGCCATCTCAAGAATATTTTGAATGCTCTCTTCTTTTGCGTCATGGATAAAGCAGCATGTATTAATTACAATAATATCTGCCTGTCTTTCATCATCTGTCATCTCATATCCTCTAGATGCCAAAAGTCCGAGCATCACTTCTGTATCTACGAGATTTTTGTCACATCCAAGAGAGATAAACAATATTTTCATATCTGTTCCATACCTCCTCTTCCTTTTTATTATACTTTTCACTTTTGTACTTTAATGTGGCAAGATTCATCCGCTAACATGAAAAAGGCAGATACCGTTTGGTTCTGCCTCATTGTTTTTACTCTTCTTCTGCCGCACTCTCGGCTTTGATCTTCAACTCGCCTTTGTTCAATTCTTCGATTGCGATCGACAATGGTTTCTCTCCCTCTTTCACATCGACAAGCGGAAGGTCTCCGGCAATCAGTTGTCTGGCACGTTTCGATGTTGCCATAACGATCGAATAACGACTGTTGACGATCTTTGTTTCCCTTCTTCGACATCTTTGTTTACAACTTTCATCAAATCTGTATAAGACGGATGCAGCATATTTAATTTTCTCCTTACAATCTTTCCAAATCTTCTTTTATTGTCTTCATGAATGCTTCATTCCGAAAACTTCTTCGGTGCTCTCCCTGAATGATCATATGCATTTCTTCAACGCACATATTCAGGTCGTCATTAACGACAAGGTAATCGTAATAATCCATTCCCTCTGCCTCTTCACAGGCACGGTTCATTCTGGACTCAATAACCTCCATCGTCTCTGTCCCTCTTCCTACGAGCCTTTTTTTCAGTTCACCGGCGCTCGGAGGTGTCACAACAAAAAGCAAAGTATCGGGAAATTCCTCTTTCACTTTTAATGCGCCTTGAATCTCTATTTCAAGGATCACATCTTTTCCCGCATCCAACTGCTTTCGCACATACTCTTTTGGAGTACCGTAATAATTTTTCACATATCTAGCATACTCTATCAATTCATCTTTGGCAATCATTTTTCAAATTCATCTTTTGATATGAAAAAATATTCTCTTCCATCCTGTTCCCCATCTCTTGGCTGCCTCGTAGTCGCCGAGACAGAAAGTGCATACGTATCAGGATATCTTGACAGAAGTTCTTTCATCAGCGTTCCTTTTCCCGAACCCGAAAATCCCGATACAACGATCAAAATTCCTTTTCTGTTCACTTTGTTTCCTCCTATTCGATATTCTGTATCTGTTCTCTGATCTTCTCAATCTCTGTTTTCAGACTGATCGCGCGGTTTGATATATCCAGATCATTCGCCTTAGACAAGATCGTGTTCGCCTCACGATTCATCTCCTGTGCGATAAAATCAAGTTTTCTTCCGATTCCGTTAGACTCTTCCAATGTCTCCTTCATATGCTGAATATGACTTTTTAGTCTTACAACTTCCTCATCTGTACAGATCTTATCCGCAAAGAGAATCACTTCTGCCGCAATCCGATTATCGTCAATCTGCGTATCCTCTAATAATTCCCGCATCTTTTCTTCTAATTTTGTCCTGTATTCTGCAATAATCTGCGGCGAACGCTCTTCTATAAACCGAATCTGTTCACTGAGCAGATCCAATTTCAAAAGAATATCTTGTTTCAAACGTTCTCCTTCTTTTGTCCTCATCTCTACAAACTGTGAAAACGCGCCTTCCAACGCTTCCTTTAATCCATTCCAAAGCTCGTCTTCATCCTCGCTGCATTCTTCCATCGTAAAGACTTCGGGATATCTGGACAATGTACTGACGCGAACATCATTATCTAACGAAAATTCTTCTGCCATCTGATTCAGATATTTTAAATATTCTGCCGCAAGAGCCGCGTTATACTTTACCGACACCTGCGATTGAGACAGATCTTCATACGTGATAAAAATGTCAACCTTTCCCCGGTCAGCATATGATTTAAGGAGCGTCCTGATGGACGTCTCGAAAAAATTCAATTTCTTCGGCATCCGAATGTTTACATCGAGATATCTGTGATTCACACTTTTTAATTCTACCGTAAATTTTCTTGAGTCCTTCAGAACTTCACATCTTCCGAACCCTGTCATACTTTTTATCATCTTGTCTTTCCTCGTGTTCTTCTCCTTGGCAGTCTATATATCAAATTTATCTGTTTTTTAGAACTGCCGATTACTGCAATTTTAGTTATTATACCTCTAATGCGCGTAAATGGTCAACAGGTCTTTTTTCATTCTCCTCTTTATGATATACTTTCTTATATATTCATGTTCAAAAGAAAAATGTTTTATCATTTCCCTTCTGAACAATTCAAAATATGGAGAATTTATTATGGCTTTTGACGGAATTGTCGTGGCAGGTCTTGTCCACGAACTGAAACAAAAACTAACAGACGGACGAATTGCGAAAATCGCGCAGCCGGAAGCAGATGAACTGCTTCTTACGATCAAATCCCCTGTGGACAACATCGGCTTTTAATCTCAGCAAACGCTTCTCTTCCGCTTATTTATCTTACAGACACAAATAAACCAAGCCCGATCACGGCTCCTAATTTTTGTATGCTTCTTAGAAAACATATCAGTAACAGCCGGATCACGGATATTTCACAGCCAAAACTGGAGCGTATCATCTGTTTTACAATCGAACATTTTGATGAGTTGGGCGACCTTTGCCAAAAGAAGCTCATTGTTGAAATCATGGGGAAACACAGCAACATCATTTTCTGTTCCGAAGACGGAACGATCATTGACAGTATCAAGCATGTATCTGCACAGATGAGTTCTGTCAGAGAAGTTCTTCCCGGACGGAAATATTTTATTCCTGATACAATGCATAAAAAAGATCCGCTCACAACAGAATGGAAAGAATTTTCCCTTTCCGTTAATGATAAACCGATGTCTGTGGCAAAAGCTCTTTATACAAGCTTTACAGGGATCAGTCCTGTTACCGCAGAGGAAATCTGTTATCTTGCCGGTATCGACTCAACTCTTCCGGCAAAAGAATACAGTCAGGATGTTCTTTTCCATCTGTATACCCAGTTTACGATCTATCTGTCAGCAATAAAAGAAGGCAGATTTGAGCCCGCTATCTACTATGACAAACAAGAACCGAAGGAATTTTCCGCTCTTGAACTGACGTATCTTTCAGCATATGAAAAACGTCTCTTTCCTTCTGTTTGCGAAATTCTTCGTACTTACTACTCTGAGCGGAGCCTGATTACGAGGATTCGCCAGAAATCCGTCGATCTTAGACACATTGTACAAACTGCTCTTGAAAGGAATCGGAAAAAAATATGATCTGCAGATGCGGCAGTTAAAAGATACCGAAAACAGAGACAAATACAAAGTTTACGGCGAACTGATCAACGCTTATGGTTACAATGTTCCCGAAGGCGCCAAACAGATGGAGGCGCTGAACTATTACACAAACGAAACGGTTACGATCCCGTTAGATCCAACAAGCACTCCGCAGGAAAACGCACAGCGTTTTTTTGCCAAATACAACAAACAAAAACGTACTTTTGAAGCGCTCACCCAGTTGATCCGGGAAACAAAAGATGAAATTTCCTATCTCGAATCCATACAGACCTCTCTCGATATTGCAATGACAGAGAACGATCTTGCCGCCATCAAAGAAGAGCTGTCTGAAACAGGATATGTGCGCCGCAAAACCGTACGAAAGAAAATAAAACTTAAAAACGAACCGCTGCACTATATTTCAAGCGATGGTTTTCATATGTATGTAGGAAAAATAATCTTCAAAACGACGCCCTTACATTTGATTTTGCCGCCGGATGCGACTGGTGGTTTCATGCAAAACAAGCTCCCGGATCACATGTGATCGTAAAAACAAACGGGGAAGAACTTCCCGACCGTACATTTGAAGAAGCGGGCAAACTTGCCGCTTATTATTCAAGTATGCGAGGCAGCGAAAAAGTCGAAATCGATTATATAGAGAAAAAACATATTAAAAACCAAAAGGCGCAAAACCCGGTTTTGTTGTCTATTATACAAATTACTCTCTCGTCATCGACAGCGATATAAGAGGCATCCAAAAATATCCGGCAGTTAGAATTAGCAAAGGAGTCTCTATTCTCTCTGCCCGGCTTTTCACTGTTAAAACATCACAAGGCGTCAGACATGCCGAAAAACACCGATACATGTTTGACGCCTTTTATCGTTCTTAATTCTGTCCCATAAGATAATCAATAAACTGCTGTGCCGTCCTTCCCGACAAACCTCCATGAGACAATTCCCATTTATTTGCTTCCAGAAGCAGATCTTCTTCCGGCATTTCTATTTTATTTTTCTGCGCAAGCGTACGAACAATCTGACGAAATTCTTTCTTATCGGGCGAGCCAAAGTAAATCGTCACGCCAAACCTTGCGACAAGCGATAACTTTTCCTGAACCGTATCATTTGTATGAAGCTCTTCATCTCTGTCTGCTTTATCCCGAAACGTCTCACGGATCAGGTGACGTCTGTTAGAAGTCGCATAAATCAAAACATTATCCGGCTTTCTCTCAAGACCTCCTTCTATTACCGCTTTCAAATACTTGTATTCAATCTCAAACTCTTCAAATGAAAGATCATCCATGTATATAATAAACTTATAATTCCGATTTTTAATCTGCGCGATCACATCATTTAAATCTTGAAACTGATGCTTGTATACTTCGATCATCCGAAGCCCCTGATCGTAATACTGATTTAAAACAGCTTTGATCGACGTAGATTTTCCTGTTCCGGCATCGCCGAATAAGAGACAGTTATTTGCTTTTTTCCCTTTCACAAAAGCCTCAGTGTTATCGATCAGCTTCTTCTTCGCAATCTCATAACCTACAAGATCATCAAGATGTACATGCGCAATATTTGTGATCGGTTCTACCGACATCGTCTTTCCTTCCGGATGATCGATACGAAACGCTTTATGAAGGCCGAATTTACCGACTCCGAATTCTTTGTAAAACTGTGTCATCTTCCTCTTGAAGTCTATTGCGTCCGACGAATCTGCAAGTCCTTCTGCCAGATTACAGATACGATCCCGAATACGCCGGTTAAAAACCTTCCCCTGCATTGCTCGTATTTTTATATTCAAAAAGAATCTGCATACATTCTGCCGAAAATTCACGCTCCATCTCCTGAAAATCATAATCAAACAATTCTTTAAATATCTGAAAGTCATGAAGGGCAATCCTGTTAATGCTTCCGTCAATCTCTCCTACAATCTCACATGACGTGCTGTAAGCATTTTCATCATTTACAAGAAGAAACGTCAGATATGTATGCCAAAGATTCCCCTCGAATCCATGACTGGCAGAAATCTCTAATATCTCATTCATACATTCAAAAGAAGACTTCTCAAATCTTCCCTGTTATAGTAATCATTTCCACAATTTTCCATGAGAAACGTCATGTTTTTTAATATTCTGCCATGCTCCATATTTTTATACAGCATCATTTCATTTGTACGCATTGTTCTCTCTCCTTCCGTTTTTTCCTGCTTTACCGTTTTATGTTAAACATCCTGTCTTTTCTCCCAGAAACTACTGGATTACGGCATCTGCCGTCTCAATAATTGCCGAGTATTTTTAAGTTTGTTGCCTCTTCACGAAGTCCGCGAATTGCATTTTCACAGCAGGGTCTTCAAGGTTTCCTTCAAAATCAACAAAAAACAATATTCCCAAGGTCTCCCTTTGATCGGACGAGATGCAATCTTCGTCATATTCAGATCATTATAAATAAAATGTGATAAAATTCCATACAAAGAACCGCTCTGATGCGGCGAATCAAAACGGATGCTTATCTTGGAAGCATTTTTCAAAAATATTTTTGATTCGTTACAACGATAAAACGTGTGGAATTGTCCTCATCATCATTAATTTCATCGACTAAAACTTCCAGTCCGTGGACTTTTGCCGCGTAAGCACTGCATACTGCAGCTTGTGAAATATCCTGTTCTTCAATCACTTTCTTTGCCGCCACCGCAGTATTGACAACACTGATTTTCTGCCAATCACCATGGTCGTCTAAAAACTCAGACGTCTGCATAAGAGCTTCTGTTTTTGAATATACTTTTTATATCCGAAAGCTTCGCGCCCGGAAGTCCCGACAATGTATGCACAACCGGAAGGATCGTCTCTGCTACAATATAGTTTTCAAATTCATCAAGCAGGTCATACATCTCGTTCACCGTACCGGCAGTGGAATTCTCGATCGGAAGCACCGCATAGTCAGCCGAACCTTCCTCTATCGCTTCCATCGCTTCCCGAAATGTCCTCACATGAAAATTATTTACATCTCTTCCGAAAAACTGATACATTGCAGCCTGTGAATAAGCTCCTTCTGTTCCCTGAAATACAACACGGGCATTTTCACGATCCAGATTTTCGATTCTGATAAACGGAAGGCGTCCCAGCGCTCCCGCTTCCACAAGCTGACTGTACTGAAGCTTCCTGCTCATAGACATGAGCTGCTGATACAGCTCCTGGATTCCTTTCTTATTGAAATCCCCCTCTACTTTTGACATTACATCTGCAAGTTTTTCTTTTTCTCTTTGCCTGTCAAACACCTTTTTTCCTGATTTCACTTTATATTCTCCGACTTTTCTGCAGACTTCCATCCGTTTTTCATAAAGCTCTGCTATTTCATTATCAATTTTATCAAGTGCTTCTCTCAATTCTCCAAGCGATGTCATTTTTTCTCCTCCGATGCCCCCAAATTTTTCTTTTCACAACAGTATAGTATATTTTTCTTTCAAAATCTACATGTTTACAAAATTAATGACAAACTAAGATAACAGTTCATCCATACAGGTGTCCGCTTATGAGTAAAAGAGTGGCGTCTTCGTTTTATGATACGATACGCCGCCTTCTTTTTCATATTTTGTTTCTGTTTTTCCGGCTTTAAACTTTTCTTTTTGTTCATTCTTCTTTGCCGTATCTCTCTATTTTAGCAAATATACATTTATCTGTTTATAAAATTTCCGACTGTTTGTTTTCTCTATACGGTTGAAAAGAAAAGGGTTTTATTATATTATAATTAAAGATTTTTAGGAGGTTTTGTATGAGACATTTAATGAGCCCACTGGACTTCTCAGTGGAAGAACTGGACAAACTGCTGGATCTTGCTCAGGATATTGAAGCACATCCGGAAAAATATGCACATGCCTGTGCAGGAAAAAACTTGCAACACTTTTTTATGAACCGAGTACACGCACACGGTTAAGTCATGAGGCAGCCATGTTAAATCTGGGCGGAAGTATCATGGGATTTTCTTCTGCCGATTCCAGTTCCGCAGCAAAAGGAGAAAGTGTATCTGATACGATCCGCACGATTTCCTGCTATGCAGACATCTGTGCTATGAGACACCCGAAGGAAGGCGCTCCTATGGTCGCCTGTCAGCACTCTTCAATTCCTGTTATCAACGCAGGAGACGGCGGGCATCAGCATCCGACACAGACGCTGACCGACCTGCTCACAATCCGCAACGTAAAAGGACGTCTTAAAAATATGACGATCGGTTTATGCGGCGACTTAAAATTCGGACGTACCGTTCACTCTTTGATCAATGCTCTCGTCAGATATGAAGGAATCCGGTTTATCTTGATTTCCCCCGAAGAATTAAGGCTTCCCGATTATATCCGCCACGAAGTACTTGACCGGAACAACATCCCATATGAAGAAGTTGTCCGTCTGGAAGATGCAATGCCCTCTCTGGACATTCTCTATATGACAAGAGTTCAAAAAGAACGCTTTTTCAATGAAGAAGATTATGTCCGCATGAAAGATTTCTACATACTTGACAAAGCAAAAATGAAGCTTGCGCCGGAAGATATGTATGTTCTCCATCCGCTTCCGCGAGTAAATGAGATTTCAACCGAAGTTGACAATGATCCGCGCGCCGCTTATTTTCGTCAGGTTCAGTACGGCGTATACGTGCGCATGGCATTAATTCTTACACTGCTTGAAATTCATGTTGATTAAGAAAGGTAAAAGGAACAGATCATGGTAAAAAACACATTGAATGTCGGAAGCATTACAGAAGGCTTCGTCCTTGATCATATCGAGGCCGGAAAAAGTATGGAAATTTATAAATATCTCCACCTTGATAAACTGGACTGCTGTGTAGCCATTATCAAAAATGCCCGCAGTAATAAAATGGGAAAGAAAGATATTATGAAAATCGAATGTCCGATTGATTTCATGGATCTTGATATTTTAGGTTTTATCGATCACAATATCACCGTCAATATTATAGAAAACGAACAAATTGTCGCTAAAAAGCAGCTCACGCTTCCAAAAGAGATCCGAAATGTGATCCGGTGCAAAAACCCACGCTGCATCACTTCGATCGAACAGGAACTGGATCATGTCTTTGTTCTGACAGATGAAGAAAATCAGATCTACCGCTGTAAATATTGCGAAGAAAAACATCGAAGACAACGATAATAAAATCCGGCTTTATAAGTCGTAATATACAAAAGGAAATGGTGAGCTGTAAGAACAATTTTTACACTGCATCCATTTCCTTTTTATAATCACTCTTATTTTACACTTGTTTTTTCTGCTGTATGCCAAACTGAATCGGCTTGCTTTTTATCAGCATTCTTCTGCGATCTTATAGATCAGGCACGGATCTGTGATCGACTTTCCGTAAATGCGGTTTTCCTCGATCTTCTGGCATCCTTCTTCCAAATAGCTTTCGATCATTACCCCTTTGATCAGTTTTTTAATTCACTGTTATAATTTCTGCTGTGAAGCACTTCACTGACAATTCGGATTTGTTCTTTAAACTGTTTATTTGAATTTGAATGGTTTGCGTCAATAATCGCCGCCGGATTTTTCAATTCCCTTTGCCTGTACATATCCAAAAGACGGATAAGATCTTCATAATGATAGTTTGGGATACATGTCCCGTATTTATCTACGCCTCCGCGCAATATGACATGTGCCAGATCATTTCCCTCTGTCGTCACATCCATTCCCCTGTATATAAAAAGAATGAGAACTCTGTGCTGCCACTACAGAATTGAGCATTACAGAAAAATCTCCGCTTGTCGGATTTTTCATTCCTACAGGTATATCCATCGCACTTGCCGTCAGACGATGCTGCTGATTTTCCACAGATCTTGCTCCGATTGCCTCATAAGACAAAATATCGTCAAGATAACTTCTATTTTCGGGATAGAGCATCTCATCTGCCCCGGTAAGTCCGCTCTCCTCAATCGCTCTTATATGCATCTTTCGGATCGCTATGATTCTGGCTAACAGATCCGGAGCTTCGTCCGGCTTTGGCTGATGAAGCATTCCTTTATATCCTTCTCCTGTTGTTCTCGGCTTATTCGTATAAATTCTTGGGATGATCATCAAGCGATCTGATACTTTTTCGTTGATTGTCGCCAATTTCGATACATACTCACATACGGAATCTTCATTATCCGCCGAGCATGGTCCACAATTACAAGAAACTTGTCTGATTTCCTTCAAAAATCTCTCTGATTTCCCGATCCCTTTTTTCTTTCAGTTTAAGAATTTGAGAAGAAAGCGGATATTCTGCTTTCAAATCAGCAGGAATCGGAAGGTGTGCATTTATTTTCATACCCATAGTTTTTCTCCTGTTTCTTTAAATTAGTATCCTCTTGACAGATCCGACATGTATTTTAGCGAATCACAGCTTTATATTGCTAAAGCATTCGGGGTAACAAAATGTGTTAAGCAAAACGATAAGCCGGGTTATGTCGTGGACAATCATCTATCTAGGCACGACGTTGCCGCCGTGCTCAAGCGACCTACCTGAAGCGTGACGGGCCGCCACATTGCTTCTATCCGGTCTTGCTTCGAATGGGGTTTACATGTGCCCTCTCCGTTACCGCAGAGGCGGTAGTCTCTTACACTGCCTTTCCACCCTTACGCCGATATGGAATCCGACGCGGTTTATTTCTGTTGCACTGGCCTGGGAGTCACCTCCACCGGACGTTATCCGGCATCCTGCCCTATGAAGCCCGGACTTTCCTCGTCTGCTGCCTTTCGGCACTTGCATCCGCGATTGTCTGTCTTACTTAACACAGTATCTGATTATACTATTTTCCTACTCCTTCGTCAACAAAAAGTGTATCTCCATCCGCTGCCGAAGTGGCAAGCAGATCACACCTCTCATTTTGAGGATGTCCGTCATGTCCTTTCACCCAGTGAAACGACACTTTATGCTTTTCTTTTTTTGCTTTGAGAAGACGCTTCCAAAGATCCGGATTTTTAACCGGTTCGTTTTTCCCACGCTTCCATCCTTTCTTAATCCATCCGTCTACCCACTGTTTATTAAACGCATTTACAACATACTGTGAATCAGAATAAACTTCTACCTCACAAGGTCTGTTCAACGCTTCCAATCCTGCGATCACTGCCATCAGTTCCATTCTGTTGTTTGTTGTTCTGACATATCCCCGGGATAGTTCTTTTTTGTATGAAGCGTCCCTTTCGTATCTACATATTCAAGAATCGCTCCATATCCTCCCGGTCCGTCCGGATTTCCCCGTGCCGCCCCTGTCTGTATATATTTTTACCTGCATAGAAATGTCTGTCCTTCCCTCTCGATCTTCACAATCTTGTCCTGATAATCTTTTGTGCATTCTTCGAGCATCAAACGGCTGCACACATCATAATTTCCCAAAAATGCATCGGAAATACTCTTTTTTGTTTCCGTTCGTTTCATGAAACAGTCGATTCCGAGACAATACTGTTCCCCAGTCTTGGATCGACCGGAACAAACGCCGCATCAATCTTTTTCTCCGCAAAGCTTGTTGATCTCCGACTGATAAGAACGACGCACATTTTTATTATACTCGTCCGGCCCCCTTCCCAGTGCCACCAATTCAAATCCCTGCGTGATAGATCGTCTGGTCTTTATAGCGAATGAAAAATGCCGTTCCCTCATCATTTGACCGGAGCGTTCGCACATAACATCCTTTTATGTCCGCCTCTTCTCCTGCTTTCATATAAATGATTTTATCGTTTTTCTCAGGATGAGAAGCCAGTTCATATACATCTGAAGAAATAATATATTGTATATCCCGGAATTTTTCCTGCAGCCTGAAAATTTCCTCGTTATAATGATCATGATGCCTGTGACTTACGAAAACATACATTTTTTGTTTCCGTCTGTTTCCGGAATCGTTCCTTTGTAATAATCAAATAAAAAGCAGGCATCTTCCATTTCCACAAAAATCCGCTGTGTCCGATATATGTGATCTTCATCATAAGTTAATACTCTCCACTACTTGTACTACTTCCGATAAAATGTATTCCATATCTTCTTTCGCTGTTTTTGCACTTTCCGGCAGATTCACAATAAGTGTATTTTTCCGAATGCCTGCCGCCATACAGTCGAGCATTGCTTTCTTGGAATACCTGAGATTATATGCCCTAAGCGCTTCCGGGATTCCCGGAATAAGCTGCTCTGCGACTTCTTCTACCGCCTTCGGAGCACAGTCCTGCCCTAAATATCCCGTCGCCCCTGTCGTTATGATCAGTTCGACAGAGCCCGAGTCTGCCAGCTGGCGAAAAACTGTCGCCACAACTTCTTTATCTCTTGGCAAAACTTTCGCAGCTTTCACTTCCAGCCTGTTTTGTTCAAGCATACGCTTCAAAGCCTCTCCTGCCGCACTTTTTTCTTTGCTTCATAACTTTCTGTATCGATCGTAAATATTGCTGTTCTCATTGCTTTGTAACCCCTTTCATTTGTTTCTCTCTATCTGTTTTAATCATTTGTTTCCCCTTCTGCACAAATAATAAATCTCCGATACGTCTGTGAGCATTTATTCTTTGCCATCTAGTATCCTCTCTGCGATCCGGTTTGCATTTTCATAAATGTCTTCCACGCTTTCCCCGATTTTAAACTTCCCGTTTTGATAAACAGCTCTCCCGTTTATCATCGTCATTTTTACATTCAGCTTACTGGCGCTGTACACAACATTTTTTTCAATATTTTGTATCGGCTGCATATTCGGCTGCATCAGATCTATCATAATCAAATCTGCGTATTTTCCTTCTGCAAGTATATCACAGTTGTCAAGTCCCATCGCGTAAGCTCCGTTGACAGTCGCCATTTTCAGTACGTCTGCTGCCGGAACAGCCTCCGGATCATTATGGACTACTTTTTGAAGCCCTGTCACAAGAAACATTTCTTTAAACATATCAAGGCAATTATTACTTGCCGGTCCATCTGTCTGTTCCTATAGCAACCGGAATTCCTTTTTCAAGATACGTTTTGACCGGGGCAATTCCGCTTGCCAGTTTTAAATTAGAAGCCGGATTTGTAACGACACATATTTTTTTCTTTTTCATAATGTCAAAATCTGCTTCATCTAAATGAACGCCGTGGAATAATCCTCCTCCGTTTTCAAAAATGCCGAGAGAATCCATATATGCGATCGGTGTCATACCTGTTTTTTCCCGACATTCCTCCACTTCTCTTTTTGTCTCCGAACAATGGACATAAACAGGCTTTTTTATATTTTCCGGCAAGCTGCGCGATCCCTTCCATCAAATTGCGGCTTGTCGTATATTCTGCATGAAATCCGAACTGATAGGACAAAAGCGGAGTTTCTTCACATTGGTACCGAAAATAGTCTTGCTCCATCTCTTCTAAAGTACCGCCGAAATCATTGATATCTCCGCAAAAACCATTCTAAAGCCCAGTTCTTCTGCCGCTTTTGCACTGTCTTGTTTTAATTTATACATATCAAAAGCCGCCGTAATCCTGCTTGTCAAATATTCCAAAATCGCAAGTTTTGTCAAATGATATACGTCATCGGATGTCAGCTTTGCTTCTGCCGGAAATACCTTATCAAAAAGCCATTCCTGAAGTTTCATATCATCTGCATAAGAACGCAGAAATGTCATAGCAGAATGAGTATGCGCATTTTAAACCCGGGCATAATCAGATTTCCCTCTGCGTCGATTTCTTCGTCCCATTTTTCTTCTTCATTTAAAGCCGGTTTTTCTGTCCGCTCACTTTTTTCCGTTTTGGCTTCTTTTATGCGGAAAATCTTTCCGCCGTCAATATAGATCTCACCTTTAAAAACAGGTCGTTTTTCTTCCATTGTCAAAATTCTTGCATTGTATATTCTCGTCCTCATCCGTTTTCTCCTACTCTGATCTTTCATCCTCGCACATCTTTTCAATCGATCTTGTCACAAGACGTTCAAACTCCTGAGCTCTTCGATCTGCCACAGCCTGTACGTCAAGATGGCTTAATTCTTCACCCGACAATCCGCTTGCCATATTAGAGACGCATGAGATCCCGCACACCCGTATTCCCGCATGACGAGCTGCCATCGCTTCGCACGCCGTACTCATTCCGACTGCATCTGCACCTAATATTCCATACATACGCACTTCTGCCGGACTTTCAAAATTCGGACCGGACGTCTGAAGATATACCCCTTTTTTCAAAATAATCTTTTCTTCCGCGGCAGTTTTCTCAATGATCTGATTCAGATTGGCATCATAGATTTTTGTCATGTCGGGAAATCTTTCGCCAAGTTCCGATACAGTTCTCTCCGATCAAAGGAGACGGAACGAAAGATGAAATATGATCTGTGATCATCATAAAATCTCCTACCTGAAAATCACGATTGATTCCACCTGATGCATTCGTCAGAAAAAGAATTTCAATCCCCATACGCTTCATAAGACGCACCGGAAGAACAACCTCCTGAGGCGTATATCCTTCATAAAAATGAACGCGTCCTTTCATTACCATTGCAGGAACTTTCCCTATATAACCAAGGAGAAATTTTCCATCATGTCCCTGCACTGTTGAAACCGGGAACCCCGGAATTTGGTCATATGATATCTCTTTTACAACTTTCATATTTTTCGCATATCCCCCGAGTCCGGATCCTAAGATCAGACCGACGCGGGGGATAAAATGTGTCACTGTTTTACAATATTCATAGCATTTCTCAAGTTTGTCAAACTGCGTACTCATCTTACGCCTCCTATTGAATTCTTTTGTCATACTGAAAGCCTAGACTATTTTTATTTTCTTGTCAAGAACTGCCGTCAGATAATAATACATACCATGCCGCCATTTGAATCATTTACGATCTTCTGCATAGAATCCTGAAGTTTTACCTGGCTTTCATCATTAATCATCGCTATTTTATTTCTCATGCCGTCCATCACAAGCTCTTCTACTGTTTTTCCGAAAATATTTGTTCCCCATACGCCCTCCGGAGTCTCACTCTCTTTTTTAATGTATCCGGCAAGATCTTCCGCCTGCTTCTCATTTCCGACGATCGGTGCGATCTCTGTCTCTATATTTGCACGGATCATATGGATCGACGGCAGCCTCCGAACGAATCTTTACTCCGAATTTACTTCCCTGTTTGATAATCACCGGCTCTTCAAGCCGGATATCTTCTTTTGACGGACTCACGACGCCGTATCCTTTCATTTTCACATCGGCAAAAGCATCTTTGATCCGGGAAAATTCTTCCCGCATTGCCGACAACTCTTTCATCACTGCCATAAGCTCATATTCGCCGTGAATCTCTTCTCCTGTCACTTCACTGATCACTTCATAGTAATAAGATTCGGCAAATTCAATTTTCACCTGTACTTTTCCCGTATCCATCTCGATCTTTTCCGTCAGGATACGCTCTATGTACGGTCCTTCAGCCTCAAAAGACCGCGACACGACACTTCGGATATCATCCATCGTCTCCATGATCTTTCTTACATGCTCAAAAAGATCTTGTTTGATCTTATGTTCCCTCGAAAGCATTTCCACCCATTTCGGCACATAAAACTCGACCTCTGTGACCGGAAATTCATAGAGAACCTGACGCATAATTTCATGGATATCCTCTTCTTTCATCTGTTCACAATTCACAGGCAATACTGCCGTTTCGTATTTTTCACGAAGTTCTTCCTGAAGCTTTTAGATTCTTCTGTATATGGTTTCTTACAGTTAAGCAATATCATAAACGGCTTTCCTATCGCTTTGAGTTCTTTTACCGTCCTTTCTTCTGCCTGAATATAATTTTCCCTCGGCAAATCCGTAACGCTTCCGTCTGTCGTTACAACAATCCCTATTGTAGCATGATCCCGGATCACTTTTGCGTCCCGATTGCAGCCGCCTTTCGTAAACGGGATCTCATATTCAAACCACGGTGTCTTTACCTGCCGCTCTTCGTCCATTTTCAATATGGCCGGATGCTCCTTCTGCCATAAAACCGACACAGTCGATCATTCGTATCTTCACTTCCAGATCATCTGACAGCTTCACCCCCGACCGCCTCTTTCGGAACGAACTTCGGTTCTGTAGTCATAATTGTCGTACCGGAAGCAGACTGCGGCAATTCATCTTGCGTCCGTTCTTTTGCATGTATATCTGTCATATTCGGAAGCACAAAAGATCCATAAACCGCTTGATAAATGTTGATTTGCCTGTCCGAACCGGTCCGACTACCCCGATATAAATTTCCCCGTTCGTCCTCGCCTTCATATCTTTGTATACTTGAAATGATTCCATAAAAATACCCCCTTGTTCTGCTGATACAATTTATGCATCCGCAAACGGGGGTATGACTTTATTTTTCCCATATGAAGCGCTCTATGCTCGGAACGCGACTCTCTAAGCATCAGGTCATCCACAGCTTCGCCGGTGATTTCCCTTCAAAAAGCACTTTATTGACTTCTTCCACGATCGGCATGGGAACATCATATTTTTTTGCCAGACTTCGCCGCTGCCTTTGCCGAATAAACGCCTTCAACAACCATCTGAACTTCATCCATTGCCTTCCTGCATTGACCTTCCCTGTCCGATAAGATATCCTGCTTTCCGGTTTCTGCTGTGGACGCTGGCGCACGTAACGATCAAATCTCCTATTCCCGTCAAACCTGTGAACGTCTCGATCTTCCCGCCCATCTTCACGCCCAGTCTGGCAATTTCCGCAATTCCGCGGGTAATAAGCGCTGCCTTTGTATTATCTCCGTAACCAAGGCCATCTGCGATTCCCGCTGCAAGAGCAATGACATTTTTCAAAGAACCGCCAAGCTCAATTCCTAAAATATCCGGACTTGTATATACACGGAACACTTTATTAATAAACGCAGACTGCAAATATTCCGCCGTTTTTTTGTTTTTGCTCCGATGACACATGTTGTCGGAAGCTTTCTTCCGACTTCTTCTGCATGGCTTGGTCCTGAAAGAACCGCTACGTCCCCCTGAGGGATTTCTTCTTCGATCTGAGCAGACAATGTCAAAAGTGTACTCTCCTCGATTCCCTTTGCCACATCAACGATAATCTGACCTTTCCCGACGTAAGCTGACATCTTCTTCGCAGTTGCCCTTGTAAACGGCGACGGAACTGCAAGTACAAGAAAGTCTTTTCCCTTGACTGCCGATTCCAGATCACCCGTGATCGTCATGCCGTCGGAAAGTTTCACCCCGGAAGCTTCGTCAGGTGTTCTCTCTTTTTATCCAGCATTTCAACTTCTTTTTCATCGATCGACCAGATCGTCACATGATGTCCGTTGTCAGCCAGAAGAACCGATAACGCCGTTCCCCAGCTTCCCTCACCGATTACTCCTACATTTGCCATAAATCAATGCCCCTTTCTTTTTGAACCGAATTTATTTTCTGTTCCTTTGACCAGACGCTTTATGTTCTCTCTATGGCGATACCATGCTAATGCAGTCAAAAGAACTGCGATCCCATATAGTTCATAACAGTAGCCTGCTTCCATATCGAACCATCCCCACTGTCCAAATAGGATCATTTCAATTAAAAAATGCTGTGTATGCACAAAGAGAACCGACAGATATGTACCTTGTCACGATCACAGGAATAAAAAAGAATAATGCCGTAACAAGTATAAGAAAAAGACTCTGCGGCATATGCCACACACTGTTAATAAAGACAAGTCCTGCCATAACCGCAATTCCTTTTCCGCCTTTAAAGTTCATATAAAACGGAAAGTTATGTCCGAGAGTCACTCCTGCCCCTGCGTACATTACAAGCAACGGAAGACAATCGCTCCCCCGATACATAAAACGTACAATAAAATATGCAGCCACACATTTTAAAACATCTCCGAGAAAAGTGAAGATCCCCGCTTTCCATCCGAGCACACGAAGAGCATTTGTCGTTCCCGAATTTCCGCTTCCCTCTTTTCTGATATCTATATGGTTCATCTTACCGACCAGATATCCGGTCTGAAAAAGACCGCACACATATCCGACCGCAAGACAGATCAATCGTTCCATATTTCTTTACCCCTTTTCTTTCCGTTCTCTTATAAAGAATTTCAGGGAAGTTCCTCTAAAACCAAACGCTTCTCTGATCTTATTTTCCAAATACCGCGTATATGAAAAATGCATCAATTCCTTATCGTTTACAAAGATAACAAAAGTCGGAGGTTTTACCGCAACTTGCGTAATATAATAAAGCTTCAGTCTTTTTCCTTTATCTGACGGAGGCTGCTGCATTGCCACTGCTTCTGTCATAATCTCGTTTAAAACTCCGGTTGCGATCCGAAGTGTCTGATTCTCGATAACCATATCGATCATATCATATAACCGGTTCAATCTTTGACCGGTTGCTGCGGATACATACATAATTTCCGCATACGGCATATAAGAAAGCACCTGACGGATATCGCTTTCATACTCACGCATCGTTCTGTCGTTTTTCTCAATCGCATCCCATTTGTTCACAACGATGATCACGCCTTTTCCACGTTCATGAGCAATTCCCGCAATCTTTGCATCCTGCTCCGTCACTCCTTCTGTCGCATCGATAACCATAAGCACTACGTCTGCTCTTTCCACGGCTGTTACCGTACGGATAATACTGTAGCGTTCCAGTTCTTCTTTGATTTTATTCTTTCTGCGAAGTCCTGCCGTATCAATAAAAATATATTCTTTTCCGTTATGAAGAATCTCAGTATCAATTGCGTCTCTTGTTGTTCCCGCGATATCCGAGACGATTACTCGATTCTCTCCGAGCAGTTTATTGATAATCGACGACTTTCCGACGTTCGGTTTCCCTACGATCGCAACCCGCGGGCGGTCATCATCTTCCGCCTGAGCGCTTCCTTCCGGAAAGTTTTCCGCGACAATGTCAAGCATATCGCCAAGTCCCAATCTGGATGCTGCCGAGATCGGAACCGGATCCCCGATACCAAGATTATAAAACTCATATACATCTGCCATATATTTGTCAAAATTATCCACTTTATTTACAACAAGGACAACCGGCTTTCCGGATCTTCTGAGCATGTCCGCGACTTTAGAATCCGCATCCACAAGTCCCTGCTTCACATCAGTTATAAAAATAATAACATCCGCCGTATCAATCGCAATCTGAGCCTGCTCTCTCATCTGTGATAAAATGATGTCTTTGCTGTCCGGTTCTATACCGCCTGTATCGATCATTGTAAATTCTTTATCAAGCCATGTCACATCCGCATAAATCCTGTCTCTTGTCACTCCCGGAGTATCTTTCACAATAGAAATCATCTCTCCTGCCAAAGCATTAAAAAGGGTTGACTTTCCGACATTCGGGCGGCCGACAATGGCAACTACTGGTTTACTCATATTATTTTCCTTTCAAATCAATCTTTCGGTTTTGCAGTCCGGATCTGTCTGTTTTTCTCCGATCACCGCATCTATAAAATCCTGTCCGCTTGATTTTACAATATCAATAGGCACTTGTAAAGCGTCGGATACTTGTCTTACCGTAAAATCATCAAGAAACACATCTTCATCTGTCTTTAACATATTGCACGGAATGAGCAGTCTGCTGCCAAGACGCTCTCCTTTAAGCTGCGCTGTCAGATCCTGCGCCGTGATCAGTCCGGACACAGTAATGCGTTCTCCGAAAAAGTCGTTTCGGATAGAAAAGACATGAATTTCCAAATTAGGAAATTTCTCTTCTATCTTTTTCCGCCATGGCGCTTATATAAGGATATGCCAGCTTTCCTGTGGCAATCGACAGTTCTTCCTGCCGCTCGTCTCCTGTAAGGCTTTTATACCCTTCTGTAAATTCTTCAAAAGAAGACGGAGCATTCCGACCCCATTTTCCAACTGAAGATATCCGTCATACCGCTCTTCCTCCGGCACCTCCTGTCCTGCGAGCAAATACCACTCATCCCCTGCATGAATGAAATGAATTCCGTACTGCTCATAAATGCGATCCTGCCATTTGTGTATAACTGATAATACTTCTTTGGCATCCTCTTTCGTAAACGGCTCTAAATGATACAGACCGTCTCTGAACTTTGTAAGCCCTACCGGAACGACAGAAACGCTTCGAAGAAGCGGAATATATGCCGTCAGGTCTTTAATAGAACGTTCCAGCTCAGCCCCGTCGTTTTCTCCTTTGCACAGTACGATCTGTCCGTTCATTTCAATACCGCCTTCAAAAAGTCTGTCTACTTTTTTCAGCGCATCTCCCGCAAAACGATTGTGAAGCATCTTGCAGCGTAGTTGTGGATTCGTCGTTTGAAACGAAATATTGATCGGTTCTAACCTATACCTAATAATCCGCTCAATATCATGATCACTCATATTTGTAAGCGTCACATAATTTCCCTGTAAAAAAGACAATCTTGAATCATCGTCTTTAAAATAAAGAGTATCTCTCATTCCCTCCGGCATCTGATCGATGAAGCAGAACATGCACTTATTCCGGCAGGAACGATACTCATCCATCAACCCCTGCCCGAACTCTATTCCAAGCTGCTCGTCTGCATCTTTTTCAATCTCAAGCTCCCACTGTTCTCCGTCCTGTTTCTCAATCAAAAGTACGATTTCTTCGTCTTCCACGTAAAACTGATAATCAAAAATATCTTCAATCTCCTGACCGTCGATCGAAAGAAGTTTATCTCCGGGTTCAATGCCTAATTCCTCCGCAATACTGCCGGGCATGATTGATTTGACAATATGCTCATGTTTTTTTTCCTGTCATTTGTTATTCCCCTTATTTGCTGTTCATTCTATCACATACTATAACACATTTAAACCTCTTCGCAAAGACTGTACTTCACCAATACAACATACATACAAAAGAAGCGGCGCTTGAATTTCAGGCTGAAAAATGATATGATTCTAGTGCTGTAAAGTCGTTTGCATTTTTCTATGCTCCGGCTTAAAACTCAATTTATACTATTATTTAACAGGAGAATACTATGTCAAATATCGAACTTTTAGAAAAAACTCTTCCGGCCGCACCGCTAAAACTCATTGCAATGGAAAGCTGCAGAGAACTCGGACAAAAAGTAAATGATTATATTGTTTCTTTTCGTGAAAATACAATCAACGAAGTATCCGAATCTTCTCTGTATGTAAACTACAAGTCAAACAACTATCTCGTAGACTGCTGCTGTCCCCTGTTTTGGCACAGGAGAAGCAAAAGGACTTCTTAAAGAAACTATCCGGGGAACAGATCTTTTCATCATGACCGACGTTTGCAACCACAACCTTACTTACACTGTAAACGGACATCTAAACCACATGTCTCCTGATGATCATTTCCAGGACCTGAAACGAATCATCTCCGCTGCAACCGGCAAAGCAAAGCGTATTAACGTCATTATGCCTTTCCTGTACGAAAGCCGCCAGCACAAACGTACAAAACGCGAATCTCTTGACTGTGCGCTTGCTCTTGAAGAATTAAACGCAATGGGAGTTTCAAACATCGTCACTTTTGACGCCCACGATCCCCGCGTACAAAACGCGATCCTCTAAGCGGATTTGACAGCTTCAATCCGCCGTACCAATTTATGAAAGCGCTGTTTCGCGCCGTTCCTGATCTTATCCCCGATAAAGATCACCTTATGATCATCAGCCCTGATGAGGGAGCGATGCACCGCGCCGTTTATTTTTCCAATATTCTCGGTGTCGATATGGGAATGTTTTATAAACGCCGTGACTATTCTACAATCATCAATGGTAAGAACCGATTGTGGCTCATGAATTTCTCGGCGATGACGTTGCCGGAAAAGATGTTATCATCGTAGATGATATGATCGCTTCCGGAGGAAGTATGCTTGATGTCGCAAAACAGTTAAAAGAAAGAAAAGCAGGCCGTGTATTTGTATGTACAACTTTTGGTTTATTCACCGAAGGATTTGAAAAATTTGACGAATACTATGAAAAGGGATATATCAATAAAGTTATTACGACAAACCTTACATATCTGCCTGCAGAATTATACAAAAACCATATTTCGTAAAAGCAGATATGAGTAAGTTTCTCGCTTTGATCATTGATTCTCTTAATCACGATATTACAATCGGTGCTGTAATGAATCCGACAGACAAAATTCATGCTCTGCTTGAAAAATATGCCCGCGGCGAACAGATTTGATCGTGCATACAGTATAAAATATATTGTAACTAATTGATTTTAAAAGACCGGCGCTTGAATGTTTGTTTGCTATACAATGAAACTTAGAGCTATAAAAACGGTACAGTCAAAAGATTCTTTTATCTTGAGACTGTACCGTTTTTATAGTTTCCAAATGTATCCCTCACCGCTTTGCAAACTTAATACAGTTTAGCACCGATCAATCTCGGACGGTATCCTTTTTTTTTTCTCTAATGCTTTTAGTATCTCCTGCTTGTGTTCTGTTCCAAATGCCTCCATCGTAATACGAAGCTCTACTGCCGCATTTCTGTTTGTACTTACAAATTGGTTATGCTCCAGCTTAATTACATTTCCCTGAGCTTCTGCGATTGTCTGCGCCACCTGGACAAGTTCACCCGGTTTGTCAGGAAGAAGTACAGATACAGAAAAATCCTGTCGCGTTGGATCAATCCATGCTGTACAATAGATGACATCGTAATTACGTCCATATTACCGCCGCTTAATACACAGACTACCTTTTTCCCTTTGCAGTCAAGCTGCTTCAATGCCGCTACTGACAAAAGACCTGAATTTTCAACGATCATCTTATGATTCTCTACCATGTCAAGAAATGCGCCGATCAATTCATCATCTTCTACAAGAAGAACGTCGTCTACATTTTCCTTAACAAAGGGAAGAATTTTATCTCCTACAGCTTTCACGGCCGTTCCGTCCGCGATCGTATTGGCGCTTTCAAGTTGTACGACTTCGCCTGCCGCAAGCGCCGCTTTCATACTTGCCGCCTCTGCCGGTTCTACTCCGATTACTTTTATTTTCGGATTCAACATCTTAGCCAGCGTCGCAACGCCGGAAACAAGTCCGCCTCCTCCGATCGGAACAAGAATGTAATCAACAGTCGGAAGTTCCTGAACGATTTCCATTGCGATCGTTCCCTGGCCTGTTGCTACATCTATGTCATTAAACGGATGTACAAACGTATATCCCTCTTTTTCTGCCAGCTCACACGCATAGGCATAAGCATCGTCATAGACATCTCCGTGCAGGATCACTTCCGCGCCGTAGCTCTTTGTACGGTTCACTTTTATAAGAGGTGTAACCGTAGGCATAACGATAACTGCTTTACAGCCAAATTTTTTGCGGCAAAGGCAACGCCCTGAGCGTGATTTCCCGCCGATGCCGTGATCAGTCCTCTGCCTCGTTCTTCATCCGATAACGTACTGATTTTATAATAAGCTCCTCTGATCTTGTATGCTCCGGTATGCTGCATATTTTCCGGCTTTAAATAAACCTTTCCTCCGCTTTGCTCGCTTAAATAATCACTGTACACAAGCTTTGTAGAATTCGTCACTTTTTTACAAGCTCGCTGGCTTCTTCAAATTTCTCCAATGTCATCATTTTTCTTCATCCTCTCTGTAAAACAATGCGTTTACAAACTCATCTGCATCAAATTTCTGAAGATCGTCTATCGTCTCTCCGACTCCGATATATTTTACGGGAATTCCAAGTTCTGCCTGAATCGCAACTGCAATTCCACCTTTTGCCGTTCCGTCCATCTTTGTAAGAATAACACCTGTAATGTCTGCCACTTCATTAAACTCTTTTGCCTGTGCCAAAGCATTTTGTCCTGTTGTCGCATCTAATACGACAAGTGTCTCCCGAAAAGCTTCCGGATACTCTCTGTCGATCACACGGTTGATCTTCTTAAGTTCCTCCATCAGGTTCTTTTTATTGTGAAGTCTTCCTGCCGTATCACAGAGAAGCACATCTGCATGACGTGCTTTTGCCGCAGCTACCGCGTCATAGATTACAGCTGCCGGATCTGCTCCTTCCTGCCCTCCGATCATATCTGCATCGGCACGGTTCGCCCATTCTCGAAGCTGTTCTCCCGCCGCAGCACGAAAAGTATCGGCTGCCGCCAAAACAACCTTTTTCCCCTGACTTTTCAACTTTCCCGCCAGTTTTCCGATCGTAGTTGTTTTCCCGACTCCGTTTACTCCGATCACAAACACGACAGATGTTCTGTTTTCAAACTCATATGCCGTCTCTCCTACATCCATTTGTTCCCGGATACTGTCAATCAATAATTGTCTGCACTCAATCGGTTCTTTGATATGTCTTTCTTTTACTTTTGCCCGGAGGTCTTCTAATATTTCCATTGTAGAGTGTACTCCGAGATCGCCCATGATCAACGTCTCTTCCAGCTCCTCATAAAACTCCTCGTCTATATTTGAAAAGCCATGAAAAATACTGTCCATCCCGGATACAATATTATCTCTTGTCTTTGCAAGACCTGATACAAGACGCCTGAAAAATCCTTTTTTTCTTCCATTTATCTAATTAATTCCTTTCTCTGATTCCTTTATCAATTCTCAGCGATCAATTTATCTTCCAAAAGATCGACTGAAACAAGCGTTGAAACGCCTTTTTCCTGCATCGTGATTCCATACAGTCTATCTGCTGCCGTCATCGTTCCTCTACGATGCGTAATTACGATAAACTGCGTATTTTTCGTCAGTTTATGCAGATATTGTGCAAAGCGGGTCACGTTATTATCATCCAGCGCCGCTTCAATCTCATCAAGAAGACAAAACGGCGACGGTTTTAAATTCTGGATCGCAAATAATAAAGAAATTGCCGTCAACGCTTTTTCGCCGCCGGAAAGCTGCATCATATTTTGAATGTTTTTTCCCTGGCGGCTGGGCAATGATACGGATTCCCGCCTCCAAAATATCCTCATCTTCCATCAACTCCAATGTTCCTTTTCCGCCTCCGAACAACTGTCGGAACACTGTGTTGAACTCTTCTTTTATTTTTAAAAACTGCTCGGCAAACTGTTTTCTCATTGCAGCATCTAATTCATCAATGATCTGCATCAGCGTCTGCTCCGCCTCGACAAGGTCGTCATGCTGATTTTTCAAAAATGCATATCTTTCGGAAATATTTTTAAAATCTTCAATCGCATTGACATTGACTGTGCCGAGTTTTCGGATCTCATTTTTCAACTCTTGTATCTGACGCTTCATATACGCAAGATCCGTCAGATTTTCGTCACGAAGCTTCATCGCATGATTGTATGTGATCTCATATTCTTCCCACATATAATTCATCTGCTTTTCAGACGCCGCCTCGTAAGATTGTTTTTGACTGTCCAGGCGGAAACATTCTTTATCGAGAGCCGAAATATGTTTTGACAAGTCTTCCCGCATTTGCAGAAACTGTTTATGCTTCCTGTTTAATGCATCTCTTCCCTCTGTCTGTTCTTTTATTTCTTTTTCAATTTCATCAAACAATTCTCTTGAATTATCAATCGTTCCCCGAAGCTCTTTTATCTTGTCTTCCTTTTCCTTAATCTCATCTGACGCATGATCTTTATTTTTATCCAATTCTTCCAGTTCTGCCTGAAACTTGACGATCTCTTCTTCAATACGTGAAATATTTTCCGATACGAAAAGATTCTGCTGTTCCATTCCTGCCAAAGATAAATGTGATTCTTCTGAGATCTTAAGCTGTTCACTCTCCGTATCTCTTTTTTTCAAGCAGAGCATGAAGTTCTTCGATCCGAAGATTGAGTTCTTTTTCTAAATTTTCAGATACCTCAAGTTCCATCCTGATCGACTCTTCGTTCTCTATTATCTCTCTAACTCTCTTTCAAGCTTTCCTTGTTCTGCGACATAACCTGCACAGCTTTGTTTTGCCTCCTCCATACGCGTCTTCGTCTGCTCGGCATTCATCTTCGCTGTATTTTCGATGACCGATGCCTTTCTGAGTTCCTGACGGATATCATCTACCATATTGTAGCATCCCGCGCGTTCAGATTTAATCCTGCTTACATCTGCCTCGGCGGCATCCATATCTTTTTTCAGCATGGCTACCGTCTTTTCAAATTCTTCGATCTCTCGTCTTCTGCTCAGCAGGTTGCTGGAATTTTTAAATGCGCCTCCCGTCATCGATCCTCCCGGATTGATCAATTCTCCTTCCAAAGTAACAAGTCTAATCGACTGCTTATATTTTCTTGCAATGAGAATTCCGTCATCGATCGTTCTAACGACAAGGGTTCTTCCTAACAACTGCTCTGCCAGTCCGGTAAAACGCGCCTCTACATAAACAAGCTTATCTGCCGTACCGATCACTCCCGGTTCTTTAAGCGCTTCTTCATTGCGAATTCCGCCTCCGCCTCTCATACTTGTAAGCGGCAAAAATGTTGCCCGGCCGAACTTATTCGTCTTTAAAAAAGAAATCATTTTCTTGGCTGTATCTTCATTATCCGTAACAATATTTTGAATACTTCCGCCCAAAGCAGTCTCAATCGCAATCTCATATTCTTTATCGACTTTGATAATATCTGCAACAACGCCGATCAATCCCGGATTTTTATCCTTATTTGCCATCACTTTACGGATACTGTTTCCATATCCATCATAACGCTCCGTAATATTTTTCAGTGATTCCAGCCTGGATGCCTCTCTGTGATATGCTGTTCGTCCGACATTCAATTTTTCCTGTCTGACATTTAACTCTTCTTGAAGTTTTTGTATCTTCTGTTCATTTTCGGTAATCTGCATATTATAGAGCCGAATCTTATCTTGAATCTCAGACAACCGCTCTTCATGTTCATGCAGCTGCTCTTCCTGCTCTTTCGCCTTTGCCGACACTTCTAAAATATTTCTTGCAAGCACGGATTTTCTTGTTGATATTTGATCTCTCGTTGTATCAAAATGTTGGATTTTTGCTTTCGTAGAAGCTCTGTTTCCAAGAAGATCCATAATTTCCTGTTTCCGCAGTTCGATCTCTTCTGTATGCTCCGCAATCTGTGTCTGCACATCGATCAGTCGTTTTTTACAACCGTATCTGCCTGCGACGCTTCACGCAGCTTTTCCGAAAGATTTTTCTTTTCTTCTTCAAAAGACGCTTTCTGCTCTTTTCTCATATTGATTTCCGATTGGACGGTATTCAACCGGTTATCATAATGCTCATCATTCATACGAGCCGTATTGATCTGTTCTCTCAATACATTGATCTGACCTTCCAGTTGCTGCTTCAGTAAATTTGTTTCATTCAAACGATTTTTTGCAGTTTCGATTGCAAGGTCGATCTCTTCTACTTCCTCTTCAATCGCCTCATACTCCGTTTTCATCTTATCATAACTGATATTTGACTCTTCTAATTCTAATGATGCGATCTCCAGTTTCTTTTGTGTTTCTTTTAAACAGTCACGGATCCTCTCTTCTTCCAAAAGGAACATATTAATATCATATGTCTTTAACTCTTCCTTTTTCTTTAAATACTCTTTCGCTGTTTCCGACTGTTTTTCCAAAGGTCCCAACTGCTTTTCCAGTTCCTGTAAAATATCGTTTACGCGGGTTAAGTTCATACGTTCTTCTTCAAGTTTCTTTACCGATAGGTTTTTTCTCCGCTTAAACTTTACGATTCCGGCAGCCTCGTCGAACAATTCTCTTCTTTCTTCCGGCTTCCCGCTTAATATTTTATCGATCTGTCCCTGACCTATAATCGAATATCCTTCTTTACCGATACCTGTGTCATAAAACATTTCATTAATATCTTTCAGCCGACAGGACGCTCCGTTGATCAGATATTCACTTTCTCCTGAACGGTACAGCTTTCTCGTCACAGTAACTTCTTCATAATCAACAGGCAATTTGTGATCCGCATTATCCAATGTGATCGCTACAGAGGCATAACTTAACGGTTTCCTGTTCTCTGTTCCCGAAAAGATTACGTCCTGCATCGTACCGCCGCGGAGCTGTTTTACCTGTTGCTCTCCCAGTACCCAGCGAACTGCATCCGCAACATTGCTCTTTTCCGCTTCCATTTGGTCCGACAATTCCTGTAATACCGTTATGAAAGTCAAATTTAATCTTATTTGCAAAGGACTTAAACCCCTGCACTTCTATACTTTTTAAATACATAGAACACCTGCTTTATCTTTTTTCAGCACATGAATCGCCTCATAGGCGGCCTGCTGTTCCGCCGCTTTTTTAGTCCTTCCTTTGCCTTTACCGTACGACCTGCCCCGGATCGTCAGTTCCACAGAAAATGATTTGTTATGACTGGTCCTTCCTCGCCTATCAGATGATATTCTATCTCTCCTAGTTTTTCAGCCTGAACAATCTCTTGAAGGATAGTTTTAC